>Ga0172365_10002704_pt1 | contig 13138 bp, 11 predicted proteins | sample LakKivSesite48cm_FD_114535 | JGI IMG/M metagenome (GOLD analysis project Ga0172365, IMG submission 114535) | Sediment microbial communities from Lake Kivu, Rwanda - Sediment site 48cm | ecosystem: Environmental > Aquatic > Freshwater > Lake > Sediment | place: Rwanda: Western Province, Lake...
AATGGCACTGAGGGCCGTGCTTTCTTTCCGTAATGCTTCCACGTCACTGAGACGGAGTGATTGTGCATTCGTATTTCCAAGCATGACACCACCTCTTTGTTGTGAGGACGGCACGACGAAGACCAGGTTGGTACCCATTCTTGACATCTGGTCACGTATACTTTTTTTGGATCCTTCACCTATACCCAGCATGGCGATGACAGATGCCACACCGATTATTATCCCAAGCATGGTGAGGAAGGCCCTGAATTTATTTTGCATCAGGGCATTACCTGCAATCTTTATCAGATTTGAATAATTCATATCTTACAGTATTAATGTTGTTCATGAAAGTTCAGTCCTTGTATACGGTATCACTTTCCACCGGTAATGTCTTCAATATTTCAGAGGCAATTAAATGATCCTCCACCATAAGTTCCTTGCGTATCAATCCATCGCGAAAGACCATATTACGCTTTGTCAACCGGGCGATATCCGGTTCATGGGTGACCATGACAATCGTTTTCCCCTTATTATTAAGCTCCTGGAATAATCCAAGTATTTCGAAAGAGGTTCGAGTATCCAGGTTGCCTGTGGGTTCATCAGCAAGTATGACAAGCGGATCATTAACCAGGGACCGGGCGATGGCCACACGTTGCTGTTGTCCGCCGGAGAGCTGGTTAGGCATATGATGCATGCGGTCTGAGAGTTCTACATCTTCCAGGGCCTGAATAGCCCTTTCTCTGCGCTCCCTTGACCTGATATTGCTGTTATAATATAACGGCAGTTCCACATTCTCCAGGGCTGTAGTTCTGGGTAAAAGGTTATAGGACTGAAAGACAAAACCCAGTTTCCGGTTCCTGAATCCGGCGAGGTCATTTTTTTTCATACCATTGATTTTTATGCCATCCAGCATATATTCACCTTCTGTTGGCTTATCAAGACAACCCAGGATATTGAGCATGGTTGATTTTCCTGAACCACTGGCCCCCATGATAGCTACAAACTCTCCGTGGTTGACCCTGAAACTGATCCCTTTAAGGGCATGTACAGTGACCTCACCGACCTGGTAGTCTTTCTTAAGGTGGCTAACTTCTATAATTGTTTTTTCCATGATCATCTGTTTTAAACTGCACCGTGACTGACAAGGAAGTTATGTAACAATTTTGCAGGAATCACACAGTAATTAATTGTTCAGAACCTGTCATCAGCCGCCGGTTTATTATTTGGTTGACTTCCTCTGCCTGAAAAAATACATACGTTAATTATTATTTATCTTCTGCGGGGGAACTGTGGCATAAACGGGCTTCTGAATTCAGCCTTTTCACCTTCCTCACCCTTGCCGGACAATTTCATGGACAAAATCACCTGTTCTCCCCCGTTAAGTCCTGAGACGATCTCAACATCTGAACCATTATTGATTCCTGTTCTGACCATTGCCGGGTGTATATTTCCCTGTTCTTTTATCCATATCATTAACCTATCCTTACTGTTAAAAGAATTTGCTGATGACGTACCTGTGGCACTGCCGACAGTCACTCCCTGTGTGGCGTTGTTTTGTGCCGTTTGCTGTCTCATATTACCCGGGGAGGCACCCTGAACACTTGGTCCTGAAGATGAGGAGTCCTTACCCGGATTAGGTGATGAAAATCCTGCACCTGTACCGGCTGATGTTTTTGCTGATCCGAAAGCTGCAGGTACCGTTCCGCTGGATGACATACCAGGAAGGTTGCCGGTTAAGGCCGCCATTATCTTTTCATCAGGTATGAAACGCAGGGCTTTACCTGGAATGATCAGTACATCTGATTTTTCTTCCACATAAATGGTCGTGCTGGCCGTCATGCCAGGCATCAGTTTTTTATCCGGGTTCGGAGCATTGATGATTACCGTATAGGTAACAACATTGTTGGTAACGGTGGGTTGTAGCCTTACTTCCGATACGGTGCCGGCAAATTTTTCGTCCTGGTATGCATCAACGGTGAATTCTACCCGCTGACAGGCTTTGACTTTACCTATATCTGCTTCTGCCACATTTGATTCAACCTGCATTTGTGTCAGATCGTTGGCAATAGTAAACAAGGTGGGTGTATTAAAGCTAGCAGCAACAGTCTGTCCTTCATCAACCGCCCTGTTCAATACTACACCATCAATGGGTGAAAGAATTGTCGCATAATCGAGGTTGATCTTATTCCTGTTATAGACAGACCTTGCATTACTGAGGGCTGCTTTTGCCCTGCTATAATTATATGTGGCCTGGTCAAAATCGGTCTGAGCAATCAGTTTCTTTTCAAAAAGTGCTTTCAGCCGGTTATAGTTGGAGGTCTGGTATTCCAGCTCGGCTTCTGCCTCATCAACAGTAGCCTTGCTTTGTTCAAGCTGGGCAATAAGAGGCGTCTTGTCAAGCTGAGCCAGTAATTGTCCCTGCCTGACATGGGAATTGAAATCGACATATATTTTCCGGATCACTCCCGAAACCTGTGTGCCTACCTCGACAGTTGTAATAGCCTCGAGAGTACCGGTTGCATCAACAGTATTACTGATTGTACCCTTTTCTGCGACAGCTGTCTCAAAAACATAGGTGTCAGCTTTGCTCCCGAATGGTTTAAAAATCAGGATAACTGCCACAGCAATCAGGATGACTGCTGCACTGATGATGATTATTCGCTTTTTCATGGTTTTAATAATTTCATTATGTCATTATGGTATATTAGAAGTTATATAAACAAAACTCAGAGAGTCAGCGGTACACCTGTATAAAAATCAAGCACCTTATAACTGAAAATCAAGCTGTATTTTGCCTGTAATAACTGACTTTCTGCAATGATAAGGTTGGTTTTTTCAAACAGGTAGTCTACGGAATTTATAAGACCCTGTTCAAATTTTTCAGCTGCCAGCGCATATGATTCCTGTGTGGCCTGGAATTGTTCCTGGCTGGCTTCGTAATCGATCTGGGCGGAAGTAACATTCTGGCAGGCCTGTTCAATCTCTTTCCTGAGCTGGTTTCTTGTTTCTATCTCGCTTAATTCAGCATCCTGTATACCTATACGGGCATTTGAGATACTGGTCTTAACCTGCTTGTTACGGAAGACTGGAATAGATAATGTCAATCCAAGCGAAGGATTGATCTTGTCATTCAGCTGGCCGAAATAGGGCATATCACCTGTGAGACTTGAATAACCTGTACCTAAACTCGCACTCATCGATAATTCCGGGAAATAGCCGGAACGGGCTATCTTCTCCTCCAGAGCAACGCTTTCTTTGTTAATAGCTGCGTTTTTTATCTGGGGCTTGATGGAGAGGGCTGTGCTGTAAATAGACTGCACATCGGGACTGCGCAGCTCATTCATAAAGTTGGCGGAATCAGGCCTTGTAATAGTAAAATTTTCAGTGACAGGCAACTCCATAAGCTGCATCAGATCCACCCTGGCAATAGCGAGCTGTTTCTGTGCCTCGGCAAAAGTGAGTTTTTCACTGGCCAGCTGAGACTTAACCTGTAAATAGTCAGATTTTGAAATGATACTGAGGTTAAGCCTTTCCTGGGCAAGATTCAACTGTTCGACCGTTGATTCTACCTGTTTTTCACTGTTATTTACATTTTCCCGGGCAAAAAGAACCTGTAAAAATGCATCCAGTATATTAAGGATTACAGATTCTTTAATTGTTTCGGAATTGTACCTTCCACCTTCAAAGTTCAGCTCAGCCTGTTTTATCTGGTTATTGAGACTGAAACCTTTATAAATGGGAATGTTGGAACTGACGGAATAATTAGTGCTGTTACTGCCCCGGAATGAGGATTCTCCCGAACCAGCATCTTCAATATTACTCCAGCCTAAATTCTGATGTACCGAAGCATTCAGAGAAGGCAGTCTCTGTGCCTTCGTATACTCGATGTTGACCCGGTTTGACTCATTGGTAAGATCACTTTTTCTCACCTGTATATTCTGTTCCAGGGCGTAACGTATACATTCTTTCAGGGTCCAGGCGTTATCCTGTTTATCTGTCTGACACATCACTGCTGCAGACTGAATTGAAAGGAACAGCATATAAAAAAATCGTGCTTTCATTTTCGATCCATAATTTTTCGCTAAAGTAGATCAGGCCATAAAGCCTGTAAAATGAAATAGAAGATCGGTAGGATTTTATCGACGAAAAGTGTTTTTTTATATTTAAAACGGCGTTGATCTAAATTTTTTATCCAGACATGTCACAAAAGTTACATTTTTCCCGCCGCAGGTTTTTTAAGAATACCTTTCTAGGTTCTTCCTCCATATTCCTATTCCCGAGAGTATTTGAAACAGTAGGGATAAATTCCCATAAAGAATTTTTCGCTGAATCATCTGTTGAGCCATTGCCGGTAATTCCGCTCGACCTTGCACCTGCAAGATGGATCTGGTACAACAGTCAGCGTACCTTACCTAACACAATTATACTGTTCAGGCGTGATATAGAGATCGGTACCGGTCTTGCCGGAGCTTCCGGCTGGATCTTCGCTGACAGCAGGTACAGGTTGTATCTCAATGGAAGGCGATTACATTTTGGACCAGCCCCATGTGATCCAAGAAACCAGGAAGCTGATCCTCTTGAATTAAAAGACCTGCTTGTTACGGGTACAAATGTCATTGGTATTGAGGTATTGTATTATGGTCATGGTGATGGTACCTGGCCTTTTGGGAAACCCGGCCTTATCATGAAATTGGATATCAGTTATACAGACGGACGGAAAGAAATGGTCGTATCAGATAATCAATGGAAGGCAATGATTGCAAGAGCCTGGAAACCAGGACAGTATAAACGCTGGTACCTGAGATCCCTGCAGGAAGAATTTGATGCCAGGGAGTATCCTTACGGATGGAATGAACAGGGATATGATTGCCATGAGATGTGGAATAGTACAATGATAATTGAGGGAGCACCTGATAGGCCTACCATCTCAAACCTTTACCCCGACTACCTGTATGAAGCAGGCAGCCAGTCATTGGCTACAGCCCTTCTGCCGAGGTCCATTCCTTTCATGAATGAGACAATGGTTAGTGTGAAAAGGCTTGCAGAATCACATGGAGTACGCTGGAAAGGATCACCCGATGATTATTTCGATTTCCTTGCACCCGGTAGATACGAAATTATAATCAATCGTTCAGCCATTGAGACAGAACCTGGAGTATGGAAAACCTATATCCCCGATAAAGAAGCGGTGATCCTTACATTTGAATTTGCTGAGCAGATAGTCGGCTGGCCATATTTTACTATTGAAGGGCATGAAGGAACCATCATTGAATTAATGGTCCAGGAAGGACATGATCCATCAGATTTATCCCTGATGAACAACCATTTTCATTCATGGAGCAGGTTCATCTGCAGGGAAGGTACAAATCATTTTGAAACATTTGATTTTGAAAGTGTCAGGTGGCTTCAGCTGCATATCAGGAATGCTTCAGGAGCAATTATTATCAGGGATTTAGGCATACGTCGCCGCATTTTTCCATGGAAGAACGATCCTGTTTTTCACTGCAGTGATGGTGAGGTTCTGCATGTTTTCAGGGCATCCATCAATACTCTTTATAATTCAGCACAGGAGACAATTGTTGATGGCATGGGAAGAGAAAGGCAACAGTATGCCAATGACGGAGGTATACAGTTGATGTCGATCATCTATACTTTCGGAGATAAAAGGCTCCCGGCAAGATATATCAGAACTTTCAGTAAAGGCTTAACTAAAGACGGTTATTTTCTGGATTGCTGGCCTGCATATGACAGGCTTGCCAGGATCATGGAAAGACAGCTCGACCTTACTCCCTGGGGACCGCTGCTCGATCATGGTGTGGCATTTGTATTTGAGAATTACCTGTACTACCTGATGACCGGCGATCTGGATCCCGGAAGGGATGCATTTCCAAATCTTGTAAGATTTGTAAGGTACCTGTACTCAATAAAAGGAAAAGCCGATTTACTCCCGGTGGAAGAAATTGGTGTTCCTGCAGTCTGGCTCGACCATCATGCATTCCTCAAACCACGTCACAAGCAATGTGCATTCAATATTTATGTGGCCGGTATGCTCGAATATGCTTTTACTCCCATGTGCAGGCTCTTCGGGGAAGATAAGATCGCTGAAGAGGCACTTGACTTCTCAGGCAGGTTGCTTGATGCCCTGAAATTGAGTTTCTGGAGCACCTCTGAACAGGTTTATATCAGTAATCTTCCCTGGCTGGAGGAAGAAAAGGGGATACGAATGGACGACCGGACCCTGGCTATGTCTGTCATATTCGGTTATTGTCCTGATAACCGCATATCAGAATCTTTAGATATACTGGCAGGTTGTCCACCGGAAATGGGATTCAGTTATCCGGGTAATGCACACTGGCGGTTCTGGGCACTGGGCATGGGAGGAAAGGAACAGGTAATCATTGATGAGATAAGGAATCGATGGGCGAAACTTGATTCAGTAAGGATGAACAATACACTCCAGGAAGACTGGGACGTACAACCTGACAGCAATTCACAGTGGAGTCATAATCCCGTAGCACCGCTGCTGGCATTATATATGATTATTGCAGGTATTGTACCCCTTGAACCGGGTTTTAAAAAGGTACGGATATTTCCCAGGTTAGGTGACCTGGAGGAACTATACCTGGAAATACCTGTTTTGCAGGGGAAAATCACTTTTGGAGTATTCGGGAAAAAGGACGGACAGGAAATGGTGATATCACTGCCGGGCGACACAACAGGAGAACTATACCTGCCTAAAGATAAAAAGGTAAACCTGCCGGAAATAACCGGTAAAAATATACCGGGCTATCGTGCGTACCTGCTGGAAGGAGGGAAAGAACACAGACTTCCCGGGTCAGCAACAACTGCTTCGGTTATCAATAAATAATCAGGTAAATAAGGGAAGGTTAAGTAATTATTATTACTTACTGGTACCTTTTAAAATTGTCTCTGCTTTGTGCCAGTCATCTTCAGCAGTACCGTATTCACCTCTTGCTATTCTTTCATGATAGATTTCTTCTGCCTTCCTGCGGATTTCATCTTCAGTTGGTTGGTATTTACGGGCAGTAACTTTTCTACTTCCAGTTTTTTTTGCAGATGTGGCAGCTTCCTTTGTTTTTTTTACTGTTGTCTTCTTTGTTGCCATGTTTATGAATAAAATGTTCGTCAAAATTTGGCGCAAAAGTATGTTTTTTTTTTGATGTAATCTGATAACAGCTGATAAAAATTACTGTTAATTTTTCTGTTTATGCCGGATTAAAAGTGATCATGTATTCGCTGATTTATATTTTGAGAGGTATTCCAGAGTAAATTCATTATGACTGCTGTAAAATTCCAGGCCCTCTATAAATTCCTTTTTTCGGGTATCAATTTCTTCTTTGGGATCTATCTCATATATCTGGTATATATTATCTATATAAATGAAAGCTGACTCACAAATCTTCCTTGGTGTGACAACATCACCTTCAGACATGGCCAGTTTTTCCAAAATTCTTCTGTCCAGGTAATTATTGTAATCATTTTTCATGGTGAATCCTTTCTTTATTGTCAATGGATCATCACATTTCCCGTCTTTATTGTGAATGCATCCATCACAGACGGAATCCACACCAACGACGATCTTCATTTTTGTATCAGGTGCATCGCGGAGGGTATTGGCAACAGTATGATAGGAATGTTTATAAAAAGAATCTGCCTCTATACTGTTGCCTGTTCTCAGATCACGAATGATATCAAAAAAATGATGAATCCTTGTGGTCAGTTGCACTTCGCCCGGATTATTTGCCACAGCAAATATTTTTTTTGGAAATACGGAAACTGCAGCCAGTATGCCCGTTATACTCAGGAAAATTCTTCTTTGCATAGGTTCTGTATTTAGTAATTATATGGACTAATAAGTGATTGACAGTTTATTTTATATGGGTTTCAAAATATTCCGCAATCAGGAATAAATCGTTCTCCCCGTTTTAATGAATGAGGATATATCTATCAGTATTAATCATTAATGGACAGATATACAGGTCACCGTTAACTACTCTAAATTAATATAATTTCGGGAACCGGTCTGCAATATTCCTCAGGAAAATTCCGGATGCGGCACTTATGAGCTCTGTTATAACTGGAAGAGTTAAATTGATTTATCAACACCTTGCAACTTAACGGAAATAAAAAGATAATGAATGCAACCGGTTGATTATTAGCCTGCAGCAGCAAGAATGATCATGAAATGAAATTCAGTGGGTTATTCAAATTTTCTTCTGAAGAACCAGTAGTCATGCAATGAAAGGCTCAGGTTGAAAAAACCATAAGATTCCTTCATTAACCCATCCTTCAGGGTTCCAAGCTGTCCCAATCCCACTGAAATATTAATGGTCGACTTTTGTCTTTTTATCGGGAATCCTGTTCCAAGGGTAATACCTTTATCTAAAATTTCATTGCCTTTCAGGAGCAGATAGGTTTTTTCATAGTATCCTCCCATCCGCCATTTGATAACGTTCCAAAAAGTTGCATTTTTTTTCTGTACCGGATTGTATTCCATCCCGAAATTGATGGAATAACAATCCGTTAGCCTGGCAACATATTTTACATAACCTGCATCCGACCATTTATAGAGACTATAATCCAGGGCAAAACAAAGGGTCGAATTGATCTCATAAGCCAATCCTGCTGACAGGGATGATGGCATAATAAAGTCATCGAGCACATCGGTCTCATTTTTAAGAATATCTCCATCCTCTATCCGTACGACGATATTATAGTCAGTTCTCAATTTTTGAAGAGGGCTGTATGTAGCACCTATGGAGAGCCTGTCATTATTGATTTTTAATTCATATTGAAATCCAAAGGAATAATGTAAGTTATTAAAATGCCGTGTCCTGATTGTATATACATTATCCAGCCCGAGTGTCGAAATCCTGGTTAACTCGTTCTGCGTAATGTATCCCATAAAATATGACAGATTGAAGCCCAGCGAAAGTTGACGGGCAATGCTGAAAGAGTTTGAAAAATAAAACTGGTTTATTCCTCCATTACCGGTAAATTGGGTTTCAACATCAAGTATTTTACCTTCAACAGGAATGGATGAGGTGATATTGTAACCAACAGTGCTATAAGGGACTATCCCGAAACTGGCACCCCACCATTTCGTGAATGGAAACCCAATAGCGAGGTGGTTAAAATTTACATCAGAGGCAAATTTTTTTGTGCCCTGTGAACTGAAAAAAGAAGAATAACCGGATAAACCAAAATCAAAGATAAAGGAAGTACTGTCAAAAGAACTGTATGAAGCAGGATTAAGATTATTCAGGTAAGTAACGGACCTCAGGGCGACACCGGCATATCCCATACCCGATATCTTGCCTGTTCTGGACTTGTTCAAATCTCCCAGTCCATACATTGAATATAATGAATTTGTCGAATATTGGGCAGTAGATATAGCAGGGAATAATGACAGGAACATGATTAATCCTTTCAGCGTGAACCTGCTATAAGGATCAAAAGTTTTAATTCTGATCATAATACAGTAATAAAAGTTCCAGCCTGGGCTTATTCAAATTCGTCCTGTTGCACTCAAGTACTATCCTTTCAAAGGAGTGTGCGATTGAGGCAGAGGAAAAACCAATACCGATAGCCTGGTCAGGATCCAGGTAATGATTGGTTACCCCGGCACTTAAATAGTATGTAATATCAAAAGAATAATAAGTGTCCTCATCATAAAATTCATCCATGTTAAGTGTCGGGGACAGTTCATTACCAGCATCATTAATCAGTAATGATTCCAGATCGTTATGTTTATTCATCCGGTATAATCGCAATTTTGATGCATCCGGCAAATCCCCGTAACTTCCCTTTTCAGGTTCAAAATAAAGAATCGCCCTGATAAGTGTGCAATTTTCAAATTCCAATATGCGGGGAAGTGTGGGCATCAATATTTTGGTAAACAAACCAAGACCGGCAATAACATAGGCTTTATTCCCTGTCAACGATGAAGCGACATCATTCTTATGATAATGGTTGATGAACGCCGGATTATTGCGCCAGTCACAGGAAATCTGGTTGAATTGTTTTTCCTTATTTGTCAGTGGCAGCTTGATAATCCTGGAATTTTCCTCCAGATCAGTAACATGGGTATAAACTTTCAGGAAAAGGTTCGTATCTATGGCATGGAAACCGACGATAGCACTACCGGATGATATATCCGGTACCAGTGCAAAGCCTTGTATCAGGTTCAGAAAATCATTATTTGTTGTGAGGTCTGCGTCATTTTCTTTCAGGAAATTAAAAATATCAGTTCCTATCAGATCATCCATCTTGATTTCAAGTTTATTATCCGAACCGGGCCGGGGAAGATATGTGATACTGCCAACAGGAGAATAATCAAAATTTAAACTGTCAGTATTAAAAAAATCTTTCCGGTTATCCGGGTTGTATTCATCCGTCAGTTTATGAACAGTTAAAGGCTGGGGTGAGGTCGTATCTCCAAGGCTGTACCCGGTATAGGAAAGAGATAAGGTAAGTGAATCAAAGATTTCATTATCCAGTATGGAATAACTGCTGGGCAGGCCAATCTGGAAGTAGCTTTTTGATATTATTTTCCCTGTGACAGGTTCAGTACACGCGCCGACCAGTAAAATATTATCCCCGGAAGTTATTATTGAATCCAGGGCACCCGTAGACATTTCAACACTGAAAGTATCCAGTGTCATCAGTCGGGTAGTTGGTTTTAATATTTCTTTTCCCAGGGGCAATGTATCAACATCATTGTCGCAGGAGCTGATGGCAAAGTATAAAAGCAGAAAATATAGAAGAATCCTGAACTTCATTACTTAATCAGTTATTGCAGCGGCAGGCTTGTATTATACTTCCATTATGCTTAAAAATAATTAATTGCCTCGTTCGGATTGCCGGTCCGCCAATCCGGCGGTGAACTTTGATAAGCCACAACCACTCCGGTAAATTGTGTTTCCGATACCGGCCAGTTATATGTTATACAGAACAGGCGGATCAATCCGACCGGCCGGATCCCCCTTTTCAGAATGCCTCGTTCCCGGAAAGCTGCAGATAAGAATGTTTCCATCAGTCATTATCATCATACTTATCATCAGGATTGAATGTCCAGTTATCATCAAAATAATAACTGCTGCTTCTGCCGGTAAGAACAAACCCTTTGTCTGCGATAATAAAAGCAGTGCCTTCTGTGCGTGCAGAACCCTCAAAAGTGGTTTTCTTTATCCACAGATCCGTGGCAGGATTATATTCCCAGACATCGGATAATATTGAACTCATGGCACCGGTTACAATGTATCCTTTACCGTTTGAAGAAAAAGCAACGGCATTAATTCTTGTGATAGCGTAATCATCATCGTAACTTTCATTCGAATTGTTGGCAATATCCCTTTTTTTCGTCCAAATGTCAGTTTGCGGGTCATATTCCCAGAAATCATCTTCATAGGTACCATTATTAATGCCGGTACAGATATATGCCTTTTCCCCGTTGATAGTGAAAACAACGGCATCACGGCGCTTCGAGCCACCAACACTCCTTTTCTGTAACCATGTCTGCATTTCCGGGTCATATTCCCACAAATCCTTCAGATAAGTACCATCAAAACCGGTTCCTACATAACCTTTATTGTTAAGCGAAAATGCTATGGCTCCATATCTTGCCGAACCCGGGAAGTCAGGGATTTGTGTCCAGGAATTGGAGACGGGATCATATCCCCAGAAATCCTTGAGTTTATCAGTACCATTATATCCCGTACCGATATATCCTTTGGTTGAGGTACTGAAAGCCACCGCTCCGTTTCGCGCACCTCCGGGAAAGTCTGCTCTCCGAAGCCAGCTGTCTGTTGCAGGATCATATTCCCAGACATCAGATAACCTGTCATCCCCGTCATATCCGGTTGCCACATATCCTTTACCGTTAATAACGAATGAAACAGCATCTGATCGTGCAACACCCTCAAAATCAGATAGTTCAACCCAGTTGCCAACCAATTCTACTTTTCCATCATCCTTTTTGCACGACGAGTCAATAATTATTAATCCAAAAATGATAAAAAAGCTTACCAATAATTTGTAAAAGAAGTTTATGAACCGCTTCATATTTGTTGATTTATAGTAAAATTTAATTTATCGCATACAGTAAAAAAAGAGATATCTGTCAATTAGATCACTCAATGGTTTCCGGAACAAGGGCATAAAATTAGTATCTTTATTCAAATCACACAATGCGTTATATAGAATATCTTGAGTTAATTAAAAAATGATTTGCCTGTTAACAGAGGAAAATCATCCTTTTTCACCCGGCACGAAACTTTCAGAACTACCTCCATACTAATCTGAGTCAAACACTCTGCAAAGAATAAATATCCGATTTCCGGATGTATAATTAACATCACAAACGATTCCGGACCCACCTTTATTGCACATTTATTCATGTCAATCAGGACATAGACCTTTCCTACTAACATTATTTTTCTGGCAGATTATGGCTAATCATATCAATCCGTTGATTATTGAATGAGGAATATTTATGAAGACTTTTTTTAAAGATCCAGGTTAATGAACAATATATTTGTTAAGCTGGTATCTTTGTCTGAACATTTTCCGGTCCAATCAATAGTCTTATCTATGCTGAACTTTTAAAAACTACCAATTATGTATGGTAAAATCAAAACATATCTTGAGAATGAAATCCAGAACATAAAGGATGCAGGTCTTTATAAAACGGAGAGGATTATAACCTCTGCACAGGGTGCCGAAATAAGGATTAGTACGGGACAACGTGTTCTGAATTTCTGTGCAAATAATTACCTGGGTCTGTCAAACCATCCGGAGCTGATAAAAGTTGCCAGGGAGGCAATGGAAACACATGGATTTGGCATGTCATCTGTACGATTCATATGCGGCACACAGGATCTTCATAAAGAGTTGGAACAGAAAATTGCCCGGTTTTTCGGTACAGAAGATACAATCTTATATGCCGCCTGTTTCGATGCGAACGGTGGCATTTTTGAACCTTTATTATCCGAAGAAGATGCCATTATATCAGATTCTCTGAATCATGCGTCTATCATTGATGGAGTGAGGTTATGTAAGGCACAGAGATACAGGTACAAAAACGCGGATATGAAAGATCTGGAAGAACAGTTAAAAACGGCACAGGCCCAGCGGT
>Ga0172365_10002706_pt1 | contig 13131 bp, 11 predicted proteins | sample LakKivSesite48cm_FD_114535 | JGI IMG/M metagenome (GOLD analysis project Ga0172365, IMG submission 114535) | Sediment microbial communities from Lake Kivu, Rwanda - Sediment site 48cm | ecosystem: Environmental > Aquatic > Freshwater > Lake > Sediment | place: Rwanda: Western Province, Lake...
CAGCATCCTTCCTCTGGGGAGGGCGCCGAACCTTTCGGCGACGTGCTTCACCTTTTCGGGGAACGGGAAGCGGGCTTCGAGGTATTCGCTGAACGCTTTTTCCACCGCGTCGTCGCTTAACCCAAAGAGTTCTGCTGGGAGCTTTTCGAGGTCTCGCGGCTCAACCTTCCGTGGCACCTCAATCAGGATGCGGAACGCGTCGTGCCACCAGCCCGTTATCATGTCGCGGTCGGAAAGGACGGCGTCGAAGATGCAAGCCAACGTGGCGTTGACGGTTTCGCCGAAGCACGAGTGCACGACGAGGTAATTACCATAACCCTCCATAACGATGAGCTTGTCCGTCGGAACAGGCAGCCCCCGTTTGACGTGCTCGTATAGCTCGTCAGCAATCTCCCGCAGAACCTGGGGCTTAACATGTAATTTTCCTGCGACGCCTTCGGTTGCCTTCTCGAGGTCTCCGAGCCTTTTAAGCTCGTCCGAGATTTCCCTTCTCAGCTTTCCCGATTCCTCTGCAATCTCGATGGGCAGAGCCATGAGCTCGCCGTCCCAGCCCGGATCGACCGCGAACGGGTCCTCGGCGGGGATAACGTAGACTCTTCCGGTTTCGTCCTCGATTTGGACGATGCGCCACGCCTTCCCCGCGCAGAGGAAGTTGAGTCCGACTCGGGCTCTGAGCGACATGAACTCGTCGCCGACGGTTCCGATTTTGCCATCTGAGACGACGTCAATGACGGGGTAGCGCCTCTCGTCGGGAATCATCGAAAGGTTGCCGTAGTAGTAGAGCCTCGTCCTCTCCGTCTTGCCCAAAACGTCGCCTTCCATCCACAGCTCCCTAAGCGAATGCAGATACTTAACAACTTCGAGAAACTTCGACTTAGGCAAATTACGATAAGCATACGCCCTATGGATAATGCCGTAGGCTTCGTCCACCGTGGTCTTGCCCTTGTCCATCAATATCCCAGCGGTCTGGTGAGCCAGAACGTCCAAGCAGTTCTCGTGGAACCGAATCGGCTCCGAAAGGTTCAGGTACGCCCTCCTCACCGAGGCGATGGCTTCGAGCGTGTCGTCGGGGTAAGCCGTAACGATGACGCCCTGGGAGACCCTGTCCAGCCTGTGCCCGCTTCTTCCGACTCGCTGGATGAGGCTTGAGACGCGCCGGGGGGAGAGGTACTGGACCGCGAAGTCGACGTTGCCTATGTCGATGCCGAGCTCCAGCGTGTTGGTGCAGATGAGCGCCTTCAGGGCTCCGTCCTTGAACCTGTCCTCCATGGCTGCCCTTTCCTCCCTTGACAGCGACCCGTGGTGGACAGCTATGTCGCTGGACAGCTGCAGGAGCTTGTGCCCAATCATCTCGGCGTTGGCTCTGCTGTTGACGAAGACCAGCGTCGAAACGTGGCCGTTCACGAGGTCGAGAATCCGCCTGATTCGCGCGGCAGCTTCGGGGGCGATGTTGAGGTCTCCGCCCAAGTCGTAGTCGGGCTGGTCGGGCGCTGGGCATTCGATAGTGTACACGTAGCTCTTGGGAGGAAACACCTCGACGACCCTCACCGGGCGGTCGGCTCCGGCGAAGAACGAAGCCATCTCCTTCGGGTTCCCCACCGTCGCAGACAGCCCAATCCTCTGGAACTCGCAGCCCGTCACCTCCCTCAGCCTCTCAAGCCCAAGGGTGAGCTGGACCCCGCGCCTGTCCTCCGCGAGCTCATGAACTTCGTCGACAACAACGAAACGGACGCTGCTCAGGTTCTGCTTCATCAGCCCGCCTGGGAGCACAGCTTGAAGAGTTTCGGGGGTCGTCACAAGCATGTTCGGGGGCCTCAGAGCCTGCTTCCGCCTGACTTTGGTAGTGGTGTCTCCGTGCCTCACCTCAACTGTTAGGCCGAGTAGCTGCGCCCATCCCGAAACCCGTTTGAGCATGTCCCTGTTCAGGGCGCGGAGCGGGGTGATATATAGAATTGATATGCCCTCTCTGCTTGGCGCGTCGAGGAACCGTGAAAAAACTGGGAGCAGCGCGGCTTCCGTCTTCCCGCTTCCTGTGGGCGCCACCAGCAGAACGTTCTCGCCATTAAGAATTGGTGGAATAGCTTTTATCTGCGGTTCAGTCGGCTCGGACAGCCCCATCTGTGACAATGCGTCGCGGACTTTCTCGTTCAGAAGATGGAACACGCTGGATTCCAATTGGCTTTCCTGCGAACTGTCGGGCTGCACTCAAATGAGGAGGCTTTTCGTTTTTAGTCTTTGCGGTTTTCGTTCCCCATGTGCTTTAATAGTTCTCTGAAGGTGATTTTGAACCCGTCCGCGAGCTTCTTTTTTCCCGTCCTGATGCTGCGTTTGATGTCTTCTGCGCTGTAGAAGCCTCCCTCGGTTACCTCTTCGGCGTTGAACCTAATTTGCCCATCGTAGCGGCAAAGGTACAGCATCGAAATTTCCCGCTCGTTCCGAGTGAAGCTCTTAACCTTACCGAGCCTCTGCAGCGGGGCGTTGATGCCGAGTTCCTCTTTGAGTTCTCTTCTGGCTGCCTCGTCGTACTCCTCGCCGTAGTCCACGTGACCGGTGGCGGAGCCCGTGTAGTATCCGGGGTAGAGGTCTTTGGTCATGGACCGCTTCTGGAGGAGGACCTCGTTCCTGCCGTTGACGACGAAGATGTAGACCGACCTGTGGATGAGGCTGCGGTCCGAGTGGCACTCCTCTCTCGATGCTTTGCGGATGACCTTGTCATCCTCGTCTACAACGTAGAAATACTCCGTCATTCCATGTCTTCCCTGAAGAATGTGATTATGACTTGGGTCCGGCGCCCCCGTCTTCCAAGGCTTCGCAGAGGGCTTCGATGTTCTCCAGCGGGGTAGGCGGGTAGATGCCCGCGGTAACCATGAGTCCTCCATCGGGCGACCTGAGTGCCGAGATTACGTCATGGACATGCCTCTTTATCGCAGACGGTTTTCCGAAGGGAACGATTCTTTGCCTGTCAATATCGATGTCTATGCAGACGCGTCCCTTGAGCTTGTTCCTGATGTTTTCGACGCCGTTGACGAGGTCCTGAGGATTTAGAATTGTCACACCAGCCTTGACTAGGTCCTCTGCTATCTCAAGTATGTGGCCGTCGCTGTGGAGGAAAACGTGGACTCCCTTCTCCCTCGCAGCCCCGAACATCGCCGAGTAGGCGGGTATCAGGTACTTGCGGAACGTCTTAGGATTAATGACGAGCCTGTCCTGCATGCCGAGGTCGTCGCCGCAGCTGAAGAGGTCCACGCCTACCTTGAGCCACTTTCGGATGAGCTTCATGTTGTAGTCGACGACGATACCAATTAGTTCGTTCAGTTCGGGGGGCTGCGTGACGAAGTCCCTCATGAGGTTCGTAAATCCCCGCAGGTAGTAGAGCCGCTGGAACATGAAGCCGTGCGGGCAGGACCCAGTAGCGAGTTTGCCCTCGCTTCTCGCCCTTTTAAGGTAGTCCAACGCCATGTCGAAGCTGTTCGGGTAGGGCGGGTAACCCTCTCCGGGCACGTTGTTCAGCTGAATCGGGTCCTGAGGCTTGAACGAGGATAAAAGTTTCAGGTCCTCCAACGGGTGCTTGACCACCTGCCCCTGAAGGCCGTCTGCGAGGAACGACCAGACGCATCCCCACTCGTCCGTGACGGTGTTGCCCTTGCGGCGGACCCCGAAGTCGTCGAAGTCTCGTTCCCCCTTCTGGTACTCGTCGAACAACGTTGGATGTTCTAGGACTAAGTTCCTCAGCTGGTTGCGGTATGTGTGCCAAAGTGGAGGAGAAATCGAGATGTTGCATGGAATCCACTCGGGACCCGTCATCTCTGCAGCGCGTAAATAATTTTGTCGCGAATCCATCGCAACGCACCAAATTGATTTAAGGCAGGTCTAGAATATTAAAAGTAAAGCATTAAGCTTACCCAAAAAATTGGTTATGGGTTTTATTTTATGCTGCACGCGGTGATTGAAAAGTTTGTCTTTTGAAATACAGGAGCTACCTGACGTCATAGGTGTCATAATACTTCTAACCCTCAGTAAAGGAACCCAGATGCCGAAGCCCTTGCTAAGGCAACGAATCGGCAAACTGTGCAGAGGGGTCACGTGCATTGAAGAAAGTGATTTAGACCAAGCCATAGCGGAAATGGCTTCCGAGGGGTTACTAACTAGTAACGACGGAACCATTCAGTTGACTGAACAAGGCATAAAACTGGGCAACGATTGGAAGAGTTTGCTCTTGAAGAGAGAGCCAGTTCTCGAGGTCGTTTCAGGACTCACCGACGGTTCTATCACGGGACTTGTCGTAATCCTCTCAGCTTACATTGCGGGCCTAGCGCCTGTTACTGCAACGTTCGCCGCGTTTCTGACGCTTGCAGCCGTAGCCATCACGAACTTCTCCAGTTTTTTGCTTGGCGGGATAACGGAGGACTTGGCGGACATGATGACTCTCAGGTCCCTGATGCATTACAGCCTGAGCGACATTTCTGACAAGAACGAACGGGACAAGTCCCTTTTAATGCTCAAACAATTGTTTACCGTGCTTCGCAAGGGAATAAGCAGGTCCAATTTCTACGCAGCCCTAATTTGCAGCACAACCACTTTTCTGGCAGGCATACTGCCGATTATTGTGTTCCTCAGTTTTCCATCGCCTCTGGACATCATAATGTCCCTTGGAATTGTGGGCACGGTTGTAGGCGGGTTCCTTGTTCGATACCGTTCCAAGAGAACTAAGGTGCACTGGAAAATCACGCTGTTTGAGACTGTCGCCATCGTGTTAATCGCGGTAATTGCCTCCCTGGTTCTCGGCGGAAGCGTATAAAGTCGAGGAACCTTGGCTCAAACGTGTATGGCTTTGTTTGAGACTGCCCTTGCGGCTTCCATGAGGGCTTCGCCTATTGTAGGGTGCGGGTGGACCAGTCCGCCGAGCTCCTCGCACGTGCATTCGAGCTTCATGGCCAGAGAGGCTTCACTTATGACTTCGGTTGCGTGAGGACCGACAAGGTGAACACCAAGAATCTCACCCGTTTCTTTGTCGCACACAACCTTCGCGAACCCGTCCGTCTCGCTCAAGGTCAAAGCTCTGCCGCTCGCCAGCAGCTGAAACTTCCCAACTGCTACGTCGTGTCCTTGTTGTTTAGCCTCGTCTTCCGATAGACCGACGCAAGCGATTTCGGGCTCGCAGTACAAGCACACGGGGACAGTTTTGTGGTCCATGATTGACCCTTTTCCAGCCGTGTTCTCGGCTGCCACAATTGCCTCTGCGAGGGCTTCGTGCGCAAGCATTTTTCCGCCCGTGACGTCTCCGACCGCGAAGATGTTCGGGACGCTGGTCCTTTGATGGCCGTCCACTTCGACGAAGCCGTCCCTCAGCTTCACGCTGACAGCTTCCAAGCCCAGACCCTCAGTTACGGGACGCCGAGCTTCGGCAATCAATGTTTTCTCGACTGTCACGTGGGTCTCCGTTCCGCCGACTATTGCGGTCACTGCGACTTTCCCATCCGGCTCAACGTTGACGGATTTTATGGACGAGTTGAGGTTGACTTCGGCTCCCCGTTTCTTGAGGACCCGTTCGCAGTATTTGCCCACCTCAGCATCGAGCTTGGGCAGAAGACTCGGGTGGGACTCGAAGACCTTGACCTCCGCCCCCAGCGACCTGAAGAACGAGGCTAGCTCAATTCCGAACATGTCGCAGCCGACGACCGCAAGACTCTTCGGGTACTCTTTGAGGCTCAGCGCTCCCCTGCTTGTCACGATTTTATCTTCGTCGATTATTGCGTAGGAAGACTTGGGTTCCTCCGACCCTGTGGCTATTATGATGTTTTCAGCCGCGAAGGGTTCTTCCGCCCCGTCGGGCTTCTGGACGCGAATCTGGTTTCTGGAGATGAGTGCCGCTTTCCCCTTGACCAGCACGATTTTGTTCTTCTTTATCAGGTACTCCACGCCGCGGGTCAGGCGGCTGACGACAGTCTCCTTCTTAGCCATGAGCTTCCCGTAATCGACGCTTAACCCCTCCGCATGCAAGCCGAGCTCTTCCGCTTTGGAAACTTTGTCGAGTAGGCTCGTTGTCGCCAGAAGCGTCTTGGTCGGGATGCAGCCCCGGTTGATGCAGGTTCCGCCCAGTGCGTCCTTCTCGAACAGGACGACCGTTTTGCCGAGCTGGGCTGAGCGGATCGCTGAGACGTAGCCGCCTATGCCCGAGCCGATGACGGCGACGTCGAAACGTGACGGTTCAACCATTCCGTGGTCACCAATGCTTAAGTGGAATGGCGACTCTCGTTTATTGGCTTTCCGCATCCCTTCCCTGAACACCTGTTCAGTTATGATAAAGCGTTGGCTGACAAAATAAGCCATTATGGGACGAGGAGGACCTTGAGGGCTTTCCTTTCCTCCATAAGGCTGAAGCCCTCCCGCCACTTCTCAAGTGGCAGCTTGGCGTTGATCAGCGGCGAGACCCGCATCTTTCCCGAGCTGAGGAGGGTCAGGGTACGCTTCCAGCTCGTCCACACGGTTCCCCACGAGCCCTTAACGTCCAGCTCGCCCTCAACAATCGCGTCGAGGTTGATGTCGGATGGCTTCCCCGTGAGCCCAATCAAGCCCACCTTGCCGCACCTCCTGACCATGCTGAACGCCTGCTTTCGGGCGATTGAGGAGCCGCTTGCCTCGAACACGGTGTCCGCACCCAGCCCGTCCGTGAAGCTCTTTACGACGTCTACCGGGTCCTCGTTCTCGACGTTGATTATCGTGTCCGCCCCAAGGCTCTTCGCGACTTCGAACCGCTCCCTGTCCGCGCCCACTCCAGCCAGAAACACGCGTTTTGCCCCTGCGATTTTGGCTGCCTGAACCGTGAGAAGCCCCATGGGTCCCGGTCCAAGGACGGCGACCGCTTCTCCGGGGTTCACCTTGACTCTTTCGAAGACGGCTCGGACGACGCACGCCGCGAGCTCGGCGACCGCTGCCTCCTCCAAAGACAGCTTCTCCGGAATCCTGTGTAGAATCACGCTAGGCACGGCCACGTACTTGGCGAAGGTTCCGTCGGCCTTGTGGGCGCCGAGTATCCGCTTCTGTTCGCCCGTGCACCTGTTCGCGTGGTTGGTCCTGCACATGAGGCACTTTCCGCACGGGATTGTTGCGGGGGACGTCACGCGTTCGCCCAGCTTGAAGCCTTGGACCTCCGCGCCTTTCTCGGCGATGATGCCCGAGTACTCGTGACCGAGGACGACGGGGGGCGTGTAGAAGGCCGAGTCGTGGAGGATGTGGAGGTCGGTTCCGCAGACTCCCGTGAACTTGACCTCGACCAGAACCTCGTTGGGCTTAATCTTCGGGACCTCGACTTCTCTAAGCTCGACGTTTCCCGGACCGCGAGCCGTCTTCACAACCGCCTTCATTACGTTTCCATCCTAGAATAGACTATGCAACATGGGATTTAAGAATAAGGAGTAACGTACAAAGAATATGCCTTTATCTTCATTGGTTTCTCGACCTGTCTGATTTGAGTGACATTAGATTTTTTGTTTTGAGTGACAAAACGAAATTGCATTAAGCTGACAGTTTCAAGGACTGTTTGTTTTTTGGCTTTGGAATAATTTGACCAGATTTGAGTGGGCTCCTTTGCCTCAGAAATCAATGTTCTATGGGCGGAATTTGTTTCGGTTGTTGAGAAAAGGTGAACTTCTTATCCTGTTAAGCTGTTCTGAATGGTGTCGAGGCTCGGAGTCATGATGGAAGAGTGGAGGCTTCTGGAAGACGCGGTTCCGAAAAAGGCATCGGCGAACCTAGCCGTCGACGAGGCCGTCTTCACGGAGAAAACCGCGAGCAAAGGTCCGCCTACGGTGCGCTTCTGGAGAAGCCACCCCGCGGTCGTGATAGGCCACTCCCAAGCCGTGGAGGCTGAGGTCAACCTAGGCTTCTGCGGGAAGAAGGGGATAGAGGTGGTCCGGAGGTTCAGCGGCGGAGGAGCCGTCTACCAGGACCCTGGAACCCTGAACTACAGCATAACAATCGACGCCGACCACCCACTCGTCAAGGGAAAAAACGTCGTACAGTCTCAGGAGGCGTTCTGCTCAGGCGTCATCGCATCACTGAAGGCGTTCAGCGTTCGTTCCGCCTTCGAAGCCCCTAGCAACATCCTGATAAACGGAAAAAAGGTCTCGGGGAACGCTCAGGCAAGAAGGAAAGGCGTCGTTCTGCACCACGGGACCCTCTTGGTCAGCGCGGACTTGGATTCGCTCGTTAGGTCTCTCGACATCCCGAACCCCCCGAAAAAAGCGAAGGGAGTCCGCAGTAAAAGAAGCCCCGTGACTAACCTTTCGGTTGAGCTGAGCAGGCCTATTCCGATAGGAGAGATTGTGGACGCCCTTAGACTGGGGTTCGAAGAAATATTCTCAGCGCGTTTCTTTAGAGGCAGTCTCAGCGGGACAGAAAAGAATCTTGCAGACAGATTCTACACTGAAAAATATTCGCAAGACGAGTGGAACTTTTGGCGTTGAACGGAAAACTTTTTCCTCATCGCCGCGTGTTTGAACTGTTATTTAGGACTTCAGCGCATTGCACTGTGAGCGTGGTTGCTTGAAGGGCAAGATGAAGGCTGTGAGGTTTTACGCCCCCGGAAAAATCGTGCTGGAGGACGTCGACATACCCCAAATCGGCTCAAACGAGCTCCTCGTCAAAGTGAAGGCAGCACTAACATGCGGTACGGACGTCAAAATGTACAAGCGCGGCCACCCGAAGGTCAAGCCGCCGATGACGATGGGACACGAGCTCTCCGGCACGGTCGCCGAGGCAGGGAAGGACGTGCCCAGCCGATTCAAGAAAGGCGACAGAGTAACGGTAGCCAACTCAGCGCCGTGCAACGAGTGCTTCTTCTGCAAGACGGGAAAGCCAAACCTCTGCGAGCACCTTGAGGAGACGCTCATCGGGTTCAGCGTCGACGGCGCCTACGCCGAGTACATCCGCGTGCCCGCGCCCATCGTCAGGCAGAACACGTACGTGGTGCCCGACGGCGTGTCATTCGAGGAAGCCGCGCTGCTTGAGCCCCTAGCCTGTGCAGTCAACGGGGATGACGCCGCAAACATCGGATTGGGGGACGTTGTCGCGATTATCGGCAGCGGGCCCATCGGGCTCATCCACCTCCAGCTGGCGAAGCTGAGGGGAGCTTCGAAAGTCATCGTCACGGACATGAAGACTGAAAGGCTCAGAATCGCGAGTAGCCTCGGAGCCGACGTTGTGGTTGACGCCCAGAAGGAGGACCAGCTGAGCCGCGTCAGGGAATTGACAAGCGGATTGGGAGCTGACAAGGTCATAGAGGCGGTGGGTCTCGCGCAGACTTGGGAGCTCGCGTTCCAGATGACGAGGAAGGCTGGGACGACGCTGTTCTTCGGCGGCTGCCCGTCGGGCGCGAAGGTCTCGTTGGACACTGAGAGGATTCACTACGAGGACTTGACGCTTAAGGGGATTTTCCACCACACGCCTTCGTCTGTCCTCAAGGCCTACAGGCTCATTGCGAGCGGGAGGTTCAACGGGAAACCCCTTGTCACGGAGAGGACTTCGCTTTCGGGCGTGGAAGACGCCTTGCTGAAGATGAGCAGGGGTGAATGCATCAAGACCGCCGTCCTGCCCTGACCTGAAAGTCGCGGCTGACGGAAAAGCAATTATACAAGCTCGTAGGTTAATTTGGAAAAACGTGGAAGGTAGAGCGGAATGCCGAGCGAAAAAGAAATCTTGTCGAAGCTGAAGGACGCCATCGTCAACTTGGACATTGAGGGAGTCCAGAAAGCGTCCAAGGAAGCTGTTGCCTCAGGAATCCCAGCCTACAAAGCCGTCGTCGAGGGCATGGCGAAGGGCATGGAGGTCGTGGGACAAAAGTACGAGGACGGCGAGTACTTCCTAGCCGAGCTGATCATGGCAGGGGAAACGATGAAGGAAGGCATGCTGGTCTTGGAGCCTTATCTTAAGACGGGAGACATTAAGTCCGCGGGCAAAATCGTCATAGGAACCGTCAAGGGCGACCTGCACGACATAGGCAAGAACGTCGTCATGACCCTCCTGAAGGCCGCGAACTTCGACATCGTCGACCTAGGCGTGGACGTTTCAGCAGAGCAGTTCGTGGAAGCCGTCAAGAAGGACTCTCCGGACATAATCGCGATGTCGGCCCTCCTGACGACGACCATGATAGAGATGGAAAGCGTGGTCAAGCTGCTCAAGAAGGAAGGGCTCAGGAAGAAGGTCAAAATCATCATAGGTGGCGCGCCCATAACCCCCGAATACGCCAAGAAAATCGGCGCAGACGCGGCGGCGAAAGACGCGGTCGAAGGAGTCCGCACCTGCACCCAATGGACAAAGAAAAAGTAAAATCCTAGAAACGGTTTATCGTCTAGTCTTCACAAAAACGAGCTTCATTAAAAGTTCATTTTTTCGGCTGTTCATTCAGTACTCGTTGTACTCGATTCTCGTCCGGTAGAGGATTTTGCCGTCGCCGACTAGGCTGTACTTGTAGCCGCCCAAGACTAGGGAGCCAGAGTTCCGTATGCGGCTGGTCAGGTAAGAGTCGTCCTCAGAGGGCATCCACTCGCCGTCGCTGTTCTTGGCCTGCTTCCAATGCGTCTTCAGGTGGAACTCGTAGTCGACTTGGCTGAAAAATTGGCAGGAGCAGTACCGACATTTGATGACCGTCACACGTCCACCCTCAACGCAGCCTCACAAAGCAGACTCTTCGAACCCAATACCGCTCTCCGTTTTTAACCCTTTTTATTATGCCCGAGACATGGACGACCCGAAGCGGCTAGGAAGCGGACGGCTTGCCCAGTCTCGTCAGTATGGACGCGAAAAAGATTGCGATTCCAGCCAGGACCACCAGCGGTCCAGGGGGCAAGTTCAGGTAGCTCGATATCAGAACGCCTGAAACCGCGCTGGCTCCGCCGAAAACCGAGCTAAGCACCGAATACTTGCGTAGGTTCGAGCTGATGGTCTTCGCTGCCGCGGCGGGTGTGACGACCAGGAAGCCGACTAGGAGGGTTCCCGTGATTTTAATGCCGATGGCGACCGCCATGGACACGAGCAGAAGGTAAAGCAGGTTGGTTCGAGCGACTTTCACGCCCTTCGAGATTGCGAGCTCCTCCGAGATCATGCTCAGGACGATTCCGTTGTAAATTGTCTTTGTGAGAAATATGGCGACGATTGAGACGACCACGGCTATCGCCACGTCCATCAGACCAACCGTGGTTATGTCGCCGAAAAGCGCCTCAAGCAGCTCCGGCTCAGGGATAATTAGTATACCGATGGCGAGGGAAAGCGTGAACACCGCGCCCACCAGCGTCTCGAAGGACAGCTTCGTGATCCTGCTCAGCTGCCAGATTAGGACAGCCGAAGTGAAGAGGAACGCGAACGCGCCGAAGAATGGGTTAAAGCCGTACAGTATCCCCAAGGCGAGTCCCGGCAGAGCCACGTGCGACAGCGCGTCGCCCACGAGCGCCATCTTCTCCAGCACCATGAGGGACCCGAGGTAGCCAGCTGCGACTCCGACGGCAGCTCCGACCACCACACTGAAAATCAGCGTCTCAATCATCTAGTCAGTCACCCGTCGGGGTTGAGTCGTGCTTGCACTCCGTCTCGCCGTAGATGACTTTCTGCAGGGACTGGTCGTTGATTTGCTTGGATTCGCCGAAGAAGTTCATGCACCTGTTGATGGCCAGCATGTGGTCCGAGTATTCCGAGACGATGTGGACGCTGTGCGAGATGATGATCGTCGTTATCCCGTTCTTCTCCGCAAGGTCCTTCAGCATCCTGTAGATGGCTTCCTCGCTGTCGAGGTCCACGCCCGTCGTCGGCTCGTCGAACAACAGAACGTCCGGTTTATCGATGATGGCCCATGCGATGAGGACCCTCCTGAGCTGCCCACCCGACAGGACGCCGAGCCTCTTCTCCGCGATGGTTTTACTGTCTAGCCCAACCGAGCTGAGGGCGCCTTCCACGTTCGACGGGTTCTTGAGGGACAAAAACTCCCTGACGGATATCGGCACGTCGCTTGCGGAGAGGCTCTGGGGCACATAACCAATTTTGGCTTTTCCGCGCCACTCGATTTTACCGCTGTGCGGGACGAGGTTCAGCAGCGCCCTGAAGAGCACCGTTTTGCCCGCGCCGTTCGGACCCACAACCGCCAAGATCGAGCCCTTTTTGACGTTGAAGCTAACATCGTCCAGAATCGGCTGGTCCTGGAGCGTGACGCTGAGGTTGGAGACCCTCAGAACGTAGTCGTCACGGCTGTCCATGACTAATGAATTCCCCCGAAAATATTTAAACACTTCTGCAACCAAAAAAAGGCTAATTTAAAGAAAAAGCCGCGCGTCACTTGAATCTTGCTTCGCCGTCAATGTCCTTGGCGAGCTCTCTCATCATCTCCTTCTGCTTCCTCGTTAGGTTCTTCGGGGTCTGAACGACGACCTTGACGAACTGGTCGCCCTTGCCCCAGCCGTGGAGGTGCGGTATGCCCTTGCCCTTCAGCCTGAAGGTGGTCCCCGTCTGGGTGCCCTCCGGAACCTTCAACTTAGCCTTCCCCTCCAACGTGGGCACGTCAATCTCCGTCCCCAAAGACGCCTGGAAAACGTTAACGTACGCGTCGCAGAGCACGTTGTCCCCTTCCCTCCTGAACAGCGGATGAGCCATAACGTCCACGACCACGTACAAGTCACCCCTCGGCGCCCCTCTGCCTCCCGGCTCCCCCTCGCCGTTTAACCTCAAGACGTGGCCCGAGTCCACCCCCGGCGGCACCTTCAGCTTCAGCCGCTTCCTGGTCGGCACGTACCCAGTTCCCCTGCAGCTCCTGCAAAGGCTCTCAGGCGGGATTCCCCTTCCGCTGCACACCGGGCAGGGTCTGGTTTCCGTGAAGTACATGAAGCCCGTCTGCCTGGTCTGCCTGAACTGCCCCGTCCCGTTGCACTTAGCGCACCTCGCGTTCCCAGCTTCGGGCCTAACACCGCTGCCGTGGCAGACGTTGCAGGCTTCGGAAGACGGCACCTCGATTTCCCTTTCCGCGCCGAAGGCTGCCTCGTTCAACGTGATTTCCATGTCGTACCTCAGGTCTGAACCCCTTCGGGGTCCGTATCTTCTTTGGCGTCCGCCGCCGAAGAGCACGTCGAAAATGTTGTCGAACCCGAAGCC
>Ga0172365_10002709_pt1 | contig 13118 bp, 10 predicted proteins | sample LakKivSesite48cm_FD_114535 | JGI IMG/M metagenome (GOLD analysis project Ga0172365, IMG submission 114535) | Sediment microbial communities from Lake Kivu, Rwanda - Sediment site 48cm | ecosystem: Environmental > Aquatic > Freshwater > Lake > Sediment | place: Rwanda: Western Province, Lake...
CTGGCGGGCCGGGCGCAAATGCGGTGCCGCGCGTAAGCGACAGCGTGACGGCGCCGGCGAAGCTCGACAGCTGGTGGCCCGCGGCGTCCAGCGCCACCACCCTAAGCTCGAAGCGTATTCCGGCGCGGTCGGCGCCGCGCGGCTCGAAGCGGAAGCCGGCGAGCGCGCCCGCGGCCCCCACGACGACGTCGAGGCTGTTGCCGGTGACCAGCGCGCCCAAAGGCGGCGCGTGCGTGGCGCGGAATTGCACGGTCTCGGCAGTGTAGCAGGTCACCGGGAAGCCGTGTACGCCGCCGTCGGCGTGGCTGAAGGTGAAGCTGTCGTCGCCCGCGAGCCCGGTGTTGCCGATGAACACCCCGGTGCGCGGCGGTCCCGCGACGGGCGCGCCGCCCTTGCCGGCAACCGTCGACAACGTGACGGCGCCCTCGAAATCCTCCACACGATTGCCGGCCGAGTCGAGCGCGGTGACGGTGACCTGGAACTCGTTGCCGACGGTCTGGCGCGTGGCGGCGTGCACCTGGAAGCTGGCCACGGCGCCGCCCGCGAACCGGACGTCGCGACCGAGCCCCTCGACGGCGCCGCTCACCGCCTTGAAGCGGACCGTGCCGGTCGTGTAGTTGAAGAACGTGAAGACGTGCTCGCCGTTGTCGGGCGTGGCGCCGGTGGTGCTGAAGCGGTGGCGGAAGGCAGCCGCGTTGAAGGGGGCCGCCTCGGTCGCCTTCACGTGCACGCCGCTCTTGGGCGGGCCGTCCGAGCCCGACTGCCCGGTGGCCAGCGACAGCACCACCTCGGCGTTGAACGTCGTCACCCGCCGTCCCTGGGCGTCGGTGGCCCGCACCACCAGCTCCAGCTGCTCCGCCGTACGCGGCGGCGTGTCCACCACGCTGGCGCCGCCGCCAGGACGCCGCACGTCGAGGTGGAGCGCCGCGAACGGGCCGGCGGGCGCGACCTGGATCGCGACATCACCCGGTTGCCCCGTCACCGACAGCTTCACGGTCTGGTCCGTGTTCCCCTGAAACTGGATGCGCGCCAGGCAGGGCGGATCGGCGGCGGCGCCGAACACCAGCGCCGTCCCCGCCGCCGCCGCGGGCGCGCCGTTGACGAACACGCCCGCTGCCGGCGCCGCCGTCCCCGGCGTGCCGTCGTGGGCAAGCGTCAGTGCCCCGGGCGGCGGACGGGTCATGTTCCCCTGGGCGTCGACGGCGTAGATCAGCACCCGCACCGTCTCGCCCACGCCGGTACCGGTGCGGTTGTTCTCGACGAAGAAACGGAAGCGGCTGAACGGCTGCGGAGTGGCGCTCACGTGGAACACGAAGTCGTCGAACGTGGTCACCAGCGTGGCGATGGCGCCGCCCGCGCCCGCCGGGTTGCGGAGTGCGGCGCGGTTGTCCACCCGCAGCTCGGCAATCGGCGGCCCCTCGGCGCCGTCGGGATCGCGCGGGTCGACGCCCGGCAGGTGCAGCACCAGGGCCTCGAAGCGCTGCAGCTTCACCTTCTCGATGCTGATCTGGCACAGGAACAGCGGCGTGCGCCCCGCCGCTGTGAACTCGGCCGCACTGAACGGGAAGGCCGGCAGCGGCTGGTTGGCGGCGATCTGGAAGGCGTCCACCGCACGCCAGGCGGTGCCGACCACCCGATCGTTTGGAAACAGCGCCCCGGCGTCCTCGGCCCGCACGAATTCACCGCCCGGTTTGCGCAGCCACACCAGGGCATCGGCGAGCCACGAGCGCAGCTCGAACCCGTACCAGATCGTGGCCGAATCGTCGCGCAGCGTGCAGAAGGTGAAGTGGGCATCCGCGGCACCGTTTGCGCCGCGGCCGTCGTTCGACAGCCCCTTGTTCAGCGCCGCCAGCACCGCTTTCCAGTAGTTGACGCGGCGGATGCCGGTGAACGCGGGGTGGGCGGCGTTCCCGCCGATGATGGGATCGTTGACGCGCGGGTTGGCGGGCGCGGCGCCGCCGCCCGCCGGGTTCGTGTCCTGGAGTGGGTCGGCCGTGGCCTCGACGTACTCCAGCACGCGGGCCACGTTGGCAGGCTGGCGCAGGTCGGGGTCGAGCAGCATCAGCTCGCCTACCACGCCGGCCGTCATCGGCGTCGCGAACGACGTCCCCGTCGCGCCGCCGATGCGCGTGTTCTGCCCCGGGATCACGGCGGCGTTGGTCAACCCCATGCCCGCCGCGCTCGGCAGGAGGCCGCGGATGTCGGTGCCCGGCATCTGCACACCCACCGTCTCACCGATCAGCGTACGCGACATCACGTCCTCCCGCACGCCGGGCGCGGCGGTGAGCGCCGAGATGGGCGCGGCCCCCGTCCCCACACGGGCCGAGTTACCGACGATCAGCGTCCGCTGCCGGGGCGTGTTGGTGCCGCCGTTCGCCGAGCGCGGATTGCGGCGGTCGGTGCCCTGGCTCCCCCACTGCGTGCGGCCGGTGTGGTAGAAGCCCTGAAACCCGGGTGCAAAGCTGTGGTTATGCGCCAGGGCCACGATCACCTTGCCTTGCGTGGTCACCTCGGCCGTCCGCTGTTGCAGGGCGCGGATCCGCGCCGGCGTCATCCCGGGCACGGGCGTGGCGAATCCGTCGGTGAAGCCCACCGATGTGCTGAACACGAGCACGTCGGGATCGCTGGCGATGATCTCCATCGTCAGCAGCATGGTGAAAAGGTTGATGGGGTCGGAGATGGGCCGCAGCTTGATGTGCGGGCCGGTCCCCAGCACCATGTTGAGCGGCCCCCGCGGCGCGCCCGCGACGGGCGTCCCCACGCCGTCGGCGGCCATGCAGCTCGCGCACACGCTGCCGTGCCCCATCTGCGCCGCGGCGCGTGTGAAAGGACCGGGGACGTCGGCCACGGCGGTGAGGTCGCCGTCGCGGCCCACCGGGGCGATATTGGCGTTGCCGGCGGCGATCCCGCGCACCGACGTCGGTCTTACCCAGCGCTCCCCCTTGATCATCAGATCGTTCGGCTGCGTGAGCTGCTCGCCACCGAAGTTGTCGCCCGCGCGCCCAAAGCCGGTGTCCGTGATGGCCACGACCACGTTGGGGATGGTGGGCGCCCCGGCTTCGCCAGCCTCCGGCGCCAGCCAGTCGCCTGCCCTCGATCTCCACTTCGTCGGCTTCGTAGCGGCCCGACGGCACCGTCTCTCCATCGCGCAGGTAATGGAACGAGTGCGCGCAGAACAGCACCTCGGTGCCCTGCTTGATCTGCAACCGGTTCTCGCCGTACAGTCTGATTCGCGATGGCGCGAACCAAGCGGCGCTGCGCTGCGGTCCTCGCCTTGGGAGAGCTGTCGTCTTTCCCCTTGCCGCTCTTGCGAACGATAGCCAGCTCGCCCGAGCGAACGAGCCCGCGGAGCATCGTCATGACTTGTTCATCTCGCATGTCCCCCAGGCAGACACCGGGTGGGCAAGCTTCGAGCACGAACCTCTGAAGATCTCCACGGTCGCGCCGGTCAATCCTTGCAAGAAGCGTGGGCGCCATGTGCCTCGACACCTGCTCAAAGCCCTGCTCCCGACAAAGACCGATGGCGTCGGTCACGCGCACCAGGTAGTGCGGCTCTGGGTCAGACGGCGTGCGACGGATCGGGAAACGACAGCGCTCGCTCCTGATCATGACGCCCTCCTCTGTCTCGGCATCACACTACCGACCACGGCCTTGCCATGGCCTCGGATTGCACTCCACAGCTCCTACTCGTACGCAAGGTGGAGCTTGACAACCGATTGCGTCGGCCAATCCCCGTGCCGCTTGAGGGCCAAGCCGCCTCAATCACAAGCGACACAAGCGCCGTCGACTCCGTCGACAACGGCAAGACCTCAGAACCAACGACGTGCAGTCCAAGGAAGAACAGGCCCACGGGGGCTACATTTGCGGATATCAAGAAAGGAGTCAAATCCCGTCAAGGCCATTCTGGCGGCTTGGGCGAGCAACCGGACCAAGGTGAGCATCTCCTCGGCTTGCCGACGGCTGTCGCCTTCGTCGATCTACCTGCGGCCGTCACCTCCGGCAAAATCGTCTCCGCGGACGACCCGTTCGCGAGGCACACCCGTCTACGGCATGGATTCGAGCGGCTTGAGATCCATGAGCATCTTCTCGAGTGCGGTCACGGGGTTCACGTTCGACGAGAGCGCGCCAAAGGCTTCCACCACCTCGCGCAGGGCGTTGCGCAGGAGCAGCAGATCGCAGCCCTTCCCGGCTCGCGCCGCGAGGGCCTCAAGCTCGCTCGTGCGGTCGCGCAGCAAGGCCAGCTCGGCCGCCCCCGCCGCGGTCACCAGCGCGTCTCGATACAAACGCACCAGAAGGCCCAGGGCCTCCGGCAAGTCCTGGCGGCTCTCCTTGTCGGAAAACCCGGCGGCGGCGTCGAAGATGGCGCCCATCCCCTTGGCCGCCGCGGCCTTGCGGAAGTTGCCGACGACCTGCCACAGATCCGCCTCGGCCTCGGCTGCCAGGGCCTGGAGCAGGCGGCCGGCCTGCCCGGCTGCCAGCGCCACCGCGGTCTCGGCCTGGGCAGGCGAGGCCCCGCACCGCTCCGCGATGGTCATCAGGGCCGAGGAGGTCAAGGCCACGAAGCGTACACGCTGGGTGCGCGAGCGAATCGTCGGCAGAAGTCGGTCCGGCGCCGACGAAACCAGCACCAGGTGATTGCCGGCAAAGGGTTCTTCCAGGGTCTTGAGCAGGCAATTGGCCGAGCTTGGATTGAGACAATCCGCCCGGTCAAGGATGAGAAGCCGCACCGGGGCCTCGTGCGGGCGGGTGGCCGCGATGGCGACGATCTCGCGGGCCTGCTCGATTACATATTGCTGGGTCGAGGGCGCGAAGCAGAGGACGTCAGGGTGCTGTCCGGACCCGATGCGACGACAGGTATCGCACCCGCCACAGCCCCGTCCGGGCGCTTGCGGGCAGCACAAAGCCAGACCGAGCGCCACGGCCGCGCTGCGCTTGCCCACGCTCTCCGGCCCGTCGAACAGCCACGCGTGGGCCAGCCGCCCCGAAGCCGCCGCGCGCGCGAGCAGCGCGACGGCGCGATCCTGGCCCACGATGTCGTGCAGAAGCATGGGGAGCGAACGCTAGCAGAATCCGGGCATCGGGGCGGCGAGAAACCACGGGAAGCTCACCACAGAGGACACAGAGGACGCAGAGACGGAGAAGAAGAGGTCGCCGGATAGAGAGTCCTGTCCCCTTAATCCTCTCCTTCCGTCTCCGTGTTCTCGGTGTCCTCTGTGGTTTCTTACGTCCTGAATGGGGGTACACTTGGCGCCATGAGCATCCTCGACCGCCTTTCCACCCTGGTGAAGTCGAACGTCAACGATCTCATCGACAAGATGCAGGATCCGGCCAAGGAGGTCGACCAGCTCGTCCTCGACATGGAAGACTCCGTCCGCCAAGCGCGAAGCGAGGTCGCGGTATGCATGGCCGAGGAGAAGCGACTCGGCAAACAGATTGACGATCTGGCTGCCGAGGCCAAGTCCTGGGAAGAGCACGCCGCCCGCGCGGTGCAGGCGGGCGACGACGCCCTGGCCAAGGAGGCCCTGCGCCGCAAGGCCGAGAAGGAGGCGGACCGCATCGAGGCAGAGAAGGCGGCCGCCGAGCAGAAGGTGCAGGTCGGAAACCTGGTCGCGGGTCTGCGCGCCCTCGAGCTGCGGCTCAAGGACGTCAAGATGCGTCAGGGAACCCTGCGCGAGAAGGCCCGCTCGGCCAAGGGCCAAAGCCCTGTCTCCACCGGCACCTCGGCCTTCGCCGACTTCGAACGCATGTCGGGCAAGATCGACGCGCTCGAGGCCGAGGCCGGGCTTTCCGACGAGCTGGCCCGCAACACGCCCGCCGAACTCGAGGCCCAGCGCAAGCTGGACAAGCTCAGCGAAGACCAGGCGGTCGACGACGCGCTCGCGGCGCTCAAGAAGAAGCTCTCGGGCTAGAGCACCGAGCGGGTTGACTCCCGTCGTGAAATCAATCATTTGCGTCGCGTCCCTGCGTTGCTCCTCGGTCAAATACCAACGGTATTCTCCCTCGTCGCGCCTCGGACCGCTCGCAACTGTTTGAGTTCGCTCGGTCTGTCAACCCATTCGGTGCTCTGAGCCGCCGCGGCATATCGCGGTGCGGCGGCGCTCAGAAATAATACCGATGGCGATCGTGCGCAGCCAGAAGCCCGGATCTCGCAGCTTCTCCACGTTGGGCGCGGAATGCATGGCGCGCGTAGAAGTCTGCTGCATGATGCTGTCGGCCTCGGCGGGAGGCAGGCCGAGGCCGAGCAGGAAGCGATACACGCGATCTGAGTGCTGGTCGCAAAGCTGGCGTAGTGACTCCGCCTTTTCGTCGGGTGCACCACATGACCCGATACCTACCGCACCACCGGAGAGCGTGGAGGAACGGCGCATGTCAGAGAGTGACTTGGCGGGGCAAAACCCATCAACGGACGATTAGGAATCAGTGCCTTCGCTGAGCCGCAGCCAGGCGGCGGGCCGTGAGCAGGAGCAGAAGAGCGAGCAAGCCGACGAGCACGCATAGGCCCAGGCTTGCGGCGATCAGCATGGCCCGGCTGTGCGGGCTCAGTCGCAGCGGTCCGAGGGCGACCAGGCCTGCGCCCTGCCCGGCTGGCGGCTCGGGAGCCGGGGTATAGACCACGGCGACCGCCGGCCGTTCCAGCCCCGGCACGCTGCCTGCCACCAGCTTCTGCACCTCCGCCTCGCCGATGGGCAAGGCTCGCCCGGCCCGCGTCTTGAGCAAGACCGCGGCCTGCGCGGCGACCAGCGGTTTCTCCCTCGCGCCGAGCGGGTCAGGTTCGGGCAGCACCAGGTGGACGCGCGCGCTCACCACGCCCTCCACGCTTTCGAGGGTGCGCGCGATTTCACCGGCCAGGGCCTCGAGGTAGCGGGCTCGCTCCTCGGTCGCGGTGGGCACCAGGCTCGGCTGCTTGTAAATCTCGGCGAAACCCGCGCGCCGGCCGCGCGGCAAACCTGTGGCGCGCATGAGCTCGAGAGCGCGCAGGACATCGGCACGGCTCACACTGATGGCAAAGGCGCCATCCTCATCGCGGGCCTTGCTCGCCCCGACGCCCGCCTGCTCGAGCGAGGTCAGCACCTCGTTCGCTGCGGCCTCATCGAGCCCATGGTGGATGGGAACGGAGCATCCTATGACCAAGAACAGCACGATCCACAAGCGGCGCATGCTCGGCACCCTACCACGTTCGTCGGCGATGAAATCCATCGACTCGTGCAACCATCAGAACGACCAGCCGATGTTCAAGTTGAGCAAGGGGATGAACGCCACTTGCGTTCTTCATGGTCCGACCTCCTCTTCCAGTGCTTCGCGCATATGGTTCACCGCACGGGTGTGCAGCCGGCTGGCCCACGACTTGGAAAGTCCGAGCTTGGCGCCGGCGTCTTCCAGGTTGATGTCGGAAAAGTAGTAGAGCTGCAAGAGGCGGCGCTCCTTGTCCGGCAGCTTGGCCAGGGCCGCGGCGACGCGCGCTCGGGTCTCGCTGTCCTCCACCTCCTCGTCGGGCGCCTTGAAGCGGTCGTCGGGCACATCGCGCGCGAAGTGCATGGAGGCGATGTGCACGGCCGCCACCCCGCCCAGCAACTCGGCGATGTCCTCCAGCACCTCGGCCTTGTCAGGTGCCGGATTCGCGACGCCCGCCTTGCGCTTCGCGGCCTCGCGCCCGCTCGCCGCGGCCAAGTACTCACCTGCGCGCTCCTCGGCCCGGAGACGGGTGTACTCCTGACGGGAATACCAGCCCATGGTGCGCATGCCGTCGAAGATGGCCCCGCGGATGCGATAGGCGGCAAAGGCGGGGAAGGCCGTGCCCAGGGCTGGATCGTATCTTCTGGCTGCCTCGATCAAACCCTGGGTTCCGTAGCCCACGAGGTCGCCAGGTTCCATGGTCCTGCCGAGCCGGTGCTTGAGTTTGGTCGCGATCGAGTGCACCAGGTGCAGATGCTCCGCGACGAGCCGGTCGGATTGGGCCGCCATGACAAACAGCACTAGAGCAAGCCTTTGCCGGCCACGTCAAGCGTGCCTGCACGTGCAACGCAGCATGTGCAGAAACCACGAAACCGCGATGGTGCAGAAGGGAACCTGGCCGGCACGGAAAAAGCAGAGGCCACGGAGGGAGCCTGGCTTCTCTGTGCCCTCTTCCCCCTCCGCGCCCTCTGTGTTTCCCGGTTGAAGCCGGGGGCCAATTCCTTCACTATGCCGGGTGATGGCCGACTTGGTCTCTTCTCTGATCCTTTCCGCGTTCGTGATTCTGGTCACGACGACCTGGACCATCTTCGCCATCCTCCCGGCGCACGGGCGCAACCGCCGCCTCGACGGCCACGGAGGGGTGATGCTCGGCCGGGGCATCATGGAGGTCGCCTACAAGCTCTTTTCGCCGCTGGTGAGCGCCCTTCATTCCTTGCGCGTGACCCCCAACATGGTGACCGCCTTTTCTCTCGTGCCGGCCGCCATCTCAGCCGTGCTCATCGCCGCCGGGCACTTCGGCATCGGGGCCCTTCTGGCCACGGGCTCAGGCTTCTGCGACATGTTCGACGGCATGCTCGCCCGGCGCTATGGCTCCATGTCGGACGTGGGTGAGCTCTTCGACGCCGCGGTTGACCGCTACGTCGAGTTTTTTCTCCTGGCCGGCCTGGCCGTGTACTTCCACAACAACCTGGTGGCCGAGGTCATCTGCCTGGCCGCCATCTTGGGTTCCTTCATGGTCAGCTACGCCACGGCCAAGGCCGAGGCCCTGGGGATCGAGCCGCCCAAGGGAGCCATGCGCCGAGCCGAGCGCGCGGTATACGTGACCGTCGGCTGTGGCGTGGCGCCGCTCTGGGATCTGGTGGTGCCGGGCTCGCCCCGCGTGGCCACCATCGCAGTCGGCCGCGAGCTGCCGGTTGCGCTGGCCCTACTCGTGGTCGGCGTGGTAGCCAATGTCTCGGCCGTGCGCCGCATGCTCCGCGTCGCGGAGCTGATTCGAGCCAAGAAGCTCGCTTCATGAACCCATCGCAGCCCAAAAACCAGAAGCCCTGCCTCGTCACCGAAGTCCCAGGACCGAAGAGCAAGGCCTTGCGCAAGCGTGAAGACACCCACATCGCACCCGGCTTGCAGGGCTATGCCTTGATGGCCGGCATCGCCGTGGCCGAGGCCAAGGGCAGCGCTATCACCGACGTCGACGGCAATACCTACCTCGACATCATCGGAGGCATCGCGGTCAACGCCCTCGGGCATTCGCACCCGGTGTACGTCAAGGCCGTGCAGGATCAGGTCGCGCGCGTGTCCGTCGGGGCCCTGACCTCCGATGCGCGCGCCCTTCTCGGCGAGCGAATGGCCGCGCGCACCCCGAGCAAGGCTCTGCACCGCCTGCAGCTCTATTCGAGCGGGGCCGAGGCCGTGGAGAGCGCCTTGCGTTTGGCCAAGTGCTACACCCGCAAGCACGAGTTCGTGAGCTTCTGGGGCGGCTTTCACGGCAAGACCATGGGCGTGCTGTCGCTCATGGGCTCGCGCTTCAAGGAGGGGCTCGGGCCCATGGTGGCGGGCGCGCACCAGGTGCCCTATGCCGACTGTTACCGCTGTCCGCTCGGCACCACCTACCCCGCCTGCTCCATGGCCTGCGTGGAATTCGCGCGCAAGCAGCTCAAGGTGGCCGCGGCCGGCTCCATCGCGGCCATCATCGTCGAGCCCATGCAGGGCACGGCCGGCAACGTCATCCCGCCCAAGGAGTTCCTCCCGGCTCTGCGCGAACTGGCGCGCGAGTTCGGGGCCCTGCTCATCGCCGACGAGATGATCACCGGCATGGGCCGCACCGGCAGGAACTTCGGCGTCGACCACACCTCTGTGGTGCCCGACATCATGACCGTGGGCAAGGCCTTCGGCGGCGGCTTTCCGCTTTCCGGCATCGTCACCACGGACGAGATCTCGGCCGCCAAGCCGTGGAGCAACCCTTCCGGCTCGTCGTCGAGCTACGGCGGCAATCCCTTGGCCGCGGCCGCGGGCGCCGCCGCGCTCGGCATCATCGATGACGAACGGCTGGTGGAAAACTCCGCCCAGGTCGGCGCCGCCATGCTGCGCGAGCTCGAGGGCTTCGTCGAACGTTACCCCTTCGTGGGCTGCGCGCAGGGTGCCGGGCTCTTCTTACGTTTGGAGCTGGTCAAGGACAAGGCGAGCAAGGAGCCCCTGCCCCGCCCGGTGACCGAGCGCATTTTCCACGAGTGCGTGCGGCGCGGGCTGCTCACCATGGCCTATAGCGCCAGCTTCCGCATCCAGCCCGCCTTGACCATCGACGAGGCCACGGCAAAGAACGCCCTCGCCGTGCTCGGCGAGGTCTTCGACCTGGCCAACCGCGACGGCTGGTGGAAGTAGTCCGCCACCGGCTAAGAAAGACCCGGCCACCCAAAGGGCGCCGGGTTCTTCTGGCTAGCCAGCGGCTGGGTTACTTCGTGCGGTACGAGGCGAAGACGCCGAGGTAGCGCGCGTCGAAAGCCTTGTCGCCCGCAGCACCCGTCAAAACGCCGGGCAGCAGGAACTCAAGACCAACACCGAGTTCCGGCATGACCGCGAAGGCCCCGCCCACGCCCACGGGGACCGTGTATTTCTTGCATAGTCGCATAGTCGGTTCCAGCGGCGGCCGCGGGCGCCGCGGCTGGGGCCGGGGCGGCTTCCGGAGCAGGCGCGGCGGCCTCGGAGGCCGGCGCCGCAGCGGTGTCAGCCGCAGGCGCAGCGGCCGGCGCGGCTTCATCCTGGGCCCATGCCAGAGCGGCCAGGGCGAACAGGGTCAATCCCAAAAGTACACTTAGCTTGCGCATCTCTCCTCCTTGGTGGGAATTGGATACCGGACTCGATGGGAGGCCCATTTCATCCTAGGCTCCTGCGCCGGGCAAAATGTTCGCTGTATCGCTTTTGCAGGGGTCCGCTCTTGGTTTCGGGCCTGGGGCCGGTCATGCTATCCCTCACAAACAGGAGCTTTCCGACAACACGCACGAGGCTTGCCGATGAGATTCGTTGTTTTTCTTCTCGATGGGATGGCCGACTACCCGCTCGACGAGCTGGACGGGAAGACGCCTCTCGAAGCGGCCCGCACCCCGGTCCTCGACAGCCTGGCCAAGCAGGCGCAGTTCGGCACCTTCGTGACCCTGCCGGCCGCCTTTCCGACATCGTCCGACGTGGCCAACATGTCGGTCCTGGGCTGGGATCTGGCCACGTCCTACACCGGCCGCGGCGCCATCGAAAGCTACGGGCTGGGCGTGCCTCTCGACGACGAAACCGTGGCCTTCCGCATGAATCTCATCACCACCAAGGGCGATGTGCTGGAGGACTACTCGGCCGGCCATATCAGCGAGCCCGAGGCGGCCGAGATCGTGGATTTCCTCGCGGCCAAGCTCGGCACCGCCGAAGTCGAGATCCGCAAGGGGGTGTCCTACCGCCACATCCTTTACCTTCGCGGCAAGCGCTTCTCGCCCGCGGTCGACTACGACAAGCCCGACTCGTCGCACGGCCTGGAGTGGGCCAAGATCCTGCCGCGCGCCCGCCTGCCCGAGGCCGAGCCGACCGCGGCCCTGCTGCGCGACCTCATGATGAAGTCGCGCGAACTCCTGCCCAACCACCCGGTGAACCGGGCGCGCATCGCGAAGGGTGAAAACCCGGCCAACATGATCTGGCCGTGGTCGGGCGGCCGCAAGCCCGACATGCCGTCGTTCGTGGAGATCTACGGCAAGAAGGGCAGCATCATCTCGGCCGTGGACGTGATTCTCGGTCTGGGGTTGCTCGGCAAGATGGAATCCCTGCGGCCCGAGGGCGCCACCGGCTGGATCGACACCAACTACGAGAACAAGGCTCGCGCCGCTGTTGACATGCTACGCCGCAACGACTTCGTTTATCTTCACGTCGAAGCGGTAGACGAGTGTGGCCACCTCGGCGACCTGCCGAACAAGATCAAGGCCATCGAGGACTGCGACGGCCGGCTCGTCAAGACCTTCCTCGACGGGTACCGCGAGGCCCACACGGACGAGCTGCGCGTGATGGTGCTGCCCGACCATCCGGTGCCGGTGAAGCTGCGCAAGCACACCCGCGACCCGGTGCCCTTCATGGTGTCGGGCGCCAAGGTGCGCGGCGATCCCGCCATCGACCGCTATACGGAAAGGAACTGCGCCCGCGGCCGCTATCAGGGGCTTGCCGGCCGCCAGCTCATGGATCTGCTCTTCTCGCCGAGCGTGGGCTAGATCCTCAGCCAGTTCAGTTCACCACAGAGAACACAGAGCACACAGAGACGGATCAAGAGGAAAGGGTACGGATTGAAGCCCTGCAAGGCCCTTCTCCTCCGGCCTCTGTGCCCTCTGTGTACTCTGTGGTGAACATCAATGCCCAAGCTCGGCGCGCGGCTCAAGGATCTTCAGCCGCTGCTCGTCAACCACGCGCACGGGCTGGAAGGGCGCTTCGACCTCCACGCGTACCGTCCACATCCCGACGGCGAGACCGATGGCGGTGTCGATGGTGGATTGGCACGCGCAGGGGCAGGGCTCGCCGGCGAGCCGCTCATGCACCGTGGCCACGTCGCCCCTGGTCGTGAGGCGGACGTTGGCCTCCAAGCAACCGGGATGGGTCAAGCTGTGGGTGACAACGGCCCCGCCGGCCAGGACTTGGACCCTGACCTCGTCGGGCGCACCCTCAACCGGGGCGCGGGCACAAGTCTTCCGTTGCTCCGCCCCCGCCAGGCAACCAGTGAAGGACGCCCAGGATTGCCCTGGATCCAGGTTCGCCACCATGGCGGACACGTCGACGGCGGGCGGGGGTCGGGCGCCCGCGCAACTGGCGGCAACCACCAGACCGAGGCAGAACGCGCCCATTGCGAGCCGCGCGGCGTGGCCCCCACGCGACACCCCGGGACGCAGGACTGGTGCGGTCCGATCGAGCCTCGCTCCCATGGCTCAAGCTTTGCGCAAAAACGTGGTTCTGGCCAGAACCAGCCGCGTGTCTCCCACCGAACGGTTTGGAACCCAAGTCTTTTCAGGATGTTCACCAGTCCAGGAGTAACTTCTCAAAAACTGGTGGTGGATTTTGTCGATTTCTTGACCGACGGTGGCAGTTGTGGATGTGTGGAAGCCATCCGAGATGGCCGAGATCCCGCCCCTTCCTGAACTTCCTCCGCAGGA
>Ga0172365_10002712_pt1 | contig 13113 bp, 12 predicted proteins | sample LakKivSesite48cm_FD_114535 | JGI IMG/M metagenome (GOLD analysis project Ga0172365, IMG submission 114535) | Sediment microbial communities from Lake Kivu, Rwanda - Sediment site 48cm | ecosystem: Environmental > Aquatic > Freshwater > Lake > Sediment | place: Rwanda: Western Province, Lake...
CCAGCATGACCAGTGGACTTCTCCTTGTCCTTGTGCGCCGTGTAAGAGTCGTAGACCACAGCCTTCGGAACCCCCTCCTCGATCAGCATGAGCTTCCTTTTCGGTATGCCCTCTAGGTCGAAGGGGAAGGCCAGACCACTGAGGTCTCTCCCATCGTCCCACAGCGTGAACTGTTCACTAAAGACCTTCTGCCCTATCAGGTCGCACATCCAGCTCGTCCCATCCTGATAGGACCGGGCGCTCAGACCAGAGGAGATGTACCCCAACGCCGACGAGACGACATAGGGCTCGAAGACGACCTCGTAGTCGCCTACCTCGATCGTCCTCGCTCCCAAGCTTCCAACAGATCTCTCTGCCGCTTCTCTGCCGATTTTAACTGGGTCTAATTCCTTTATGCTCCTCGATACATCCCCGGCTGTTCCGAACCCTTCAACTCCCGCGTCTCTAGATATTATAGTTGTATCTAAATCTGCTAATGTCGCTCTTGAGTAGGCGTTCACCCCCAGCGAGTTGACAACAGCCAACTCAGACGATGTCGCGGACAGCGCCCCTGCAACCTCCTTCACATGCGGCGAGAGCCCGTGAGCCTCATCCATCAACGCCTTAACCATCTCCGCCCTGGTATCCGGCGTGCACTCAGCTGTCTCTTTGACATACAATCGTCGGAGTTCCTTTATCGGCTGGGGCTCTGGCAGGCTTATGAACTCAGGGTCTTCCTCAAGGACCTTTGCTGCGCTGCATCCTCGTTCAACAAGCTCCTTGATCGACTCTGGGCTAGTGTCGTTGGAGCTCACGGTGCTTATCCTCTTTCCGAGCACAAACCTAAGCGTCAGGCTTATGTTGGTCTCGCCGACGTTCTGGTGGATCGTTGAGCCAGCGAACCTCGTCAGATAGCTGGCGGAATTTACCAGTCTCACCTCTGCCTGTGTGGCTCCTAACTTCAAGGCCTCCTTAGACACCTTACCCGCCAGTTCAAGGCAGTTTTCCTTTCCCTTGATCACCTTGTCACCCCCGAGAAGACCCTCGTGTTCCTAAACCTGGCGGGCGCAGTTCCGTGTCCCACGTACATTACCTGTCCTGGCTGACCCTTCCCGCAGCCCGGTGTCCCCCACATGTGCCAATGCTTCTTGTTACATACGGCGTCGCATGAGCCCCAGAACTCCGGCGTTATCCCAGTGTAGACTGCGTTCTTAATTAGGTCTGTGAGCTCGCCCTTCTCTATTAGGTATGACATCTGTGTGCCGAACTGGAAGTTCAGCCTCTTGTCGTCGATGCTCCAGCTCCTATTGGTCTCCATGTAGATTCCCTTCTTCGTATCCTTCACCAGCTCGTCGAACTCCCAGTTCCTCGGCTCGAGGTTTATGTTCGTCATTCTGACAAGGGGGATTCTATTCCACCCCGAAGCTCTTGCTGCACCAGTAGATGGTACCCCGAGTTCTCCGGCGAAGGTTCTATCACTAAGGTAATTTACGAAGATCCCCCCCTTGATCAGGTATACTCTCTGTGCAGGTACGCCTTCATCATCGTACCCAAAGGTTCCTAGCCCATCGGGTATCGTCGCATCTGCAACTATGTTCACTTCCTTGCTGCCGTATCTGAACTTACCCATCTTGTCGACTGTGAGGAAGCTCGTCCCCGCCATGGCTGCCTCAGCTCCCAGCGCCCTATCCAGCTCCGTCGGATGCCCAGTTGACTCGTGCACCTGTAAGGCTAGTTGGCTCCCGCCGACTATGACATCCGTAATCATTTCAGGGCAGTTTTTCGCTGTCAGCAGCTTCAGCGCCTCTTTCCCGCTCTCCTCCGCCCTCGCAGGCAGGTCTATCCCCTCAATGATTTCATAGCCCCCGGTTCTAGCGTTTCTCCCGTCGAAGGATCTGTCTTGATATTCGCCGTAACCTATAGCGGTGACCCTTGAATTAGCTGAGCACCAAGTGATCTCTTGGGTTATGTATGCGCCTTCGCTGTTGGCAAAGACCTTGCCCTCTCGATAATGGTTCATACTTGAAGTTGATAGCTTCAGCAGGTTGCTCTGGGAGATCACCCGCTTGTCTGCTTCAATCAATATCTCGATCTTATCTTTAAGGGGGACTTCAAAGGGATCCTTTTTAAGTGGTGTTTTATAGGTGCCCCTGATTGGCTTTGCAGGTGCTAGCCTTACATCCTTCTTTTTGAGCCTTGCACTCGCTTTAGCTATCTTTGCTGCTTCCAAGGTCACTTTCTCGATTGTATTTGGACTTATGTCGCAGCTACTTGAAAACCCCCATGCACCGTCTATAAGCACCCTTACCCCAAATCCCTTGTTCTTCCCGATGCTCACGTTTCTTATTTTACCGTTTCTCGAAGAGATGTTTTGATTGTTTATTTCAACAATTCTTATGTCAGCATAGGTTGCGCCAGAGGAAAGTGCAGTCTCCATAGCTCTACGAGCTAAGTCTTCCATATTTTTGCCTCCTTCCATTCAGAGATAATATCCTTTTCTTAGATAAGATTTTGCAAGCCGACCTAGGAGAGACGCTCCTTAACCAAGGCTCTTCTCTTCCTCTCTGAGATGCCAGCGAGCTCCCTGGCGAGAACCCTCTCCGAGGTCAGCTTCTCTAAGACGGAGAACCAGACGCCGGACCTCGTCTCTGAGCCATTTAAGCCGCTTATCTCCAGCTCTATCGCGCCCTCGGGGCAGACTTTCTCACAGGCTGTGCAGAAGATGCAGAACTCTGGGAGTTCTGTTGGCTTTCCTTCGTTGTCCAGCTCGATGGCTTGGCTGGGGCAGATATCGACGCAGACTCTGCAGTTCTCTGGGCACAGTTCTCTTCTAATGTTTATGGTTCCACTGAGGGGTTTCCTCACCTGTATCAAGCTGAGGGGGCAGGCTGCTTCGCATCGCTTACAGTAGAGGCATGAGTCTTCGTCGACCTTGACGCCTGTTATCCTTTTCCTTCCGTCAGGCGTGCTCTCGACCTCCACCTTTATCGCTTCTACTGGGCAGACTTCTTGGCACTTGAGTCCACAACCTATCTCGCATCGAGCCATTTCAATCTCTATCTCTCTCGTGGGGATGGGGAACAGTTCCTCCTCAAGGAGGGGTGTGGACTCCTTTCCCTCAATCATCAGCCTCAGCGCTCTCGGGGGGCAGAGGGCAATGCATATTCCGCAGAAGATGCATCGCGCCTCATCCACATCGACTTCACCCCGCTTAATGAGACGCCCTTCGAATACAGAGGCAGACGAGAGGGTTAAAGCTTCCTTGGGGCACGCATCCACGCAGAGACCGCAGCCTAGACATAGGCTCCTGTTCAGGATTAAATCCTCCTCTTTTTGGAGAGACCTTCGCTTGACTCGGAGCTCCTCGCCCTTAACCTCTTTTCTTACTATGTTGCGCATGAGCCCTCACTAACGGTCTAAAAATTCAAATACTATATATTAAAGGGGCCAAAGTCCTTTTCAATCTTCCTAAAAACAGGGGAAAGGGAGAAGCCACATCAGGTTTAAGGCTCTACTTGAGGTATTTCTGGGGGTTCGCCTGAAAGGCTTTCATGCATCCCTGGGAGCAGAAGTAATAGGGTTTTCCCTGGTGAGTGGTCTTCCACTTTGCCGTCTTCTCATCAACGTTCATTCCACAAACAGGGTCCTTAGCCAAGGCTCACTCACTTCCTCTTATGGGGTTGAGAGAGACTATCTCCAACTCTTCCTCCAATTCACTTTTAGGTATGGAAATGTATAAACCTGTCTTTTTCAGGTTGGCGGGTTTCTTTTCCAGCCTCTGTACTCTGTTGTATTCATTGTGTAGAAACCTATTGGACAGAGAGAAGAGGAAGCACTCCTCAAATTCTAGACGAATTTTTCGGAAAAAGGGTTTTTGACATAAAATTTTTAAAAGAGACCAATGGTTCATTGTGAGATCAATGAAAGGTGATTGAAGAAATGAAGAAGGCTCTTGAAGGCATAAGGATTCTGGATCTCAGTCACGTATGGTTTGGCCCGTTCTGCACACTGCTTCTGGATGAAATGGGGGCAGAGGTCATCAAGATCGAGCCCCCATGGGGAGACCGGACAAGGATGTTCGCACCTCTTCACAACAGGGAGAGCCCCACTTTCCAAGTTCTGAACCTCGGGAAGAAGGGGATGACTCTGAACCTGAAGGACCCGAAGGGTGTACAGATCTTTAAAGAACTAGTGGAGATCTCGGATGTTGTTGTGGAGAACTTCAGCCCTGGGACCATGGAGAAGCTGGGGCTGAGCTACGAGGAGGTGAAAAAGGTGAAGCCAGACGTCATCTACGCCTCGCTCTCAGGCTTCGGACAGACAGGACCCTACTCGCCGAGACCCTCATACTTCTCGATCGCCGAGGCTATAAGCGGTCAAGCCTATCTAGCAGGCAGGGGAGCCGGTCCAGACGCGCCTCCCAGAGGTAGCCCAGTAGCCTACGGAGACTTGGGCCCCGCGCTCTTCGCAGCCTTCTCCATAGTCACAGCCCTCTACTTCAGGGATAAGACGGGAATCGGGCAATGGGTTGACGTTTCTCAAGCGGACACCATGTTGGCTCTCACGGCGTCACCTGTTGCGAACTACACCGTCACAGGTATGACTGAGGAGGAAAGGGAGAAGAAGTATCCGAGGATGAGGGGACCCGGCGTCGGAGGATTCCTGAAGGCTTCAGATGGATGGGTCGCAGTCCTCGCCGGCGGCGGAGCCTCGATGGATGCCATAGCCAAGCTGCTGAACATGAAGGAAGTGACGAGAGAGGCTTTCCAGGAATGGGTTTCGCAGAGAACGGCGAACGAAATCTGCGGGATAATGGCTAAACTGGATGTGCCTGTGGCACCAGTTCTGAAGCCTGAGGACGTGGTCAAGAACGAGCAATTCATAGCTAGAGACATGTTCGTCGAGGTTGAGCACCCGACGCTGGGGAAGGTCAAAGTTGTAAACTTCCCAGTGAAGTTCTCCGAGTCCCCTGGAAGGGTCTACGGACCCGCCCCCGCGCTGGGGCAGCACAACGAGGAGATCCTGACCAAGCTCCTTCACTACAAGCCCGAGGAAATAGAGCAGCTGAGGAAGGAGGGGGTCATAACCTAAGCCCCCTAAAATTTTTCTTGCATGCTTTCTCAAGAACCTTTAGACGAAGCTGGACTCTTATTGCCTCTCCGATCCCTATTAATTTTTCTGAGTGAGTGTCTTCCCTCTTTCTGTTCCTCTTTCCTGGTCAGCCACTCCACCAGCGCCCTAGGGTCATCGCATTCTACAGTAACCGTTATCGGGCCGAGTGGGGTCTCGCTAGCTATGGAGAAGGATATGCGTTCAGCGTAGGCAGCCTGCTTATTCAGACCGAAGATGATCCTCTTATCCTCGATGCTCCTCAATAGGCGGGCTCTCGCAGCGTCCCTGATCCGCTCTCTCTTCAGCTTCCTCTTGAGGGGAGAAAGGATCTCAACGCCTTCTCCTTCGGCTCGGAGCAGAAATCCTTGCTTCAGGGAGATAGTCTCCAGCTTCACCTCGCCAACAACGTTTTTGATGGCTTTGGACACCTTCTCCTCGTCCTCAGTGGGGTGGACAAGAGCCTCAATTCTTACCTTAGCCCACTCCATCTTCCCAGTTCCTCCCTCAGAAGCTTTCTCGCCTCAGCCTTAAGGTCCTCCACGCTGGATTCATTCACGATCATGTAGTCAGCCATGGCGATGGCTCCGCCTATGCCGAAGCCGAGCTCCCTCAGGTCTCTGTCCCTGAAGACCGCCCAGCTCTCAGGGTCGTCACTCCTGTTTCTCGCGAGGAAGCGTCGGAACCTCGTCTGAGGCGAGGCGTGAACAGCCACGAGCAGGATGTTCCGAAACTCCTCCCTGAAGGCTTCAACCTCTTCTAGGGACCTCACCCCGTCAACGATGACGATGCGGCTCTCGGTGCGGAACCTCCTCAGCTTGGGTATACACCTTTTCGCCACGACTCGAGCTCCCTCCCTCCGCCTGAGTTCCACTGCAACGCGCCCGACGTTCTCAGGGGTCGGGCTGAGTTCAAGCTTCTCCACCTCCTCCCTGACCACCTCGCCCATGAGTAGGATAGGGTAGCCGTGCTCAGCGATAACGGAGAGGACAGTGCTCTTCCCTGCACCCGGCATTCCAGTGATGAGCAGGAGCAACGTTTCTTTTGCTTCCATTTCACTCCGCCTTCTCTAGCCCATTCTCATGAGTCTTGATGTAGACCTCTTTAAGACCTTCCCCTAGGGCTACGGAGGCGAGGGTGAGAAGCTTCTCCCTGCTCATGAAGCCCCGTGCCTTCAGCTCTGGGTCAAGGACATCCGTTAAGGGGTTGAACTGCTGGAGGAAGAAGAGGTTGTACTTCCCCTTAATCGTCCTCGCGATGTCTCTAATGAACTCCTCCTCGTCGGAGAGCCTGGGAGCCACGGTGGTCCTGATTTCTAGGGAAACACTGTGCTCAACGCAGATCTCCAATGACCTCTTCACGTTCTCCACGATCTTCTCGCAGTTCTTCAATCCAATCACTTGGCAATGGGCTTCAGGGTTTAGCGGCGCCTTGATATCCAAAGCTACGTGGTCGACCAAGCCTTCGGAGAGAAGGCTCTCTATCACGTCAGGCCTAGAGCCGTTAGTGTCGAGGAGCGTCTTCAGCTTCCACCTCCTAGCTAACGAATAAACCTCTCTGAGGGCTTTGGGCTGAAGAGTCGGTTCTCCTCCAGTAACGCCCAGCGCTTCGACCAGCAGAATGTTCTGCTTGAGTCGGTCCTCGATGAGGCTTAGGTCGGCTTCCTGCCCCGAGTCCATTGGTATGAGGCTGGAGTTCTGGCAATATTTGCATCTGAAGTTGCATCCCGCCGCGAAGACCATGAAGGTGACATTCCCGTACCAGTCAACTGTGGAAATGTCCACAATTCCGCCGATCCTCAGCGTTCTCCACCTCCGATTTCCATCATCTCCATCATCGAAACCTCAATAAAACTGTTTAGCAATGGGAAGAAGATTTTAACCTGCGAAGAGACTCTCTATTCACAGAACCATGCAGTTGGTGAACAGCATTGAGCAGCATAAGGAGCTTCATAGCCGTAGACCTTGAGGACGAGGGCTTGAGGAGAAGGCTTGTATCCGCCCAGGGGCTTCTGAGCAGAACAGGCGCAGACCTGAAGCTGGTTGAGGAGGAGAATATCCATGTCACCCTCAGGTTCTTGGACAACGTTCCAAGGGGAGACATCGACAGGATCATAGAGGAACTCTCAGCGGTGAAGTTCAAAGCCTTCGAAGCCGAGATAAAGGGAGTCGGAGTCTTCCCAGCGCTGAGCCGCCCAAGGGTGGTCTGGGCTGGCTTCAGGAAGGGCGAGAAGGAGTTTGAGGACCTCTTCCAGAGGATCGAGTCGAGGCTGAGAGGCTTGGGAATCCGCCCTGACAATAATCCGTTTCATCCTCACCTCACTCTAGCCCGGGTTGGGTCGGGGAAGGACAGGGATCGGTTGGTCCAGCAGATCACGGCTCTCTCAGACGAGCCCTTCGGGGAGATCCTCGTCGACAGCTTCCAGCTGAAGAAGAGCACGCTGACGCCGAGGGGCCCCATCTACGAGACCCTGCACAGCTTCAGGGCTGAGAAGGATTAGGAGGGAACGACCATTCATCTGGAGTCGTTGCATGTTGGCGTGCCCGATATTAAGACCGCTCTAGCAGGACGGGGATGAGAGATGAAGATACTGGTTGTGTACTATTCCAGAACTGGAACGACGAGGAAGGTCGCTGAAGAGGTCTCACACCTCCTCCGATGCGGCATAGAGGAGGTTCTCGATACGAAGAACAGGTCTGGGATTCTAGGTTGGTTGAGCGCTGGCAGGGACGCAGGCTCGAAAGGGCTCACGGAGATCGGGGAGACGAAGAGGAACCCCGCCCTGTACGATGTCGTGATCATCGGCACCCCTGTCTGGAACGGCACAGTGTCGGCACCCATCAGAACGTACATTACTCAGTACAGGGACTCCTTCAAGAACGTGGCCTTCTTCTGCACACAGGAAGGCACCGAGAACAGGGCGCTCAGAGAAATGGAGTCGATCTGTGGCAAGAAGCCGATAGCTCAGCTCGAACTCATGAGAAAGCAGGAAGTCGAAACAGGGGAATACATCGACAAAGTCAGACAATTCACCGCCGAGATAAGCAACAGGACTGAGTAAACCGAAAACACTTGCTCTTCAATCCAAATCCGCAGCTAAGTCTCGCCCACCCAAAAAGCTATTCTGACGGCTCGGGGTCTCTGATCAAGGGCATTGTGAGGCAGTGTATCGACCCGGTGTTCCTCGGTTCCACCAGGGAGTCTATACCCACCTCCACCACATCGACCCCGGCACGCTCTAGGATCTTTATACCCGCCTTCTTGTCCTCGCCTGAAGCTACGAGCACTCGTCTCGGTCGAAGAGCTACACCTGCTATGTAGATGTCCTCTGGTCGCTCGATGATGTTGAGCTTCAGCTCGTCCCTCAGGTATTCCCAGAAGGACCAGACGAGGCGCTCTCTGAGCACGACAGCGGTGTGGCGGTCGACCATGCAGAGGGACTCATCGATGTGGCTGCCGAAGATGGGCGCCGCCTTCACCTCTATATTAGGATCGATAGCTCGGACCACCTCAGCCACCTGCCTTGCGCCCTCTTCGTTCACTCTGAAGGACAGCCCTATGGCGAGGTGCCTCGGTCTGAGCCACATGACGCTGCCGCCCTCTATGGTTCCGCTCCCATTCACGGTTCTCAGGATTGGGCAGCCTAGACTGGTTAAGGTCTGAGTCGTGTAGAGCTCCTCGCCCCTGCGGAGGCTGTCGTACATCCGCCCGATGATGGCGCCGCCTGGAACAGCGAAGGATGGGTCCCGAGTGTAGATCGACTTCACCAGCCGCGGGGGCTTAGCTGTCTCAGGAAGCCTCTCCACAACCTCAACACCCTCCTGTTTGAAGGCCTCTGCTAGGTTCTCATAGTCCCGCTGCATCTCGTCGAGACTGGGCTTGCTGGTGTATCGCCATTTCTCGTAGGGCGGCTCGACGGAGTTGATCTCAGGGCCGGGCCTGTGGAGGAGGACCATGCGGAGTCTGCCGACCTCGGTGTTGACGCCCCACTTTCGCCCCCAGTACGTTTCAACGTCTTCCTCGAACCTCGTCTTCAGGGGAGGATGATACTTCATGTAGATGTCCATCCAGGGATACAGTTTTGCCATTGGAACCCAATATCTTAATTGTGCGTGCATATATTTAACTGAGAATTCAGCCCAGCTCGAGGTGAAGGAGAATGGACGGGGAGGCTTCTGTCGAGGACGTGCTCAGAAAGGTTCTAAGGAAGGTTGAGCCCAGAGAGGAAGAGAGAAAGAAGGTCCACAACTTCGTCGAGGCCTTGACGGCTGATCTGAATAGGAAACTCTCTGAGGCTGGGATCGAGGGATCAGCTGAGATCCACGGCTCGGTGGCGAAGGACACTTGGCTCAGCGGCGATAGGGACCTTGACATCTTCATAGTCCTCAAAAGAACCTACACGAGAGAGGCTTTCCCAAGGGTCCTCGATGTGGTGAAGGGTTTTGTTGGGACGGGCTGGGTTGAGGCCTACGCGGAGCACCCCTACATACAAGCCGAGATGAATGGCTTCAAGGTGGACTTCGTCCCCTGCTTCGAGATGGATGCTACAGCGAAGCCCCTATCAGCCACGGACAGGACGCCGCTCCATACGGCCTTCGTGAGGGAACGCCTGAAAGGCGAGGCGAGGAGGGAGGTGCTCCTCCTGAAGCAGTTCATGCACGGCATAGACTGCTACGGCGCTGAGGTGAAGGTGGGCGGCTTCTCAGGCTACCTATGTGAACTCCTCGCCATTCACTATGGGTCGTTTCTCGGGGCTTTAAGGGCCGCGGCCAAGTGGAAGAAGGGAGCTGTGCTAGACACAGTGAGCCATTACCGCGGAAGAGAGGGAGAACTGAAGAAGCTCTTCAGGGAGAGCCTGATCGTTGTTGACCCGGTGGACGATCGTCGGAACGTCGCCTCAGCAGTCACGGATTCGAAGCTGTGGCTCTTCGCAGCAGCCTCAAGGGCTTTCCTGAAGGAGCCGAACCTAGGCTTCTTCTTCCCGCCTGAGACGGCGGCCTACACCGAGGAGAGTCTGAGGAGAGTGTTGAAGGAGCGTGGCTCGGACTTAGTGTTTCTGCTTCTTTCGACAGGGAAGCAGCGGGTTCCCGATGTTCTCTGGGGTCAGCTCTACAGGGCTGAGAAGGCTTTGAGGAGCCTGCTTGAGGAGCACGACTTCAGGGTCCTGAGGACAGCCGTTTGGAGCGACGAGAAACTCAGCCACATCCTCCTCTTCGAGATCGAGGAAAGCCTACTCCCAAGGGCTGAGCTCCACAGGGGACCGCCTGTTGAGATGGGGGAGATGAGCCTCAGGTTCCTCAGGAAGCACCTTGGATCAGGTAGCACCGTCACAGGTCCCTGGGTTGAGGAGGATCGATGGTGGGTCGAGGTTGAACGGGAATACGTGGAAGCAGAAACGCTCCTAGAGGACAAGCTGAAGGAACAGAAGGGCGTCCCAGTCGGCGTCCCAAGGAGCATGGCCGACGACATCACGAACATCTCATGTCGAGTAAACGACGAGATCACAGACCTCTACAAGGAGCTCCCAGACTTCGCCGTCTTCCTCACAGACTTCCTACAAGGACGACCAAAATGGCTTAGAGCCTAAAGTGCTTGCCAAGGAGTCACATCAAAGAAGGCTGAGCCTTACCTCATCTTCTCCTCCACAAAGGAGTATGAAACAATTCTTTTAAAGGCGGGTTTGGAAAAAGGGGAGTGGATGTTGGTCCCTGTCAACAGAATCCTGGAGGATGAATTCAGGAAGGTCTCAACCGTGCTCTGCTATCCCCGCCCCACTGATTCAGAGGTCTCCTCAAGAATCAAGGAGCTGCAGGAGCTAGGGGTTGACGCCCTTCTCCTCAGGGGTAGAACCAAAATCGCTATGATACCGGTCCTGGGCAAAGGGCACGTCGGAGTCGTGGTGGCGGCTGTGCACAAGGGACGGGAAGTCGCTTTGAAGATCAGGCGAGTCGACGCAGACAGGGAGACCATGCATAGCGAGGCGGAGATGCTGAGGAAGGCAAACAGCCTCTCAGTGGGCCCGCAACTCCTGGGCCGCAGCGACAACTTCCTCCTCATGGAACTGGTAGAGGGAAAGAACCTGAGGGAATGGCTGGGCGGGGAGATGGACGCGGTACAGGTGCGAAGGGTTCTGAGGGAGCTGCTGGAGCAGTGCAGGCGACTGGACGAGGGGCGTATAGACCACGGGGAGCTCAGCAGGGCTCATAGGCACGTCGTGGTCACGGCCTCGGGGCAGGCCCGTTTAATTGACTTTGAGACAGCCAGCATGTCTAGGCGAGCCTCGAATGTAACCTCCATAGCCCACTACCTGTTCTTCAACAAGGAAAACTCCGAGGCTGTTCAAAGGGTGCTGGGTGAGATAGATGTCATAGGTCTTCAATCCAAACTGGGAAGGTACAAGAAGGACCCAACGGAGGAAAGCTTCAAAGAGATCCTTGAGTATGCACATCTGGAGACGTAAAGCTTTAGAACCCGATTGAGCCTCCTAAGGAAGGAGAGCGGGGCCGTGGTCTAGCTTGGTCTAAGATTCGCGCCTGGGGCGTGCGAGGTCCCTGGTTCAAATCCGGGCGGCCCCATCACTACGGAGCTCTGATGGGTTTTCATGTCGATCGAGAGCTCTAATACGAGGGATCTAGAGAGACCCAGAGCTATGCTGGGCAGCGCGAGCTATGCCATCGATCTCGACCAAGAACCTGTATTTACTGCAGATGTTCAGTCTCTCTGCTAATGGCATAGAATCACCTTGCTCCTATCTAAACAATAACATTATAAAACTATCCCCAAACGAAGCCCCTTCTTAGGCTTAGCCTTATCCTCGACAAAACCAAAAAACAAACATGACAACAGTTGTAGCACAGACCCCCACTCCAGCGGACAGCGACCTGAAAGATCCGCCGAGCAGATAAAAGAATTGACTCAAAATAGACCGTTAACGAATCTTCTAACCCTCTCATCCTTCGGATTGTCCATGAGTTCACTGGTCATTCCAGTCTCAACAACTCTCCCCTTCTCAAGGTAGACCACCCACCTCGCAAGCCTCCTTATATCCAGAAAGTTGTGCGTAGAAACAATCACTAGACCTTTCTTAGCAAACTCCTGTATCGCCTCCAAGATCACCGTTGCATTGGCAGGGTCTAGATTTGATGTTGGTTCATCGAGGAGGAGAACCTCTGGATCCAACACTAAAGCCCGAGCTAGTGAAACCCTTTGTTGTTCCCCTACTGAAAGCTTCGTGGCTTTACGGTTCTCGAATCCCTCAAGTCTCAAAGAAGCTAACGCCTCACTGGCTCTCTCTATTGCTTCATCTCCGTCAACCCCTCTTATTCTGAGCCCATACGCAACATTCTCCAAGACGCTTCTGTTAAAGGATATGGGTTCCTGGAAGAGCATCGTCACAACTCGTCTGAGGCTTTGTACATTCTTTTCCGTGACATCTTTATCCTTGAATCTAATGGTTCCTGTGGAGGGCGCCTCAAGGCCCGCGAGGATCTTCATTAAGGTTGTCTTGCCAGCGCCGCTATACCCAATCACACCAATCGGCCCATCTCCGATGTTAAGGGTTATATCGTATAGGGCTGCGGTTTTTCCATAGATCTTCGAGATATTTTCAAGCTCATAGACATTTTGCATTACATATCCCTCTTTAGGACGTTGATTATGACGCCGATGTTACCACTCAGAATGTTAAGCGTAAAGACTACTGCCATGAGGATGATGCTGAGGGCAATGCTGAGGGGGATTTCAGCCATGACTGTCTGTAAGGCTATGCTCGTGGTCAAAACCCTAGTAAGACCTCGAATATTGCCTCCGACCATCATGGCTATTCCCAATTCAGCGAAAGCACGGTTGAAGGATGCGACTATCGCCAACACTATTGCTTCTGATGCTTCTCGGAGAACGACCATGGAGGTATCCAGTTCCGAGGCGCCAAGTGTTCGAGCAAGGTCCTTCAATCGGATATCTCTGGACTCTATTGCGCTTGCGGTGAAACTAACAACTATGGGAATCACTAAAAGAGCTTCACCG
>Ga0172365_10002714_pt1 | contig 13112 bp, 14 predicted proteins | sample LakKivSesite48cm_FD_114535 | JGI IMG/M metagenome (GOLD analysis project Ga0172365, IMG submission 114535) | Sediment microbial communities from Lake Kivu, Rwanda - Sediment site 48cm | ecosystem: Environmental > Aquatic > Freshwater > Lake > Sediment | place: Rwanda: Western Province, Lake...
ACTATCGTGAAGGTTTTGGCTTTGCCGAAGACCTCTGAGACTGCGTCTTCTAAGCCTGCGGAAGCTCTTGTTGAAACAGCTACTCTTAGCTTTGCCATACCTATTGGACTCCTAACACGAAGTTAATGACCAAATCAAAAAAAAGGACACTATGGCGGAGAGCGCTACCGAGGAGGCCCTCCTTCTCTTCTTCCCCAAGCGGACCCTTGTCCAATCTGTGAATCATTGTGGCTGGTGCCCCGCATTCTGGACAGTTTGACGGTTTTGGAAACCCCTGTGAAGCTTCTATTACTTGCCCACGGCTACCGCATTGAAAACGCTTCATTGGTAGACTCAATAGTCACACGTTCCGACTACTGCTTTTTTTGTTCAAGCTTGGCTTTTGACTCTTTGATTTTCGTTTCGATCTCGTTCATTTCCTGTTCAAGGTCAGCTCTTTCCGCTTCCAGCTCCTTCTTGTAGTTCTCTAATGATCCGATTTCTTGTTCCGCAGATGGTGTTGGCAATGCTGATGGATATGTTGGCGGTGGATAGGTGTACTGATAATATGGAGGATAGGCGCACCAGCCTCTGGCAAAGCCTCTGCCGCGTCCTCTGCCGAAGCCTCGTCCACGCCCTCTTCCGTATCTAGGTATTGGATTCAAATATCCTGGGACAGGATAGTCGGCGCAATAGCCTGCTGCTCTTCCCGTCATGGGCCCTAGGCCCCAAGGTCCTGTTCTATCTCCTCGTGGCATTCTTTTTCACCTCTATTTTGTGCTTGCGCACAATTTTTCCTAATTATGTGAAAGTGCACAGAAATATATAAAAGTTACGCCTACAACAATATGCCTCAGGAACGCAGAAGACGGAAAGTACTATGTGGCGACAGAGACACAGGTGTGGTAGGAGAGGAAGATTTCCGAAACCGATCGCATTAGGAGCAGTTCCGCCTGTGGAAAGTCTGACCCCGAATCCTGCTGGGAGCCTTGAACCGGTTGTGATAGATGTAGCTGAACTAGAAGCGTTCAGACTGGTAGACCTTGAGGGGCTATCACAGGAAGAGGCAGGGCAGAGGATGAAGGTGTCAAGAGGCACGGTGTGGAGACTAGTGCAAAGCGCAAGAAAAAAGACTGCGCTGGCTATAACCCAAGGAAGACCAATACAAATAACATCGTATTTTCCAAGCTCGAACACAGTTAGGCCATGACATGTGCTTCAAGATCAGCTATGAAGACCGCTGCAGCCCAGCCTCAGTTTGATTATGCTTGCTTGATGAGCCTATGAAAACGCTCGATCTGACTGCTGACGGTAAAAGTTAAATATACGAGTAGTCGTAATTTCTTTTTAGTTTAATCGCAGGAATGGGCATGAGTGAAGTAACTGAAGTTGTTGAAGATTATCTTGAGAGCATCTATAGGCTTCAGAAAAAGGGCGGAGTTGCCAGAACCAGTGATCTGGTCGAGGCGTTGCAGGTTGTTCCTGGAACCGTCACCAACACAGTAGAGCGTCTGGAAAAGGAAGGCATGCTCAAACATGAACCATATAGAGGCGTAAGACTCACAGACAAAGGCCGAAAGATTGCTCTAGACGTAATCAGGAGACATAGGCTTTCAGAACGTCTTCTCACAGATTTTGCACATGTAGACTGGGACAAGGCACATGATGCTGCCTGCAGGCTTGAGCACAGTCTCACAAGTGATGTGGTTAAGAAACTCGAAAAAGCATTAGGTCATCCGAAGACATGCCCACATGGAAATCCAATACCGACAGCCTGCGGAGGAATACTCGAAGAAAAACTGGAATCCCTCTCCACTCTCAAGCCCAAAGAAAGCGGTGTAGTAGCCAAAATTGAAGATGAGAGACCCGGAGTGCTGAGATATATCGCTACGTTGGGCCTCCTGCCAGGAACACCAATAGAGATCGTTGAAAAAGCACCATTTGAGGGACCAGTAACAGTCAAGGTTGGAGGTGTTAGCCACGCGCTAAGCCTATCGATGGCTTCGAGCATTTGGGTAAAGAAAGACCAATGAAAGAACAGATTGATATTGGAAGCGATGGGATGATTCAGAATCAGGAACTGCCTTTGACTGCTCTCAGAGATGGAGAGGTTGGAATCGTTGTTTCAATAAATCCACGAGGAGAAAGCTGCGGTAGAGGTTGGGGGTTCGAAAAACGGCTCATGGATATGGGCTTGACGCCTGGTACTGAGATAGTTGTGGTCAAATCGGCTCCCTTCCATGGTCCAATAGAGATTATTGTCAGAGGATCAAGACTTGCTCTAGGTCGAGGCATGGCAGAGAGGATTTTCGTAGTGAGGAAAAAGCGTGCCTGACCCAAAACTCATTATTGCGTTAGCTGGAAACGCGAATGTAGGAAAATCAGTTATATTCAACCAGTTGACGGGCTTGCATCAACATATCGGAAACTGGCCAGGGAAAACTGTTGAGAGAGCCGAAGGAACACTTCACTTTAAAGGCTACACGATAGACGTAATTGATTTGCCTGGAATATACTCACTTTCAACCTACTCGCTGGAGGAGCTGGTCTCAAGGAAGTACATTGCGGTTGAGAGACCAGACATGGTAATTAATGTTGTAGATGCTTCAGTTCTTGAGCGAAACCTGTTCTTCACACTGCAGTTGATAGAACTCGGAACGCCAATGATCATAGCCCTGAACCAGATGGACGTTGCGAGAAGCAAGGGCATTAGAATCGACCCAGAAAAACTTGAGAAACTCCTGGGCGTGCCAATCATTACCACTGTCGCAGTGAAAGGCATTGGCATTTTCGAACTTCTGAGCAAGGCCGTAGAGATGATTGAAAATGGAGAAAAAGCCAAGCATCTTGAGGTGAGATATGGGGATGAAGTTGAGCTTAGAATCGCAGAAATCGCCAAGATGCTGAAGAACCTTCAATTCTGGTATCCTCCCAGATATGTTGCCGTCAAGTTGCTGGAAGGCGATGAAGAAATAACAAGAGAAATTCAGAGAATGGAACCGCGAATAACAAATGCTGCCAGAGATCTTGCAGTCGAAATCGAACAGCTTCACGGTCACTCCTGCTCAACTGTGATTACCTCTGAGCGATACGAAATAGCAGGATGCATCGCTAGAGAAGCTCAAGAACTGGTGTCGCCCAAACGTCCCCAGTTAGAAGAGAGAATCCACGACCTCACAACACACAAGATCCTTGGCTATCCTATTATGATTTTGTCGCTTCTTCTGATCTTCTGTTTCATTTTTGCCTTTGGCAACTTCACTTCAGGGCTTCTGGGCGACTTATTCCACAGCATGGAATCTCTGTTCAGTAACGTGTTTGGAACAGGAATCGCACAGGAACTAGTCTGGGGCGGGATCATCGAAGGACTAATAGCAGGGATTACAATAGCCCTGCCCTACATCGCTCCGTTCTACATTATATTATATGTCTTGGAGAACTCTGGCTATCTTAGCAGGATTGCGTTTTTAATGGATAATGCAATGCACAAGATAGGGCTTCATGGAAAGGCTTTCATACCAATAATGCTCGGGTTCGGTTGCAATGTTCCTGCTTGCCTCGGCTGCAAGATTATGGAAACAGAAAGAGAAAGACTCCTAGCCGCCTTCGTAACGACTCTGGTGCCATGTGCTGCACGAACAGTAATAATACTTGGTTTAGTCGGCCAGTTTTTAGGAATCCAATGGGCCTTGGCTTTGTACATGATTAACCTACTATTCATTGTCCTGCTGGGAAGACTTGCCTTCAAGATCCTTCCTGGCGAACCAACTGCTTTGATCATGGAGATGCATGCTTACAAGGTTCCTCATATGAAGACTGTTTTGAAGCAAACATGGTTCAGATTGGCTGAGTTCATTAAAATCGCACTTCCTCTGATAATAGTCGGAAGCCTTGTTGTAAAAATCGCAGAAGTTGCAGGTTTACTAGATCCAATCTCAACAGCGATGAGCCCTATAACAGTCATGTGGCTGGGTTTGCCAGCAATCGCAGGCATAGCGTTGATGTTCGGTGTACTTAGAAAGGAGCTAACGCTGATTATGCTTGCCGCTTTTCTTGGAACTACGAACTTTGCCCAAGTTCTGACACCCGTCCAGATGATTGTGTTCACTCTGGTAGCGATGTTCTATATACCGTGCATAGCAACGATCGCAGCTCTGATTAGAGAGTTCGGCTGGAAGAAAGCAATGTATATAGCTGCTTTCGAAATGGTTTTTGCGATAGGCATCGGCGGAATCGCGCTGAGGATTTTGACACCATTCGTTTAAGAATAATCACATCGTTAAAACACACAATTGGTGAAACTCGAGAGAGGAGAACAGATGGCTTACAAAGCAAGGATGTTTAATAAGCAAGCTGCTGACTCGAAAAACAAACCAAAGGAAATCCTAAAGGCCCTAGCGCTTCAACAAGGAGAGAAAATCGCTGACCTAGGTGCTGGAGGAGGGTACTATTCTCTAGAGTTCGCGGAAGCGGTGGGCAGACAAGGGGTAATTTATGCTTTGGATACTGATCCTGACAAGATAGAGTTTATCCAGAGAAGCGCCGCAGAGAGGGGTTTAAGTAATGTTCAAGCAGTTCTGGTTGAAGAGAAAAATGTGACTCTGCCTGAGAAGGTTGACTTGATCTTTCTACGCAATGTCTATCATCATATCTCAAATCGAGTAGAGTATTTCGCCAAATTGAAAGAATCACTAAAACCCAACGGACGAATTGCCATAGTTGAACATAATAGCAGTGGACGCCTCAGTCTTCACGAAATTTTCGAGCACAGAGTTGCCAAGGAAAACATTATTGAGGAAATGATCACGGCGGGATACTGTATCGAAGAAAGCTTAGATTTCTTGCCAAAACAGTCTTTCACCATATTTCGTCTCAAGGAATAGATTGAAGAGCGCGTGCAGTATCTATCATCGATCAAGTGTGCTGGAAAAAGCTACTCTACATACGGATTAGAAAAAGGGGACTTGGTGTTATCTCCAGTCTATGGATGGCTCAAACCCAACTCTCCAAATAGATCTTAGATTCCATTGGTGCCACAAACCACATTTCGTCGAATTTGATGAGAAATCGGTAGTATGTCCCCGCACGCATAAAACCGATCGACAGATCTTGTTCAGCAGCTGGCTAAGAGGATCTTGCAATGTTGAAAAAGCGGAAATGCGGGAGATCGTGAGGATATCGCCATGTCAGTGTTGAGTGACTGGACTATACTACTGGAGCAGTGTGGGTTAGAATAGTGTTTTTTGGCTTAAATTCTTGATGTATAAAAAGAAGAGTTTGATAGTTGTTGAAGAAACAGTGGGGCGGTTAGTCTTCTCCGCCTTCAGGCGGCTCAGGAGTCTTTCCAGGTCCTTCTTTCGGTTTCGTGGCTGCTATGACGTCGTCTATGCGAAGTATCATTGACGCAGATTCGGCTGCTGACTTGACTGCTTGCTCTTTGACTATTGCTGGCTCAATCACTCCTTTGCCTTGCATGTTTTCAGTTTTCCCGGTGAAGACGTTTACTCCCGTGTATTTTCCATCTGCCTTTTCATGTGCAGCTCTCAGGTCCACGATTATGTCTATTGCTTCCAAACCAGCGTTCTCAGCCAATGTCTTCGGCGTAATCTCAACAGCGTTAGCAAAGGCTTCAACAGCAAGCTGCTCTCTGCCGCCAACCTTCGTAGCGTAGCTCCTCAGTTCCTTGGCAACTTCCACTTCTATCGCGCCACCGCCGGCAACTATCTTTCCAGTTTCTATCACGTCTGAAACCACTGACAGCGCGTCGATCATGGCTCTTTCTGCTTCATCAACCAGTCTTTCAAGTCCAGCACGTATGAGGATGGCGACTGATCGTGGGTCTTTGCATTTTTCAACGAACATCATTTTGTCCTCGCCAAGTTTTCGCTCTTCCACCAAGCCTGCTGCGCCGAGGTCTGCCGCTTTCAGATCATCCAGATCTGTGACCATTCTTCCGCCTGTTGCTCTTGCCAGCTTCTCCATGTCTGACTGTTTTACCCGTCTTGCCGCTGATATTCCTTCTTTAGCCAAGAAATGCTGCACCATATCGTCAATGCCTTTCTGGCAGAAAACAACGTTCGCGCCTGCAACTTTGATTCTTTCAACCATTTCCTTCATCATTTTGTTTTCTTGATCTAGAAATGCCTTCATCTGAGCTGGGTCGCGGATCCTTATCTCAGCGCTGATTTCTGTTTTTTCAATTTCCAGCGGACAGTCAAGCAGGGCTATTTTGGCTTTCTCTATTCTCTTCGACATCCCGGGATGAACGACTTCTTTGTCAATTATCACGCCGTTGACTAATTGTGATTCTAGGAGACTTTTTCCCGTTTTCTTTATTATTTGAATGTTGTCTATGTCTGCGACTGTTCTGTCTCCGCGTTTTTCAACTATCTGTTTCACCGAGTCAATTGCGATCTCCGCTAGATGTTCTCTTGCTGAACCTACTGCTTTGCTTGCAATCGAGGTTAACGCAACCTTCTTCAATGTTTCACGATCTTCAATTTCCACTGGCATTGCATTTTTGCCTATGACTTCCGCTGCTTTCTGCGCTGCTTTGCGGTAGCCGCTGACAATCATTGTGGGGTGAATGTTCTGGTCCAACAGTTCTTCCGCTTTCTTCAGCAGTTCCCCAGCTAGCACCACGGCAGTTGTTGTTCCGTCACCTACCATGTCGTCTTGCGTCTTGGCAATTTCAATCATCATCTTAGCTGCTGGATGTTCCACTTCCATTTCGTTCAGTATTGCCGCGCCATCGTTGGTTATGGTTATGTCTCCAAGACTGTCAACAAGCATCTTGTCCATGCCGCGTGGTCCAAGCGTCGTTCTCAGAACTTCGCCGATGACTCGTGCGGCCATAATGTTGTTTCTCTGAGCTTCTTTTCCTCTGCTTCTTGACGTTCCCTCTTTCAGAATCAGGACTGGTTGTCCCGACGCCGTCGTTGTCAAATAAGCCATACAAATCCTCCCTTCAAAGCTAGAATTTTTTCAATTGGAATAAGCAGAAAGAGCCGGAAATATAAACTTTTACCTCAGCCTTGCTAAATCTGCAGTTATGAAGACGTAACAGTTTTAATCATGGCTTTGCAGTTATTTTTGACGGTAGACTCGGCTTGAAGGTTTCTCTACGTTTCTTCACGGTGCTGAGAGAAATAGCAGGAAAAAGAGAGCAAACCTTAGAGTTTTCTGACAGCAAACCTGTGACTGTAAACATGGTTCTTGAGGCTTTGCGCCGAGAGTATGGTGAAAGCTTTGGCGAATATGTTTATGACAGAAAAACTGGCGAGGTCAAAGGCTTCTTACAGTTTCTCGTGAACGGCAGAAGCGTGTCAACACTCAGCAACTTCAAAACGAGACTTGCAGACGGCGATGTTTTGGCGATAATACCGCCTGTCGGCGGCGGCTAGCCCAACAACGGCTGACCAGTGAACCGTTGCGTAATCAGAGCTTGGAAGAAATAGGACAGATGTTGGATGGCGTGTTTCAGGGCAATTGCTGCTGATCCCATGTCAAGCTGCCCAGAAAGGCGACTTCTTTCTCATCAACTCGACATATTCGCCAAGTGCTTCTTGCTCTTCACTAGTCAATCTGTCCATGAATGACTGCAGCAACATCTTCACGTGTTGCTCAGATATCTTAACGTATAACAAGTCTTTTTCGAACACATGCCTTCCCACAATAGGCTTATCCATCGAGATCGCCACCTGCATCCCCTGTTCAGCCTCTGGCAAGGCTTTACCCTTGTCCTGAATCTGCTGCAGTTCACCAATGTCTTCTCCGTCTTGTGCTCTTATGAGCGTTGATTTCGGTCTCAGCTTTCCAGCCAAGATGTCGACGCCGAATATTGCAGGTTTGGCTCTTCGAAAAACGTATCCTTCCAAAACGCGGATTTTCGCGGGCTTAACAAGGCTTTCAAAGCTTTGAGCAAGCTCTGTCTCACGCTTCTTCTTGAACCACGCAAGATAATTCTCTATCACGTGGTATATTATCTTCTCCAGAAAAACCTGTACGCCTCTGTTTGCAGCCTCTTCTTCAGCATCTGGCAGAACTTTGACTTCAAATGCCAGAACCACCCCGTATAAGGGTTCATGTTCTTTCACGGCTGCAGCTTCAACAATGTCTCTCTTCGAAATGTCTCCTACATCTGCCAGCCTAATCGATATGTTGTTCTTTCTCAAAATGCCAGCAATAGCTTCCAAAGAGCCGAGAGTGTCAGCCTTCAAAATGACGCCGTCAGCGTCCGTTGCAATCCTAATTTTCTTGATTTCTTCAGAAATCATTTTGGCAAATTTCTGAGGATCCTCACCATCTGGAACACCATACAACGGTGCACCAGCCAAGGCTCCCTCCAAATCAGGCGCAACGATCTTTATTCCCGCCGCAGCTGAGACGGCTTTTACAGAAGAGAATTTGTCTCGGGGATCTCTTATTTCATCAAGGGCTTTAGGCACCAGAATTGCGCGTATCCGTGTAACGATTGGTTTTTCTTTGCCACCGACAACGATCAAGTCGTTTTTTCCCAAGATTCCATCATAGATTATCGTGTTAAGCGTTAATCCTAACCCTGCCTCTTCCTTTACCTCTAAAACCGTGCCTTTTGCTGCTCCTTCGGTCGTCTGTAATCTTTTCTTCAGATACTGCTGCGCCAACCCTACGAGAACGGCTAGAAGCTCAGTTATTCCTTCACCTGTCTTTGCGCTAGTAGGTACCAACGCCACATTCTTTGTGAAGTCTTTTATGCGGTCGAAGCGGTCAGTTCTGAAATCCAACCTGGAAAAGGCGCCTATGATCTCGTACATTCTGTTGTCCAAATCTTCCCTAACGTAAGGGTCTTGCAGCTGATACGACTTCAAGAAAGGAGTGTCTGGATAGGAGTTCCATCCGGGTATGCGGTCTATCTTGTTTACAGCAACCAGAAAAGGCGTTTTCCGAGACTTCAAAATCTCTATACATTCAAAGGTTTGAGCCTCAAAACCCCGCAGAACATCAATAACGAGAATGGCTATGTCAGCCACGCTTCCTCCTCTTCTGCGCAGGTTCGTGAATGCTTCATGTCCCGGCGTGTCGACGATAAGTAAGCCTGGAATTTCTATCTCGCCTTTTACTCTTGAAAGCAGCGGACCGCATAACTGTTTTAGCGTGTCGACTGGGAAGAAGCTTGCGCCGATGTGCTGCGTTATGCCTCCTGTTTCGCGGGCTTGGACGCTGGTCTTGCGGATTTTGTCTAGAAGTAGAGTCTTGCCAGTGTCAACATGCCCGAGAACGCATACGATCGGTTGGCGAGTAGGCATTGTCTGATTCCTCTTTCCGCAGAGTTTGACAAGTCAATTATGCATTGACACATTCCAAAATTAATAAACTATTACCCTAATAAGTGCTCAACGCTACGCCGGTAACATTTTTAGATCTGACAGACATCTATGTTGTTGGAGGAAGTTGACGGGGTTTTGGATTACTGTACAAAGTGCGGAGCAAAGTTGAAGAAAGAGGACAGGTTTTGCCATGCTTGCGGCGCGTCTGTTAGCAGATTAGTCAGTGAAGAGTTCACTGTTTCCGCTGACAACCTAGTTGATCGAGTCAAGGAACTGCTTCATGAAGGAAATGTCACTCGACTGATCATTAAAGATGAACGTGGAAAGGTTCTGCTTGAGATACCCGTCACCGTGGGAGTTGTTGGTGTTGTTATCGCTCCGTGGCTGGCGGCTTTAGGCGTTATAGCTGCTCTGGCCACTAGGTGCAGGATAGTTGTTGAAAGAAAAGAGTAAACCCGCATTTTCAGACTTGGGGAAAAGCTAACCTTACAGGTGCTATTCTGTTTTTGCAGTCAACACTATGAGTCCTAAGACCACCAATATTATACATAACACTCCGAAAAACCCCACGTAACCGTCCAACGCGTCAGCGCTCGTGAAAGTGTAGTAAACGGCGACTCCGCCAATGGCAAGAATCAACGCGCCAAGGGCTCTTTCAACTAGTGATGATGTGAAACTGCTTTCTTCACTCATGTCAAGTTCCTTCTTTTCTGATGTGCTTTTTACATAGAACGCTGAAGGGTTATTTTATGCTTTCGCTGAAAGAGTGAAGCATATGGATGCCCATTCGTTTCCAGATAAATGCAGAGTCCTCATTGCCCGATTTTGCGCGCTGTGTGAAGACTTAAGAGCATCTGGCTATGGACTTCCGTCATCATTTCAAGTGAAAGACATAAAACGTATGCAATTGCCTAGTGTTTACTTGGTTTCTTCAAGTTTTGCAGGCAGATACTCGTCCACAATGTATGTTAAACCGTATCTGCTGAAAGCCTCTTGCTCCGCCTTCTTCCTGATCTTCATAAAAGTTTTGATTTCTCTCTGCCAAAGCGGGTCTTCCTTGTAGCGCGGGTCTTTCTGGAGTTCGTAGAGTCTTTTCATGTCCACCTCGTCCAGCGGGTCAGTTGGCAACTTGTAATTCACGATGTCTGTTGCCCACACTCCACTCCACTTTGCGTCAGGCGTGTTTAACTCTCGCAGGTGTGCGGCGTTTGCTGAGCCAGAGATTATGACCATCGCAATGTGCATTCCCCAAGGGTCGCCGTCTGTGAAAATGTACACTGGAAGATTCAGTTCACTGCTCAACCGCCTGATGAAGTGCCGAGTTGCCCTCGGAGCTTGACCAGCCGTCAAAACAAGCAACGCGTTGTACTTGTTGTGCACGTTTTCTTCTATGAATCGTGTGAACAAGCCGCCTTTCTCTATGGCTATGACCTTGTCTGCTGTCGTCTTGACGAACTCAGCGGAAGTCAATGCGGGTCCAATCATGACGCCGTCAGGATGTGAAGTCAGATTCATTGTTCTTCCCTCGTATCCTGGCACAGTGTACTCGATTGTCAAGTTTCCGAATATTGCTGAGCGCTCTTCTGGGAAGATGTTGAAGTCTTCACGTGAGAAGCCGAGGATTGTTTCCAAATCTGTGATGATGTTGTTTGATTCCTGCTGATCTTTGAACGTCATTTCATATGCCTGTGCAGAATAGTAAACGTCTCTCAGCGTTGAGGTTTTGCGTTGTGAAGCAAGTTCATTAGAAAACAGCGCTGCCCAAGTGAGCTGTGTGAAGGGTCTAAGATGGCGGATGTTGCGTGCGCTTCTCCGAACTTTTCTTTCGCCTAGAATGAATTGTCTGAGCTGCTGGTCGTAGTGGATGTTTTCTGTTGAGCGGCTCGGCATAACCGTTGACGGGAAATGGCCTAGGTCAAGCTGGTCGTAGATACTGGTTCCGAAGCCCTCCAGACTTGCTAATACTTCTTTTTTTCTTTCGGATATGCTAGTCTTCTGTTTCTTCTGCGCCATATTTTTTCACGCTCACTAACAACTTCTCTATGTCTGGCAACTTTTCTTTGCCTGCAAGCTTGGTTGAAAACTGGGCTATTTTCGGCAGGTACTTGCTGAAAACGCCAAGCCGTTTCCGCTCTCTGTCCACATGTTCTCTTTTAGACATGAAATGCTGGATTTGGCGGGCAACTTCCCTCAGTCCATTAGCTATCTCTCTTCTGACTTCAGGCCTGTCACCTATGAATTCTTTTCCCACCGTCTTGTATGGAACCTTCGTGCTGCAGATATGTGTGAGAATTGCAATAGGCATGTCCGGCGAAACTTTGTATCTTCGCCAATTCATCGCCGTTATCACTCTAACCGTAACATCACTTGCTTCATCATACAATAGCGGTATGCGGTTGGCAAAACGGTAAACCAAAAAGCTGCCTCTTTTCGGAATTTCCCCACCATAGGCGATTCCAACCTCAACGATGAACGGGTGACCTGCATACGTTGCTGGTTTATGCTGATGAACAGCCACAAACTCTGGTTTGAGTTCCTTCATCATCCCAGCTTTCAGAAGTTCTTCGCCTAAAGGTGAAAGGCAACTTGCGTCTGGCGGCAGAAACTCCTTGTATCTCTTGAGCATGTGCATTAATCTTACGATTTCCTCATGTGAGAGTCTCTTCGGATTTCTAGAGGGGCTTACGTTGCTAGATTCCAGAAATTTCTGCGCTGTGACTTCTCCAACTCTGAGGAAGTGGCTTTTCAGAAAATCCAGCATGTTCTTGTGAGGAGTTATCTGTATCAAGCGCTGAAGGAGCTCCACGTCTACTCCGTAAGGATGCGGCTTGGTTTCTGTAGGCGGGTTAGGCATTTCCTCTGTGATTCTAGTAAACTTGTAGAGTCTTCCCTTCGGGTCTACGAAGGTCAAGTTTGCGTAGGGGTTAACCATTGCCGTCTGCTTGAAATAGTCCAGAAGCTTCGGCATGGCTCTTAGGTAGTCGCCTTCTAAGCAAAACTCAACTATTGTTCCGCGCCACTGTTCCTTGTTTATCAGAACCTTCCTGTCCAGTATCAAAGGACGATTTCTCTGAATGTCAATCATGAGCTTGTACATGTAGATTTTAGACATTGCCGCCGTGCTGGACGTTATGTAGGCAGGCTGATGAGTGGTTATTTGCCCGTACAAGACCGCCATCTTGCCGCCTAGACCAAACGTTCCCCTTTGCTGCTTCAGTTTATACTTGGAGCCGAAAAGCACCTGTCCAAAGGCTGAAGGGATGTGTCTTGGCGGGATGCCTATGCCGTTATCCTCGACTCTTAGCTTGTAAATCTGTGTTTCTTTGCTGGCTTCTCCCTCGTACGAAAGCCTGACATAAATGTTTGGCAGTATCTTGAGGCTTTCAGCGGCGTCTAAAGAGTTCTCCACAAGCTCTCTGACGGCTGCGAAGATGGCTCTAGATGGGTTTGTGAATCCAGCTATGTCTCTGTTTCGGTAAAAGAAGTCAGCAGCACTGATCTCTTCAAATGTTGCCTGAGCCACTTAAGCCTCTCCAGTCCCCTTTAAAGCGAATTACCTTGTACGATATGTTTTGCCCATTCTTTAATTTAACTGCATTCCTAACCAGCAAAGTTCATGTTTCAAAACTGGAAAACGCGAAGCCTTGAGTTTAGGCGTTAACTCTTTGGTGCTGAACGGATGTAATAGTATTCACCGATTTGTTTCTGAAACTTGTCAAGTTTTGACCCATCCTTGTTTACCCTTGGGCGCTTAGTCGCTGGGTCTCTTCTGAAAGTCACGCCCATCTCCTTCAAAAACATGTTCATTCCTTTTCTAAGGCTTGC
>Ga0172365_10002715_pt1 | contig 13108 bp, 11 predicted proteins | sample LakKivSesite48cm_FD_114535 | JGI IMG/M metagenome (GOLD analysis project Ga0172365, IMG submission 114535) | Sediment microbial communities from Lake Kivu, Rwanda - Sediment site 48cm | ecosystem: Environmental > Aquatic > Freshwater > Lake > Sediment | place: Rwanda: Western Province, Lake...
GACTTCACCAAGGAGAAGCCAGAGATAATTGAGCCGGGTGAAGAAAGCGAGAATGAGAAAAAGGAAATTAAAAATCAGAGCCAAGAGAGCCAGTCTGAAGCTGATGTCATAGTTAAGCCAGGGACCGGGGGGCTAAAGACCGAGCTTAAGGAGCAGGAAGAGCAACCAGCTTATCCACCATCTGAGCCGGAAAAGAAAAAGAAATGGTGGCAGAGGGAAAAGAAAGAGAAAATTATGGAAGCTGAGGAGAAGAGATGAGTCCGGGCTGGAAGTATTTTGGTGAGCTATGTTTAGAAAAGGGGCTGGTCAAAGAGGAGCAATTAGCCAAGGCTTTATTGGTTCAAAAAGAAAAGGGGCTAAAATTAGGCGAGACCCTGGAGCAGATGAAATTAATTAGTTCCTTACAGAAATATGAGCTGTTAAGCGAGCAATTAGGGTTAAAATTTTTCCCGCAACTACTCACCGAGCAGATTGACTCGGAGCTATGCCAGGCTCTTCCGATTGGTTTTGTTAAGCAGTATCTGGTTTTGCCAATTCGGAGGGAGAATGGCAAAATTTTGGTGGCAAGCGCGGACCCGCTCAATTTTTATCCATTGGAGGACCTGGCTCGGATTTTGGATAGTGAACTGGAGGTATTGGTTGTCCCGGCTGAGGAGATAATTAATGCGATTAATCGGATTTATGACCAGATAGGAAGAAGCGCGGAGGGAGTGATAGAAGACCTTAAGGAAGATGAGGGCAATCTTTCGCTTTTGGCTCAGGAGATTGAAGAGCCTGAGGATTTACTGGAGGCAAGCGATGAGGCGCCGATTATCCGGTTCGTTAATTCGCTTCTTTATCAAGCGGTGAAGGAGCGGGCAAGTGATATTCATATAGAGCCATTTGAGCGAGATTTGGTGGTTCGGCTCCGAATTGATGGAGTGTTATATGAAATTTTGAAGGCGCCCAAGCGCTTACAGAACTCAATCACCAGTAGAGTTAAAATTATGGGCGGATTGAACATCGCGGAGAAGAGACTTCCCCAGGACGGAAGAATCAGAATCAAAATTGCGGGCAAAGATATAGATATTAGATTAAGCACTCTTCCCACTGCCTTTGGGGAGAGAGTGGTGATGCGGTTATTAGACCGGAGCCAGGTGATGCTTCAGTTAGAAGAATTAGGTTTTGCGCCCACGCATCTTGCGGTTATGAACGACCTGATTCATCATTCCCACGGCATCATTTTAGTGACCGGTCCCACTGGCTCTGGTAAGACTACCACTCTTTATGCCTCGCTTCAAAAGATAAACACCCCGGATAAAAATATCATTACCATAGAGGACCCGATTGAATATCAACTTCTGGGGATTGGTCAGATTCAGGTAAATCCTAAGATAAACCTGAGTTTTGCCAATGGGCTTCGCTCCATTGTTCGGCAGGACCCGGATGTGATTCTGGTCGGTGAGATTCGGGACGCAGAGACCGCAGAGATAGCTATTCAAGCATCTCTCACCGGGCATTTGGTCTTTTCTACCCTCCACACCAATGATGCGCCCAGCGCCACTACTCGGTTGATTGATATGGGGATTGAGCCGTTCTTAATCTCCAGCTCAGTGCTTGCCATACTTGCCCAGCGATTGGTGCGGGTGCTTTGTAAGGATTGTCGGGTTTTAACTCAGCCGGACCGGGAATTGTTAAAAGCAATGGGAGCAGAAGATTTGATTAAGAACGCGACTTTTTATAATCCGAAAGGCTGTCCCAAGTGTTTGAACACCGGTTATATGGGAAGGAGCGGGATTTATGAGTTTTTACTGGTGGATGATGAGATTCGTCAGATGATAAATAGAAGAGCGGATTCTAATGAAATTAAGCAGACCGCGCGGAACAAAGGTATGCTCACCTTGCGAGAGGATGCGATTCGGAAGGCGAGTCAGGGAATTACCTCAATGGCTGAAATTCTTCGGGTTACTCAGGAGGATATTATTTAAGGTGGATTCAGATGCCAATTTATCAATATAAGGCTCTGGACGCAAGAAGTAAAAAGGTGAGCGGAGTAATTGAGGCGGAGAGTCCTAAATCCGCGGTGCTAAAACTTAAAAAACTCTCTATCTACCCATTGGAAATCATAGAGACCGAGGAGCGGGAAAAGGAGCAAAAATTTCAGATTCCTTGGCTTAAAGATAGAGTTAGCTCCTCGGAGCTGGCGATAATGACCCGACAGCTTGCGACCTTGGTAGGGGCGGGATTACCTTTGGTGCAATGTCTCACTGCTTTAACCGAGCAGGTTTCTCATCCCCGGCTTAAAAATGTGATTGCTGAGGTTCGGGAGCTGGTCAATGAAGGCTCCAGCTTTGCAGAGGCGCTGGCTCAGTATCCGCGGATTTTCAGCGAGTTCTATGTTAATATGGTTCAGGCTGGGGAGCAAAGTGGGGCATTGGAGCTGGTTTTAGGTCGGCTGGCAGATTTTACTGAGAGCCAGAGCCAGCTTAGAAATCAGGTGTTTTTCGCAATGCTTTATCCAGTGATTATTTTCATAATTGGAGCTGGGGTGATGGTGTTTATGTTCACGGTGGTGATTCCGAAATTAAGCGTTATTTTTGAACAAACCCACCAGACCCTTCCTCTTATCACCAGAATAATGATTGGCTTAAGCGGGTTTATTCGGCAATTTCTCTGGTTGATTATTCTGCTTTTGATTGGCGGTTATTATGGCTTTCAAAAATGGAAAAAGAGCGCTTCTGGAAGAGAGCAATGGGACCGGTGGATATTAAGAATTCCCCTGCTCGGTGGTTTGATTCAAAAGTTAGCCATCGCCAGATTTGCCCGGACTTTAAGCACCTTGCTTACCAGCGGGATACCGGTTTTAAAGAGTTTTAGTATTGTGGAGCGGATAGTAAATAATTCTATCATTGCCCGGGCCATTGCTCAGGCAAAAGAAAATATCACTGAGGGCGCGAGCATTGCCGGTCCTTTAAAAGCCAGTGGGGTTTTTCCGCCCTTTTTGATTCAGATGATAGCTTCTGGGGAGCAATCCGGGGAGTTGGAATTTCTTTTGGAAAAAGCTGGGGATGCCTTTGAGCGAGAAGTGGAATATGCGGTGAATGGTCTGGTCAGATTGATTGAGCCGATAATGATTATCTTTATGGCAATAATTGTGGGCTTGATTATTGTCTCATTTCTGCTTCCGATTCTTGAGCTTACTCAAGGGATTACTTAAAGGGAGGACGGCGATGGTTAAAGAAAGACAAAGGCAAAGAGGATTCACCCTGATAGAGATTATGGTGGTGGTGATAATTATTGGGATGCTTGCGACCTTAGTTGGAGTCAGGGTGTTTAATATGCTGGAAAAAGGCAAGCGCAAGACCGCGGTGGTTCAGATAAAAAATTTTGAAGCGGGTCTGGCGGCTTATAGATTAGATAATGGGAGATACCCCACTACTGAGCAGGGGCTGGAAGCCTTAATCAGAGCTCCCAGCATTGAGCCAAGGCCCAAGACCTATCCCCAGGGTGGCTATCTTCAAGCCCGGGAGATTCCGCTTGACCCTTGGGACAATTCTTATGTTTATTATTGCCCCGGCTTAGATGGCGAAGAATACACCATTATTTCCTATGGTGCGGATGGAGTGGAAGGCGGAGAAGGAAATAATGCGGACATTATCAGTGGACGCCTAGAAGATGAAAGGTGATGAAAAAGCGCGGTTTCGCGGTTTCACCCTAATTGAATTAGCGGTAGTAATTACGATTATTAGTTTGGTTGCGCTTTTAATTTTTCCTCGGCTGGGCTCTCTGGGGCTGGGCTCGCTTCGCACTGAGGCGCGTAGAATTCAATCTCAGATTCAATTTTTATTTAATCTTTCAGTGCTGGAAAAAGGAGATTATCGGATGGTTTTTGACCTGGATGAGCAGTGCTACTGGGCGGAGAAAAGACAAGGCGCAGAATACACCCAGTCAAATTTAGGCCTTCTCTCCAAGTATTGTCTTCCCTCTGCTTTAGTAATCTCGGAACTGGAGGCGCTTGGTCGGAAAAGCGCTCAATATGGCGCAGAATATATTTATTTCAGCCCGTTTGGCTATGTGGAAGAGGCAAGAATTTATTTGACCAATAGCTCTGGGGAGGGCTTTTCTCTTTTCACAGAGCCAATCACTGGACAGGTAAATGTTTATCCCGGGCATTATGGGTTTAAGGACCTTGAAAGATAAAGCGGGTTTTACTCTGTTGGAGGTAATGATTGCCTCTGCGATTCTGGCGATGTTTCTGATTCCGCTTTTAGGAGCTATTAGCAGGGGAATTTATAACATAGAACGGACCAGAAACCTCCAGCTGGCGAGACAACTGGCGATAACTAAATTGGATGAATTGGAACTGACCAATATCCCGGAGATTCCTATGGACCGGGAAGGAAATTTTGCGCCAGAACATCCAGATATTTACTGGCAGATGAAATTTAGCAAGCGTCCGGAGCTGGAGCTCTTGGAGATGCAAATTGCGGGTTTAAAGACCATGGAGGTAGCTCTTACCGTGTATTGGTATGAAGGTGAGGAAAAGAGGGAATTAACTCTAACTACTTTGCTTGCCAGATGAAAGAACGAAGTGGATTTACCCTTCTTGAGCTTTTGGTGGCGCTCACTATTACTGTTTTAGTTATTTCCGCAGTGGTGTTTTCTTTTACCAGCTGGGTCAAGGTTCAGGAGAGAGCGGAATTAGCCATAGAGAGCCAAAGGGGAGTGGAATTTGCGATTAAGCGGATGCGGGAGACCATTGGCACGAGTTATGCGCCATTCCTGGCAGACCGGCAGAATTTCGCGCTATTTGAAGGGATGGATTTAGAGAGACCCAATCAGCCTTTTGATGCGCTAAGTTTTGGCTCCCTTGGCCATCGCACCAGAAGGATAGATGCCAAAGAGTCAGAACTAATTGATATGACCATCTTCACTCTACCAGACCCGGAACTGGAAAATGGGGAGCAATGCAGAATTCTTAAAATCCGGGAAGGCGGGATAATAAATGACCGGTTTGAGGTGGAGGGAGGATTGGTTTATGAGTTATTGAGGAATCTCAGCAGGTTTCAGATTTTTTACCTCAGTCCGGAGGCGGAGCTTAAGCAGGAATGGAAACTTCCGGACACTGATTATATACTTCCTTGTGCGGTAATTATCTGGCTGGGGACAGGCTGTCAAGAGGAGGAGCGGGTTTATTGCATATTGGTTCCGCTTCATCTGACCAATGCGGAGGGCTGTAAGTTTGAATCAGAGGCGTTGAGCGATGTTTGTGAAGTTCAAAAATAAAAATTATCTTATCGCCAGCCTGGTGGGGTTTTTTTCAAAAAACCGAGAAAAAAAATCAGGCGCAGTTTTAGTGATAGTTTTGCTCTTACTAGCTTTTTTTTCTGTGCTGGTCGCAGATTTTCTCTATCAGGTTAGAATCAATTCCTATTTAACTTTTAATGAGCAGGAGCAGGTTCGGGCAAAGGCGTTAGCCAAAGCCGGGATAAATGCTGGTCAAGGAATTTTACTTCATTCTGCTCCTTTTACCCGGAGCTACCGCGGGAATTTTCAAAATCAATTTGTCAATCTTTTCCAATGTAAGTGTTATACCAGCTCCACCTTGGGAGGAATATTTGGCGGAGAAGAACAAAAAAAGACAGGGACACAAGAAGCGCCAGATTCATTATGCGGGGAATGGTCCTTCTCGCTTCAATATCCGGTGGAAGAAGATACTCTTTATATTCAGATAACCGATGAGCAAGCCAAGATAAATGTTAATGCGCTGGTTAGTTATAGTGGCAGTGGGGAAGAAAAAGGGGCAAAGGAAAACCCTGCTTTGAGACCAATCGTGGATGCGCTTATTAAATTCCGGGCTAAAGAAACCGGGATGGAGCTAACCGATAAGGAGGTGGAAGCGATTCTCAGCTATTTAATAGATTGGCTGGATTTTGGCTCAGTAGAGGGCGCTTTGGACCGAGACCTGAACGAGTATTATCAGGATGGGGATAGACTTTATGCCAATAAGAATGGACCTATGGACACGGTGAGCGAATTAAAGATGATTCCCGGAATCAATGACCAGCTTTATAATGCGCTTAAGGATTACTTTACGGTTTATCCCCTGGACCAAGCCAGCAAAGGGAAGAGCTTTTCCCCTAAGGTCAATATCCATTTAGCCAATTTAGGCGTGGTCTATGCTTTGGTAAAAGGAGCAAGCGCCCAGGGTGAGCGCTCTGCTTTAACTGAGGAAGAGGCAATGAATTATGCGGTTCAAATTATGAAAAGCGGGATGGATGAGAAGGGCTTTTTAAGAGAGAGGGACATTCCAGCTGAACTTAAACAGTATCTTAACCAAGCGAACTTTATATTAGACCCCACTTCTCCTATTCCAAGAACTTATCGGATAATCTCCACTGCGATTACAGGTTCCGGAATCAATTATACGATTGAGGCAGTTGTGCAGGCTAAACCGGGCAGCGGGAGCCTTAAGTTTCTTTATTGGCGAGAAGGCTGAAGCTGGTTCAATTTTTTCAGAAGCAGTTTAGCTGGCTCGTGGTTCGGCGCAATGCTTAAAGTCCTTTGAAGATATAAATAAGTTCTGCCAAGGTCTCCAAGCTCAAAAAAGCAGACCGCTAAATTGTAGGTAGCTTCAAAGGAATCAGGCTTTATCCGAAGCGCCTCCAGGTATTGTCCAATTGCCAGGTTATAGTTCTTTTTGCTGAGCAAGATATTGCCTAAATTGATTCTCGCGGGAAAAACATAAGGATTATTTTTTAATACCCATCGGAAATAATGTTCCGCCTCTTCTATCTTTCCGAGTTTAAGCATAGTGTTTCCTAAATTAACCATCGGCTCTATCCGAAAAGGCTCTAACGAATGAGCAATGATGAAGCAATTGATTGCCTCCGAATATTTTCCTTGGTTAACATAAGTTCTGCCTAAATTATTAAATCCCAAAAAGGAATGAGGGTTCTCCCGAACCGTTGCTCTCCAGAGATTTACCTCCCAGCCCCAGTCTTGAATCCGAAGATAACTCTGGGTGGACATCATCCAGAACAAGGCACAAAATAAGACCCAGCTCAAGAATGCTCGGGGAGTAAGTCTGGCAAGTCTTACTCCATATCGGTTATAAAGGAAAAGTAGCAATCCCTGACTTAAAAAAGTAAAGAGAATAACATAGGTATATAATGCAAAATTAGTGCTCGTGGGAAAGGTGTATGTAAAATGAACGGAATCTTTAGCTCCTTGCTCAATCAGCCAGTTATGATAGCGTTGATAAAGAAATTCCAAATCCGGGCGAGGTAGCGCCCAGAAGCCATAATCCAATCGGTTGACCAGCGCTACGCTCAGCGTATAGCCCAGAACTATCAAAAAGACACATAAAAACATATCCCAGAACCAGGCTATTTTAGCTTTGGTAGAGAAAAATAAATAGACCAATAAAATTCCGGAGACCAAAAGCGCGGAAATCAATCCTGCAACCACCGCAGAATTATCCGACCAAGGGGAAATCGGTTTGATTCCAAACCAGATTTCATCTTTAAATAAAAAAATATGGCTGGAGAAGACAAAGAAAATGAGCAGAAAATTAGCCAAAAACAATAATCCTAACAAAATCCACCGACGCTCTAAATAAAGGCTCAAAACCCTCCCTGCTCTCTCCAAGCTCAGCGTGATTAGCAGGCAAATGCCCACCAGAGGGATATATAAATATCTTTCCGCAATATAAAAATTTGCTGGCACCCAGTTCATCACTGGCAGGAGGTTAAAAATAAACCATCCCCAGGCGAATCCAAACGGGCTTTTTCTTTTTACCAGCCAGAAAAGCAGGGCAAGAGAGGTTAAAAAACTCAAAACCCCGATTATGAGTTTTGGCTCCAAAAAATTCTCTACCTCCGGCACATAATAATCCAGCTTTAAGTGAGCCGGGAAAAAGACCAATCTGAGATAGGTTGGGAAACAAGAAAGCTGGGTGGCGAGAATTTGCAGATGTTTATAACTGGCAAAATCCGCGGACTGAAACCGAGCAAATAGCTTAAAGTCAGAAAATGAAAAAAGAAAAGCTACCGCTGGAATCGCAAAATAGGGAAAAAGCTCCCCGGCTATTCTTTTTTTCCCAAGCGGATTATTAAGCACCGGGTATGGCTTTTCCAGAATAATAGCAGAAAGCAGAATCAGAAATGGGAGCGAGAGCGCTACCTGTTTGGATAAAAGCGCGCAGAGGTAAAAGATGATGCTTAATCCCAGCCAGAGATACCTTTTCTTCTCTTTTAGAAAGCAAAGATAACTCAAAAGCAAAAATAAAAGGCAAAGCAATTCCTTGCGATGAGCGACCCCGGCAATGGCTTCGGTATTGGCAGGGTGAACTGAAAAAAGAATAGCGGAAATAAGCGCAATCCTTCGCTCTTTAAAGATGGCTCGTAGCAAATAATAGACTAAAACCACGCAGGCAATATGGAAAAGCAGATTGGTAAAATGAAATCCTCTGGCATCCAAGCCCCAAATCCGATAATCCAGCCAGAAGCTCAAAGCCCGCATCGGCCTTCCGGTTTTAAGTAAAGGCAAAAGTCCGTCCCAAGAGCGAAGATAAGGGTTCTCAATAATCAAAGGGTAATCGTCAAAATTGAACCGAGCAAAAATTAATATATTATGACTAAGATAGGTGATGAAAATTAAAAATAAAGGAATTAACACCCGTAGATAAGTCTTTTCTTTTTTATCCTCCAAATTGGAAAAATTATCAGCCACCGCAATCCGTTAGTTAAAAAATGGTGTAAATAAAAGGCAGAACCGAAGAATGCTCAAACAGCATCACCAGTCCTGCCATCGCTAACAAAATTATAATAATCGGCGCTATCCACCAGAGCTTTTTTTCCCAGAGAAACTGAAAAAACTCCCGAACTATGTTGAACTTTGACATTTTTTCACCTCTCCATTAAAATTCTTAGCCCTTTTGCTTAAGCCATTTTTTTAATTTATCTATCCCAAAGCTATTGATAATATCTTCTTTAGTGAGCCATCCGCGTCTTGCCATATATATACCATACTCCAGATCCTTCATTCCACCAACTGAATGAGCATCTGTGCCTAAAGAAAAAATTATCCCCTGTTCCTTAAGATACCTGGCAAGCTCGCCGTTTGCATCCAAGCGATGCGGACTGGCATTTATCTCCACCGCGACCTGCTTCTTTAAAAGCACAGGAATAATTTGCTCCCAGTCCAGCTCAATCGGCTCCCGCTCCCCAATCAGCCGAGCAGTCGGATGAGAAAATATATCAACCACCCCGGTCTCAAAAGCCTTTACCACCCTTTTGGACTGCTCTGGCTTGCTCAAATTGAAATGAGAATGAATTGAGCCAATCACCACCCCTGCCTTTTCCAAAACCTGCTTTGATAAATCCAGCGAGCCATCCCTTAAAATGTCCACCTCTACTCCTTTGAGAATTTCTATGTCTTTGAGCTTTTGATTAAGGCCTTCTATCTCTTTAAACTCATCTAATAATTTTTTCTCATCCAGACCCTTTGCTTGATACTGAGATTTGGAATGGTCAGTAATCGCTATATATTGATACCCCATCTGTTTCGCCTTTTCCGCAATCTCCTCAATCGGATTTCTGCCATCAGTCCAATTGGAATGAAGCTGAAGGTCCCCTTTTATATCCTTAAGCTCAACCAGCTTGGGTAATTTCTTTTGCCGGGCTAATTCTATCTCTCCCCGGTCCTCCCGCATCTCTGGCTCTATGTAATCAAGTCCCAGCGCTTGATAAATCTCTTGCTCGCTCTCCCCAGCAATCAGCCTCTTTCCCCGGAATACCCCATACTCGCTAATTTTCAGCCCCTTCTGCTTGGCAATGGTCCGAATCGCGATATTATGCGCCTTGGAGCCGGTAAAATACTGTAGTCCTGCTCCAAAACATTCTGTCTCAAAAAACCTCACATCCACCTGAATCCCGGTTTTCAAAACCACCGAAGATTTGGTCTCACCCTGAGCCAGAATCTCCTTCACCTTGGGATAATTAATCAAATGCTCCATTACTCTTTTCGCGTTTCTGCCCGCTACCAAAATGTCTATATCCCCTATCGTCTCTAACCTCCTCCGCAAAGAGCCCGCAACCTCTACTCTTGAAACACCTTTTATCTTCTCCAGATATTCTACCAACTCCCCTGCCTGTGCCTTGGCAATATCCAACCGGGTCCGACGGGAATACTCTTGAAATTCGCTCAAGCCCTTTTTTAAATCCTCCACTAATTTTTTGCCAAACCCGGGTAATTCTAAAATCTCCTCAGCTTCAATCACTCTCTTAAAATCCTCTAACCCCTTCACGCCCAATTTCTCGGACAGGGTCTTAACCCGCTTTGGTCCCATCCCGCGAATTTTGAGCAATTGCAATAAACCAGGCTCCACCTCAGCTCTTAATTTCTCTAAAGTCTCCAAAGGCTCTCCCCGGAGCAAGGTGCGAATTTTCTCCGCTAATTCTTTTCCAATGCCGGGCAGGCTCTCAAGGTCGGAAATTTCGCTTAATGGCTTTTCTAAAGATTCAACCAGCTGGGAGGCTCTCCGATAAGCGCGAATCTTAAAAACATTATCCCCTTTTAAATCCAAAATATCCGCAATCTCATTAAAAACCTCTGCAATCTCGTGGTTAGAGATTCTTTTTTCCATCTATCGTTATTATAATTTTTAAAACCCCACTCCTCAATCTTTTATTTATTTTCCCTTTGCCTATTATCCCCAAAGCTCAATCTTATACTTACTAAACAAACCGCTTGATTTCAGTTCCATCTGGACTGGTCCAAACCGGCTTTCCAGTTAGCACGCTCACCCGAGAATAAAAGAAAGGAATCCCCTCTAACTTTTCCCCTTTAATAAAATAACTCTCCACAAACTCATTAATTCTTTTTAATTCCGCCTCCACCTTTTGCCGATACTGCTCCAATTCATAGTCATTGGCATCCTTTGGCACCACAATCGGGTCTCCCTCCATCGCCACAATTTTATTGAAAGGATGAATAAAAACAAACCTATCCCAGGTTTTAAATCTGGAAACCCGTTTGGCGTAATAGCTAACTGTAAAAATCGGAAGGCCAGTTTCTTTTGCCAAAATAACTATTCCTGGTTTTACTATCTCAGCTGGACCCAATGGACCATCCGGGGTAATCGCTAAAACAATCGCCTCTTTCTGATATAAAGCTAACATCTGCTCCAGCGCCTCTTTGCCCCCTCTGGTGCTGGAGCCAAGTGAACATTCAATCCCAAAATACTTTAATATCCGCGCAGTAAAAATCCCGTCTTCGCTCCTGCTCACCATTACTAAAGCTCGCTTTCCACCTTCAATCCGGAAAATAAACGGCATCAAAAAAGACCGACTATGCCAGAAGCCAACTACCATCGCCTCTCCCCGGTGAAGAGCCCGAAGATGAGGCTCTGCATTGATTACTACCCATCTGCTGGTTCTTCCGACTATCTCGCTGATAATATAAACCAGGAAGGGAACGATATTAAAATATATCCAGCGTTTAATCCGCTTTTTGAGCGGTTTTTTCTTCTTAGGCTTCTCTTCAGACATTCTTATCCTGAAAAGGCATCCTCCGGCGGATACATTGATTCAATCAGCTCTTTATATTTTTTATCAATCACCCTTCTTTTTCTTTTCTGAGTCGGAGTCAATTCTCCACCTTCCTCTGTAAAAGGATGGTCAATAATCACAAATTTTTTAATTTGCTCATACCGAGCTAAACGCTGATTAACTAAATTAACCCTTTCCTGCATCAGCTCCACCACTTTGGGATGTTTAACCAAATCCGAAAAATTCTGAAACTCTATTCCCTGTTTTTTAGCCCAAGCGGCTAAAGCCTCAAATTGCGGAACTATCAAGGCTGAGATATATTTCCGATTATCACCGACTACTGCGACCTGTTCTATATAAGGGTCAGTATTAAACTCATTCTCTATAGGCTGAGGCGCAACATATTTTCCACCACTGGTCTTAAACAACTCCTTCTTTCTATCCGTGATGGTTAGATAGCCCTCCTCATCAATAAAGCCAATATCCCCGGTGCGGAAGAAACCATCCTCCGTAAAAACCTCCTTATTCGCCTCTGGATTATTCCAATACCCTTTCATCACCTGCGGACCTTTAACTAAAATCTCGCCATCTGTGTCAATTTTTTCCACTATTCCAGGAAGTGGTTTTCCTACGGCTCCTAATTTATTGTTCCTGGGAGTATTGGCATTAACAATTGGGCTGGTCTCAGTTAAACCATAGCCTTGATAAAGCTTAATCCCCATCGCTCCAAAAAACACAATCAAGTCCGGATTAATGGGTCCTCCCCCAGTAGAGCAAAATCTCATGCGGTCCAGCCCTGCCTTTTTCTTAACTACCTTAAACAAAGGTTTAGCTAATCCGCTTTTTAACCTGAGTGAAATCGGAACACTCTTTTTTTGATTTTCCAAGAGATAAACCTGGCTTCCTTGCTTGATTCCCCAGTTAAAAAATTTCACAATTGCAGGTGGGCGCTCTCTTAAAAGGGTATTGATTTGGATATAAAGCTTTTCCCAGAGCCTGGGCACAGAATTCATCACTGTGGGTCTAAAGGTCGCAAGCCCCCAGCGAATCTCCTCGGTCTGAAGGGAATCCAAAACCGCCAGCGCCCCCGGCACATAACTTGCTCCCATCAAATCCGCAGAAAGACCATAAGAATGGCAGAGCGGTAAATGCCCCATCCAGACATCATCGGGCCTGAAATTCATCTCGGCGATGATTGCCCTTTGACTGACGATATTCCGATTGGTGAGCATCACTCCCTTGGGCCTGCCAGTAGTGCCGGAGGTATACATCAGCACCACCATATCTTCCGTGTCTATTTTTTCAATGACTTTTTCTATTTCTGGCTCTTTGTCCCGGTTTTTCTTTCCCAACTCCAAAAGCTCATCAAAGCCCATCACCATATCATCCACTTTCTTCTCTAAGGGGTCCATCAAAAATATCTTTTCCAAGGTCTCTACCCGGTCCTTGACCTCCAGAACCTTGTCCAAATGCTCCTTACTTCCACAAAAACAAAATTTTGCTCCAGAATCGTGAAGTATCCACCAGACATCCTCAGATTTGCTGGTGGGATAAATCGGAACACAAGTGCCTTTTAA
>Ga0172365_10002716_pt1 | contig 13108 bp, 11 predicted proteins | sample LakKivSesite48cm_FD_114535 | JGI IMG/M metagenome (GOLD analysis project Ga0172365, IMG submission 114535) | Sediment microbial communities from Lake Kivu, Rwanda - Sediment site 48cm | ecosystem: Environmental > Aquatic > Freshwater > Lake > Sediment | place: Rwanda: Western Province, Lake...
AGGATATGAGAAGTCCTCAATACTATAAATTCTCAACTTCTGCGCAGGCGAAAGCTTCTGAACCTCATCCCTGAAGCATGTCATTAGTTGCGTAAGCCATTGATTCCAATTATTCACGAATCAGCTACCTTTCGCTCTTGGATCGGCCAATACATACTATACCATGTATCTGGTTCAAGTAAGCGATGGTAAAAGCAGGTCTCTGGAAAACAGGGAATATTATTTTTACGCGCGGTGTCTTCCCGATGCATGCCTCTGTGGACTTCTCTCTATCTCAACCCCACCTAGAAAACCTTGTCTATATAGCTCAGGATAGTTTATCCATTCAGCTTCATCTATGCCATCACGCACTCCCCCTTTTCTAAAGGGGGATACAGGGGGATTACATATTCCCGTATATTCTTTCAACAACTCCGTCAAGGTTCTCAAAAACATCCCTGTCCGAAAACCTCAAGACTTTTAAGCTCTGCTCTTCAATATAATTATCCCTGATTTTATCCTTTTCAATTCCTTCGTTGCTGTAGTGCTGACCGCCATCGAGTTCAACAACCAGCTTCGCTTTTGGGCAATAAAAATCAACTATGTAGTTGCCTATAATTCTTTGCCTGTAGAATTGATAACCCTTTAATTGCTTCCCTCTAATTTTTGACCAGAGCAGCCTTTCTGCGTCAGTCATGTTCCTTCTAAGCCGCCTAGACTGCCCTTTTAGCTTTGTGTTGTATAACAAGATAATTCTTCCTGATTGCTACTTACAGGTTGCCTAATCCCCCCTACCCCCTTTAGAAAAGGGGGGATTAAGGTCGGATGTTCCAGTTTGTTTTCCAGAGCATAACTAACGTTATGTGATTGTCATTAACGGGTCGTGTAATCCCCCCTACCCCCTTTAGAAAAGGGGGCGATAAAGAATAAGCGAACTCAATTAGTGAGCATGCCTACCCCAGCCCCACTCTCTGGAAAACGTCGTCTATGTAGCGCAGGAAGTAGTTATAGTCGAAAATGGCCTTGAGCTCCGATTTGGAAAGATGCTTCGATACCTCAGGGTCGCCCTCGAGCAGGCCGAGGAAGCTCACTCTCTCCTTCCAGGCCCTCATAGAGTTGCGCTGTACCATTTTGTAAGCCGTTTCTCTCGAAAGACCCTTATCGATCAAGGCCAGCATCACCCGCTGAGAGAAGATAAGGCCCTGCGTTATCTCCAGGTTCTGTTTCATGTGCTCCGGGTAGACCTGAAGCCCTTTCATGATGTATGTGAAGATGCTCAAGCCATAATCGAGGGCAAGGCAGGCGTCGGGCAGGATAATACGCTCCGTGGAGGAATGGCTGATATCGCGTTCGTGCCACAGGGCAATGTTCTCCATAGCAGTCAGCGAATACCCCCGCACGAGGCGGGCCAACCCGCAGATACGTTCGCAAAGCTCGGGGTTCCGCTTATGCGGCATCGCCGATGAACCCGTCTGCCCCGGCTCGAAAGGCTCCTCAGCCTCCAAAACCTCGGTGCGCTGCAGGCCCCGTATCTCGGTGGCAAACTTCTCCAGAGAGCTGGCGGTGATAGCTAAGGTGGTGACGAACTGAGCGTGCCGGTCGCGCTGAATAATCTGACTTGAGACCGGTGCCACCCCCAAGCCCAGCCTGGCACAGGTAATTTCCTCCACCTTCGGCGGCACTGTGGCGTGCGTCCCCACAGCACCCGATATTTTGCCCACAGCGATCATTTTCCTTGCCTCATCGAGCCTGTGGGTGTTCCTCTTCATCTCCTCAACCCAGATAGCGAGTTTAAGACCGAAGGTAATCGGCTCGGCATGGACGCCGTGGGTGCGTCCCATCATAATAGTATGTTTGTGTTCGATAGCCCGTTTTCTGATAACATCGGTCAGCTCGTCAATATCTTTAGCCAGTATGTCTGCGGCCTCAACCAACTGCAGGGCAAGCGCCGTATCTATGATGTCCGAAGAGGTAAGCCCGAGATGGATGAAGCGGCTCTCATCTCCCAGGCTTTCCGATACCGACCTCAGGAATGCGGTTACATCGTGATGCGTCTCTTTGAGCACCTCATTCATACGCTTCAGGTCGACTCTCGCCTTCCTTATTCCGGGGATCGCCTCTTTGGGGATAGCACCCTGCTCTGCCCATGCCTCGCAGGCAGCGATCTCCACCTTAAGCCACTTGTCGAACTTATTCTCGTCCGACCAGACCTTCTTCATCTGGGGCCTGGAATAGCGTTCAATCATGCCTCAACCCCTTTTCAGTGATATGCCAGCTTCTTTTCCCCTCTATTGCCTCACCATCTGCCTGTACCGGGGCATCTGAATCACAGCGGCCACAGCAGATATTGCTGCCGTCCTCTTCCTTTCATCGAATACCTCGGACAGCTTTTCCTCCAGCGGTTTCTCGCGCTTCATAATCTTCTTCATGTCGTCAATCAGAGTACTTTCAACATCCAGGAACTGTGTACCCAGATTACCCTTTACAAAACGTTCGTTCTCCATGACCGCTTTATGAAATGGGATATTCGTCTTAACCCCTACAATGATATACTCATAAAGGGCGCGCCGCATTCTGATGATGGCTTCATTTCTATCCCTGCCCCAGACCACAAGTTTCGATATCATCGAGTCATAAAGATGGGGTATCACATACCTGGTATGCACCCCGCTATCCACACGGACCCCGATTCCGCCCGGGGAGCGATAGCCTCGGAGCTTGCCCGGGGAAGGCATGAAGTTGTTCAGAGGGTCCTCAGCATTAATCCGGCACTCTATCGCCCACCCATTCAGCCGAACATCCCTTTGTTTGATGCTCAAAGGCAACCCCAGGGCAATCCTCAATTGCTCCTTGACAATGTCGATGCCCGTTACCATCTCAGTAACCGCATGTTCAACCTGAACCCGGGTGTTCATCTCCAGAAAGTAGAAATTTCCCTCCGAGAAGAGGAACTCCACAGTCCCTGCACCTTCATAGCCCACCCTTTTGGCAACCTTCACCGCAATGCTGCCCATCTCCCTCCTGAGCGCCGGAGTGAGCGCAGGCGAGGGGCACTCCTCGATCAGCTTCTGATACCTGCGCTGTATAGAACACTCACGTTCGCACAGATGAATCACATTTCCATGAGAGTCGGCCAATATCTGGAACTCAATATGCCGTGAATTTGTCAGATATTTCTCGATATAGATATCCGGCAGCCCGAAAGCAGATCTGGCTATCCTGCGTGCGGATTCAAGGGCTTTCCTCAGTTCCTCCTCATTGCTGGCACGGACTATCCCGATGCCACCGCCTCCACCCGACGGCTTAATCATTACAGGATAACCTATCTCCTCGATAATGCTCTTCGCCTGCTCGAGGCCCGATACTGCCATTTCAACGCCTGGAACCAGTGAGAGCCCTATTTTCTTCACTTCACGCCGGGCTGCCTGCTTATCGCCCATTAACTGCATCACTCCGCTCGATGGCCCGACGAACTTTATCCCGTTTACCTCGCAGGCATAGGCCAATGCCGGGTTCTCAGCGAGAAACCCATAGCCGGGATGAATTGCGAAAGCGCCGCTTTCTTTGGCTACATCTATAATCTTATCTATATTGAGATAGCTTTCGTTTGCCGGCGCAGGGCCGATATAATATGCCTCATCGGCATATTTAGGAAACAATGCATCCTTGTCCGCTTCGGAATATACTGCAACCGATTTCAAGCCAAGCTCGCGGCAGGCGCGCATTATGCGAATCGCTATTTCGCCGCGGTTGGCTACCAGCACCTTTTTTCTCATTTAGTCCACTACCCCCAGAATATCGCCGGCTGTTACCCGCTGCCCCTCACGTACAAATATCTCCCTCACCACCCCCGCATGAGATGCAGACACTTTATTCTCCATCTTCAATGCCTCAATCACCGCTACGACTCCGCCCTTCTTCACTCTGTCACCCACTTCCACCTCAATCCTGAGCACCATACCACGCAGAGGAGACACTATAACGCCTTTTGATACCTTCTTAGCGATTCTAGTCGGCTCAACCTCGACCGCCTTCCCCGGCGGCGGCGACACTTTTACGTTGAACACCTCTCCATCTACATCCACGCTCAGCTCAACGGGCGACTCCGCTGCTGAAGCTCCCGGCTCCGCAGCTTCAACGACGCCCGGCATTGCCTCTTCCTCAAGTTCGCCGCGCAAAAACCTTAGTGCCAACTGAGGAAACAGGGCATAGGTGACCAAATCTTCCTCATTACGAGGAACCCCCTGCTTTTGACCGGCATAGCGCATAAGTTCCCATTCCGAAGCAATTAGCTCAGCAGGCCGTCCCTCGATAGACTTCTTATCGCCTACCACAAATTTCTTCACGTCTTCATTTATATCAGCCGGAGGTCTACCATAGTGACCGAGAAGGTAATTTTTAAACTCTTCGGTTACTCGTTTATATCTCTTGCCGGATATTACGTTCAGCACTGCCTGTGTTACTACTAGCTGACTCATCGGGGCTGCTAAAGGCGGATAGCCGAGGTCAGCCCGCACGCGGGGGATTTCCTTCACCACGTCATCAAGTTTATCCAGTATACTCTGCTCTCTAAGCTGGTCCACCAAGTTGGAAAACATGCCCCCGGGGATTTGATGAGTAAGCACGTCTACGCTGGGATGAAGCACCTCGGTAGTGAATAGCGGCCCGTACTTCCTGCTCAAGGCAACGAAGTACTCCCCTATCTCATAGAGCAGGTCCAGGTCCAGACCTGTATCGTAAGGGGTATCTTTAAATGCTGCCACCACTCCCTCCGTAGGCGGCAGAGATGTCCCGCCGCCAAAGGCGGAAAATGCGGTATCGAGAATATCGACACCCGCCAGTGCCGCAGCGTGATAGCTCATGTGCGCCATGCCGCTGGAGCAGTGAGAATGAAGGGCGACCGGGATGCTTACTCCCTTCTTTACCGCCTTTACCATTTCACCCGCAGCCTGGGGAGAAATCAATCCCGCCAAATCCTTAATACAAATCGAGTCGCAGCCTATAGACTCCAACTTCCTCGCCGTTTCAACAAACTTTTCCACAGTATGCACGGGACTGGTGGTATAGCAAATTGCACCCTGAACAAACGCCCCCTGGTCCTTTGCCACCTCTATTGCCAGCTTGACATTTCGCACATCATTAAGGCCATCATATATGCTGAAGACACTTATCCCGTTCTTCACCGCAAGGCGAATGAACTCACGCACCACAGCATCGGAATAGTGCCTGTAGCCCACGAGGTTCTGCCCTCTGAGCACCATCTGGAGGCGGGTGTTTCTAATCCTCTCCCTCAGGTCTCTCAGCCGCATCCAGGGGTCCTCGTTCAAAAACCTGAGGCATACGTCGAAGGTAGCTCCACCCCATACATCGAGGGCGAAGAAACCCACCCTGTCCAGCATCTCAGCGATAGGCAGCATATCCCTGGTGCGCATTCGGGTAGCGATAAGCGATTGATGAGCATCTCGCAGTGTGCTGTCAGTTATGAAAATGCCCATTTTGTTTCTCCAGTAAGTTCGAAAAACTTTTAAACATACTAGCCGCCAGCCAATTCCTGGCGGTATTTTTCGTAGCTTTTTTTTATTTTATCATGCTTGAGCGCCAGAATCCCCGCAGCGAAATAGGCAGCGTTCCTCGCCCCGCCAATGCCAACGCTGGCTACGGGGACGCCTCCGGGCATCTGGACGATGGATAGTAAAGCGTCAACGCCTTTGAGGTCGCCGCTGGGCAAGGGGACGCCGATGACAGGGATAGTTGTCCAACTGGCAAGGACGCCGGGCAAGTGCGCTGACATACCTGCACCGGCGATAATGACCTCGATACCGCGATTACCGGCACTCTGACCGTATTCCCTCGCCTTCTCCGGAGTACGATGAGCCGATATTATCGAGACTTCATATTCAACTCCGAGCTGGTCCAGAGCCTGCAGCGCCGGCTTCATCAAATTTGCGTCCGACTCACTGCCCATAACTATTCCGACAAGTGGCATAGCTACCCCTCCTCTGCGGCGATGTCCTTCCGGTAATGACAATTTTCAAAACCGATGCGGGACAGGTTAAGATAAACCTTTCCTCGTGCTTCGGCAATAGATTTCCCCCTGGCGACTACAGTGAGTACTCTCCCCCCGGCCGTGCATACCTTTTCCCCGTCCAATTTGGTACCGGCATGGAAAACGAGTATATCAGGATCAATCTTATCTAAGCCAGTGATGGGAAATCCCTGTTTATAGCTGCCGGGATAGCCTCCCGAAGCCATTACCACCCCGACACATGCTCCATTGTCCCACTCAACCCTGGTTTTAGCCAGATTGCCATCGCTCACCGCCATCATTATGTCCACTAAATCGGCCTTCAACAAAGGAAGCTGCACCTGAGTCTCAGGGTCACCGAATCGAGCGTTAAACTCCAGGACTTTCGGGCCTTCCGCAGTCAGCATCAGTCCGGCGTAGAGCACCCCTTTATAGGGTTTACCCTCCTGAGCCATCGCCTTCACCACGGGCTCCACAATGGTCTTAATAGCCTTGCTGCTCGATTCCTTATCGAGGAACTTCGAAGGGCTGTAGCAGCCCATTCCTCCTGTGTTTTGCCCTTTATCGTAATCATACGCCCTTTTATAGTCGCGGGCAGTTACCAGAGGAACAACGGTTACGCCATCGGTGAAAGCGAGAAGGCTGGTCTCACGTCCCACAAGGCACTCCTCAACAAGCACCTGATTGCCGGCATCGCCAAAGACACGCTTTTCCATGATATCGGAGAGCGCCTTCAAAGCCTCGTCCATAGACTGCGCGACGATAGCCCCTTTGCCCGCAGCCAGTCCATCGGCTTTGATTACTACCGGGATGGGCTGCTTTTTGACATAAGCCTCAGCCTCTTTGAAGGAAGTGAAAACAGCATCTTTCGCGCAGGGTATGCCGTACTTATGCATCAGCCTCTTGGCGAAGACCTTGCTCGACTCGATAAGCGCAGCCTCCCCGGCAGGCCCGAATGCAGGTATGCCCAGGCTCTGGAGCTTATCCACAATCCCGGCAGCCAGAGGGGCTTCAGGCCCCACCACCACCAGGTCAATCTTATTATCTTTTACCGCCTGTGTTAAAGCATCCAGGTTGGTCGGAGATATATCAAGGTTGACGGCGAGCTGAGCTGTGCCGGCATTGCCGGGGGCAACATACAGCTTCTTTACCTTCTTACTGCGGGATAGCTTCCATGCCAGCGTATGTTCCCTGGCTCCCCCACCCACGACCATTACCCTCATCGATTAACCACTCCCCCAGCGAGCGTCGCTTTTTTTCTAGCCAACTTCAAGACCCACACCTTTTCCAAAAGAATTAAATTAGTCTGCCTTTCCTTACCGGAGGGTTCACTCCCACTCTATAGTTGAGGGGGGTTTCGAGGAGATATCGTAGACCACACGGTTTACCTCGGGCACCTCATTGACTATGCGGTTGGAAATTTGTGCCAGCACATCGTAAGGCAGCCGCGCCCAATCGGCAGTCATAGCGTCCTCTGAAGTCACTGCGCGCACCGCCACCATATATCCGTAAGTCCTGGAATCGCCCATCACGCCCACGCTTCTCACCGGCGTCAGCACCGCGAAGCTCTGCCACAACTGGCGGTACAGCTTTGCCTTCTTGATTTCATTCATCACAATCCAGTCAGCAGAGCGGAGTATCTCCAATCTCTCCTTGGTTACTTCACCGATTATGCGAATAGCAAGCCCAGGTCCCGGAAAAGGCTGACGATAAACCATGTCCTCTGTAAGTCCCAATGCCAGCCCCACCTCACGCACCTCGTCCTTAAACAAATAGCGCAGGGGCTCGACCAGAGAGAGCTTCATTCTGCTGGGTAAACCGCCCACGTTGTGATGGGTCTTTATGATGGCTACCGCTTTGCTTCCGGAGGATGCGCTTTCGATAACGTCGGGATACAGGGTGCCCTGAGCCAGGAAATCGACCTGGCCGATCCTGGCCGCTTCTTCCTCGAATACCTTGACAAACTCCTCGCCGATAATATGACGCTTTTCTTCCGGGTCGATTACCCCCTCGAGCCGCTTCAGGAACCTTTCGCTGGCATCCACATAGACCAGATTCATCTTCATATTCTTCTGGAAGGTATTGAGCGTGCGTGATACCTCTTCCCGGCGCAGCAAGCCGGTATTGACGAAAATACAGGTCAACTGGTCGCCGATGGCCTGGTGAATCAGGGTAGCTACCACTGAAGAGTCAACCCCACCCGAGAGTGCGCAGACAACCCGACCCTTACCCACCTGCTCCTTAATCCGCTCTATACTCTCGGTAACAAAGCTTCCCGGTGTCCAATTACCACTGCATCCACAAATCTTGTACAGAAAGTTCTGCAAAATTGCTTTGCCTTGAGGGGTATGAGCTACCTCGGGGTGGAACTGCAAGCCGATAATCCCGTATTCATTGCCCATGGCAGCAACAGGAGAATTCTCGGTATAAGCCAGAGAGGCAAACCCCGGAGGCATCTCCTCGATCCGGTCACAATGGCTCATCCATACCGGTATCTCTGAAGGAAGGCCGGAAAATAAAGGGGTATTCGTCGAGTTCTGGTGGAGGATGGCGAGCCCGTACTCGCGTTTCACCCCTTTGGCTACTTTCCCACCGAGTTGGTAGGCGATAAGCTGCATCCCGTAACAGATGCCCAGCACAGGGAGTCGGCTTTCGTAAACATAGGCTTGAGCTTGGGGTGCTCCAGACTCATAAACACTGCTGGGCCCACCGGAGAGGATGAACCCCTTGGGGCGCAGGGCAGCCACCCTATCCCAGGGGGCATCGTGAGGCACAACCTCACAGTAGACCCGACATTCCCTCACCCTGCGGGCAATAAGCCAGCTATACTGAGAGCCAAAGTCGATGACCGCCACCGCTTCCCGCTCCACCCCCAGTTTCTCTTGGGGTTCAGCTTGGGGCTGCGCTCCTTTTCGCTCCTTGGCAATTCCCAAGTAGGCAGATACCTCGACATCACCGCTGACGGCAACACGGTGACTTTCCTGCCTGTCTTTTTCCGTAGTCAAGACCTGCCTCCTGTCATCGTCACAACCTTATCTACGCGGTATCCACACGTCCGTTTTAGCTTCAAAAATCGGTAAAAAGGTCGAGACAATGAATGAAACAATTCTACACAAACCCCAGGCGATAGTCAATTTGAGGAAGGATAAATTCAATCTCAAAGAGGGCATTCGTGGTCAAGTAGTTTACGGCGACCTGAAAATTAAAAACTGAACGGAGGCAGGTAAACTATTTCCCGGATTTACCGAAAATCCCTGCGGGACTAGTTAGGATAGGTTAACTGCTAACTGCTCAAACGGCATTAGGCCTTGTAGTGGCTACGACAAAATCGTTTCAGATGACCCTCTAATTATGAATGCGTACGTCTGAGTTATCTTTGGCACGTTTCCCGTTCTTATATATCCTGCTAAGAAAGTCCGGCTTTTCATACTGGATTCCTATTTTGCTTGCCGATTCTATCAGCTCTGTTTTAGACCTTTTCTCCAGTTTTGACATTGTCGCCGCCATCAGGAATACAAATTCGCCTCCGTGCCAACATCGTGACAATCCGTAATACATATATAAAATTGCATGTATCGACTCGTGGCAGCATAGCCACAGATTATTCTGCCCTTTGTTGATTGATATCTTATTTGCCCCGTAATCGAATCCGGGATATAGATATCCGTTATTCGAGAAAGCTATTTCCGGGGTTAGCTCTTTGGGCATTTTGTAAAGTTCACATATTTTCTTTATCATCTCTTCACACTCTTCGTGTGTAAGAACCCTCGATTTTGAGAAATTCTTTCTCTCCCATCGATAAACTTTAGACCTTTGAAAATCCCGTAGCTCTATCATTATATGTTTAACTCCGTTTAAATAATATATTAACTTACTTATCACTAGGAATCCGGCCGACATTTCCCGGAGAGGCTTACTGTTTTGACCAGCACTCCCTATTTTACCACAGGGCGGCAGAGGGAGCAGCGCGATTTTATATCAAACTAGCTTCAACTTTCCTATAATATTTTATATGCTAGATGCTCGATAGTGATTAGCCTATATTGCTTTACAATCTTTGACCTGTCCTGCATGGCTTGGTAGAATGCTTACAACTGGTACTGTAAGCTGGCGTGAGGCGGAGCTCGCTATGGAATACAAACAGATGACCTCTCCCTGTGGACTGGATTGTTTCAATTGCCCTATGTATCTGGCAACAAAAGACAGCAAGCTCAAAAAAACAATTTCTAAGAAAAGGAATATCCCGCTTGAAAAAGCGATGTGTCGCGGATGTCGCAATGAGAAAGGCATCATAACCGCCTTCGATATGTCTGAACCTTGTAAAGTCTATAAGTGCATCGAGAGCAAAGGAATCGATTTCTGTTACGAGTGCTCTGATTTCCCCTGTGACTACCTTCATCCGTACGCCGACAAAGCTTTGGAGGTAGCTCACAACACAAAGGTCTTCAATTTGTGCCTGATACGAAGGATGGGATTGGCATCCTGGGCAAGCACTAAAGCCGCAAATGTAGGCGATACATATTTCAATGGCAAACTCGAACTCTAAAGGGCTGACTTCAATCGTTAAGAAGAAATGAGCCTGTGGAGGCCGAGCGGACGTAAGGATACCAAAGTGTTATACTAAAGTCAAGTGGGGAAAATTGAGTGTGCACATAGCCTGGAGCCGAAGCTCCGGGCAATTCATAATCCCACTCACAGGGCCATATCCAAATGCCAGAGCAATCTGCCATCGAAAAGCAAATCGTACTCGCCATATCCATCCTCAAAAAAGGCGGGGTTGTCGCTTTCCCCACCGATACCGTTTACGGTATCGGTGCCAACCCCTTGAATGCACAGGCTGTCGCCAGAATCTACAGGGTAAAAAAACGCCCCCCCGACCTCCCCCTTCCCCTACTGCTGGCTGAGAAATCTGACCTGCCGAGGGTTGCCAGCGTTGTGCCCGATATAGCATGGCAACTGGCCGAGAGATTCCTCCCGGGCGGTCTTACGCTGGTCTTGAGGAAAAGCCCGTGGGTGCCCAGGGCCGTGACTGCCGGCGGCGATACCATTGCGGTAAGAATTCCCGACCACCCAATTCCCGTCGCGCTCATTCGAGGGCTGGGCAACCCTATAGTTGGGACCAGCGCCAATCTTTCTGGTAGACCCAGCCCGGTAACCGCCGAGGAGGTTCGCCAGCAATTAGACGATGCGGCAGACCTCATCATCGATGGCGGCAGGTGCCCTGGCGGCACCGAGTCCACCGTGCTCGACGTCAGCGGTGAAGTTCCTACCCTGGTCAGAGAAGGTGCTATACCCAGGTCAGAGCTGGAGAAGGTTTGCGGTCCCCTTCTGGCAGGGATGTAATATCAAGGCTTTCCGCTAAGCCCTCCGTTCACTGCATCGTTTGCCGGCGGATTGTGATATAATATTTGTATTTCCCTTAAGGGTGCCGAAACTAGAAAATAAAAGAAATGCGCATCGCAATTGGCTCAGACCATGCCGGGTTTGTCATGAAGCAGGCGATACTCGGTTTACTCTCCGAGTTGGGGCATAGCTACGAGGACTTCGGCTGCTTTGACAGCAGTTCCGTAGATTACCCTGACATCGCGCGGCCCGTGGCCGAGGCGGTATCCCAGAAGAAATTCGAGCATGGCATTCTGATTTGCAGCACTGGCATCGGCATGTCCATTGTTGCCAACAAAGTGCCCGGGGTCAGGGCTGCGGTATGTCATGATACCTTCAGTGCCCGGCGCGCCCGGGAGCACAACAATGCAAACGTGCTGTGCCTCGGCGAGTGGGTTATAGGTCAGGGGCTGATGCGCGAGGTTGTTAGTACATACTTGAGCACCGACTTTGTGGGTGGCAGACATGCCCGGCGTGTGGAAAAGATACAAGACATGGAGCGCTAGAACTTCCAGCGTCCTTTTAGAAGGTCTATGACAGGGAGACAGGCACTGTGGCGAAAATACTGGACAATATAAAAAGCCCCGCCGATTTGAAGGGGCTCACATACCCTGAGCTCAGCCAGCTCGCCGATGAGATCAGAAGCGAATTGGTAAACACGGTGAGCAACAATGGAGGCCATCTGGCCTCCAGCCTGGGAGCAGTGGAACTCTCTATCGCCCTGCACAGGGTATTCAATACTCCTGTCGATAAAATCATATGGGATGTGGGACATCAGAGCTACGCCCACAAACTGCTTACAGGCCGAAGGGAAAGATTCAATACGCTCCGCCAGTACCATGGCCTGTCGGGATTCCCCGACCGTTTGGAGAGCCCCCACGATGCTTTCAGCACAGGACATGCCTCAACCTCGATATCCGCAGCTTTGGGCATTGCCGTGGCCCGAGATTTAGCCGGTGAGGATTTTCACGTAGTCGCTGTCATAGGCGATGGCTCGTTGACAGGAGGCATGGCCTTTGAGGGCCTGAACCAGGCAGGACACCTGGGCAACAGGATGATAGTCGTCCTCAATGATAATGCCATGGCTATTTCGCCCAGCGTTGGCGCGATAGCCCAGTCGCTGAATAAAATTACGCTCGACCCAAGATACTACCTGGCCAAAGAAGGAGCCGAGCGCGTAATCCCGATGCTCCCCGGGGGCAAAACCGTCTGGTCGGGGATGAAACGGTTCAAGGCAGGCATCAAAGGCGCAGTTCTGCCGACCATGCTCTGGGACTCCCTTGGATTCAAATATATCGGTCCCATCGACGGACATAACATAGCCGAACTAGAAGCAGCCCTGACCAAGGCACGTGACTATACTCCCGGGCCTGTTTTCGTCCACGCTATTACCACAAAAGGAAAAGGTTATGAGCCCGCTGAGGAAGATAGCATAAAGTTCCATGGAGTATCGGGTAAAAATGGCGGGAGCAACGGGATTCCCTCATACAGCGAGGTCTTCGGCAAGGCTATGCTGCGCCTGTTCCGGGAGAACGAGAAGTTGATAGCTATCAGCGCAGCCATGACTGAAGGTACAGGCCTGAGCCTGGTAGCTCAAAAGTTCCCCAAAAGGGTCTTCGATGTCGGTATCTGCGAGCAACATGCAGTAACCTTCGCCGCTGGCCTTGCCACTCAGGGCTATATTCCCGTTGTCGCCATCTACTCCACCTTCCTGCAGCGCGC
>Ga0172365_10002721_pt1 | contig 13105 bp, 13 predicted proteins | sample LakKivSesite48cm_FD_114535 | JGI IMG/M metagenome (GOLD analysis project Ga0172365, IMG submission 114535) | Sediment microbial communities from Lake Kivu, Rwanda - Sediment site 48cm | ecosystem: Environmental > Aquatic > Freshwater > Lake > Sediment | place: Rwanda: Western Province, Lake...
CAAGGGGTTATAAAGGGTTGCAGCGCAGGATTGATAACAGGGCTAAGCCCATAAGGATACGCTTTTAGCTCTCTTATTTACAAAAAATGGACAGTTAAAGAGAATCTAAGAAAAAGAGATATTCAGAGAGGGGGAAAAAAATTATATCTCATTGAAAAGCAGTTAGAAGAAAAAGGGCGCAAAAATGCGTCGCATAAGGATTATTATGTCAACTTAAAACTTTTTTCAGCCAGAGCAATGAATAAAACTAAATTCTATGCCTTCGTCTTAAGTCGTGAAATGATCTCTTCAAGAACCTTGATGATTTCTTCTTTTGTGACCGAATGTTTCTTGAATTCGATACGGAGATGATAATAATCGTTATGCTGGGGGCTATAACTGAATATATATGGGCTGCCTTTCTTGGTCTTTCCTTTTATTTTCCTGGACAGCTCGCGCGTATCTTCACGGCGGAGGCCTCTTTGGCTAATTTCGTTGATGAGGCGTTCCATATCCTCTTCTTTGTCCAGCTTGGCAATCTCAATAAGCGTACTTCGGCTCGTGATCTCAAATGTCTTGCAGAGAGCTCGAAGTTTCCTGGGAATTCGAGCCACATTGATGATCTCAGTAATAGTTGAGCGGGCTTTGCCAATTTTTTCGGCCAGCTGGTTGTGATTATAGCTGTAGATATCGACAAGAGCGTTCAGGCCATCGGCTTCTTCAAATACATCCAGGTCCTTGCGCTGCAGGTTTTCGATCAGGGCAATCTCGAGAGATTCGCTGTCCTTCACGTTCATCTCGATACAGGGGATATCTGCAAGGCCGATATTCCTTGCGGCCACAAAGCGGCGCTCGCCGGCTATGATCTCGTAGCGGTCATTTTTTGGCCGGACAAGGATAGGTTCGAGGACGCCTTTGGCTTTTATCGAGGCCGTTAGTTCATCAAGGTTTCCCAATTGGCTACGGGCTTGTTGAGGGTTGGGGTCAATCTTGTCAAGGGGAATCATCCTAATGCGAGGGCCGGAAGATCGCGAAGAAATAAGATCGACAAAATGATCATCATGGCGCATGGCGATTGAATCAGGCAATCCCGATCGTTTAGTTTTCTGCACGTTCGATAATCTCCTCAGCTATTTTTCTATATTGATAAGCTCCTACAGAATGAGGAGCGTACGTAAATATAGATTCTTTATAAGCCGGGCTTTCTTCGAGTTTAACGCTTTTAGAGACAAGAGTTTTAAAAACAAGACGGCCAAAAACCTTGCGTATTCTTTTTACGACATCTCTCGAGATGTTAGTCCTCTTATCATGAAGTGTGATCAGAATTCCGAGAACGCGCAACTCCGGGTTGGCCACTCTTTTGACCTTATCTATCGTCTCAAGAAGGTCGTCTGTGCCCTCGAGGCAAAGATAAGAAGACTGGATGGGGATAAGAATATGAGTTGCAGCGACGAGCGAATTAAGAGTAATTAGGCCAAGGGTTGGCGGCGTATCGATGATTATATGGCTATAACTTGATCTTACTGGTTCGAGAATATCTTTGAGCCGATAGTGGCCGTCGATCTCGCCCAAGAGCGACGGCTCAAGTTTTGCCATAGAAATTTTTGATAGGGCGATATCCAGGCCCGGTATGGTGGATTTGGTGATGATATTTTCAATCTTCTCTTCTTGATGCATGAGAACATCATAGAGCGATTTTGAGAAGCAGGCAGGATCGTTGAGCACGGATATCGTGCTATGGGCTTGGGGATCTGTGTCAACAAGAAGGATCTTGTGGCCCATCAAGGCAAGGGCGGCTGAAATATTGAGGGCCGTGGTGGTCTTCCCTACTCCGCCTTTCTGATTCGCGATAGCGATAATCAAGAACAGCCTCCATCCAAAGGCGAGCAATTTTAGAAAATAGCATAATAAAAGAAAAATAAAAAAGCAAGATAATGATTAAAGAGAGAGTACTATGGGACAGGACGCGTATGTCGGCATGCCGACATTTAAATAAATAATTGATAATAAATAAAATAAAGCAAGAAAATAATTGGGGCGATTAGCTTTTAAAAATCAAAACATGATAAGAGCGAGAATAAACAGTTTGAAGGGAAAACAGAGATTAAGTATAATCGGAAAAATTGTGATGAACGAGGAAGCGAAGAGCGAGCAAAAGGCAGGCTTCATCCAAAAGATGAACTTGATGGATTCGGTATTTTTGGTTATGGGGGGTGTTATCGGTTCCGGGATATTCATGACCACTGGGTTTATCGCCGAGTTCGTCCCGTCGGCTTGGATGATCTTGATCGTCTGGCTGATCGGCGGAATAATAACCCTTTGCGGTGCTTTATCCTTCGGTGAGCTAGGGTCGATGTTTCCGAAGGCAGGGGGGCAGTTTGTTTACCTGAAAGAAGCTTATGGGGATTGGGCAGGATTCTTGTTCGGCTGGACATTCTTCTGGGTCATTGAATGCGGCGGGATCGCTGCCCTTGCCGTTGGTTTTGCCGAATACGCGGGCTATTTCTTGCCAAGCCTCTCTCCACAGGCTGTTTTAATAAAAACGAAAATTGCGGGTCTCCCCTTCTCTCTTTCAGCGGGCCAATTGGTCGCTGTAGGATCAATCCTGATTCTTTCGGGAATAAATTATCTCGGGATTAAAAGCGGCATATTCGTCCAGAACATCTTCACTTTCTTGAGGATCGGTTGCCTGGCGGCGATCGTCTTGGGCGGTTGGGTTATAGGGAGAAAATCGGGCGTCATGGATCTCGATCAATTTTTTGTCTCCTCTGGACCTCTCAACGTCAAATTTATGGGGCTGGCGTTATTCGCCGTGCTCTGGACGTATGACGGCTGGTATTCGGTTAGCTGCACGGCTGAAGAGATAAAAAACCCAAAGCGGAATATCCCCTTAAGTCTTTTTCTGGGGACGGCTGCGATTACGATCATTTATCTGTTGGTTAATATTGTCTACATCATGGCCGTCCCGCTTGAAAGGATGAAGGGAGTAGCCCGCGTGGGAGAGCTGGTTGCGACTTCCCTCTTCGGTCATAGAGGCGCTTTCCTGATCGCCGCAGGCATTACGGTGACTATCTTCGGTTGTCTCAGCGCCACGATTCTCTACGGGCCGAGGGTTTACTACGCGATGGCTGAGGAAGGTCTTTTTTTCAAGCGGATGAGCTTCATTCATCCACGTTTTCGCGTCCCCACTATAGCCATAGTCAGCCAGGCTGTTTGGTCTTCACTTCTCTGCCTGTCGGGGACCTACCAGACGCTTTATGAATATGTCATCTTTGCGCTGGTTTTGTTTTTCGCGGCCACAGGAGCTGGTGTTATCTTCCTCAGGATTAGACAGGCCACTAAACCGAGGCCATACCGAACCTGGGGCTATCCAATAATTCCACTAGTATTTATCGTCGTCAACCTGGCCATATTCCTAAACAGCATCTTCTCGCAACCTTTTGAATCTGCTCTCGGGCTGGCCATTATCCTGGCGGGGGTCCCGGCCTATGTTTTCTGGAGGAAAAGAAAACGGTCACGCCGGGCCAAAAGCAGCTATGAATAAAGCCTATTCCCTATTATTCCTATAGTTTATATCGGGTAGATAGAGATTAAAAGGTTTGCCCTATAAAACTAAAAAGGAGGCTTTCATGATTTTCAAATCGCTGTTTATAGCTCATGCCCCTGACGCGGACATGGAAAAACATCGCTGCGTTATCGAGACGTCCCTCTATAAGCTCTTCGTCATCGTCGTCCGCAATCAACAACAGGCGGTGTCGGCAGCTAAAAAATTCCTTGAAGAGGAAGAGATTCATTCTATCTTGCTTTGCCCCGGTTTTACTAATGCAGATGTCGCCAAAATCCAGGAAGCGGTCAAGGGCAGGGCCGGCGTGTGTGTTGCTCGAGGCGACGGCCCCAGCTCTCGGATCACTCAGGCGGTCATGGAAAAGGTGGGTTGGTTTAAAAAGTAGCGACTGGCGAAAAACTCTCTTTGGCAGCCCTGCCGCTATCATTGGGAAGATTGCCTTCGTTCCGCCTGCCCGCGGCCGGCCTGAATTTTTTCTTATCTTATGATAATATGTAAAAAAAGTAGAATGAGAGAATTAAAGCTTTTTGTGCTTGCCTTGGTGCTGATTTCGACAGCACTTAAGGGAGAGAATTTAATAACTTTAGGCCAAGCGGGAACTGAAGGAGAGCTCGCCTTCCCGCGTCAGGTAGCAGAGGGACCAGACGGCAATATCTATGTCTATGACCAGGCTGATGCCTTGATCAAGGTCTATTCTCCCCAGGGAAATTTTCTCCGGAAAATCGGCGGAAAGGGCCAGGGCCCGGGTGAAATTCAGCGGGCTGACGGAGTCTCTTTTGGCTTCACGGCCGACGGCATGCTCTTCTTCACCGAATTCTTCGGGGGTCATCCCTGGATTACGATCGTTGAGCTCGATGGAAAACTGAATCGGGTGATCAAGCCTCAGGTCAAGGAATTCTTCGGCATCTCGAGGGTGGTCTCTCTCGCCAAAGGCAGTTTTCTCGTAGAATTTGCTTTCCTCGGCAAGCCAGAAAAGGAAAAGGACTACTTTTACCATCGCTCTCAGCGGGAAATAGCGCTTCTCGATGCTGAAGGCCAGATTCTCTCTCGCATTAAGCAGACCAACCACATCACCCGGATTTCTTATGTCCATGACGGCGCCGACTCCCCTATCCCCTACACTCCGATGTTTCTCTGGTGTCCCTTTGACGAGAAATCCATCCTTTTCTCTGAAGGGCTTGAGACCAACATCCAGGTGATCGACTGCTCGGGGAAACTGGTCCGCAAAATCGAGACTTCTCTGCCAAAGCCGGAAAAGGTGACCGGCAAAGACTTGGATGAATGGAGAAAACAGCGCCGGGAAATGATCCAGAGCCGCGATCCCGACTGGTGGTCTCGCTTCGGAAAGGTCATCGAAAAATACAAGAAATCTATCTACCCCCATAAGCCGACGATCTGGGAGATTAACAGAACACCGGGAGGCCGCTTTCTTATCGCCTCGCGCATAGAACGAGGTCAGCCAAGAAGAGGATACTGGCTGATGGATAAGGATGGGAAAGAGATAGTCAAGGTTGAAACTTCAGTTTGGATCATGGGGATTTCGCCAGATTTTGTTTTTTTCGGACAGGTGGACGAAGACGGCGTTCCTTCCATCAAGGCCCTCACACGACGAGGGAAGGAGGAAGAAGATCTTCTCGAACTCCGCGGCCAGGGTTCATGATCCCTTTGTCATACTCAGAGGCGACGGCCGGGTTTTAGCCGGTAAAATAGAGGTAAGCGGCGAGGATCAGGAGCAAGACAACGGCAGAAGCGATGACATCCCCTTTGCCCCAGCTTGCCCGCGACCGCAACCTGTCTTCAGTAGTCCTGGTGGCATAGGTAAGGCCACTTATTTTTTCATAAGATGGTTCCTGGGTTAGGTAGCTGACGGCAATCATGACCACCACACAGACGATGAAGATGACCAGGCTGTAGTACTGGAAAAAGATGTTGTTAATGATCCAGAAAAATGAACCTTCCTGGTAAGAAAAGCCTTTTAATAATTTTACAGGGGTGTCAACCGCCAGGCGGAAAAGGCCCAGGGAAAAGCCGGTCACGAGGGCGGCCAGGCATCCCTTGCTGTTCAACCGCTTCATGAAGACGCCGAAGAAAAAGACGACAAAAATCGGCGGAGCCAGGTAAGCCTGAATTCCCTGAAGATAATCGTAAAGACCTTTCCCTCCCCGGATGACGGGAATCCAGAATAATCCGATGGCCACCATGACTGTCGTCGCCATCCTCCCCATCCAGACGAGTTGCTGCTGCGTCGCCTTGGGCCGCATCCGGGAATAGAAATCCATCGTAAAGAGCGTTGAGGAGGCGTTAAAAACCCCGGCCAGAGAACTCATCAGGGCTGCCAGAAGACCGGCCACGACAATCCCCCGAACGCCCACAGGAAGGACATGGGCCACAAGAAGCGGAAATGCCTTCTGCGCGTTATCCCGGAGAAGCTCTCCAGCGGGGCCGAAAAATTCGTTTTGGAGGACCGGTACCTGGCCGCTCTTGGCCAGGGCGAAGGTAATCATGCCGGGGATGATGAAGATGAAAACCGGCAGGAGCTTGAAGAAGGAGGCAGTGATAGAGCCGCGTCTGGCTTCCCGCTCATCCCTGGCACCAAGGGCGCGCTGGACGATGTACTGGTCGGTGCACCAGTACCACAGGCCGATGATCGGGGCGCAGAAGAGCATCCCTAGCCACGGATAGTTGTCGTTGAAATACCAGGCCATCTGGCCTGCTTGCTTGACCGGAGCCCAGGTTCCTTCCAGCCCGGCCGGCACCAGGGGTTTCCAGAGGTTGAACATCTCCGATCCCGCGATGGACCGCAATGCCTCCCATCCTCCCAGCGCTTTCAGCCCGAATACGGTCACAAGGATCGAGCCAAAAACAAGCACGATCGTTTGCATCGCTTCCGTGTAGGCAACAGCGCGCAGCCCGCCGAGAATCGTGTAGATGCCCGTAAAAACAATGACCAGGATGGAGCCAACCCAGAAACTGTCAAGGCCGAGAAACCGAACTTCAGGAAGCAGGACGCTGAAGACGACACCGCCGGCAAAGATCCCGACGGCGATTTTCGTCAGGACATAGGCGACCAGGGAAATGAGAGAAAGCACGGTCCTCGAGGCCGGCGAGAACCGCCGCTCCAGGAATTCCGGCATCGTGAAGACTTTCGAGCGCATGTAGAAAGGAACCATGACCCAGGCCAGGACCAGAAGACACCAGGCATGCAACTCGTAGTGAGCCATGGCCACTCCGTCGGTCGCGCCAGATCCGGCCAGGCCGACGAGATGCTCGGAGCCGATATTGGAAGAGAAAATTGACGCGCCGACGATGAACCAGCCAAGGTGGCGGCCGGCCAGGAAATAGTCCGTAGAGGTTTTCTGTCCCTGCCGGATGACCCACCAGGAAATCCCAAGGATGATCACAAAGTAAAATGCGATAATCATCCAGTCAATCGTCTGAAGTCCGCTCATTGGGCCGTCCTTTCTTGCGCTGTCGGATAAGCATTGAACGACATTTTTCTCCCCTCAAGACAATAGAGATAGAGTTTATCAAAATCGTCATACATCGTTCAAGGATTCAAAAAGGAGAGCGAGCTAAAGCTTTTCTACGTCGTGGGGAAACTCGACGAACGCGCCCCCCAAGTCGTTGACACGGATGACACCCTCGAACTCTATGGGGCCCGGGTTCTTGTATTTGGCCGACATGACGCCTCCTTCGGACTTTGTTTCCGGCTGTGGAGCAAATTGCCGGATCGACAAATCTCTCAGCCTCGATCTTTCTTTATTTGATGGAAGCGAATGATAAAGGGGGCATCGTCGGATGTCAAATGGAACTCCAGCCGGCGCCAGCCGAAGCTGGCCGGGTGACGATTTTTCCGTCAATCCCGATGACCCGGCTTTCGAGCTTGATTTTAACGCCTGAGAGGGCGATGGCCCGTTCGACGATCCGGTAAAGCCCCGAGCAGCAGGGAACGGTCATGATGGCTACCGTGAGCGAGCGCGGGTTGTTCTGGCGCAGGATCTCGGCCAATTTCTCCACGTAGCCCTCGGTCTCATCCAGCTTCGGGCAGGCGATGATGAGCTTTTTCCCCTTGAGAAGATCCTGGTGGAAGCTTCCTAAAGCGAAAGCTGTACAGTCGGCGGCAATGAGGAGGTCACTCTCCTTGAAATAGGGCGCATAGGGCGAGACCAGATGGAGCTGGATCGGCCACTGGCGGAGTTCTGAAGCAGCCGAGACGGACCTCCCCTCATCCCCTGCCCTTTCTTCAGGGATTTCGCAGGCGGCGCTTCCCGGGCAGCCGTGGAAACGCGTTTTCTGGCTTGCCTGGTTTGAGCGAATCCTGTTTCGTCGAACAGAATGCCGGGCATTCTCGCCGATCCCGTGCACGAGCCGCGCTACCTCCTTTCCCCTTGTCTCGACAACGTGCTCGTAAGCAGCCAGGGGGTCGTATTCCTTGCTCTCCCTTTCGACGATCTTGAGCGCTCCGGTCGGGCAGACATCCAGGCAGGCGCCCATGCCATCGCAGTAGATTTCTCTCACCAGAACAGCCTTGTTCTCCCCGTCCAGGGCCAAGGCGCCCTCAGCGCAGGCCGTGGTGCAGAGACTGCAGCCGTCGCACTTATCCCGGTCAATCTCGATGATTTTTCTTTTTGCCATTGTCGGAGTTCCTTCCATAATTAATCCACCTTGGAAAGAATATCAGGAAGGTTCCAGGGATTCCTTGACTTTGGTCAAAAATTAACTGCTGAGCTCGTCGCGCAGAGCAGCGCAGTCCTTAACCCGGATACTCCGGCCTCGGACCTCAATCAGGCCATTCTGGCTCATTTCACGCAAGTTTCTTGACAGGGTCTCGCTTGCGATGCCCAGGAGCCGGGCGAGCTCCGTTTTCTTGATGTTCAGCTCGATAAGGCAGCCTCTGTCGCCGGAGCAATGGGAAAGGAGGTACTGGGCGAGCCTTTGCCGGACGGTCCGCAGGCCGAGCGCTTCGATCCTTTCGTTGAGGACGAGGCATTTCTGGGCGAGCAGCGAGAGAAAAAAACGGGCCAGGCCGAGGCTTTTTTCGAGCTTCCTGAAGAAAGCATCTCTCTCGAAGTAGAGGACCTCCGAATCTTTTATTGCCTCGGCGAAGGCGGGAAACTGGCCGGTCGCAAAGACAGCCGCTTCGCCAAAAAAATCACCCGGCTGGAGCCTTACCACCTCGATTTCCCTGCCCTTCTCGTCCATCCTGAAGACACGGACTTCTCCGGCTAAAACATAAAAGAAGCCCCTGGCTTCCTCCGTGGCGCTGAAAAGAAGCGCCTTCTTGCCATATTTTCTCTTAATGCCAAGGCTCCGAATTTCCTCGTCCAATGTCCCCATCTTTCTTTTTCTCCATGTTACGGCTGGAAAGCCGCGCCAGCATCAGGCCGGTCTTTGCTCATAATGCTGCATCATCTCGCTTTTTCTTGCTTCAGGCCGGAATCTTGTCTTTGGCATTTTATCCCCGCTCCACAGGCAAAATCATGCAGGTCGGTCCTCCCCTCCCCTTCGTGAACTCGGAAAGGTCCAGGAAATGAATCCTGTGATTGGCCTCCTTGAGAGCACTTGCAGCGACCAGGTTTTTGTTCTCAACAATAACCTCTTCATTGCCCAGGCAGATGACGTTGCCGCTCACGGAATGACCGCAGGATATCGAGATTGTCTCAAACCCGGCGAAAAAGCCTCTGGGAAAGAGGCCCCGGCAGCACAGGACAGTCTTCGGGCCGACCAGGCTCATCGCTCCGCCGATGTGGAGATGAGGCGGGGCCAGGATGATGATGCGGACCCCATACCCCATGGTCTCGAGAAGGCAGGAAAGCTGTTTGGCGCCTGAGGCATTTGTCCGCTCGGACTGGCCGACGAAAGCGACCTGGCCTGCCAGGATGACGTCTCCGCCTTCCACGGTGCCAGGCGGGCGGATTTCGCCAGCGCAGGGGACGCTTAGAGCTTCCAGAGTCGCGGCCATCCAGTCTTCCTCGCCCCGGCGCGTCGGCAGGCCCATCCTGAGCCTGATGTATCCTCGCGGCGTGACCAAGCTTGAGTCCCGCGTGAAAACAGAATTCGGGTGGCCCGGAAGTTCCCTGAGACTGATGACGCGCGCTCCGAAATGCCGGAGGAGAGCGCAGAGGCGGCGGTGCTGTTCGATAGCCTTGGCCCTGTCGGGGACCTGCTCGATATTGTGGACCTCGGGGTCCCTCACATGGAAGTACTCTTTTCGCGGCGGCGAGACGATGACTCGCCTCAGCTTCTCGCCCTCATTCCTCACCATCTGCTCTTCCTTTCTTAAGTCTTATGCGCCTGCTCATCGCTTGATTCACAAGATATCAAAACTTGGTCAAAAGGTAAATTGATGACGTTAGCATCTCCATTTTTGTGATAGAGGGGGTCCTGTCGTGGTTCACCCGCGGCGCTCCTTCGCGGACCCCCTTATTAATGAAAACTCCCCGGGCTAAAGCCCGGGGTTTCAGCCCTTTGGCATAATCTGGCTATGGGTTGCCTCGCTGCTGGCGGATATACTTCTTTACCACTTCTTCGTCTACTTTTCCTACCGTCTCGGCAAAATACCCATCCGCCCAAAAGCTCTCGCCCCATAAAAATTCTTCCATCTCCGGAAATTCTTTCCTCAGGACCCGACTCGTGCCGCCCTTGAATATCCTCACCGCCTCGGCCACACTGATATGCGGTGGCAACTCCACCACAATATGAACATGCTCACTTTGTATACTCATCTCGCTGATCCACCACCCGTTCATTTTGCACGCCTCGTACATGAGCCTTTTGAGCCGGATGGCTATTTTGCCTTGGATCACCCGTCTTCGATATTTCGGAATCCATACCGGATGATATTGCAGTCTATGCTTTGTATGAGATCCTCTGGCATATCTGGCCATAGCCAGATTATGCCGGATTTTCCTCCACTCCGCCAGCCAGAGCTGGCTTCGTTCCGGGTGCCATTCATCCCCAGGCTAAAGCCTGGGGTTTACTGGCTTTTTCTATTAAAAAAAATAATGCTCAGGCTAGTCTTCTATATGAAAGTGCCTGGCCAGCTGATGGAGGATTGTTGGGGCATCGGTTCCCTCGACTCTCAGGATAAAGACCTCAATCCCCCGGCAGACGGCGAGCGCCGCTTGAGAGTCCTCAGAATTGACAATGGCAACCGCAGGCTGATCGCTGGCGAGTTTTAGAATGAGCTCCCTGCCTCCGGGTACGAGTGCGTTTAGCTTTCTCCGTGCTTCTTTGGAAGCATCCTGCCATGGATAAACCTCATGCTGCTCCAAAGCAATATGCTCACCCGAAGAGCCGCGGCGGCCGCGTCCATGACCCTCGAGGGCCACAACCGTTCTGTCCGGCCAGACGGCATCGAGCTTTGTGAACTCGAAATCGTCCGGTTTTTCAAGCCTGACGCCGAGCCAGTGGTTTTGATATCAGTTTCCCTCAATAAAAAAGGATTTTCCGTCGGCCGGGACGACGCGGATTTTGCCATCGATCTCATATTCCATGATTTCGATATCGACCTGGCCGAAGACCTGCTGGGCAGCGCCCAGGCCCAGCTCCCCCGGGCCCTCAGTTAGGGAAGAAGAAAGGAAAGCAATCCTCGTCGCGTCAGCCGCTCCTTCGTTAACGATCGCTGCGTCAAGCGCTACCCATTCCTCTCCTGCCAGGATTTCTGTCCAGGCGTGACCGCCAAACATGCCAAGGGCGTAGATGTAACCCAGGACGACGCGAGAAGGAATTCCAACAGCCCTGGCCAGAGTGGCGAGCAGCGTGGCATAGCCGATGCACGTCCCGCGGCGGTCTTTAAAGATTTCGCTTGCCGGAGCGAAGACAAGCCCCAAATCAAAAGTCATGTTTTCGCTGACCCAGCGTCTGAGTCTGAGAGCCGCCCGGAAAGTGTCTTTTTCATCGCCGGCAAGCTGGCCGGCGAGGCGCCTGATATCCATGTCATCCGACTGGATATGAGCATTCGGCTCGAGAAAGCGGCGGTTTTGCTCGGTTAAAGCCACCGGGAAGGGGGCCTCTTTCCGGGATTCTGTGCGCTTGACTTCCATAATAAGCACTTTTTCTGTTTTCTCTATAACTCGATGGCCGGGCCGGGCCAATTCCGGCCAGCCTAACTCCGGGTTTCGCTGAATCAGGCGGACCTTGAGCCGGTCGATCGGCCTGGACCTGGGTAAACGGACGTTGGCCTTGACGATGGATCTTTCATACATTTCGACCGGCAATTCTCCGCCTGAGGCAGCAAGCAGCGCTCTTTTTTTATCGGATCGAATGGCCTCGATGATGCCGAACGGCCCGGGCTCTTCCTGCTTGATGATAAGGCCTTCCGCATCCAGCCAGAGCGTCCGTTTAATCGGCATATCTTTTAGAGTTTCTTCGATTCTGAGAGCTGTCAGCTTGGCGCCGGCGATTTCAAGATTCTCCCGGGCCTTGAGGGTGCGCGAGAGCGTTGTGACGAGAGAGGCCTCGCCGATGAATGTCTGAACTGATACCGTGTCTCCTATCTCTCTGAGCCCGTGCGCTGACATCATCCTGATGCCTTCCGGCCCGAAAAGCTCGCCATCGTACTCGAGCGCCCGGCTGTAGGGTTTTCCGCCGGCTTCGCTCCGGATCTCGATAAGCCCGTCCTTAATCGAGGCCTCTGCTACCGTGGTTTGATTAGAAAGTTTCATCTCAAACCGGGTCGCCAGAAGGCGGCCGCTCGGGTCCTCTTCGGTGACCGAAAATGACGACAGTTCGACCCGGCTCCCCATCCGGTTGAGGACGAGACGCATCTCAGTTTCGGTCCTAAAACATGCGGGCCCTGCTCCGGCTTTCCCGGAGAAAGGACTCGAGAGGACTTCGCGAAGATAGCCGACCTCAGTTCCGCCCATTTTGAGCACATACCAGAGCTCAGATGCCCTTAGCTGGGCATCCGGAGAGAGCTCTTGAACGAGCGCGTTCCCCTGAAAAAACAGGCTCAGAGAGAGAAGCAGAATGATTGCTCTGAGGATTTTCGGCCGGCCCGATGCGCTCTGGAGATAACAAGCTTCTGGCGTCATCGGTCCTCCTCAATGCCTTCTTTTCGTTCCTGCTCCCGGAAAAGTGGAAATTATTATCCCTCAGTTGCGACGCTTAGTCAAAACTTGACAAAACTTGGTAAGCATCTCCATTTTTGTGATGGAGGGAGGTCCTGTCGTGGTTCACCCCCGGCGCCCCTTCGCGGACCCATTTGTTAACTGTAGGGCCGTCGGTTGCGCGGCATCTAACGCTTGGGTCGGCGGAGGGCCCCCGAACCACGCCACCCCCTTTCCTTTACCCCAGAAAAACATCACATGTTTGGGGATGCTTCCCAAAACTGGTAAATTTGACCATGTTATCTGGGGAGACGAACAGATGGTGATTTCTCTGCGATATGCGGCTGCCCGCACAAAGCGCTTTCAGTCGATTAATCGTTGGATTGTACTTTCTCGATTCTGGCGTCCAGGATGGGAATGATTTCTGGCGCCAGGAGGAAGGCTTCGATCTTTTGGGTGAGGTTCAATGGACGGGATTGAGGCTTTAGAAGGGTTGCGAATTCCCTGGCCA
>Ga0172365_10002722_pt1 | contig 13102 bp, 9 predicted proteins | sample LakKivSesite48cm_FD_114535 | JGI IMG/M metagenome (GOLD analysis project Ga0172365, IMG submission 114535) | Sediment microbial communities from Lake Kivu, Rwanda - Sediment site 48cm | ecosystem: Environmental > Aquatic > Freshwater > Lake > Sediment | place: Rwanda: Western Province, Lake Kivu...
GCCCCGCCGTGAAAAACCTCTTTGGCGATGACAGGCATCAGGACGGTATAGGGCATACCCATCAGGCTGACCAAAGCAAGCAATAGTATGACTGACCTCAATGGTGCAAAACCAAACGTATAGGAAAATCCTTCTTTCAGCTCCCTGAAAACACGGGTGACCTTCCTCTTCATTTCTCTTGGAACAACCTTCATCCTCAGTAAAGACAAAATAACCACCAGGTAGCTCAACCCGTTTATCAGGAAGCAGGTTCCTTCTCCTGCAGCGGCAATTAATATGCCCGCTATGGAAGGGCCAAGCAGGCGTGCGCCGTTGACCATGGTGGAGTTAAGGGCAATGGCATTCCCCAGGTCTTCCTTTTTCTCGACCATCTCCACAACAAAAGACTGCCGCACCGGTATATCAAAAGCATTGATGCAACCAAGCAATACACTCAGAACGATTATATGCCATACATGGATTACCCCGGTGAAAAAAAGAAGTGCCAGGATCAATGCCTGTATCATGGCAAGCACCTGGGTAATAATCAGCATATGGTAGCGGTTCCACCTGTCGGTGAGGACGCCGGCAAAAGGAGCCAGCAGGAATGTGGGTATCTGTCCTGCAAAACCCACTACGCCTAATATAAACACCGAATCGGTGAGGTGATACACCAGCCATGGGGTGGCAATACGTTGTATCCATGTCCCGATCAGTGAGATGCTCTGCCCACCGAAAAAAAGCCTGTAATTCCTGTAACGAAATGAACGAAAGATATTTTTCAGCCCCGGTGCTATGCTGTTATGAAATGTATTGTCTGCCATTACAAAAAATACTGCCTCTTTACTTCAAAATAAACTAACCTGCCGGTACGCCGGGCTAAAATTATAAAAACAATTCACCCGGTAGTTAGGTTAAGCAGTTGATTTTGAGAAAATGTGTAAAAGGACAGTTTTGAGAATTGAATTTCAGAAAGTGTTACAATCCTATTAAAACAATATTATTTAAAATAAATATTTGAAATTATCGGATTAAATACTAATTTTACTTCAATAAATATCGTATTAAATGTATATTGAAAGGGATATTTTAAAAATAATTGCAGCCCAGCTTGATAAGAATGAAATAACTATAATAACCGGTTCAAGGCAGGTTGGTAAAACAACGATTCTGAAAAGACTTATTATGGAGATCGAGCAAGAAAGGAAAAGTTATGTTTATCTCAATTATGATATCGAAGGAGACAGACATAACCTTTCATCCCAGAGGTCTCTTCTGAATAAAATAAAGCTCGAATGCGGCGACAGGAAAGCCTATGTTTTTATTGACGAAATTCAAAGAAAAGAAGATGCCGGTCTTTACCTGAAAGGATTGTTTGATATGCAAACCCCCCATAAGTTCATTGTCAGCGGAAGCGGAAGTCTTGAGCTCAAAGAAAAAATCAGTGAATCGCTTACCGGGAGAAAAAGAGTTTTCCATGTTAAACCCTTATCCCTCAAAGAATTTATTAATTACCGGACAGGAGGTAAATACACAGACAGGTTGTCGCTTTTATTTTCAACAGAACCTGAGTTTGCAGAAGGATTACTGGAGGAATATCTCACCTTCGGGGGTTACCCAAAGGTAGTGCTGTCTGACTCGCTGCAGGAAAAACATGAAACAATCAAGGATATTCTGACAAGCATTACCGAGAAGGACCTGTTCTTACTATTGAAAGTAAACCGTCCTGAGGCAATGATACACCTGTTAAGGGCGCTTGCACTAACTTCCGGGAAACCGGTAAATTATACCTGGCTGTCAAAAGAAACCGGACTCTCTCTACCTTCCGTAAAAAAGTACCTATATTATCTTGAAAAGATTTTCCTGGTTCTGCCTGTTCACCCTTACTTTAAAAACCGGTTAAAGGAAATTTCAAAATCACCAATGCTTTATTTTAATGATATAGGACTATGCAATTATTTGGCCGGACAATTCAAAGCCGGCTTTTCAGATTTATCAGGATACAGGTTCCAACATCTGGCCTGGAGGATGCTATCGGATAAATATGAAGAAAGTCTTTGCAGCATTAATTACTGGAGAACAACCGACAAAGCGGAGGTTGATTTTATAATTAACTGTACAGATAAAGTCATACCCTGGGAAGTAAAGTATTCAAAACTTAAAAAGAAGGAGGTAACAAGGTCGATGTATAATTTTATTGAAAAATATAACCCCCCGGAGGCCTATATTATGAACAGATCTTTTTCCACAATTTCAAAGTGGAAGAACACCAGGATTATCCATCTGACTGTTGGTGAGATGTTATAATAGTAAAGTTTATTTCAATTATTTCTATTTCATCATTTTCACTGGCACCATCAGAGCCTCTTTCAGTATGCATCAACACTTTATCCGGACCTGTATACCCGGGATCAGGGATGTACTCATAAACACGGGGTTCCCAAGGCTGGCCAAGTATCCTGCTTGAACTGGCATGCAGGGCATTTTGGGTTATGGAGCACCCTTCCTCATCTCCAAAGGTACCCAGGCTGAGCCGGTAAGTATCAATGTTTGCAATGGTGACATACAGTACTGTCGCTGGGATATCTTCCTTTTCGCAACCTCCTGACAGTAAGAATAATACAGTAAGTACTGGGAATACATTAAAATATTTCTTCATCATAAATATTTTACCTGACACTTAATAGAGTCTGGCTTGTTTGATATATATTTTCCTGGTACCGTTAACCTCGTCCACCTTAAACTCGATATCCATCGTCTTGCACTCAAAGAATATCCTGCAATAATGATAATGTATGGCCATGCAATAATCCTTCAGCACCCTGAGCTCATCAGCGGTCATCACCGTCCTGCCTTCCATCCCCGGCACGTTAGAATGATTGGTGTATTCGAATATATTCTCATCGGAATAGGTATAATAAATGATCTGGTCAGGGAAATATTTCTCTTCAGGACTGACGACACTTATCTCCCCAATCTGCACATTTATGGTGATTGCCGGATTATAAGGATTATAGAGGTTTTTAGTTATGACTACACCATTTGCTGCCTCAGCAGGATAGGAACGATGGACAAGGATACCCATCGCCACTGTCCTGTGATCGATCTTAAAATATTCCCTTTCCTCGAACGCACTGAAATTCCACAGGCTCGCCCATACCTTCTTAATTGCTTTGTCTATCGGTTTATCAGGATCATTCAGTGTTCCGGTAAACGAATCATATAATCCCGCACCGTTAAAGCCTTCGATATCCTCGGCATTGGTGGATGAACGGAAGCGTATGTTCTGGTAGTTGCTGAGCGCTCTGACACGTTCTTTCACAAGCCTGATCAGGGTGGTATCAAGAGGACATTTTTTAATCGAATCCTGCAACCGCAGCAGCTGCTGCTGACGCCACACCACGTCAGTCTGGAACACAGTATCATTTAACATGCTGTCAATAAAAACATCCAGACCGTATTTCTTAATATGCCGGCAGTAATAGTAGAACGGGATGGCGAAATAACCTTCCGGAAGGGGCAGGGGCCCATAACCACTGATGATGATCTTTGCCAGTTCCGCGAAATTAGCCGCTTTCCCGCCTATCAGGGAAACGGAATTAAGATCCGCCTGCGCCAGGTCCACCAGTCCCGATGTGACAGTGTCGAGCGCAAGGATATGCGGTGTATGCGGCTCTTTCTGCGACCAGAAAAACTGTGCTTCCTGCAGCCCCGCCTCCCTGATATAAAAAGAATCGAGCGTGACTCTCAGATAGACCAGCTTATTCAGCAGGCCATCCAGCCTTGCATTTGTCCACCCGTCGCGCAGGGCCATGTTCGGCGTGCCCCTGTTATGGCTCAGCACATTGATATGGCTTAACGGTGTCTGAAATTCGGTGGTGATTATTCCTGCAACAACAGGAATATCGATAGGGATGCCGTTCAATAAAACAATGTCGTGTCTCCCCAGCCAGGTGAAGGGCAGTGAGTCGACAGAGATCTTTCTGAGATACCCGAAATTCGCTTCCGGGTTCAGCGGCTGGTAATTCTGTCCTTTGTATAATTCATCTGAAGAGATAATCGGCACATTGGTACATCCTGTCCAATCAGATGAATTGGCATAAAAGTGAAGGCTGTCCCCCGCAAAAAAGGTTTCTTTCACCCTGTCGTATACCGTTTCTATATCGCTGCAATCAATCTCATCACCTGCAAAAAACTCAAGCGTGTAGATATCTGATGAGGTAAAATGATTGACGGATGCAAGGATATAAATACGGTTGGCGTTTTTAGTGTATTGTTCCTGGTTAAACACTGCATGTCCTTTATTGTAACCCAGCACCTGCGCACAAAAATCATAATGGATAAAATACTTTTCGGAATTTGAATAATACATTTTGCCGTCGGGAATGGAATAGACTATTTTAATGGATTTCACCTCCCCAAAAGTCGGGTTCAATGGCAGACCCTGCAGCATGGTGAATGCTTCAGGACGGATCAGTTTTTCCAGGTAATCAATGTTACCATACCTCAGCTTCAAGATCTCATAGAACTCATCAGGATCCTGATAAATATATTCCTGGGAGTAATATCCGCTCTTGCTTATTACCAGGGTATCAGGTACTATCAGTGCACTTTTGAATGTCGTGCCTGTTCCCTCATCTGCAGCGGCAGGGCCTTTAAAGATACTCACTGTATTCCAGCCTTTGATGATTTTGTATGTCTGGCTGTTCCCGTTGCATACAACGGTCAGAAGATAAATGCCTGCAGCACTGTTTGCCAGGCTTATTTCCCCGTTGCCTGTGAGGGATCTGCCGGTCAGGACTGTTTCCTGCCCCAGGATAGTGAATACCCTTATATCTATCTGTTGTTGTGAGCGCCAGCATATCCTGTCATCCAGGGCCTCAATCTCATAATCTGCTCTGCCAGGTATATCGTTCGTGCCTGTTGTAAAACTGAAATTACCTGTGGCGTCAGTGATAATATGAATGTTTGTGCCCCGGACAGTAACATCAGCTCCCTGAACAGGATTTTTCGTGTATGTATCTATCACCCTGCCTGAATATTCTTTCTGTCCTGATACCCACGCAGGAATGGCTGCGAGTAAAATAAACACGTATAGATAAAATTGTCTCATGCTCAACTTTCCTTTTGCACAGCTGCTTTTCACCACTGACCTGTCATTCGCTAATGAATTTACGGGAATAGCAGGTCAACCCGTCAGATATCCGGACCAGGTAAATCCCTTTTTCCAGCTGCCTGATGTCTATTTCAGTTCTGTCTGACTGTATTTTGCGCGTTAGCACCAGCGAACCTGTTATATCAAAAATACTCAAATAATAGTTTTTGTGTGGCATATTCAGCAATTCAACAGCCAGGATACCTGTCGCAGGCAGCTGACGGATGTTTACAACCGGCATATCTACCACATGTCCCACAGAGGTAAAGGAGCCCCCGCAATCCATCAGTGCCATATCATTCTGATAGATCAACCCCCCGTCTGTCTCGAAACACATCAGGTAATGACCATAATAACCTATATGATAACAGGGGGGTTGCTCCATGATCCCGCCTGAGTGTCCGACACCTTCGATCAGGGTAATGGTCGAACAGCAGCCGCCACAGATCTCCGGTACCGATGAAATAACCTTACGGCCGTCGGGCAGGGTCTCGACATGGTTAATAATACTGCCATTGCCTATTTCCCCGCGGATCGTGTCGCCCATCCCAAGGTCAAAATCCATCAGCATAACCTCGGTATCGTTATCTTTCCTGACCACGTACAGCTGGTTATCCTCGTCACGGATCGCCCCGGAATAAATATGCTGATAATAGAAAGGTGTGTCATAATAGGCAACCCCTGACCGGTATAACCTGTAGTACTGCCGCGAATTTATTGTCGTGTCAGAGTCAATGAAGTACTCATATTTCTCCAGGATATTTTCATTGATCATGTCGAAGTCTAAGGTAAGTTCCGCTATTTTCCACCGCGACTGCGGATTTATAGGATAACGGCTTGGTGCCTGCGCCTGCAGCAGTACAAGGCTGATAAAACAAAGGCTTATTACATTTACTATCCTTTTCATAAACTCCAATTTTAATTTTATAATAGTTTTCATCGGATGAGTTTTCATCGGATGAGTTTTCATCCGATCAGTTTTCATCCGATCGGTTCCATCCGATGGATTTTTTTGGTTTATTCAACGATAATTTTTTCAATGAAACTGTACTGAACCGTATTTATTCTTATCATATAGATTCCTTTATTCAAGCTGCTTATGTTGATCTCATAGCGGTTATCCCGGCTTTTATCCCTGAAAGCACCGGTTTGTACCTTTTCCCCCAGGATGTTATAAAAATCAACTGAACTAACCAGGCTACCAGCATCCTGCATTTCAATGATTATATGATCTTTTGCCGGGACAGGATATATCCTGAACGGGCTTCCCCCGGTCCTTACCGGCACAACATCATTCGTTTGAGAAACGGTAAATGACAGGTACTGGTATTTATCATAGAATGTGGTATCGGCATATCCATCCCCCTTATGGATAGTATGGACAATCAGTTCCACGGAATAGTCTCCTGCACTCAGGTTCCCAAGTACCAGGGTGTCAAAGGACGGATGCACAGTTTTCACACTGTCCGCATTGTTCCGGTCATAATAATCATAGTACTGCTCAACGACGAATGAATTGTCAAAAGCAGTCAAAATACTGTCCGATATTACCGGGTAATCCGGATGGTTGTATGAAACCTGGTAGCACAGCCTGGAGACCACCTTTACCTCATCCTTGTCAGAGGGTGAGGAGGGAGCGATGACCAGCTTATCACAGTCAGGAAAGCTGATGTCATCATAGTTCAGACTACACTCTGAACCGTTGCCATTATGGTAAATGGTCCCTCCGTCACGCATGAAGCAGATAAGCGACGAATGTTCATCCCCGTTCTCCAGCAGGCCCTTGTCAGAACCTATTCCTTCCATGAAATAATTTTCCCAGGTACTCTCGCTCATATAATAAAATTTCCTGTTATCAAGAATGGTTTCTACGGCCCTGACCGTATCGCCGTTGAATATTGTCCCGTCGACCGTTTCCCCGGCCTGGATGCCGAAATCATAAAGAAGGTCTTCGGCATCTTCCCCTTTACCGATAAAATACAGCCTGTGGCCGTCTTCCCTCAGGGCGCCTATGTACACCGAGTCATTAAATACTGATAATACCTGGCCATCCCCGCCGATGAGCAGCTGATAGCCCGACTTATATAACTTCTGATACAATCCTGCATTGATAGCCGTATCTCCCACGATGAAATATATGAATTTCTCAAAATCGGAGGACACCTCTGAAGTTACCTGTTTATCGATACGCCAGACGCAGGTTGAATCGATATATGGCCGGTCGGCGGGATCTCCGGCAATCTCACAGTTAAACTCAAAATTATTGTCATGATAGATAAGAAGTCCGCTTTGCAGGTAACAGACAAGGTGGTTATCGAATGTCCAGAAATGGAAACAGGCAGGGCCTTCGGGTAATCCGCCGCTGCCCCCTATACCTTCGATCATATACTGATCTCCACAACCAATCACCGGCTCCTTCGGATTGAAATGAATGATTTTCCGGCCATCCGGCAGGATATCGACCGATGAGACCACCTTTTCAACAAACATATCCTCGTACGGCACCTGGATGGTATCGTCTATGGTTGCATTGAAGTCATACAACAACACCTCCTCCTGTGCATCCTTTTTTACCAGGAAGAACTTATTGTCCGCATCCCTGAGAGCCCCGGCATAAACATGTTCGTAATAAAAGGGAACATCAAAGTACGAGGTTCCTGTTTTATAGATCTTATAATATGTTGTGGATCCGATAACGGTGTCTCCATCGATGAAATACTTATAAATCTCATCTCCCTCGCCATGATTATTTTCGTCCGACACCCCGTTCCTGATATGATCCACCCTCCAGACAGATGTTTCATCCAGAGGAAACCTGCTGCCTGTCTGGGCATTAAGAATAAAGAGGAAACACAGGCCGATATTTATTAATATTATCTTTTTCATAGATGTGCGGGAATGTATTAGGTCAGGTATCAATTCTGTCAGGACTGACTGATAAGATTATTCAATAATTATTTTCCTTACTGAATCCCCGGAGGGACCATTTATTTTTAATATATACATGCCTTTCGCCAGGTGTGACAGGTCCAGATCAATTGACCTGGCAGATTCAATATCCTTATAAAAGACCCGTATCCCGGACAGGTTAAAAACCTCTGCGCAGGTTACGATCCTGTCAGTATTGGTCAGGCGTATGGATATCCTGCCGTCAGAAGGCACAGGAAATACATTGATCTCCTGGTCAGAAATATCCTTTATTGCCTCATATGGATTCTGCCATAAACGGAAATACTGGTCAAACCTTACAGCATCAAAGGTGGTGTCGCATAAACCTGCTGTATGAACCATATTTGCTGAACATTCGACCTTATAAAAACCTTCTTCCAGCACACCGAGCGGGACAGTATCAGCGATTATGCCTATAGTTACCGCCTGTCCTGTCACTACCTGATTGGCATCATCATAGTATAAGTCTATTCTGAATGTATAATCCGACCTGCTGATCTCATATCCTGATAATGAAGGAGCCAGCGGATGTTCCCTGGGAAGCTGGAAACACAATACCAGCTCCAGGTATTTTCCTGTCTTTCCTGACCAGTAATCCGGCAGGATATTTATTGTATTGCATACCGGGAATGTCGCATCGCTTAATTTCAGTTCACAATCATACTCCCCTGGATGGTGGTATACCGGCACATCATTTTCCGAATAGCATGTCAGCCAGGTGTATGGCTGCTTCTCATCCAGAAAATCATTAACGGATCCGATCCCGGCAATGATTATCTCATTCCAGCGGTCATTGCCCAGATAAATGACTTTCCTGTTATCCATCAAAGTATCCACATCAAAAACTGTCTCATCCTTATAGATCCTGGCATTATTTTTTTCTCCCTTTTCCAGTGTAAAGTCATACAGCAATTCTTCATTTTCCGATCCGTCCGGGATAAAATAAAATTTGTTGTCCCGGTCTCGGATTGCTCCCATATATTTATCCTCATTCAGCACGCAGGTATATTCACCGGTACCTGTCCGTGTCAGCTCGTTATTTTTCTTACTCAGCTTAAAATAATGGTGGGAATCAATCGATGTATCACCGGAAATATAATACTGGTAACGTGCATAATCTAACAGTGTATCATTATTTATCTCCCGGTTTACGCGCCACCTGGCTGTAGGCTGGATGGTATACTGATGACCGGGATGTACGATGTCACAGTTGGATCCGAGACCCGTGGTGTTCTGGTAGACCAGCTCCCCGTTCTCAGCATAACAGATCAGCTGGCATGCACACTGACCTGAATGCCAGGGGATGTAAGAAGTGCCGCCGCTCAGCAGTCCACCGTTCGTACCGATCCCTTCAATAAGGAAGCCCATTGTATAATGACCCAGGTCATAGTTAAATATCCTGCGGCCGCCGGGCAGGGTGTCAATGGAAAGGATGGTCTGTCCTGTTGCAATAGCAGCCTTTATGGTGTCACCCACGTCCAGGTTAAAATCATAAAGCCAGGCTTCCGTCGTCCTGTCTTTTTTGAGGTAATATATCTTATTATCGCTCTCCCGTATTGCCCCGACATAAACATTATTATACCAGAAAGGGCTGTCATAATATGCGACACCCGACTTATACAGTCTGAAATAATTCAGGCTGTTGATCAGCGTATCACCCTGGACAAAAAATTTTGTCTGTTCAAAAATATTCCATTCAGCGTCTATGGAGTCGACCCTCCATGCTGATGACGGGGTAACAGAAAAGCTGCTTCCGGTCTGGGCCGTAAGAATGAATGGGGCAAACAGGGTTATCCCTGCAAGAAAAATGTTCCTCACCTTAGCTATTTCCTTTACTCTTATATTAATAAGATTGTAAAGGTCGTCAAAAAGTTGCGTTTATGTTAAAAAATACAGACGTGCCGGATTTAAATCACATTTTTTAAACATTACCAATCACCACTGTCCACGGCCTGATATGCCATTCAGTGATCAATCCTTTTTGTACATAAGGATCATTTCTGACAAATTCCTCCGCCACCTTTGGACTGTCCCCTTTAAAAATGAGTATGGCACTGTCGGCAGGATCGGCCAGTGCACCACCCATAACCAGTTGCCCTTTATCATGAGCTTTTTGCGAACGCAGTAAATGTTCATCACGGTAAGGTTTGCGTTTCTCAACATAATCCTCCACGGTTTTGTAAAAAAGGATGTAATACATGGTTTTTAATTTGATGATAATAATATTTCCTGTTAGCTGCGCTGCAGCTAACAGGAAATATTAAAAATTTTATATCCAGGTAAACACCGGAGGAAAACCTGAACCTTGATTTTTCTATACTTATTGACGGTTCAACCGTCAATAAGCAAAGTTAAAAAGTAAAAGATATCACTGGTGAAACATTAAAAGATATCACTGGTTAAACATTAAAAGATATCGCTGGTTTGGGGTTAAACCCCAAACCAGTTGTAACCCCGGATCTTGATTTTCCCGACGCTTCCGGGGCTGTGTCACTTGCCCATGCAACTTCTTTTTTTACTTAATACTCAGGTCATAAGTATACTCACACTTGTTATTCTCACCACTCCACTCTCTGTGCTCAGCTCCCATCGGATGGCTTTGGGGCCATCCGATGGGTTGCAGAAATCTTCTTACCAGCGCAACTCTCTCCTGGGGTTGTGACACACCCCGGAGGAATTAAACCCAATCTGCCTGCCTGCCTGTCAACCGGCGGAGAAAAAAGATTAAAATTCACTGCGCGATCCCCGGAATGTCCGGAAATGATAACTTTGGAGATAAAAGGAGGATCTGATCATGAATATGTTCCTTATTATGCTTTTTTGCCTCGAACTTACTGGCAGGAGCGGAACCGACACAAAGATATCCTTCTGGGACAGCCGTCCGCGAAAAGGAGCCAATTGCATGAATGAAGTGCCGGAAGAGCAATGGTTTAAGGATGCTGCTTCCATCCATCTTGAGTATGTACGGTTGGCCTGTGATAAATGGGACACGGAGGGACGTGATTTCCTGCTTGGCGATGCATCGGACTATAACGGACTGGTGAAAAAAGATCTGGAGAAACTTAAAGAGGCACTTTCCTGGGCAGATAAGTATGGATTGAAGGTGATTGTTGTCCCCCTTTCCCTTCCCGGATGCCGGTGGATGCAAAATAATGATGACAAGCATGATATGCGTCTCTGGGAAGATTTTGCTTACCAGCAAAAAGCCGTACAGTTCTGGACTGACCTTGCATCTGAGCTAAGGGATTATTCCTGTATCGTGGCATATGACCTCCTGAATGAGCCGGTCCCTGAATTAAGGACCGGTATTGAAGAACATACCGTCCCGGGAGAAGCCGGCAGGTTCCCTGAATGGTACTCAAAATATAAAGGCACGCCGCGGGATTTGTACCTGTTTTACCAGAAAATGATCAAAGCCATCAGGACAGTGGACACGGAGACACCTGTCGTGGTCGAATCCGGCTTCTATGACCAGCCTTCTGCATACTGGGAATGGCCCGAAAAACTGGAAGATTCACTGATACTCTATTCTTTTCATATTGGTGAACCCTATGAATTTACATCCGCAAATAATTTCAGAAGTGGCGGGAAATATGTTTATCCCGGTAAAATACCTTTTGGATCCGGGGAAATATGGTGGGATAAGGATGTCATTGAGCTTTATCTGAGACCATTTTCAGAATGGTTGAAAAAAAATGAGATACCGGTGAACAGGGTTGTTGCTACTGAATTCAGTTGTGTACGGTATAATAAGGGAATTGAAAAGTATTTTGAAGACGTACTGACTGTGCTGGAGGGCAAAGGGTTCCATTGGTCTTTTTACTGTTTCAGACCCGACGGCTGGGATGGATATGACTATGAGCTTGGTACCGACAGGCTGGGGCAGGATTACTGGCAGGCTGTCGAAAGGGGGGAAAAACCGGTCCCTCCAAGGAAGGATAATCCCCTGTGGGAGGTGATCAGAAGGAGGCTGGAAGTTAAAGAATAATAAAAAAACTGTTGTCGTGTTGCGTGTTGGCATGTTGCGGGTTGAAAAAGCCGGAAGTCGGAAGTCGTCGGTTCCGGATGGCGCGCTTTTCCAAACGCGTGACCGTCTTCTCAAACCATGAATCCTTTTCTTCCGCTTTAACGCTTCAACGCATTAACGCATCAACCTTCCCGGATGGCGCGCGTCTCCGAACGCGTGACCGTCTTCTCAAACCATGAACTCTTTTCTTCCGCTTTAACGCTTCAACGCATTAACGCATCAACTTTCCCGGATGGCGCGCGTTTCCTTACGCGTGACCGTCTTCTCAAACCATGAACCCTTTTCTTACGCTTTAACGCTTCAACGCATTAACGCATCAACTTCCCCGGATGGCATGAGTCTCTGACGCGTATCTGGCTTCTAAAAGAAAACTATAGGTCCCCAGGCTATAGATTCAATGCATCATGATATAGTTGTTAATTAAAGACTTAATTTTATATTTGGATGTTGAAACCCTGTTATAAACTTAACACGCAAAATCATGAACAACATTCAACTATTGAAAAAGAGTGTATTGCTTCTGTTAATACCCATCTTTATCCTTGCTTCCTGCAAAAAGGATGACGATTCGGATGGGAAAAATAAAGAGCTTATTGGCAAATGGACCATCACCTCTTCAGAATCGGAAATAACAATAAACGGGACCGATATTGTTGAATTTTTTATGACTGAACTGGAATTATCCCAGTCCGATGCTGAAATGTATGCAGCTTTGTTCGACTACGACATGAGCGGCACCATAGAATTTAAATCAGACGGGACTTACGAAACAATTACTGACGGTGATACAGATAACGGTACCTGGGAACTAAACGGGGATATCCTTACCCTCGACAAAGGAACCGGGGATGAAGTAGATGCTGATGTTATAACTTTAACATCCAGCCAGCTGGTGTTTGAGATCAGTGAAACCGACAGTTCCGGAGATATAGATGAAGATGGTACAAACGATACAATGGTTATAAAGATAAAACTGACCTGTTCAAAATAAA
>Ga0172365_10002723_pt1 | contig 13099 bp, 23 predicted proteins | sample LakKivSesite48cm_FD_114535 | JGI IMG/M metagenome (GOLD analysis project Ga0172365, IMG submission 114535) | Sediment microbial communities from Lake Kivu, Rwanda - Sediment site 48cm | ecosystem: Environmental > Aquatic > Freshwater > Lake > Sediment | place: Rwanda: Western Province, Lake...
AACTCGACATGTGTTTTCACCTTAGAGGAGCCGAGAAGAGACGCGACGTTTTCGCCAAGAGCGATCTTCCTAGTGAAAGAAAGCTGGCATCGCCACTTCTTCACGCCGTCGCTGTAGCAACTTGAACTTCCTCCACGGAAGCCCCACTTCGCCGCCTCGGCGACGACCAAGCGCTTCGCTTTGTTGACGGCGTCTTCCTCCTCCTTCTCCGCGTCCAGCCTTTCCTTCTCGCGCTGGGGGTAGAGCTCGTCCTCCTTCTTGGCGATCTCTATGCATTCCTTCTCGATGGACTTGGTCAGGCGGCGCTTGTCGTCGACGTCCTTAGGGTGAAGCTCTTTGAGCTCGCCCCTGTTGTACCATTCCTTCCCGCCGTTGATCTCGTAGAGGCGCAGGGAGGCCGGGGAGTACTTGCTGGGCTCCATCATGGACGACCAGTATTTGGTTCCCTTGCGCTTGGCGAGGAACAGATGCTTCCCGACCCAGAGGACGGTGTACAGTTCTTGGGTGTCGGTGGTTCCCTTGACGATCTGGTCGATGCGCTCGTGGACGGCCATGTGGACTTCTGCTGGGTCGATCATTTGACGTTCCTCACCTCGTACAGTCTCGTGGTCGCGACATGGAAGCCGTCGTTGACGACGGCGATTTCATCGTTCAGGTCTTGCGCGGTTTCTGGATGCTTAATGATTTCGAAAGCCCCGACAAGATGGCGGATGTCTTTGGGGATCTGGGCGAGGACCTCCGCGATGGAGGGCTTGAAGAGACCATAGTACCCGTAGGTATGGTAGGTCCTGATGTCCTTGATCGACTTGAGGTATGCCTTTCCACCCAGTTCTGGATTCCAGAGATAGGCGTTGAACAGGCCGACCTTCTTGATGAAGAAGTGGTGGCCGTCTTCAGTCACGACGGGACGGATGCGTCTGGCAAGGGTCTTGATCGTGAGGTAACTGGTTTTGGGGATGTACTTGCCGTCCCCGAAGTTTTTCCTCTTGCCTTTCATGTCCTTTACTCCTCTGGTTCCGGGGTCAGGTCGATGGGGGTGATGATGTCGTACTCCTCGTACTGGAAAGCTCTCCTTTTACACAAAAACTTGACGGCGGCGATCGCGTCTCCGTCCAGCGCGAGGCGGAGCAACCTGAAGTTCTCCTTGACGCGCTCGTTTTCTTTGAGCCCGCCGTTGTATTGCCTCCACATGACCTCGACGATTTCCTTTACCTCTCTGTCCATGAGGGCGGCTTCTTCGAGCGTCGTCTTGGGCTTGACCAGCGGATTTCGTGGATGGTCCTCGTGTTCGGGGCGGTACTCGAACCACCCAGCTTCGCGCCTTGACTTGATGATGTCCAAAGCCACCCGCCCGTAATCCTTGGGCTCGCGGATGATGTAATGGCGCTCCCCGTACTTCTCCTTGAAGACGATGATCCGCAGATGGTCCCAGTACCGTTCCCAAAAACCTACACAAATCTGTAGGTGATGGGTTTGGAGGCCAACTTCCCTTGCTTTTCCTGCTTGGGATGTTTCAGAACGTTGACTCTCACTGGCCTTGCGGCAAGGCTCCTATCCAATCGGAGGAGCGAGTCCTCGTCTTGGATTACTTTTCTGGCTATGTTGCATGCCCCGTTCACATCTGCATTCAAGGTTAACCCATTCTTTGATCGATACAAGCCCCTTTTTATCCTCTTGCCAGAAAACACATGGTTCTCATTCTTCTTGAATTCTGGCAACGGATCTCGATCTAAAAATGACGCCTTGGATGTATATGACTCCTCGGTAAAAACGACCTCCAAACCAACCGTCTCAGCCTTGTATTTAATCTTCTCAAGTAATAGGTGGAACGGTATGTATTGGAAGTTCTGGTTCGTTCTCTTTCCTAGGTTCATTTCCTGCTTCCATCCATCGTTCTTCCCGATGACCAAGGTTCCGATCCCATGCTTGACGCAGTTTTGAACCAAGAACTTTGAGACGTGGTGGAAGTAGTTCTCAAGACGGAAGTATCGCTTCCTAGAACGACTCTTGGACGGGTTCTTGTTGAACCACTGGTTGAACGACTTTGCCACTCGACCATTGACCAGTATGGGAGAATGCTGGTCTGAAGCTATCGTTAGCAAGTTATTCAACCCAATGTCAACAGAGGCGAACTTCTTTTTGTCCAACTTTGGTTTTTCTACGTCTGGTGTTTCATATTGAACCTCCACGATGAACCCGAAACGCTTCGGGGTGATGACCACTTGCTTGAACGGCTTGCCGCTCTTGACCTCAAAACATTTGTTGGTTGGGATCAAGAGTCCTTTTCTGGCTGGCTTCTTCAAAATGGTTTCAGAATAGAAGATGACTTGGGCTAGATTGTCCTTATAATTTGGTGGCTTTGGTTTTCTGATGAACTTGGATGGGCATTTGGAAAACGACTTCAATGCCTTCCTGTAATTAGCCCAATCAGTCAAAACTTGTCGAATGGTTTGCTTCGCGGTCTTGGTGTTGTGAAGGTTCCTGAAGCAATCGGAATCCTTGGTTGAGTTAACGAGGACGTTGATATCTGGGAGACGTTCTCTTTTCGACCATGCTCTTCGCATGAGGAAGTTGCACTTGTTATACAAATCCTTGGATAAGGAACAGAGCCTGATGATCTCTGGAGTTCCCTTGATCTGGTGACGTTCCACGTGCATCATGTAATATTATACGGCGGGTATATCCTTCGTTCCTTCAACAAATTTAGTTGAGAAAGGTTCAGATTTCTATAGGTTTTAAGGCAACTGTTACCAACCCTTCAGGTGTGGCTTCGACCATTTGCCGACCCTGTACGTCACCACATGTTCACCAATGTGGCGGGTCATGGCCGACACGTACTTCCCATCGACCTTCACGACTACCTTGTAGAGGTTCATTTCTTCAGCCGCTCCTCAACCTCGCTTGTCCCCCTCCACACAGAATCGCTGATGGCCTGAAGCCTCGAGCCGATCATGTCGTAGATGGCCCGACACAGCCGCCTGACAGGGTCGTCAATCATCGTCCAGAGCAGGGAGAAGGGCCAGAAGAACATCCAGAGGAAGAACTCTTCCTTGAAGTTCTCTATCTTTGGCCTGAACTCGATGTGGTCTGCGTCATAGGAATACTTGAACTCTGAACGGAAGGAGCTGAATTGCTCTGCGGTCCAATCCGTGGCGCAGCCCCCATACATCGACTTGTACTTGGCAAACACCTCGTCGTACTTCCTGCGCTCCGCCTTGACGAACATCGCCCACCTGATCACCGCCCAACAGAGCCCGATCACCAGATACAGGGCCAGCCCGATGCAGAAATTCAACGCGTTGGCCTTGACAAACTCGAAGACTGGGATGTCTGTCCAGCCTTTCGCGGTCATGAACCACACGGTCAAGAGGAACGCGGCCAAGGAAGTGATGGAAAGTCCAAGGCGCTTTACTTCAACGGTAATGGTCGTGATGACCACCCATCCCAACACGAGCAAGAGCAGAGCTATTTCGCTGAACATAATGCTCCTCCTTTGCCATGCGACGATATTCCAGTCGCGGCAAAAGTCAAGCACGATTTTACGTGAGCCAAGACAGGTTTTTGGCCTTCTCGGCGTGGGCCTCCATGAGATCGTGAAGCGACATCCTTCCAGAGTTGACTTTCAATACCAAGTTGAGCCCCTTCGCCTCGAACTCCTGCTCGCCACAGGTGAGGACGCTGCTTTCCTCGTCCTGATACACGACCATCCGTTCCCCCGTCGAGGCGTGGGTTGCAAGGGCCATGACCAAGACGGTCTGCTCCTCGTTCCTGTAAATGCCAGTCCTGATCGATGGTTTCATGGTCATCACTGCATCCATTTTCACGCCCTCGCTTAGGGTCTTGTTTGTATGCTCATTGTGTGGAAAGTCAACAAAAATCCCGCCGATAATGTGCGAAATTTACTTCTTGGCCTTCAGGACGCGCAGCGCCCCTGCTGGCGTGTACATGAAGCCTTTGGGTTCGAACCCCGCTGTCTTGACGATTACCATTTTAGCGCCGCCTTTCAGAATACTTCTTCTATGAGCTCGTATATTAAATCCTTCTGGGCGTCGGTGAACTTCCACCTCACGTTGACGTTCTTGTCGGCCCAAGCCTTCGGAGATCCATCCCTCTCCTCCGACATCGCACACCAGTCGGCGCAAAGCTCGGCAATATCCATCTTCCCCATCTTCGTGGCATCGATGAGTTTATCTGGTGGCTTGTCCCGGTCCTTTGGGTTTACCAGCTCGCCCTCTTGGTCGGTATGGTACTCTGGGTGGTGGGGGTTATTCTTGATGTGATGCTCAGAAGCCGCGTTCATCGCGTCTTCCTGAGCCTTTGTCAGCTCGAGTTTCTTGCCGTCGTCCTTGCATTTGTAGCGCCAAGTTATGTACACGTAGGGATCATGCTCGGGGGCCTTGTACTTGCTCTGGTCGTGATCCTTCCCGCGCTCGACTAGCCCCTCGAACCGCTTGGGGTCGTATTCCTCGATCTTCTTGCAGTACTTCTGGACGAGCTTGATGTGGTTCGCTGTCCGCTGGTTAAACCACTCCAGCATTTCCTTGGTCAGGTTCGAACACGGCGAAGACGCCACGATGATAAACATGTCTCTCCTCAATCTGGGAAGCTCAGGTATCGCGGCGGAATGTTCCCGTAAATCGCCACGGTCTCCTGGCTAAGCCCCTCGCTGCTTTCATACTCCGAATAGCCCTCGTATTCAAGACCCAGCTTGTGGGCCAGTGAGGAGCGCATCTCGACGTCCTCGAATGGCTCCTCCTTCGACACTTGGGGCATGTACTTGTCCGCCTTCATCATGCCCACGTCGATCGCGATGACGAGCTCGCCGTAGGAGGAAATGGCATGCTCGTTCCAAGAAGTGAAGACCGCAGCGCCCATGTTCCTGTTGGACATGGTCCTCGTCTCGGATGCCGCAGAGAGGCCTTTCCTTTTGATGCTGTCCAAGTTGGCTGGGTCAGTCGCGTGGTACAGGTAGGTTCCAGGCCCAGCGGGGACGGAACTCCAGAACTCCTCGTTCTGGTCTGGACACGGCGCGTAATGGGCGAGCTCGTGGTCGTAGAGGTCGGCGAACCACTCCTGCAACGGCTTGACCTGCTCCAACTCGACATCCACGACATACCTGCTCTTGCCCACTTGAATCACCAAAATTGGGTCGGCTGGAGGGGTCACGCATGTGTTCTGGAAGGAGATCATCTCTGGGTTGTAGACGTCTTCATAGCCGTTGATGAACTCACTCGCGCCCTGCGGCGACTCATCGAGGATCTCCTGCAAGACGCCTATCGGGTTCTGGTGTGGATCGGGCCAGTGAGGGTCTGGCATCGGCTTGTATTCGGATGGGTCATACCACGGAAAAGTCTGCTGTGTGGCCGCCCTGCGGGCCATCTGACACGACGAGCGAAGCCACTTCCTTAGGTTCTTCATTTGCCCATCTCGCAGTTTTCTTTTACCCAAGAGGACGTCTTCAACTTGGAGGCCCGCTCGGGGAGGTCGTGTTCCCATAGGGAAAGCATCTTGCGGAGCGCCTGTTCAGGAACCCCGTGGGTTCCCTTTTCCAAGAGCGTCTTGATCAACTCGTCCTTGTCGCTCTCGGTCATTTCAGGCCCGAACCATTTCTTCCACCACGGAGAATCAGGCTCACCGAACTCCACCTCGTAACCGTTCTGGTTCGCCATCTCGAGGTAGGGCTGGACATGGGCGAGCATGATGTTGGTGTTGTCCACGACCACTGGGCTGACGCCACGAGACAGGGCGTCCTTCACCCTGCTCTGGTTCCATGCGTGGGCCTCGGCAATCTTGGTCGGGTCGAATGCGTACTTCCCCTCCTTCATAAAAAACTCGTCGGTGGAGAAGATTTCGCCACCTTGGGCCAAGGCCTTGGCCTTGGTGGACTTGCCGCTGCCTGGCAGTCCGCGCATGATGATCATCACTTTTTTCATGTTCATGTATTCGTGCTTTTGCCCTTGACTTCCTGTCTCGCCCACATAGCATGATACCCGATGGAGGGATCAGAACAAATGTCGCGTTTCGAGGAAAACAGCTTCTTCAAGCTGGTGGTCAGCGTCACCGTCATCAGCCGTACGAAGCTGACCGAGGACGAGATAAAAGGGTTGGATGTGTCCAAGGGCCTCGAGGACGGCATGGCCCAGATGAAGGTTCTCGAACACACCCAATTGACGGAAGAGCAGGGCATGGAAGAACTCAAACGGATAGGCAAAGATCCAAGTTTTTTGGGGCAGCTCCCCAAACCTGATTGAAAGGTACGAGGTGGATTAGCATGGGCTTTGCCAACCTAGAATGGGACTTCTACGTCAAGCATTGCAGCCAAGGAGGAACCCAAGGGAGCGTAGTCGAGTACGGCAGGAGGGTCATGCGTGAATGGTTTGGGGAAGCTAAGAACCCACACCATGTCATCCCCGCCCACGAGATGGGATGGGGGGCATTTGACGCCCACTTCTCAGGGCCTAATGGGGAGAATCTTGTAGTCGGATACGTCCTCTGTACAAAGCCGTTATGGCTCTGCTCACGCATGGGCGTCAATCCTAGCTCTTCTGGGAACAGCTTGGACATATCGACCCAGAAAGGGGATGGCCTTTACGCTTCTGGCCCGCTTGACAACTATCCCATCCATCCTTCTGTCTGTTTTTATCACAGGGTCGAAGGCCCAGACAACAACTGGAATATCTCCCTCGATCCGAAAGGGTACCTTTTGGGGATCAACTCGTACGGGAACCTGAACTACAAGGACAATGTTACATCTACGGCGTATCTCTTCTTCGATCCAAGCCAATCCGTTGACCAAGCCATCCCAGAGCGTAAGTTCGACGGCCCGACGGATGACCAACTAGAAGAGTTGTCGGATTTGCTCTTGGGCGGGCGAGGTGACTTCAAGGGATGCGAGATGGCCAAGCTGCTGGTCAAACCAGAGTCGCTCACGGAGACTTTGCTGGCCGAGTTCGGCAACTCGCCCTCCTACTACATCGCCGAGGAAACGAAAGACAGGCTGGCCTATTCCATTCGAGGTTTGATAAAAGACAAACCTTGGGCCTGGATCAACGGAGGTGAAGCGTCCCCATATCACAAAGGATAGTGAGCAGGTTTCCTAAACCTGAAATGCAGGTTCGAGTCCTGCTGGGGATGCCAACTAGGAGGTTATCATGTGGCTTATTTGAAATCGAGCCAGAACACGCTGTAGCATCTTTTGAGGTGACCTATATGATCACGTACAAGATCAGGCTCATGCGTACCGTCTCTTTCGAGACGGATATCGAGGTCGAGGCCATCAACGAGCAGTCGGCCAAGACCGAGGCCCTACAGAGAGCCCCGTTCCTCATCTGGGAACACCGCAACAAGGCCGAGTACGAAGTTCTCACAATCAAGGTCAAGAAGGACGACGCAGAGGAAACCAAACAAATGCAGTCCCCAGATGTTCCTAGAATTTTCCCCAAAATGTAGGTTGACACACGCCAAACACGCGGTATAAGTATATTGGGTCAAGTGACCCAGCGGATGCGGGAGGGTTTACATCAAGAGCGAGGCCCCTCACGGGGCCAAGCCACGGGACGCGACCCGGCAGTAGCCAAGCCCGTGGTGTCGTGCAAATCTGCTGGTGGACGAATGGCTTCGCAGGAGCCAAAATCGTACGAAAGCAACCCTTTCACTCTTGCCGCCCTGCAATAAGTTCCAGAAAAAGGCCCGCCTAGGCGACGGGCCTTTTTCGTTTATGGCCTGAGTTGACGAAAAAATAGCTGGACGGACTTGATGGTTACCGTCAGCGAACCCTCGTCATGCCCGATCATGTCATAACCATGGCATTGGACCAAAGGCCATTGCGGCCCAGGCTCGCTAAAGTCAGGGATGCGTCCTTGCCCGTGAGCGTAGTCGTAGGCCCACATTGGGACTCTTCCACCAATCCCAGTTCCTCGAACTTGGACGCGTCGGAACTGAGACACGTGAGTATAATGGCGTTGTGGTAATCCATGCTAGTGTCTCGTCTTTACGGTCTTGGGCCTGTAGCTGATGTTTTCCGTCTTGTAGTCTGGGGTCTTGGTATTCTTCGTGACAAGGTAGCCCTTCTTCTTGTTGTACCGTATCCCCTGCTTGGCAGCCTGCCGCTTGACCTCTTTGTCCACCTCGTCGAACCTGTTGTTGCGGGCTCCCTCGAAGTTGCGGGCTGGACGATTGTACTGCTTCGCCCCGAACAATATCTCGATCATCTCCATCAGGGCGAGCTTCTGTTCCTTGGTGAAGGCCTTGTTGTCGTCGATGAACATCATGGTTTCGTAGATCTGGTAGTCGAAGTAGTATCCCCTGCGGAGCGTGGAGTTGATAGCCTCGTCCAGCCTCTCATCTTCTGTCTCGGGGACAAGCTTGTATGGGATAGCCGCTTCCAGACCGTCTTTCTTGAGGGCTTTCACCAGGGATTTCTTGATGGTGGGATCGGGGATCTTCTTCATGGCATTTCCTCCTTGGCTTGATGATACCAAGGAGGAAACGCCATTTTCGGGCTAGTGTGACTTGTACAACTTGAAAATCAAGTCCTTGCCCTGCTTGCTCTTCTCGATGAACTCCTGTAGGTCTTTCTCCCTGATCCACCAGTATCCGTTGTTGGCCTTGGCGGCTGGGAGGCGGTCGCGGTAGATCCACTGCTTGATGGCCTCTCCCGTGATGTTCAGCTTCTTCGCGGCCTCGTTCGGGCTGACGCAGCCCTGCGGATGTACCCTGTTTGGCTCTATTTGCAACTCTTAATTCAAACCCGCTCTAGGCGGACGAGCTCGAGATCCTTGACCCTGTCGCAGGCCGTCATCTGGCCATCAGAGCCGAAAGAGAAGAAGAAGACTGGGGTTACGCATGTCACCTTGAACCCGAAAAAGCAGATGTACTCCTTGAGGAACTCGGCGTTCCTCGCCGGCCCCTTCTCCCCGACGGGCGGGTGTGTCTCCATGAGGATGGTGTCGAACCTGCGGATCGACTCGCCAGAGGCGGAGTAGAGGACGTCGTACTCTGACCCCTCAATGTCGATCTTGAGCAGGGCAGGCCCCTCGACCCAGGCGTGAGCCCTGACGATCTCGTCGAACGACTTGGCCTCGACCCCCTCGCCCTCGCCTGTCTTGTGGCCCTTGCAGATGGTCCCCGCCTCTTGCGGATAGAGCCTCTTGGTCACGTCGTCAGAGACGGCCCACTGCCTGCATTGCACGTTGGACATGTGTTTCGTGAATTCTTGGAGCAACCTGAAATTGTCAGGGTTCATCTCCACAGCGAAGACCTTGCTCGCTCCATGGGCCACGGCCAAGGAAGTGAACACCCCAACGTGCGCCCCCAAATCGACGACGATCTTGCCCCTGACATCGGAGGGGGAAAACTTGACCCTGTGGAAGCCCTGCTCGATGAGGTCGTCGAAGAGGGGAGGATCCACGGCCTTCATGGCCGAGACGTCCGTGATTGGGCGCAGGAGGTCGGTGTAGTCGATTCGCTTCTGGTCCGCCGTGTAGCCGTAGTCCCTCATCACGCCCTCGTTATCTGTGTGAAGGCCCCCATACCGATGAGCTCGGTCTGGAGCTTCAGGCATGCCTCCAAATCGTACTTGCCCACCACCCAAGGAGACTTCGAGGCGCTGCGAATCTGGGACAGGGTCAGGTCTGGGCGCAGGGTAAGGAGCTTCCGCATCAGTTCCTGTTTCTGCTTGGTGACCAAGACCCAAAGGGAAAACTGCTCGGACAGGGTCTTCTTCATCTGGCCCAGCTTCTTGTTCTCGATGGCGGTGGCAAACTCGTACACGACTTGCCACTTGCTCGCCTCGGGATGTCCGTCCAACGCGGCCATCACCACGGCGGAGATCATCGTCCAAATCCCCATCTCGCCAGACAGGTCAACCTCCTCGGGAACTTCTATCGGGAAGTCGGAGTCCATGCTCCACGTCAGCCTCATGGCATGCATGGCCCAAGGGCTGAACATGAGCTTGCCAGTCTTCGGGTCGAAGAAGAAGCCGTGTCCGAAGGGGATTGGCAGCTTCACGCGCCCGAGCTGGACGTAGGTCAGCAGGCGAGCCCGATGCTCGTCCCCTTCCTCGACTGGGGACCTGACCAGCGACTTCTTCAAGACCTCGTCGCAAGGCCCCATCATGCCGCAGGACGGGCAGAGATACCCGCCAGCCTTGGGCTCGGTGGGATGCTCGCCGATCGCGTAGTAGACCTTCATCCTCCCGCAGGGGCAGCGCATGTGGCAGTCACAGGTTGGCTGCGACTTGCCTGGGCGGACGATCTCGTAGTCCTTGCCGCAAACAGAGCAGGAACCCGGATCGTCCTCCCCGTAGTCCTCGGCCTCGGCCTCGGCCTCGGGCGGGGCGTAAAGAAGCTCTTCCTTTTCCTCTTCTGACATGGGATCGCCTTTCATTGCTTGATTAACCCGCCACATTGCATGATCCAACTTGTCTCGGGTCGCCCGTAAGGTCGCTCGCCCGCGCCCACGTCGGGCTGACCACCAAGTCGCTCACGTCGCTCAGGGATAGAGGCGTGGCCTGTATTGGTTTCTGGTAGTAGTAACCAGAGGACGCGAACCAGATGGCGAATGACTCGAACTCCTTGAACTTCATCGGCTTAGAAATTGCGGAGAATGGCGTCCCCGCGTAATCCTCGGGGCTGATCCTCGAGAGCCTGTCGGGAATCGTCACGACGAGGGTCCTGCCCTGCTTGACGGCCTCAAGCGAGCGTATCTTGCCGACCGTGACTAGGACGATCTTCTTCTGCTTGGAGACCTTATTGGTCTTCGTGTTCAGGGTCTTGGTGAGCTCGTACAGGACGTTGAAATAGCCGTTGGATGTGGCCCTGACCTGTAGCCCCAGCCTGTTGCTGAACCTGACCATAAAACGCCTCCTAATATGATCTTATCATCACTGGTGGGCATGTCAAGCCTGTTGTTCATCACCCGTCAGGTCGTCGTTCCCGAGGGTCAGGTGGAGCTGCCTTGAGGGGAAGCGCGGGAGGCCATACCATTCCCTGAGGTCGAGCATCTTTTCGCATTCCACCCTGATCCAGAAGTGTCTCCCGTTGGACAGGACCTCTGGCTCGTAGCGGAACTCGACCTTCTTCCCAGCGCCCCAGCCCCACTTCGCGGGGTTGATGACCTCCTCGTTCCTGATCACGCTGATGTGGGTGTCCCAACCCGGCCTGCGGAGCTTGACGCAATGCTGCCTGAGCAGGAGCCAGCCATAGTATCTCGTCAGCTCCTGGTCGCAGGAGAGGATGAGCCAGAACTTTTCCTTGACCTTCTGGCCCTTCATGATCGGGTCATAGACCAAGGTTCCGTAAGATCGCAGCATACGTCCCTCCATCTTCAACATACATCATGACTCGGCACGATGGTGTATCATAGGTAGGAGTTATCGCATGAAGAGGCATCTTGAAACCATGTTGCTGTGGGCGTGTAGCCTGATAGCTCTTGTATTGGCGATTCCCACGATATTGCTAGTGTTGGTTCTGTGTATTGGAGCCTTGATGTATTCGCTCATCCACGACGAGACTTGACGTCCGCGAATTTCCATTCGTCAATGGCGGCCACGATGTCGGGCAGGATTTTTATTCTTGGCGAGACGTTAACCTCACTTACATTATTGGAGATCGCTCCAGATATTGGGTCTCCAAAATACCAGATAGGCGCGGAGGACTCGATCGGCTCGACTGGCAGAAGCTTTCTGGCCACGCGCTGGTAGTTGATCGCCTCCCTGATCGGGTGGACCATGTAGACGGCAACGGTTTCGGGCTTCTTTCGGAACAGCTTCCCGAACAGACCCTCCACCTTATTCGTCTCGACGAATGGCGTCGCAGAGATGCAGAGGATGGTCTTGAAGAATGATCTTCGGTTCATCGTTTCTCGCCCCGCTCAATTCCAATGTCAAGGACAAGGTAAACCAACGCGCATGAGAGAAGGACCATCACGGACAACGTTATCGGTGAATGGAACAGGCATCGCTCGCCATAGCCAGCGGACGCGGCATACGTCGCCAAGGCGGGGATCATCCCAGCGTTGAGGGCTCGGAACGCCTTGTCAGCGAGGCGCATTCGGGTTTCTCCACAAGATGTTGCCGTCATGATCCACGACCGCGAGTGGGGCCTTTGACCAGTCAAGTTCTTCCAAACACCTTGGGTTCACGAAGACTTGGCCAAGAACCTCGTAAATGAAGACTCCGTCAAGACTGGACTTTCGCTTTGGGTAAACGAGGCCCTTAGATTTTCGTTTCTTTCTTTGTTTCGGCATCGCCTTCTCCTGGCAATGAAGGAGCCATCAAAGGCTCATCCCAAATCGCCTGATACACGTATATGGGCATCTTCCCGTCATTGAGGCGGTAGTTGTCGCCATTGGAACCTCCTTCGGCCCCATTTGTATCTTCATGGGGCATGTCTTCGTCCACTTACCCACGGCCCACCTCCTCGAAGGCGATGCAGTTCCTGCATCCATCCCTCATGCTGGCCAGAGAACGCGCCCTGAAATCCTTCACTGGCTCGGAGTACCAGACGTCCCGAACGAAGTCCTCCGCCGACAACACGTCCACCCCGGCGAACGTGGGCTCCTTCTCCGAGAACGAGCAATGCCAGAACTCGCCCTTGACGTTGATGTAGCAGGAGAAAAGGTCGCTCTCGCAGCTCTCCGCCCGCATCCTCAGCGCCGCCTTGAACTCCTGTGACAGGTCCATCTTGTCTATCGACTTCTCGAACTTCGGAGCAGAACAAGAGTCAAAGCCCATCCTGACTTGGTTCTCCATGCAGAACCCGATGAGCTTGTCGTAGCCCTCTTGGGGCAGGACGTGGAACTTATCCTTGGCGCGTCCCTTGGGCTTGACCCCCAAGAGGACGACCGCGTTGAGTCCCGCCAGCCTCTTGTCGGTCATGGTGTCGCGCATGACTTGGTTGGCAAAATCCTCCGTCTCTTGCGAGAGCATGACGTGGATGTTGACTTGCTTGAGGCCCAGCGCGTTGTAGAGCTTGACCGTCTCGTAGCAGAGATCCTTGTTGTTCTTCCTCGCGCTGACGGCCACGGCCCCGGCCAGCTTGGCGGTTTCCGTGGCTAGGCGTTCGGTCAGGTCGGACCCCGCGAGCGTGAAGTTTGGGAC
>Ga0172365_10002726_pt1 | contig 13093 bp, 8 predicted proteins | sample LakKivSesite48cm_FD_114535 | JGI IMG/M metagenome (GOLD analysis project Ga0172365, IMG submission 114535) | Sediment microbial communities from Lake Kivu, Rwanda - Sediment site 48cm | ecosystem: Environmental > Aquatic > Freshwater > Lake > Sediment | place: Rwanda: Western Province, Lake Kivu...
CAGGATCACGAGGGTCTGGATGACTTCCTTCAACGTTGCGACTTTCATCTTCGCAAATTCCATGGTCATGCTAGCCAAGATCTCGTGATCCTTGGTAGCCTTTTCTTCCGCTGCCTTGACCTTGATCTCGGCCTGTTCGATCTCGCCGGGCTTGAGCTTTTCCGGGGGCTTCTTCTTCGATTTCTCGAGGTCTTGCTGGGCATTCTTGAGACTCTTCGTGGAAGATTCGTCCTCCTTGGTGGCGTTGGCCACCTTCTTGTACTCTTCCGCGAGCTTGTTGAGGGGCCCGAGGAACTGCGCTTGCAGCTTCGTCACGAGTTCCGTCCTGCTCTTTTCAATGCTGCCGAGCACCTCCGAGACGGCGATGTACGCTTGCTTGATCGCCGGGGTCTCCACTGCAGCGAATGCTTTCAACGCCTCGATGGCCTCGGTTGATTCCTTCACCAGCTTTAATGATGCGTCGAGAAAGTCCTTGTTTTCGTCGATAGCTTTTTTCAGAGCGGCATCTTGATTGGCAAGCTTGGCAACGATGTCAGAAAAACCACCCTTTAGTTTATCAAAGAATCCTGGCATGTTTCGATTAACCTCCGGTGTCCAGGCCCGCGTGCGAGCGCCATCCCGCGCCGGCGCGGTGGTTAGACCGATGACCTGGATAGCACGTCAATGACCCCTACCGTGCATTTAAAGGTCTCGATATGTGGGCATATCATAAACCCGGGCAGTGATTATCAAACGAAGAATGAAGGAGCATCTTTGAGGAATCACGCGTTCCGGTCGGCGTCCGCGAATTGCAATTGATATAGCTTCTTGTAAAGGCCACTCTGGGCAATCAAGCTTGCGTGGTCCCCGCGTTCCACGATTTTTCCATTGTCGAGCACGAAAATCACGTCGGCCGACACGATTGTCGACAGCCGGTGGGCGATGATGATGCTCGTTCGTTGTTGTAAGATGGATTTCAGCGCACGCTGGATGATGAGCTCGGAATACGCATCGACGCTGCTCGTGGCCTCGTCGAGGATGAGGATTGGCGGGTCGTTGATGATGGCGCGTGCGAAGGCGATCAACTGCTTCTGCCCGATGCTCAAGATCGCCCCGCGCTCCCCTACGACGGTCTGGTATCCCTTCGGCAGCATCTCGATGAACTCGTGGGCGCCGATCAGCTTCGCCGCGTTGATGCAGTCTTCGTCACTCGCGTCCTTGCTAGCCGCGCCGTACCGGATGTTCTCCATGACCGTGGAGAACACGGTCAAGGGATTCGAAGTATGATGACCACGCTCGTGCAGCAAGTCTCCGGGAAACAGATCCTGGTGAATGTCGCCGAGGCGGGCGACGTCGATCCCGAACACACCGCGCTTCTAGTGACGAGCGGCGATAATAGCATAGCGACGGTGGCCTTCCAGCAAGTGTTACCCGGCGTGACGCCGGGCGGCGCCGGCATCCGTTTGGCTGGCCGCGTGCTGCTTCGCGTGGGTTACAATTACGTGCATCCCACGACGAACGTGATGTATGCCAGGGGCTCGTGGAGCGTCGACACCTTCTACGTTCTCAACCCGCGCACATGGGACGCCGCGACGGGCACGTGGACGGCGACGCCGAGCGTCGACGCGATCGCATTGAAAGTCGCGATCGACGAGGGCATGGTCGCCCCGATCGTGCGATTCGTCGACCGGCTGAACCGGGCCAGCGCGGTCGTGCGGCGCATCGAGGCGAGGACCGCGGGGGCGCAAGATACGAAGAAAGAGAGATATCTCTCGCTCCAGGTGACCTTCGACATCGGCGGCGTCCCCGATGCCCGCATGGTCATGGTGAAACTCGCCCAGGACCCCGGCACGAAGGCGTGGCACGTCGGCAGCCTCTGGTGGGCGGTCGTGCCCGCCGATCCGAAAGCGACGCCGAATTACCACCGCATCGACTGGCCGGGGATCTACACGGGCGTTCTCCCTGGCTGGCGATTACCCGACACGGATCCGCCCACTGCATTTGACGTCGCCCCGCGCGACCATGAGGAGACGCTGGTCGGCTTTTATGGCATCGATCCCGATGTCAACTCGCCGACGGGTTATTCCGTCGTCCCGGTCGACCCGGCGAATCCTGGCCAGCACGCCGAGTTCGCGCACATGCAGTTCACGAGCATGGCGTTCGATGCCGTGACCGGGCTGCACGTCGTGCCCATGCCCGGCGAGCCTGGCTTGTATGGCTGGCTGGAGGCGCGCGGCCCCGTCATCGACGGCGTGCGCACGCCGATCCCCTACGACGACCCCCGCCATCCCTACACGCTGGCCGCCAGGCTACGGGCGGGCACGATCTCGCTGGCCGACTACGAGGCCGGGATGCTGCGCGTGTTCGGGTGGATCCTCCAGTTCGCTGCCGAGTGCCCCGCGCAGCCGTGCCGCCCGGCCGCCATCCCCGACTATCCGACCACGGGCAACCCCGACTGGTCGGGCGTGACCTACGATCCACACGCGCCATGAAGCGAGCGCACGTTGATATTTTCCTTTTTTTTCCCATCATCCACGCGCACGATAGCCTTATAAGCCCGCGTCACCATGGATGAGCATGGTGACATGATGACATGACCGGGAAGGGCGCCGTGGAATCTACTGGCTCGCGGCGACCGCCGAAGCGGCCAGCGGCCGATATCTGCAAGGAGCTGGGATTCCCGTCGGTCGAGCAGTACATAAAGGAAGTGGGATGGGAAGTGTCGTCGGACGAGTTCCTGAAGCGTGCCTTCCCGGAATTCTTCGGTAGGAATGGAGATATCGAGGTGAAACACGAGCCATGGGCGGACTTGAGTTCCTACATCCCTGCCTACGAGTGCACCTACCGCCACCATTACGCCATGGAGGACGACTGGCTCGCCGCCATCACGGACCCTGACATCGCGTGCTTCACGTGGCCGGGCAACACGCCCGTTCCCGCCGACGACGTGGCCGCGCGGCCGCACGAGCACTTGCCCTTCGAGATGTTCGAAAGGGCCATGCTCTGCGTCGCCGACGACGCGTATTTCAAGAGCCAGGTGTGCGATCTTAACGGCGACGGGAACATGGTGACCACGTGGATATGCCGCTGGCGCCGGCGGCTCGGCAGGCCTGTCGTGGCGGGCGTCGACGACGAACCCGTCTTTCATTCGGCCGTCTGGCGGGATAACTGGCGCCGCGTGCGCCACGAGGTCACGGTGCTCAACGCCCGCCGCTATCCCGAGTATGATCCCCATGCCCACGAGGACGGGTCGGACGACAAGCCGGCCGAGTCGCCATCGGGAGCGCTGCTGGCGCTCGCCCGGCTGCTCGCCTACGAGTTCGGGCTCCGGAAGGACAGGGAATCGTATCACGAGATAGCCCGCGACATCAGCAGGCTCGCTCGGGGGCCGTGGAAGGAATACATCGCCACGCGATCGCGTTCCGAGCCGCGATTCGATGCATTTGCTTTTTGAATTAAGGAAAAATAAGAAAGGAGTCAGATCACGTGTAATCCTTCTTGCGCTCCTTCTCGCCGAGCATCCCGAACAAGTCTTTCACTTTCAGCCTCACGTAATGGCCATACAATCGTAACATGAATGCCCGGTCGATTTTCCAGACACCAGTGAAGAATATTTTCATGATATTCCGTATGGTCTCGTCGTTCTGCCCCCAGCGCACCGCCTTCTCGCAGCGGCGCTTCACCTCGAGCATGTACCGCTTCGCGAAGTATTGATAGTTGAGTTCCTTATCGAGACGGGCATGCCACAAGCGAGGATATTCGGCAAGCATCCTTGGCGAGAAGTCGCTCGCCGCGAGCGCCTTCGTCGCGGCTTGCGCGGCGAACTTGCCGCTCAGCATGCTGTAGTAGATGCCCTCGCCGCTGAGCGCCGAAACGAAAGCCCCAGCCGCGTCGCCCGCGAGCAAGGCATTCCTGCCGTGGGTGATCGACGCCTTCAGCGAGACGGACGGGATGAGCGCGTAGTTTGTCCTGGACGTGTCTGCAGCACCGGGCGGCAGCAATCCCTTTTGCTCGAGGAATCCCACGAAAGTCTTGAACTTGTCAGCTAGCGCCTTTCCACCATAGGTCTTGCCATCCAGCTCGAGCATGGTGCCCATGCCGACGGAAACCGACGTTTTTTTCGTGAAAATCCACGAATAGCCGGGCAAGTCATCGAAATACATGAAGATGTGCGTGTTCCTGTCCTTCCCGAATATTTCGAGCACCTTTTGCTCGCCCATCGGGACGTCGAGCTCGGACGCGATGAGCAAGTCGGCCTTGTTCCATGGCGAAAAGTCCGGGTGGCATTTTCGTACGATCGACTTCACGCCGTCTGCCCCGATGACAATCTTCGACATCACGCTGTACATGTTGCCCGATGCCCTATCTTTCACGGCCAGCACGACCCCGCGCCTGTCACCAAGCACCTCCAGGCCGGTGACGATGTTCCCCTGGCGGAAATCCGCACCCGCTTTCTTGGCGAGCTGGGCAAGGTGGTTGTCCAGCAGCGCCCGGTAGGTCTGGCCAAGCAGGTAATGCTCGTCCGATCGGATGGTGAACTCGTGCTTGAAGGACGGGGAATGGAACGTCATTGCGTGATTATATGTCTCGATGACGGGCTTGACTTCGGGAAAGTCTTCGATATCATGCCAGAGCACCCCCGCCGCGCAGCATTTATATCGTGGAAACTGTTGACCGTCGAGGAGCAACACCCGCGCGCCTGCACGGGCCAGCCGCTCTGCGGCGATGGACCCCGCGGGCCCGGCACCAACGATGCAGACGTCTTGCGTTTCCGCCGCCAAGCTGGTTGTCCCCCCTAAATTCTTTTCATACCAAGTTTCTGGTCGAATTCCTTCTTTGCCTCGGTGAACTTGTCAACGGCGACGGTGGTCTTGCTCCATTCGACGAGCGTGTCGAGATCGAGAGTTGGAAACTCGTGCTTGTAACCGAGCCCCTTCAACTTGGAGATATCAGCGAAACAATGCCTGATGTCTCCCGGCCGTCCGTCGTTGGAAACGGTCGGTTGCAGCGAGGAGCCGATCTTCGCCGCGATCTGCTCGGCGAGGCCCTTGATCGTGACCGGGTTGCCCGTCCCGACGTTGATGCATTGATAATTAGCGCCCGCGTGCTCCATGACGAACATGTTAGCACCCGCAACGTCGCTCACGTGGACAAAGTCCCGCGTTTGCAAGCCATCCTCGTAGACGAAAGGCGGGTTGCCGTTCTTGAGGCGGCTGATGAAGATGCACGCGACGCCTGTATACGGGTTCGACAAGCTCTGGCGAGGGCCATAGACGTTGAAATACCGCAAGCTCACCACGGGAATTCCGTAAGTCCTACCGATGCTCATGCAAAGCTCCTCCTGGAATTTCTTGGTCAACGCGTAGACATTGGTCGAGTCCAGGGATTTCGTCTCGGGCGTGGGAACCGGCTTCAAGATCGCCTTGCATTTCGGGCATTTCACGTTCCATTCCTTGCGCTTCATCTGCTCCGCGTCCCGCAGTGGGGCCTCGACCTTGCCGCACTTCGAGCAATCGTAAAGCCCCTCACCGTAGACCGTGTTACTCGCGGCGACGATCAGCTTCTTGATCGGGTGGTTGCCATTAACGATCTCGTCGAGGATCATGGCGGTACCCGAGGCGTTGGCCTCGACGTAATGGTGAACCTGGTACATGGACTGGCCCACGCCCACCGCGGCGGCGTCGTGAAACACGATGTCTACCCCCTCAAGCGCTCGTTTCACCATGGCGCGGTCGAGCACGTTTCCAACGATGTATTCTGCCTTGACGTTTGCATACGAAGGGAACTTGCCCTGGTGTACTTGAAATTCTATGCTATCGAGCACGCGCACTGCATGGCCTTTCTCGACGAGCTTGTCGACCAGGTGCCCGCCGATGAAGCCAAGCCCGCCAGTCACGAGGATTTGCATCAGTGGTCATCACCGATTGGTATATGGAAGGGATAAGGAATCGACAAAGTAATAACTTGACCGCGGCTGGCGGTTCAGTCATCGCTATCCCGCTTGACCTTACCCGCGTCTTCTTGGACGGCGGCTGGATCTTCGATGGATCTTCGATATCGCGACACCGCGTCGAGCATCTTCTCGTTCTTGAATATACGGGCAAATCGCTGGATGGCATCCAAAGCGTGCAATATCGAATCGAGGAACTCGTACACGTCGCCCGTATAAACTTGTATCTGGTATGCATCCCGGAGATGTTGCGAGATCTGCCTGGGTTCTAGACGTTTCTGGCGCCGGAGCCTCACCATGATGTGGGCCAGGTTCTTGACCCCGTGGTCGCAGTAGGGCTTGTCGTCGCAATCGCAATTAAATATATCCAGCGCCCAGCGGGACAAGATATCGATGGCGAACCGGCTCATCTTTTTGCGCTTCAGCGCCGTCCCCGAGAATTGCCCTTGCTCCAGCGTCATAAAGTCGAGGATCTGCCCGCCGAAGAACTTCGACGAGATCGCCGAATGCCCTGTCTTGTACCGCGACATCTCGGACACGATGGCATCGGTCACGTAGACATTCTTGAGCGGGTTCAAGCTCGACGCTATGTCTAAGACAGATTCCTCGTAATCGAGCACGGCTTGCTTCAATTTGAGGCCATCCTCGATGCTCAAGAAGCTTTCGGTGATGGCACGGCCGACCGGCAAGATCGCGATGCTCGCGCCTTGATCCTTGACGGAGATGAGCTCGGACTGGTGGAGGTGGTTCAGGATCTTAACAACGGAGACCGCCTTGGTCAGCAGCGCATCGTGGTATCGCTTGATCTCGTCGATCGTCGTGTTCCCGCGCATGGCAATGAATGCGAGCACCTCGGCGGCGATCTTGTCGAGGTCGAAATCGGGCATAGATTCTTGCAGCGTGCCGTTGAGTAATTTCAGCGCGACCTTGTCCTCCTCGCCTTGCTGGCTCGCGTGGTAGGATTTCCCCGGCTCGACAAGCAAATAGACCTTCCCCATGTCGTGCTTCTGGAAACGCCCGGCCCGGCCGAGCATCTGGTTGAACTCCGCGACAGTCAGCCATTCGATGCCCATCGCGAGCGAGTGGAAGATGACTTGGCTCGCGGGCAAGTCGACCCCAGCACCGAGAGCAGCGGTCGTCACGACGGCTGCAACTTGCTGTTTCTCGAATCTCCGTTCCACACGTATCCTCTCGCCGTAGGTCAATCCGGAATGATATGCATCCGCCTGGATCCCGTCGATTCGCAACATATCGACGACGTCGTGAACGGTACGGCGAGAGTTGGTGAAGATGATGGATTGTCCCTTGTAGCCGAAGCTGCTGACCTTGCGGAATTCCTTCTTGACGAGCCAGCCAATAATCTTGAGTTTTTCTGCCTCGTTCAGGCATGGGATGAGATGACGCTCGATGGGGACGGGGCGCTCGTTGTACTCGACGATCGTGGCGCCGAGCATCCGAGCCAACTTCCGAGGGGCGGCGACGGTGGCGCTTAAGTAGATGATTTGCGCGTCCGGGAATAGAAACTTCATGCGGGATATGAACCCGTCTAGCCGGCCGCCGCGCTCCTCGTCCTTGAACATCTGGATCTCGTCGATCACGATGGTCGAAACACGTGGCAACGCGGATGATTTCCCCGCGCGAAGTAAGTAATCGACACCCTCGTACGTGCCCACCAGGATGTCCGCTGTTTTCAATGACACGCTCTTGGTGTTGGCCTCGATCGACTTGTCTATCCGGCTCTTCCCGACGCGGAGTGACACCTTCAACCCAATGGCACCGTACCGTTTCTTGAACTCCTGGTGCTTTTGGTTCGCCAGCGCAACGAGAGGCACGACGAACACGAACATGCCCTTTTGCTTCGCCAAAACGTTATTGATGCCAGCAAGCTCGCCTATCAAGGTCTTGCCGCTGCTGGTCGACGATGCGACGAGCATATTCTTGCCGTCCAAAAGCCCCTCCTTTATCGCCTTCACTTGCACGGGAAGCAACTCCTCGATGCCTTGCGCCAAGAGTGCTTCCTTGAGCCTCTGGTCGACCGCGACGGCCTTTACATTGACCGGCGCGTATGGTTCCTTGACGAGATCGCAGACATCGTACAGTGAATAGTCGGCGTCCTCAATGGGGTTCCATTTCGGGTCGAATGTCCGCTCAATCTTCTCGATATTGCGGATCTTCTTGAATTTTGCCGAGAGGATCTCTTGCAACCCGGCCGTGATCTTCACGCCCTTCATCTCGAGCCTGCTTATAAGCACGTTCCATCCGCATGACTCGCACACGTATTGATTTAGCTCCTTGACAAGCGGGATGGCTTCAGTATCTTGTAAAGCAATGTATCTCGATGCGCGCGTTCGGCACAAGGAGCAAAACGTCAATCTTCGGATCTCCTTCAGCTGGAGATCCTTGTACATTGCAAATAAGCTGCTTAGGCGCTTGTCGGGCACGTCACGCGGGATTATCGTGAAGCGGGCCTCCTTAAGCAGCCGCTTGAGCAGTTTTTGCTCGTAATAGGTCTTCACGTCCCGCTCGTTGCCATGCGGTGGTTCCCAAATGCGGAACGGCCTTAATTTTTCTGTCCCCGGCGAGATCTCCTTGCCATCACCTTCCGTATCAGCCTGATCGGAAAATTGGCATTTGTATGCGTGAAATGGCTTTTGGATGAGCACTTTGCCATTCTCGCCAGATGCAAGGACGGGGTACACGATGAGGTTGCAATCGACGATGCCGTCCTTCGTCCCGGTCGGGTCCAGGACGATGAAAAAAGGTTCTTGCGGCAACATGGAGATGACTTGCGTGAGATCAAGCCGTTAATTCCCTACTTGCGTGTGAGAATGTAGAGAAGATGGGGAATAAAAAGAATGTTCCCATGAGAGATCTCATTGCATTAATGCAGATAGCTTGAAAAATAGCAGCCGCTTAACGTACAAAAATGCCAGGATTGCATAGGATGCGACGATGACGAGCGAGGATACCAATAATAGGGGCGTGTTGCCTCGTGACATCTCAGAACCATAATAGAACATTACCATGCCGTTCCCGATTAAGAAAAACCACCTCAGCACAGAATGCATTGGTGTCTCTAAAATTGGTCTCTGGAATTCGTGTATCGCCTCTTTATCGTGATGCTGCTGGGAGACCTTAAACCACCCCATCTCGCGGATTGTGAGGAGTATCAGGAAAATCACTGCTTGTATGATGATTAACCAAAGCCCGTTCATCGTGAAAGTGAGAAAAATCACGTTGAAGGCAATGTGGTAAACGATAGGAGCCAGAAGATTATCATGTGCATCCCTTAGAACGGTAAGTATAAGGCCGCTAATGAAGTACGAGATGAATAAAATCAAGATCACGGCCAGTTCGCTTAGAAGATTGCCGGCGAGTAACGCCTCACAATAAATGACGAATAAGGAAGGTGCATGGATGATCATAAAGAGGAAGGCGTTGATCAAGAATACTATTGTCATAGACTTGTTCTTCGCGAACCTGATCACGAGATATTTCCAATAAATGCCCCGGAACAATACCTCCTCAAAAATCACGACGGGAAGGCCGCCGATAATGAAGATAATATAGAAAGGATTCAAAAAAGACGAGTTAACCGTCCAGTCATTCGAAAAACCAACGACTAGGAGGAATTGAAAGGGGACGAGGCACATCAAGAGTGCTTTCTTAGATGATGTGAACGAAAAGGGCTGCATCCCCAGGCGATGAAGAGACCACGGATCCTTCACAAAGATGTCTCGCTCGAGAAACGACATCACGAGCAGCATCGCGACGGGCATCGCCAACAAGCCACCGTTCAAGGCCATTCTGCGTTCAGTTAGGGCGCCCACCCAGGTGATCGACCCGTAGATAATAAAGGCAGTAAAGAGAACGCCGGCGGCGACGAAACTTCCAATAAACAAGGATATCAAATGTTTCTTGTACAGCGTTGTCAAAAACTCTATCGCAATTTTCCTATTCGATTCAGAAGAGACCTCGATATCGAACATCATTTCCTTCCTGATCTTGCTCTCTTCTAGGTCCTCCGGACGTGTTTCTATGTCTTTGAATGGATTCTCCTCTGCCATGTCTTGATCCCATCTCTGCTCGTCTGCGAAAAGGATAGATGTTGATCAATACTAGCACTTTCAAAAAAAAAAGCTTGTGCGCAATCCTCGTCTTGCACAAACGGGAACCATTCACGGTTCATTCCTTACTTGGAAACGCTTCACTTATCCTTTTGCGGACTGAATTTTTGATGCTTTCCTTTATATCTATGCGTTTTAACTCGTTCGTGAAGCATGCATCATGATAGACGCATCCCAAGCAAAAACCGATTTGCTCCTCCTTGCGCTTCAAGTGCTGGTTGTAGCAATTGATGCATACATAAAAAGAGGAGCCTTCCTTGACCGTCACGATGACGGCATTCATCGGGCATATTAAGCATTTCTTCCCCGTTCGCTTCATCTTCCCCGAGAGCGATTGTGGCACGTCGAGCACGAAGTTACACAACGGGTTTTCGCAGACGAGACGTGCGGCAGCGCCTCCTTGAATCCCGTGCGCGAGGACCATGTGTGACTTCTGGCATCGGGGGCACGTTTCGAAACCACTCTCGTGCTGCGCTACCAGGGCAGCGAGCACCTCTTCATTACCAACAGAGGCATCGGCTGTCCAGCACTTATTAAAGACATCACAAGTTCCGCAATAGCCCATGGATTCTCCGTTGGCTCGGGAAAAACTCTCCATCCAGCAGATAGGGCAAAAGAAGTAAGCGCCCCGTTCTAGCGATTCGATCTTCATGACGTTCTTGCCGCAGATCTTGCATAGCTTGTCGATGACTGTGATTTTCCCCTCCTTTGGGAGGGCGGCCGTTTTTCCACAGCCCAGCCTGTTCTCGCACGCGAGAAAGCGGGTCTTCGACTTCGTCTCTATGATCTTCATCGGGCTGCCGCAAGGGCAAAACAAGTGGAGTTCGGGAGTGGTCGTGAACCGGCCCTTCTGGTCAACGTCATATCCCGTCTCGCCACCCATGGACAGGTTGATCCCTTGCTTGAGCAAGTAATCGTTCGTGCGCTCGCGGGACCGCGAAAATTGGACGAGGTACTCGTCCAGGATGGCCTTCCGCGCACTCGCGATTGCATTTTGCATCTCGCTCGGATTCGGGGTTGCGGCGATCTCCTGGATTGTCCTCATAAAGAAGGTTGAAAACTCGAGGTTGCCGAGGAAGGAAAACGTTTCCCTTAAAAAATCTGCAATGATCTCCCCGCGCTTGGTGAGTTTCAAGTTCTTGTTTACAACCTGGATATAATTGTTGGCGATGAGTTTCTCTATCATCAAGAGATATGAAACCGTGTCTCCAAGGTTATAATCCTTGATCTCGTGGAGCAAGGAACTATCAGTATAGAACGCGCGCGATCTGGCCGTTGGTGGCGTGGAAAAGCTCTCTATCTCGAGGCTCTTGAATACATCGAAGTTGATGGCCTTATAATTGCCGAGATAACCCTCCTTGGCATGGTATGTAAAGCCCTCATCGATGACCTTGAAAGCCTTGATCGCTGCACCCGGATATCCTTTCAGATCGATGGCCAATCGGTTTTCCATGATGCGCGCGGGATTGAAGAATCGGAACATGTAACGTTTCGCTATGATCGAGAATATCTTCCAATGGTTCGGCCGCGCCTTGAAGAACGCCGAGTTCTTGCCTTGAACCATCAGCGGGTAGATGCCGCTCTCGAGCACCCCGCCTTGTGCATTTTTCATCGGATCCATTGAATTCGCTTGCTGCTCGATGGCAGCCTTCGCAATGTCCTCGAGCTCATCCACCCCGGCGAGCTCCTTTAATAATCGGCCATGATCTATGGTTATGCAGTGTTTTACCCCGTGCTCTGGATTCGGGTAGGATATAAAGCGAGATTGATATAAATCCACGAGAATCTTGTATGTATAGGTCGTTGGAAAACCGGTTTCGGCAGAGACTTGTTCGATGAGCCCCGTGAGATCGAAAAATTGCGGGGGCGGGATTGTAATCTCGTTTGACGTGATGCCGTTGATCCGGACATGTTTCACGTCCTTCACCGAATCGAGAAATATTTTCGTAGAGCTGGCGTCTGGAAGCAAGATGCCGTCAACCGGGACATCGATCTTTACCCCCCCTGGCTGCACTACACGGGCCACGACAGCCCGGGGGCCTTCCTCCGCGGCGGGCTGGGCCGCGGCCATTTGCTTGTTGTTCGCCTGGATCATGAGCAAGATGAGCGCTTGGGTGCGGCTCATGGGGATGAGAAAATTCTTGCTCTCCTTGCTACCGCGGACGAGGATTTCCCGTAGTTTCTTTAAGGAGGGCGAAGCCATGTCAAGGCACCGCTTGATCGTGTACGTGACCTCCTGGGTGATGGAGAACGAGATCACTGCATCAAGATAACTGCGCAAGTTCTCGATCTCGGCACGTTTCTCGTCCTCGAAGGAGAAGGGCTGGGCGTGGGCCAACTGGTCAAGTATCACGTCGGGATCGAGGGTGTAGAGAAGCAACTTCTTGGGGAATTTCTCGAACCGGGACTTCTGTAGCACGTTCCGGATCTCTTTCAACCCGATGGTGATGGCGTTGATGTCTGGGGTCAACGCCAGGACGACATCGTTGATGCGCTCGGTCTGGAGGATCTTTTGCAAGGCGTAATAATTCTTCTTGTTGAACGAGTTGAGCACCGGGATGACCGAGTTCTCGTCCTCGATGATTTTTTTCGGGTCAATACCCGACCATTTGTATACAGAGGAATTCTGGAACACTTGCAAGTGCCCGTTCGTAGACAAAATGATGTATCTTTTCTTGTTATCAAGATGCGCCGTGAAATAAAATGGCCCGATTAAATTCGGCTTTGTCCGCTTCGGATTCTTGTCCAGTATCGAATGTAAATGTCGGGCGATGCGCTGATCGTCCGTGATTATCAGGGTGCTTGGTTCGATGGATGTCATATGAAAATGATGCCCCTTCGATGAAAGCAGCGTTTTACCTTGTCCTCGGTTATGTGGACAAGGTGACTCGAAATTATAACTTTTTACATCAAAAAGGCTCGTTTTAAGTCCGAATGATGATCAGCCTCCTCTCATTTTTCCATCTTTTAAGCCTTCGCTTGCACCTTGATGCTGCAGATCGAGCAATCTGCCTTGTAACTTGCCCCAGCTATCCGC
>Ga0172365_10002728_pt1 | contig 13088 bp, 6 predicted proteins | sample LakKivSesite48cm_FD_114535 | JGI IMG/M metagenome (GOLD analysis project Ga0172365, IMG submission 114535) | Sediment microbial communities from Lake Kivu, Rwanda - Sediment site 48cm | ecosystem: Environmental > Aquatic > Freshwater > Lake > Sediment | place: Rwanda: Western Province, Lake Kivu...
GACACCCAGCCCGAAGCCCGGCCTTTGGGCAGCCTGGGCGGCGCGCCCGGCCAGGTGACCCCGCGTCTCCGCCCTGGGCGATGGAAGCGGGTCCTGACCGTCGTCGCCGCCACCGCGCTCCTCGGACTCGGCGTCGGGGCGACCTTGGCCTGGCTCCTCGGCGAGGCACGGCCCACGCCCACGGGACCCGCCGCCGCGCCACCCGGGGCCCGAGGCCCCACGCCGCCGCCTGCCGCGATCCCTCCGCCCCGCGCGCTCAAGCCGGCCCCGGTACCGGAGTCGAACTTGCGCACCGGCTTGGGCGACTCTGCCGATCCCCGCGCGAAGGCCGCTCCCGAGTCCACGGGCAATGCTCCCTCGGCCGCCTCGGCAAGAAGAGCCAAGCACACGCCGGCGACCCCGACGCAGAACACAAGCGCCAAACCGGCGCCTGCCCGACCGACGCGACGACTCATCAGAAGCCTTTGATCTTCTCGATCGGGCCCGCGTGGATTCGCAGAACACCCTGCGACCTGGGGCGCGGTCGGGGACGCTTTCTACTGGCTCGACGTATTGCGACGACGAGCAACGAAGCCAGCCGGGATGGATCGGCGGCCAGATCGGTACGGTAGTTCCTGCTCGGGTCCTTACTCTCCGGGGAGTATCTCCTGGCGCGGGCTTCGCCCGCAATCGAAGAGGGCTTCAGGCGGTGGGCTTCAGCTTGATCGGCTGAAAACGGCAATCAGCTTCTCCACTGCGCGAAGGGCGTCACCGTGGTGCGACTTGAGGGGATCACGGCTTGTGCCCCGGCACTTCACCCTGAAGGCTCCCGCCCGGAGCTCGAAGCCTCATGACGCTGCCGCTGAAGAAATCTTCGGATACAGCATAGAAATCGCGCAGAAGTAGAATAAAGTACTGCCTTGGCGCGGGGAGGCGCACCGCGCCTGACGAAAATCAATGCCCACTCAGCCCGGCTGCCCGGCCACAAACCAGCATGGGAGACTTGCCGCCACCTCAGGAGACGCTGCCACAGGGCGCGGGAAACACCCGCACCTGTTCGAGGTGTGGCCAGAAGCTCGCCGAGACGCCGCACCGCTGCCCCGGCGACAGGGCCCCGCTCCTGTCGCCCGAGGCCATGGCGCGCGTGGGCACGCGCATCGGGGACTACGAGCTTGTGGGCGTCATCGGCGAAGGCGGAACGGGCGTGGTCTACCGCGGCCGCCACGTCGCCAGGGACAAGCAGGTCGCCATCAAGATCCTGCACGGCCACTGCGCGCGCAAGAAGGACCTGGTGAAGCAGCTAGCCGGCGAGGTCAGGACGCAAAGCCGCATCCACCACGCCAACATCGTCGGCGTGACGAGCCTCGGCACCACGCCTGAAGGCTCGGTCTTCCTTGTGACGGAGCACCTCGAGGGCGAGAGCCTTCAGGATCGCCTGAGCCGGGTTTCCCGACTGCCGGCCTTCGAGGCCATCAACATCCTCAGACAGGCGGCACATGGACTGGGCGCGGCGCACGCGGCCGGCATCGTCCACGGCGGTCTCAAGCCGGCCAACCTTCTCCTGTGCCAGCGCAAGGGCCGCCGCCGCATCGTCCGCCGCAGCAAAGCCAAGGGCATGCGCCTGGCGGTCGAGCCCGAAGCGAGCTTCGACCTGGTCAAGCTGCTCGACTTCGGGATGACCCGGTTCCTCGACCTTGGCGAAGGCGGCGAGACCCGCGCCGGGGCTCTGTGCGATGCGCTTCACTACTTGTCTCCCGAGCAAGCCCAGGGCCAGCCCGCCGACCTGCGCAGCGACATCTATGCCCTGGGTGCCATTCTCTACGAAATGGTCACCGGGAGCGTGCCCTTCGATGGCGAATCGCCGGCCGACATCCTCAAGGGACACGTCTCGGGCAGGGTGATCCCACCCAGTCGCCGCGCATACGCAGCCGGCATGAGCATGCGCATCGACGGCTTGATCTTGAGATGCCTGGAGAAGAACCCATCCCACCGGTTTGTCAACACCGACGGGTTGTGCGAGGCACTCGACGCGTGCGTCACCGATTGCGCCTTCCTGAGAGACGCGCACCGCCTGCCGGGAATCGCGGAATCGGGCATCGATCTGTCGGAGGGTTCGCGCGAGGCTCGCCACGATCCGGCACAGGCCACGGAGAAGCTTGCCGAGGCTCCCGTCGCGCGGCCCACGGCGGTCCCGGGCGCAGCCAAGCCTGCGCCGACACCCGTCGCCCGAAAGCCCGCAGAAGCGCCGACCGCCGCCCAACCCGCGGCCGCGCCCGTCGCCCGAAAGCCCGCAGAGTCGCCGACCGCCGCCCAACCCGCGGCCGCGCCCGTCGCCCGAAAGCCCGCAGAGTCGCCGACCGCCGCCCAACCCGCGGCCGCGCCCGTCGCGCAGAAGCCCGCGCTGGCGCAGGTTCTGGCCAAGCTCACGACAGCACCGTCCGCAGAGAAGCCCGCACCTGTCCACGCCGAGCCAACCACTGCACCCGTCGCAGAGAAGCCGGCTGCGGCGACGCCAGCCGCGGCAGCCGTGGCAGCGCCGATGGCGAACGCCCCTGCCGCAGCAGTGACCACACCGCTGCCTGCGACAGTGACGACGGCCGGCGACCCCGCCGCAGCGATGGTCACGCCGCCTCCCGTGGCGGTTGGCGCAGGCTCGCCCGGAAGGAGCCCTGCCGGATCTCCCGACGAATCGGGCGGGATGCGCCTGGAACCTCCTCAAGCCGTCATTCCGGATCTCGAAGAGCGCCCCGCGCGCTTTCGCCGGGACAAGCGCGTCTCTTCCGGCAGGCGCACACCGGGGCTGTCGCGACGACCGCAGGCGATTGCCCTGGTAGGAGTGCTGTTGCTGGGCGGCGCCGGGGTCGCGCTCTGGGCCGCGCGCAGGGGCTCGGCTCCGAAGGCGACAGGGCCGGTCGTTGCCGCGCAGACGACTCCGGCCGCGGCCATCCCGCCCACACCCGCCGCGCCGGCGCCGGCCGCCGCCATCCCGCCCACACCCGCTGCGCCGGCGCCGGCCGCCGCCATCCCGCCCACGCCCGCTGCGCCGGCGCCGGCCGCACCGACCCCGCCATCCATGGCTCCACCAACGGCAGCAGCCCCGCCGGCCGCAGTCACAGCGCCGGCGCCTGCCACGGCGTCGGCTGTGCAGCCCGCACCCGGGCCCGCGGCGCACGCCAAGACGGCCAAGGCCAAGCGTTCTGGCAAGCTGGCCGCCTCCAGGCCGCGCGCAGTGAAGGCGAGAGGCGCTCGCCGAGGTGCCACGGCGATCCCCGCGGCCTCCGAGTCCGCGTCCGCGGCCAAGCCCGAGAGTGCGCCCCCTGCCGAACCCGAGAGCGTGCCCGCTGCCAAGCCCGAGAGTGCGCCCGCCGAAAAGCCCGAGAGTGCGCCCGCTGCCAAGCCCGAGACCGCGTCCCCTGCCGAGCCCGTGCCCGCGACCGAGCCGGCCGCGAAGTCGAAGCCGCAGCCTGAGGCCCAGTCGCCGACCCCGAGTGCAGCCGCCGGCGAGCCCGAACCGACGCCACCTGCGCCGCCGACCGTCGACGAGATTCTGCGCGAGGCCGAGCACGCTTGGAGCAATGGGCACCATGCCAGGGCGATCCTCAAGGCACGGACCGCGCTTGGGGCCGACGCCAGTCCTGCGCAGGTCATGCAGGCCTACGAAGTCATCGGAAGAAGCTCTTGTGCCCGTCGCGATGCTGACACCGCCCGCGAAGCCGCCTCCCACCTCAACGATGCCAAGCGCGAGACGGTCAAATCGGTCTGCGAGAAGAACGGGGTATCGATCGAGTAGGCCGGTTCGAAGGGGTTGTCGGGCATTCCCGAGGGAGGGAAGTTGACACCCGAATTTCCCGACAACCTGCGCGGAATGCGGCTATGTTTACGCCGGCATCAAACCTCCGGAATGGCGCATGATAGTCCTCGTCACAGGAACAGCCGGTTTCATCGGGTCGGCACTCGCGATGCGTCTGCTCTCGCGTGGGGACGAGGTCATCGGCATCGACAACCACAACGACTATTACGACCCGACGCTCAAAGAGGCGCGACTCGCTCGCTTCGCCAGGCATCCGAACTACACCCACCTGCGGGCGGATCTCGCGGACAAGGACGCCATCATGGGCGTCTTCGCCCGGCGCAAGCCGCAACGGGTGGTAAACCTCGCCGCCCAGGCCGGGGTGCGCTACTCCCTCGAAAACCCGCTGGCCTACATCAACAGCAATATCGTCGGCTTCACGCACATCCTCGAGGGCTGCCGCAATCATCGCGTCGAACACCTCGTGTACGCCAGCAGCTCAAGCGTGTATGGCGCAAACACCGCCATGCCCTTCTCCATCCATCAGAACATAGACCATCCCTTGAGCCTCTACGCCGCGAGCAAGAAGACCAACGAGCTGATGGCCCACACTTACAGCCACCTCTTCGGCCTGCCCACCACCGGACTGCGCTTCTTCACCGTCTACGGACCTTGGGGCCGCCCCGACATGGCCTTGTTCAAGTTCACCAAGGCCATGCTCGCAGACGAGCCCATCCAAGTCTTCAACTTCGGGAATCACCGCCGCGACTTCACCTACATCGATGACATCGTCGAAGGCATAGTGCGCGTGCTCGACCGGCCTGCGGCGCCCAACCCCGGATGGCGCGGCGACGCACCCGACCCGGGGACCAGCCGGGCACCCTGGCGGATCTACAACATCGGCAACAACAAACCGGTCCGCCTCACCGACTACATCGCCGCCATCGAGAGAGCCCTCGGCAAGAAGGCCAAGATGGAGCTGCTCCCTCTGCAACCCGGAGATGTTCCCGACACCTTCGCCGATGTCGAGGATCTGGTCGAGGAATTCGCGTACCGGCCCTCGACCTCGGTGGAGGAGGGCATCAGCCGCTTCATCGCCTGGTACCGCGAGTACTTCCAGGTTTGAAAGACACATAAGATATAAGTACACGCCGAGGGGAATGAAGGATTTCGAACGGGTCTTGGAGGAAACCATCAAGACGGTTCTCCTGCAATGACCCCTACCCCTTGTTCTTGAATGCCCCGTTGCCCATGTGGTGCTGGCGTACGTATGCGATGGTGTCGAAGATGGTCGCGCTCGCCTCGCGCGGGGCAAAGCCCAGCTCTTCGCGCGCCTTCTTGCCGTCGAAGTACCAGAAGTACTTGGCCTGATCCGCCGCCGTCGGCTCGATGGGCGGGGTGCGGCCGAAGGCCTTGAAGAGCGCCGCTTGCGCCCGCGCCAGGTACCAGGGCCAGCTACCCTTCATCTTCACGCGGCCCGAGTACTCCTTGCTCAAGCGCTCCATGCGGTCGAAGTACTCGGCGAAGCTCAGGTTGTGGCCGCCGAGCAGATACCGCTCCCCCGCCCGGCCCTTTTCCATGGCCACCGGCAAAATGGCGGCTACGTCGCGCGCGTCGACGAAATTGAGCCCGCCCGGGGGCACGATGCGCACGTCCCCGGCCAGGAACGACAGCACCTCGCGCGTGGAGCCGATGCGCTCGTCGCCCGGACCGAGCAGGAGGCTCGGATTCACCATCACCAGCTCCACCTTGTCCCCGCAAAACTCGCGCGCCACCGCTTCTTGATAGAGCTTGCTCGCGTAGTACGGCCAACGCGCGATCAGCTCCACGGGCGGCGGCGAGGTCTCGTCCGGCCACTCGTCCTCGCGCTCCGACACGGCGATGGTGCCGCTCGTCGAGGATATCACGATGCGCTTGGCCCCGGCCGCCGCCGCCGCCTGGCACACGATGCGCGTGCCGTTCACGTGCACGTCGAACATGGTGTGCGCGTCCTCCGGCCGGCGCGACACGAACCCGGCCAGGTGATACACGTGCGTGATGCCCTCCAAGGCCCGGGCCACGTCGGTGGGCGAGGTCACGCTGCCGATCTGCACCTCCACCCCGTGGTCTTGCAGGGCCTGGGTGTGAAAGAGCGAGAGCACCCGAACCAGGGAGCCGTCCACCCGCCGGCAGAGCTCGTTCATGAAGTGGCAACCGAGAAAACCGGTCGCGCCGGTCACCAGGATCTTCACGGCGACCTCCGCGCCGACGACTTGCGCATGCCGCGGCCGCGGCTGCGGAAGGGCGGCGGCGCGAGCGGCCCCAGCTTCTCGTCTTGCCAGGCGCCGCGTACGCTCTCGACATCGAAGCGCGGCGTCACCCCGTCGCGCAGGTTTTCCACGATCCGCTGGGTCAGGGCCGAGCAGATGCGCCAGGCCTCCTGCTGCGACATGCCGGCGGTGATCTCGCGCAAGAAATCGATGGTGAGAAACGGGCCGAAGTACACACCTATGTTGCGCTGCTTGGGAATGGTCGCGCCCACCGGCAAGGCGTCGTGCGTGCCCTCGACGTAGGCGGGCAGGATGCCCACGTCGGCGTGCAAGGCCAGATAGCCCAGGCTGGGCAAGAAATCCGTCATCTCGCCCGTGCGCGAGCGCGTGCCCTCGGGGAAGAGGAGCAGGCTCTTGCCGCCCCTGAGCACGCGCGCGGCGATGCCCAGCGACTTGCGGATCGATCCGCTGCGCTCCATGGGCACCAGGTTGGTCAGGTTCTTGAAGTAGGCACGCCGCCACTTGTTCTTGAAGAAGTAGTCGGCCGCGGCCAGCGAGGCCAGCTCGTGTCCCGCGTCGCCCAGCGCCACCTTCAAGGCGCCCATGTCGAGGTGCGACGAGTGATTCGCGGCCACGATGAAATTCGTATGCTGGGGAATGTAGGCCTCGCCGCGCACCTTGGTCTGCAGGGCGCGCGTGTAGAACCAGCGCTGCGCCTTGGCCAGCCCACGCTTGCCCAGGCGCGCCACCGGCGCGGGCAGCTTGATATCGTCGGCCTCGTTGTCGACGGTCTTGCGCACCTCCTTCTTCTCCAGCGAGGCCACGTGCCGCTTGCCCATCACCAGGTCGTAGAGCCCCGTCACGTCGCGCGCGCTCGCGAATACGGTGCCCTCGGGCACGTGCACCCCGGCGTTCTCCAACCCGGCCGCCAGCTCGTTGTAGGTCAGGCTGTCGAAGCCCAGCTCGTCGAGGGCGCTCCACATGTGTACCGACGAGTAGGGCTTGCCGCAGGCATCGGCCACGATCTCCAGGAACCAACTGTGGCCGGCCTCGGCGTTGCGCGCGGTCTCGTCGACCTCTTTGTCGGCCTGGGCCTTCGCGAGCCGGGCGCAGAGCTCGGATGCGACCTCGCGCCGCCGCACCTTGCGCGTGCTCGTGCGCGGCAGCTCGCCCTCCCAGAATTCCAGGGTGCGCACCCGCTTCCAGAAGGGCAGCGGCGAGGCCACGCTCCGGAAGTGGTTCTCGATCCTCTGCTTGACCTCGGCCAAGGACAGCGACGGATCGTGGGCCAGATCCGGCACCACCGCGCAGGCCACGTGCTCGGCCACCCCGTCGGGCAGCCCGACCACCGACAGCTCCTTGATGTAGGGCGAGTTCTTGTAGAGGTCCTCGATCTCGTCGGGGTAGACGTTCTTGCCGTTGGCATCGATGATGACTTCCTTGCTCCGCCCGACGATGTAGAGGTTCCCGTCCGCGTCGAAGCGGCCGAGATCCCCGGTGCGAAACCACCCGTCGCGAATCGCGTTTGCCGTGGCTTCCTCGTCCTGCCAGTAGCCGGCCATCACGTTCCTGCCGCGGGCGATGACCTCGCCCACCCCGGAATCGTCGGGGTTGTCGATCTTGACCTCGACCCCGGCCAGGGGCTGCCCCACCGAGCCGGCGATGGGCTTCTGCTTGGGCGTGCTCACCGCGAGCACGGGCGAGGTTTCGGTGAGGCCGTAGCCCTCGAAGAAGTCGAAGCCCATGCCGTAGAAGGTCTTGAGCACCTCGGGCGGCAGGGCCGAGCCGCCGCTGATCATGTAGCGGATGCGGCCGCCCAGCTTCTCGTGCACGGGCAGAAAGAGAAACATGCCGAGGTCGAAACCGGTACGCGCGCGCACCTCGAAATTGGCGTCGGCAAGCGCCTTGACCGCGGATTCGAGGATCTCCGACTTGTCGGAAAAGCGCTGGAGCACCCGCCGCCGCAGGGTCTCCCACAGGGCGGGCACGCCGACGATGGCGGTGATCTTGCCGTGCTTCAAGGCGTGGTTGATGGTGTCGCCGGTGAGGTCGGGGATGTAGGTGATGCGCGTGCCGTGCGCGAGCGGCACGAGCAGGCCGGCGGAGAACTCGAAGGTGTGGTGCAGGGGCAAGACCGAGAGCATGCAGTCGGAGGTGCCCAGGTCGAACACGCGCGACAGCTCGGCCACCATGAAGGTGAAGTTGCGGTGGGTGAGCATGACGCCCTTGGGATGGCCGGTGGTGCCCGAGGTGAAGATGAGCGACGCCACGGAATCGGCGGCATGCTTCGTGAGGAGCAGCTTCTTGCGCTCGTTCTCCACCGCCAGGTCGAGGATCTCGAACACCGCCGCAAACGGCCACAGTTGCGTACCGAGGCCCGCCTCGGCCAATTCGCGGCCCAGGCCCGGCCGCTTGTCGAGAAGATCCTCGCCCAGGATGATACCGGCCGCGCCCGAGGCGCGCGCGATGTTGACGACCTCGACCGTGGTCGAATCATGGGCCACCGGCACCGCGGTGGCGCCCGCCTTGAGGATGCCGAAGTAAGCCATGGCCCACTCGGGCGAGTTCTTGGCGAAAAGGATCACGCGATCCCCGGTCTTGATGCCCTTACCGACAAGAAACACACCCGCCCGCTCGGCCAGCTCGCCAAGGTCGCGGTAGCTGTACGACTCCAGCCGGCCGCCGCGCTCCATGCGCATGGCCACCCGGGTCTTGTGCAGCTTGGTGGTGGTGTCGAAGAGCTCGCAGAGGTCGCGGTAGGCATACACGCTCTTGGGCTTGGGCGCGTAGGTCTCGTCGAGCTCGGGCAGCACCCACTTCTGCAGGCCCGGGAAGTGGATGTTCATGAAGTAGTCGTACCAGTCGATGGTCTCGGGCGACCACGGAACCAGGGCCCGCTCGTCGGGCCTCAACCGCTCGCGCAGGGCGCGGATGTTGTCGGCGCGCAGGACGTATTCGTTGTCGAGGATGAAGGGCCGGAAGAGGTCGATGTCCCGACTCGCGTCGGTGGTGATGCGCTTCACCTCGTCCACCTTCTTCTTGACTTGGTCGACCCAGTTGGCGAAGCGGCCGCCGCCCCAGCGCGGCCGGATCCTGTCCAAGGCGTCGGAGACCTTCTCGGACATGCGGCTCACGAGCGGGAGCGAGGTCCGGTCGTACTCCTCGTAGCTCACCGGCCGGAATTCCATGCGCGCGGCCAGCTCGTTTACGAACTTGTTGCCGGTCTCCTTGTTCTGGAAGCGCTGCCGCTTGTAGAGCCCGGTCAGGGTGGTCACGCGGCCGATGCGCGAGGGATTGAGATCCCCGGCCGCGAGCTGGTGCACGAGGGCCGGCTCCTCCACGCAGGCCTGGGCCGCGATCATGAGCATGCCGCCCGCGATGTAGTCCACCGGCACCATGTCGAGGATGAGCGACTCCGAGACCGGCAGCTTGTTCTGGCCCTTCAGCGCCAGATACACGAGAGGCGCCGAGGTGGTGAAGCCCTCGTTCCAGCCTTCAAAGGGATAGGCGATGGCGCTCTCGACGATGGCCGGGCGCACGATGGAGCGCACGACCCCGGTTTCGCGCGCCACCAGTTGGTCGCCGATGCTCTTGGTATAGGTGTAGATGTTGGGCCAGCCCCACTCGTTGGCGCGCTTGATGCCGCGTAGGGTAAGCTCGCTGCGGATCCAGTCCTTGCGCTCGCGCGCGAGCCCCATCTTGAGGGCGGCCTCGTCGTCGGGGTCGCGGTTCGCCTCGCGCAAAAAATCGCGCGCCTGCTGTCGCAGCCGCGCCACTACTTGGGCGTCGTCGGCCTGCGCGCGCACCTCGGCGGCGATGCGGGCGCAGTCGGCGATCTCCTGCTCGACGTCGAAGCGGGTCGCGGGCAGCTCGCGCCAGCGCGGGAAGTAGCCGTCGATGGGTTCGCTCTCCCAGATCTCGCCGCTACGGTTGCCGGCCACGAAACAGGTGCTGGTGTGAATCATGGCCGGCCGCCGCATGCGCTTGACGAAGGCAAGCACGTTCTTGATACCCTGCACGTTGGTGCGCAGGGCCGATTCGAGCGGCGGGTTGAAGGTCACCTTGCCCGACGAGTTGATGACCACGTCGATATCGCCGGCGACCCGCGCCGCCTCCTCGTCGGCCATGCCCAGGTCGGTCTCGGTGATGTCGCCGTCGACCACGCGCACCTTGTCCTGCAGAAAGGCGCGCAGCTTCTCGCTCGTGCCGTGCTGCTCGCGCAAGGGATCGAAGGGGTGCGACGGCACCACCTGGTCCCAGAAGCGCGCCTCGCTCGAGGTGCCGGTCCCGCGCCGGACCATGACGTACACCCGGCCCACCTCGGGGAAGTTGCGGAGGAGCAGGCTCAGGAGGACCTTGCCCAGAAACCCCGTGCCCCCCAGCACGAAGACGTGGCGGTCGCGGTAGATCTCCCGCACCGAAAGCTGGGAAGGCGGACGTGCCGAGCGCGGGCTCATGACCTCCCCTAACTACTCGACATCCGCCATCACGATGGGCGGCCACTTCATCAAGGTGATCGACGCCGACGGGCCGACGAAGCCGCGCGCCATGGCGATGGCCAGGGTGAGGGATTCGGCGCGCTCCCAGCCCAGGCGCTCGGGCACGTGCGCATTCGTGGCCCCGGCCACGATGACCTTGCCCGCGTACTGCCGGCCGGGCTCGCCCCAGTACCACATGAAAAACGGGTGCGCCCCGTGGTAGGCGTTCCCGCGGCGATACATCTCGATGTAGCTCGGGTTCTTGGCAAATTCCTCTTCGTACTTGTGCTGCAACTTGTGCGCGTCGCGCGTCTCGGGCAGCAGGCGGTTGAAGAACTCGATGTAGCTCGGGTGGAACTTGGGATCGAACTCGTCGTAGCAGGGATGGCAGAGGATGAGCGCCCCGCCCTTGCGCAGCACGGGCTTGCCCCGATAGAAATGGAAGAAGTAGCCCAGCCCCATGACCTGCACCAGGATCGGGTTCATGATCGAGTTGATGCTGTAGGGCATGACGTAGGGGATGGGGAAGATGACGATGTCGCTCTGGCCCCGGATGCTCACCATGTACTGGTCGTAGAGCTTGGCCAGGATGCGCGCGTGCACCGGCTCGGTCTTGCCCGCGTAGCAGGCCACGAGTTCGTATTCGGAAGGGATGGCCCCGAAGATCTTGCGCTTGGCCCCTGCCGGCAGCTTGGACAGGCCGAAGCGCAGGGCCTCGTACTTCATGCGGTCGAACTCCGAGAACTCGTCCTCGTTCTTGCCCAGAAACGCGGTCGGGTTGGCGAACATGCGGTTGTTGAGCGCGGTCTCGATATGGAACACCTTCATGTGTTGGTCGACGATGGCGCCCTGGCGGTCGATCTTGGTGGAGAGCATCGAGCGCGGCGGATCCATCATGCTGTCACAGGCGAGCAGGGTGTCGGGCTCGTGGTGCACGCGCACGCTCTCGTAGTCGCACAGCCCCACCGCCACCGACTTGTGCCCGCCGTCCATGGGGACCAGGGTGACGTTCACGTAGATGGTGAGGTCGCTCTCGACCGCACGGCGGCTGATGTTCACCGGCTCGCCCTGAGCGGTCTTGCCCAGGTGGACGAAGGCGTCGGCATCCTCGGAGTCGAGGTTGTAATAGCGGTCGGGGAAGAAGGCGTCGAAGATCTTCTTGCCCACCATGCGCTTCATCTCGCCCTCGGTCATGCGGCGGTGGAGCGAGTTGGCTATGAGGAGGTGGATGTCGTCCACGCCGTTGGCGTCGAGGAGCTCGAGCAGGATCTCCAAGATCGTCTGCCGGATGTCGGGCGTGCGCATGGGCGGCAGGGGCAGGCTGATGTCGTCGAGGGCGATGGTCACGCGCATGCCGGGGGCGAGCTGGGCGTAGAGCGGGTCCGCCTCCAGCGGGTGGTTGATGGCGTAGCGGATGGCCGCGCCGCGGTTGTTGAGCCCCTCGATGGGCGGCTTGGCGTAAACCACACGCGTACCGATGGGCAGATCCTCGGCCAAGATGTCTTCGCCCGAGAAGATCAGGCGCGGGGCCGAGTCGTTGTCGATGTAGACGACCTCGTCGCCTTCCTTGTGACGGGGCAGCGGCCCGCGCAGGGCCTTGATTTCGCGCTTGCTCATCGTGTTTATCGCAAATCCAGAATCGGCCAGTCGTGCTGGCGGGCCGTGTTTTTCAGGCGAAAGTCCGGGTTGACCGCCGTGGGGTGGCCGACCATGGAGAGCATAGGCAGATCGCTCATGCTGTCCGAGTAGCTATAACATTCCGAGAGATTGAGCCCCTCTTTTTCCGCATAGACGCGTATCCAGCTCGCCTTGGTAGCTGCGGCCATCACCGGCGGCAGGAGACGGCCGGTGGCCTTGCCGTCAACGAATTCAAGGTGGTTGGTCACCATGTCGTCAAGCCCCAGGTGGCGCACCAGGGGAGCCGCGGTGAAATCGATGGCGCCCGTGACCAGCACCTGGCGCAACCCCAGTTGGCGCGACTTCTCGACCAGCTGGTAGGCGCCCGGATAGATGGAGGGCTTGACCACCTTGTCGAACAGCTCCTCGGCCAGGTAGCGCAGGCGGTCTTCGGACTCGCCCTTGTAGCGGCGGAAGAAGATCTCGTTGAACAGCCGTCGATCGAAAAGATCAGCCGCCAAGAAGCCGGGGATGCTGACCAAGGTCGAGAGCGTGCGCGTCACGCTGCGAACCAGCCCCTGCTGGTTGCGCGCGTTGTACGCGAATGCGTGCACGAGATTCGTGCGGCACAAGGTGCCGTCCAAGTCGTAGAAGGCTGCCGCAACCATGGTTGGAAAGGCAGCGTATATCACACGCGAAGCGTAGGTTCATGCTTGACGGCGGGCCCTGAGCCCGCGACAAGCGCGGCGACGTCGCGGAAGGCCGCAGAGGGAGACACCTTTGCGGGGCGGAGGCTCGCACCCGATGGGACCGGCGGGGGCTGGTCGTGGTGGTTGACATGGTCGTCTCCTTAGTACAGCGCCCCGCAAGTTCGGGACCAGGTGGCCGACGAGGCGCCCCGCTGGCAAGGCGCGCGACCGCAGGCGTACTGGAGGTACGACGGAGGGAGCGCAACGCAGCCAGCGGGGATGGATC
>Ga0172365_10002729_pt1 | contig 13088 bp, 10 predicted proteins | sample LakKivSesite48cm_FD_114535 | JGI IMG/M metagenome (GOLD analysis project Ga0172365, IMG submission 114535) | Sediment microbial communities from Lake Kivu, Rwanda - Sediment site 48cm | ecosystem: Environmental > Aquatic > Freshwater > Lake > Sediment | place: Rwanda: Western Province, Lake...
AAAAGACGATTCGGTGAACATCTTTTCAGCATTAAAGAAGGATTTAGAACGGTTGAGGTGTGGTTGAGGACTATTTTGTGGAATGTTTTAATTTATCCGAGGTGATCATTATTACACAAAGCATTTTTAAAAACAAAAAATTTATACTTTTGTGCGTAAACCAAATCTGTAAAAATACGACTAAAAAGGGTATTCTATTTACATTTCTAGGCACAAAGTATAAGTTTTGAAAAATGATTCTCTTGCAGAGAAGGGAAATAAGATGATATTCCTAATATCGTCCATTGAGTTTTCTTTGATTATGGGAATTTTAATTTTTTTAGGAATTTTAGCTCTGTTAATTCGTATTAGAGGCACTTATGATGATGAAAGAATGGCAAAAGAACAAATAATTAACCAAAAGAGTTATTCAGTTGCTCTACTAATAGCCATGGCTCTGGTGCCCTTGTGGCTAATTCCTATTTCAATATTTACAACTCAGACGGATTATTCAACTGTTGAACCTTTTTTAATTGAACAAGGAATTATACCAGATAAAAGCCATCTTATATATTTACCATCTTGGCAGGTGACACTATTTCTTATATTGATAAGCTTTTTAGAAATAGTTGTAATAAAAAAAATTTTAAAAAAGGCTTGGCAATGATTTCGTTTCAAGAAAAAGAACTAATTATACTCATTCCAGCTCTTAACTTTCAAATCATCAAGGGTGGTTCTTGAAATTGCCTCAACAAATCGCTTTGCCAGTTGCAGATTTGTAATGAGTGGAACGTTAAAATCTACAGCTTTACGCCTTATCAAATAGTCATTGTCGAGCTCTTCTTTTTCAATATTTTTTGGTATGTTTATTACTAAATCAATCTTTCCATCAGCAATATAGGTTAGTGTGTTTGGTTCTTTTTCTTCAAGCGGCCAATAAAGTATTTCTGCATCAACTCCATTTGCCTTCATGAACTCGGCTGTCCCTTCTGTTGCATAAAAATTAAATCCCATTTTCTTTAGAATTTTTGTACTTTCCAAAAAGTCTGCTTTGCTACTAACCGGACCTGTCGAAAGCAATATCGTTTTATTAGGCAGCTTAAAATCAACAGAAATAAGACTCTTTAAAAATGCCTCATTGAAATCATCGCCCAAACAGGCAACTTCGCCAGTGGAAGCCATCTCCACACCCAAAATGGGGTCCGAGCCTTTCAATCTTGTAAACGAAAACTGCGGAGCTTTCACACCAACATAATCCAAATCAAACGATGATCGATCGATTGGATCAAGACGCTTACCCATAATAATTCTTGTGGCAACATCAACAAAATTTATCTTGAAGACTTTGGAAACAAACGGAAAGCTTCTTGATGCGCGTAGGTTGCATTCTATTACTTTCACATCGTTATCCTTTGCAATAAATTGGATGTTAAATGGGCCTGTAATCTTCAAAGAATCTGCAACATTCTTTGCAATGGTTTTTACACGCCTCATGGTTTCCAGGTAAGTTCTCTGCGGTGGTAAAACAATCGTTGCATCCCCTGAATGAACACCAGCGTTTTCCACATGCTCAGATATTGCATAACAGAAAAGTTTTCCTCGCTGAGCGACCGCATCGATTTCAATTTCCTTTGCACCAGTTATAAACTTACTTATCACGACAGGATATTTTTTGCTTACCTCTGACGCTTTCTTAAGATATGTTCTCAGCTCGTTATTGCTTAATGCAATGCTCATCGCAGCACCGCTGAGCACATAGCTTGGTCGTATTAGCACAGGGTATCCGACTTTGTTTGCAAACTCTTCCGCGGCTTCAAGACTTGTTAGTTCTTTCCATTCCGGTTGGTCAACTTTAAACTTATCCAGCAACTGGGAGAATTTATGCCTGTCTTCAGCAGTATCAATATCTAGAGGCGAAGTACCAAGAATTGGGACGCCGGATTCATACAATGGCAAGGCCAAATTATTTGGAATCTGACCACCCATGGAAATGATAATTCCCAAAGGATGCTCTTTTTCGTAAATATCTAACACTCGCTCGAAAGTAAGTTCATCAAAATACAGTTTATCACATATATCGTAGTCTGTGCTAACTGTTTCAGGGTTACAATTTATCATTATGGTTTTATAGTTCATCTTTCTCAAAGTTGCAACAGAATTCACGCAACACCAATCAAACTCAACTGAAGAGCCGATTCTATATGCGCCACCGCCTAAAACAACAACCTGGTTTTTTTCTTTAAATGCAAGATCATCTGCACTTGCATTATAGGTAAGATAAAGGTAATTTGTTTTTGCAGGATACTCTGCTGCCAACGTGTCAATCTGTTTAATGTATGGAGCGATATGTAGTTTTTTCCTTTTCTTTCGCACATCAAGCTCACTACTTTTTGTGAGCAGAGCGATTTGAAGGTCGGAAAAACCTTTCTGTTTTGCCTCTTTTAGAAGATCTGCAGAAATGTTATCAAGATTGCAAATTTTCAACTGCTCTTCAATTTCCAAAATATTTCTTATTTTATACAGAAACCAAGGTGTTACCTTGGATAGTTTTGCAATATCATCGATAGAATAACCTTTTTTTAGCGCTTCAATGATTGCAAACATTCGTTTATCGGTTGGCTCTCGCAATTCTTTTTCCAAATCATCAAATGAAATGGTATTGCACGCAAGGCCGGTCATTCCTACATCTAGCATTCTTATTGATTTTTGAAGTGCTTCCTCAAAACTTCTGCCGATAGCCATTACTTCACCGACTGATTTCATCTCGGAGCCGATGCGAATGCTGACCTTTCTGAACTTCTGTAAATCCCAACGAGGATATTTTACAACCACGTAGTCTAGAGCTGGTTCAAAACAAGATGATGTTTCGCCTGTAATGATGTTTTTTACATCATTCATACTGTAACCTAGACTTAACTTTGCTGCAATAAAAGCCAGTGGATAGCCTGTTGCTTTTGAGGCTAAAGCCGAACTACGGCTAAGTCGTGCATTTACTTCTATAATTCTATAATCTTCTGACTTTGGATCAAGAGCAAATTGTATGTTGCATTCGCCGATGATGCCTAAGTGTCGTATAACTTTGATTGAAATGGCCCGCAGTTTGAAATTTTCAGATGCGGTTAATGTCTGCACTGGTGCAACAACAATGCTTTCACCTGTGTGAATGCCCATGGGATCAACATTTTCCATGGAACAAACTACGATGCAGTTGTCAAAACGATCTCTTACAACTTCGTACTCGAGTTCTTTCCAGCCCTCAAGATATTCCTCAATAAGTATTTGATTTGTAAACGAAAAGGCCTTTTTTGTAAGTTCAAGCAGTTGTTTTTTATCAAAAGCCACACCTGAGCCCAAACCACCAAGTGCGTAAGCAATTCTGCACATCACGGGATAACCGATTTGTTCTGCTGCAGCAAGTGCCTCGTCCACATTTTTTACAGCTTTACTAATGGGCACTTTAAGATCAACTTCTTTTATTTTTTTAACGAAAAGTTCTCGGTCTTCAGTATCTCTGATTGTCCCAACCGGTGTTCCAAGAACTTCTACTTTGTATTTTTTAAATACACCTTTATCGGCCAGTTCCAAACCAACATTAAGTCCAGTTTGTCCACCAAAACCCAACAAGATTCCATCGGGTCGCTCCTTTTCAATCACCTTCTCAACAAAATAAGCGTTAACCGGTAAAAAATACACTTTATCAGCAAGATAGTCAGACGTCTGAATCGTTGCAATGTTTGGATTTACTAAAATGGTTTTGATTCCTTCTTCTTTGAGAGCTTTTATTGCCTGACTACCAGAGTAATCAAATTCTCCTGCTTGTCCTATGCGTATCGCGCCAGACCCTAAAAGAAGAATTTTTTTGTGCTTTGGTTTTTTTCGCTCAATCATTTCATCGCTCTCACAAACATGTCAAAAATAAACTCTGTATCGTCAGGTCCTGGAGATGCTTCTGGGTGGAATTGCGCACCAAAAAACGGCTTTGAGATGTGCTTGATACCTTCGTTAGTTTGATCGTTTCCATTGTAAAACCACTCTCTCCAATCCTGAGGAAGTGTGTCTGTATCAACTGCGTAACCATGATTTTGTGGTGTGATGTAGCATCTGTTAGTTCCTGCTTCTATGCAAGGTTGATTTTGGCTTCTATGACCAAACTTTAGTTTGTATGTATTTGCTCCAGCTGCAAGTGCAAGAATTTGGGAGCCAAGACAAATGCCTAAAATTGGAATGTTCTTTGACAGAATGTTTTGAACGTGGGCAATTGTTTCTTTGCATTTTTTTGGATCGCCCGGTCCATTTGAAAGAACTATGCCGTCGACATTTTCCTGCTCGAAATCAAAATCCCATGGAACTCTGATAACTGTAAAGTTTCTCCTAAGAAAAGCTCTTATAATGCTGTTTTTTGCACCGCAGTCCACCAAGAGAATTTTCTTTTTTCCTTTCTCGTATGTAATGGGTTGTTTGATGCTTACTTCTGATGCCAAATTTCTTTTGTTTGGATCTTTAAGTGTTATCTTTTCATGACCCTGGACAATTTTCCCTAGCATTGTTCCTTTTGTTCGTAATTTTTTTGTTAGATCTCTTGTATCCACACCGTAGATGCCTGGAATGCCGTATTCTTTCATCCAATCAGATAGGGATTTTTTTGCGTTCCAGTGAGAATAATCAAATGAATAATCGGTTATTATCAAACCTTGGATTTGGATTTTGTCTGATTCGAAATATTTTAACAAATTATCTTCAAGTTCATTTCCTGGAACGCCATAGTTACCGATTAGTGGATATGTTAAAACTAAGATTTGACCTCGGTATGAAGGATCAGTCAAACTCTCAGGATAACCAACCATGCCAGTATTGAAAACAACTTCGCCATCAACAGTTTTTTTAGAACCAAATGAATAACCTAGGAATGTAGATCCATCCTGAAGAGTAAGTTTTGATAATTGTTTGTTTGCCCCCATGGTCTAGAATCTTTACATGAATGCAGTTCCTCGTTAAAGAAATTTCTAAATTTTCTTTTGAAAAGTTTTGACAGTAGTTCCGAAGGTAAAAATCTACGAAAAAATGAGTGGGCGTATAAGTGAAATTTTGCAAAAGAGCATTGTGATTTTTGGTTTGATGACACAGGATATGCAAGGGGGTAACATTTAATCATAAAAACCAAAAATATTAATATAAAATGGTGATAATATTGGATTGTATGATAGGATCATTTTTGTGGCCTGTCTTTGGCTTGTCAAAAAAAGAATTTACAAGCATTGTCTTATTTTTATTTGCCTTTTTGATAACATTCGGTTTTTTGGCAAAATTAGTGAATATGTTCCCAGGCCCAATAGCGATTGGGCTTTTTCTAGAAGTAATACTTGCATCTTTGGGTGTACCTGCCGCAGTGACAATAATTGTAATAAAAATTTTAGACAAGCAGAGAGTATTCTAAATTTTTCTTGAAGGGCAATTAGGTAGCATCTCAATTTATTTCGTATGGTCGAGCTTTGACGCCACAAAAATTTGGTTCTGCCCATTCAGAATTAAAAAGAAATAACTTAATTTATCCAAGATGAAGATTATTACAAAAATCAAGAAAGTGTGTAATATTTTATGTTATAAGAATTTAAGGAGCAGGTAGTGACATAGAAGATGGTGACCAACTATTAATCCAAATATGAAAAATAGTTATAAATATTATAGAAATTACTGCAAGAACTATGGTTACAATACCAAGTATGAACCCAACAAGTCCATAAATATCTCCGTGTTTTTTTGCCATGTAGCCGAAAATTATCGCTAAAATTGCTATAGCTACTGAAATGGTGCTACTAGTGAAAGGTATGAATACCAGGACTATACTTACTATTCCCAAAACAAGAGCTGCAATTCCGACACTCGTATGTTTCTTTTTCTCTTCCACCATGTCTCTCCATCATTAAATCAATTAAATATTATAATCAATCTCTAAGCGCATAGCCAGATACAGTACCGGTAAAAATCCCAAATTTCTGAATAATAAAGAGTGAACTCAAATTATTCCTCTTCTAAAGAATGTAGACTTCAAATATAATATTTTTGCTATTGGAATATCTTCTTTTGAGCTAGTTCATTGACAAACAAGATTAAAAGCATTTGGGGTTGAGATTCGATAACGGTTGTGTAAAAAGTGTTTTATTGACCGGGATAGATGAATTTTCGACTTTTCAACGAGGGATCAATACTCTGTTAAACGCGGGACACGATACTAATATCCATTTAAATATTGGAAATCTATCCATAAGCCTTTCTAAGAATTGAGATAATAACATTGATTGTTTGTTTTTCGGTGTTCTAAGTGTAACGATAAGATATATATGATCGTCTGAGTCGCCTGTGTTCTCAATCTTTATTCTTCCGATATACTTATATTCTTGTCGATCTGGTGCCACTATAGATAAATGAACGGCAAACGGGCCATCTTCTGGTTTCAAACCGTTTCCACTTTTTGGAGAAAATGTCCAAGTCCCCCAGTCAGGCCATTCTGTGATTTCCCAGTTAAGTTCTGAGTTGGGACTGCCAATATTTTCTACATAAAACTCTTTACTAACTGTCGCACCAGGTTTTATCATATTCCATATTAAAGTCCCATGTGCATTTAGATCTTCTCCAACTGTAAATTCACAATCTAATTCATTGTTGTCTTCATCTAATTCGGAAACTTGATTATATACATCTACCTCGGCTTCAATAGTATGTCTACCTTTTGTTGCCATCCAAGGATCAAGACACCATACGCAGTAAGTATGCCCACCCTCATTAGCGGTGGTAACATTATTCCTGCTACAAAATACATTTCCATCTAATCTAACTTCTCTTCGATATGGAGGATAAATCCCCGATCCATGGAGCTCATATCTAAAATGGAAATAAACCGGTTGGCCTGGGCTTGGATTAGGTACCTCGTAATTTTTATCTGCATCATTCGGCTGAGAACTCATCCATATATCTTTCATTTCAAAATCCGGCCCGTCTATTACAACCTTTTCTAAACGAGCGTGATTTCCTGTAGTCCGGCTCTCGGTCAAAGCATATGATGCTAGGGCACCTACAGTGTCATCTCTTAAAATACTTTGTGCCCCAACATAGTATTCTACTCCCTTAGTAAGATCGACATTCATAGTGTAGGTTTTTGTCTCATCAAAATCATCAGTATATCCAGAAATTACACCGACTGCCTCATGAAAAATTATCCTTTCTTCTGTGACTTCATCACCTACAAGGCACAAAATCCAGACCTGACTAGAAGCCATGGCAGTACCAAGTTGTTCTCCATGTAGATGTCCTTCTATAGAATATGTAAATTCAAAAGTATATGTACCAGCAACTGGAGCTAAAAAATAAAATCCATGACAAAGCCAAATTATAATATGAGCCACCCCAACACCAGGTCCAGCCCATGTATGCATTTCTGTTAAACCATAGTTTGGTGGTGTTGTTGTGCCTACTTGCCAAACATCACAAAGCCCATATTCGTATTCCTCGATGTCCCAGAAGTGACTATCCCACGGTGGTTTGTATTCAAGAGGATGCATTCCTATTTGTCGCCTGGGAATTTTTGGTAAATCATCTATAGGTGGCTTAGCAGGTTCAGGTTCAAAATCTAATATTTGCTTTCTTATTTCTTCTATAGAAACATCCTTTGAACTAGAACTATCTATATCATCTGCAGTATTTTCCTTAAACATTGTTATATTTTTAGCGGTTGTCGTATTACTAAATACAGTTGCAATCAGCAGCATACAAATCAAAATACCTGTTATTTTCTTTTTCATATTCAACTACAACTTAAAATCATCTACTCTCGTATAAACTCTCATATAGCATATGTTAATTTTCCATAAACCCGTCTATATCTTTCAATAAATTTTTAGACTCTGTCAAATCCTTGATATATTTCTTAAATCTAGGTGCACGTCTATCAAGAATAACTGCAACACCTCTATCAGTTTCATCACGAATCAAGCGGCCAATAGATTGCAAAAGCTTGCGAGCAGTAGGTGCCTCAACAGTGTATTCCCAACCTTTTCTAAATTTAACATCATAATATCTTTGCAATCCTCTTTGTCTTGCCGTAGGCTTTGGATACGGAACGCCAACGATTACTGCTATTTCAAGCTCTTCGGCAGGAAAATCCAGACCTTCGGAAATACGCCCACCAATAACAGAAAAGAGTGCCGCCCCGCTTATCTTTTTATGGCTAGACTCCTTAAAATTAGTTACAATTTCCATTAATTCTGCCTGAGGCATTCCCTGCTCTTCAATGTAAAGAGAGCGTCTAACATCCTCTCTAATTCCATCGTTTATAAACGATGACATGACGTCAAAACTAGGAAAAAACACTATTGTATTTTTAGGAAAAGTATTGCAAATATCTGTAATGTGTCCCCTCATTCGTGAAATAATTTTTTTATCCTTTGCAATCTCATCATATTTTGTTGTGACATCCCTAACAAAAAGAACACGTCTATTCTGAATTGGAAATGGAGACGGATAAGATACCAATATTGTATCCATGCATAGCCCTAGCGAATCCCGATACTCCTCCAAAGGCTCAAGCGTACCAGACATATGAATCGATGAGTGAAACTCCCTTATAATTCCAGTTCCAATCGATGGATCAAGACAATATGCTTCGATTCGCGGGTTTTTACCAGCACTTGCATCAACAACAAGCTTTGCATACTGCTCCATCTCAAGATTATTCCAAAATTCAAGAAATATGCCCAGTTTATGCAAATAAGATCTTGGAAGTTTGTCTTCCTTCTGACGATACTCCTGAATCTTTTCGCCATACGCTATTAAATCGGCGATAATGTCCAGCAATGTATTGCTGGTAATACCAAGTCTAGATAAAATCTCCGTTTCAAATTCATGCGAAGGAATGAATGCATCGTTGTATTCGACAGGTATTTTTTTAGCACCGTTTTCTAAAATACCATAGACGTATGTATCTCTGATATCATCAACAATATTGATCAGGGTTTTACAAAATTCTGAAACGGTAAGCCTTCCGAAAAGTAAAGATGGATCACCGTATTTTTCCGCCTCGTATACGCAACTGGTAAGCATCCATGTACTGAGTTCGGATGAGAAAGATTCCCTAAGATAGTCTGGTAAGTTGTGAGCCTCATCAATAACCAAAATCATATCCTTTTCGGATACAGCTAACCAGTCAAATAGCATGTTTCGAATGAGCGGCTCAAAAACATAGACGTAAGGAACTACAACAAGATTTGCCTCTTTGACTAAAATTTTGTTTATCTCGTAGGGACATATCTTCTTTTTTTCGCAATGTTCGATGAATTCTTCTGCGGTTGGAATGTTTGTTTTTGTCCATTCTACAAGATTCTCAACTTTTTCTTTGTTAGAAATAAAATTTCTATAGTAAATGCAACCCTTGTCTTTTCCTTTATTTGCACGTGCTTTCTTTTTTTCATAGGAACAGAATTTTGAAAGTTCCTCGGATGTGCCTTTGGAAAACTCAGGGTTGTTTCGTGCAAGAATACACATGTTGGCTCTACCTTGTATCCCAACTCCAAAAATTTTTTTAGCGCTTTTTGCTTTTTTTCTGATTTCTCTTAGTTCCGTTATAACTTGTCTCTGCTGGGCATTTGTACGTGTAGTGTAAATAATTTTTTTATCGTTTTCTAATGCGTATTCAAGAGCGGAAGTTAGAACGCATATGGTCTTTCCTGAACCCGTTCCTGACTCAAAGACCATGTTCCCGCCTTCAGTAAGAGTATTTTTAATGGTCTGCATTATTGCTGTTTGGTTTTTTCGCGGCTTATACGGAAATAGATTCATTTTAAAAACGGTATATGAGCATGGATAAATAGAGTTGTTGATGAGTACATTGAAACTATTAATTGCCATGCAAAAAAGATGAAATAGACAAAACATCTAAGTACTATTATTACATTAGAAAACAAGAGGGAGGTAATTATGAAAAGAAGAGGAATCGAAATTTGCATAGCATTGCTTCTTTTCGCTGGGCTAGCAATAACACCAGCATTAGGAAGTATTGCTGAAGCTGGTGCCACAAACAAAGTTACTGTGTACTTCTGGGATCTCACTGGCAAAAGACCTGTAAAAAAAGTATTGGAGTTTACTCCATCAGAGTGGACTGATTTCAAAAATCAGATAAGAGAAATTAGAGCAACAAGTACATCGATGGAGGATTCGTTAAATGCACAATTTGCTTTATTCAAAGAGCGCGATATGATATCTTACGATACGACTTACGAATCTCTCAAAACTAGTGCGATGGAGAGATTTAGTAACAGACGTCACACGCAGCCGAGAGCACCTTTAGCCGGCGACATAATAGTAAATGCAATTTGTGCTATCAGCTTTCAATTAACAAATGGTACCACCCTAGTTTTCGGTTTGAATACATTCATAAATCTTGTTGGATTCGACATCATTAGTTTCCACAAGGGATATTCGCCAGATGGAGTAACCACTCTAGGAGGATTGCTCGTCCAGTCAACTACCGCAGGTGAACATATTGGCTCCATGTTTGGCTTACTTGGATATTGGTTTGGAACAAAAACAGGCACTGGAACTTATTCGGATGTAACCGTATCTGGATTCACTGTTGGCACTTTCTGGCTAAAAACATCATAGATTAATTAAATCCGCATTAATCTCATTTTTTTCTATTAATTTATAGTGGAAAGTAGGAAAAATCTATAGATGTAATTTTATAGTGATAGCTGTTAAACCAACAAGACATGATTGAAACCCCGTTTGATCAAATCAAAAAAATTCTATCAAAAGAAATTCCGTCAGAATTGCTAAGTAAAATTCCGGACAAATGGGAAAAGATCGGAGATGTAGCAATAATTAGACTATCTAAAGAGTTGATCAAATTTGAAAAGAAGATAGGAAAAGTCTATGCTGATGTTTTAAAATGTAAAACAACGCTGCGAGACGTAAGCGGAATATCTGGCGTGTATCGTGAACCAAATGTAAAAATTATTTACGGAAACAAAAAAACCGAAACAGTTCACATTGAAAACGGTGTAAGATATAAGCTAGACCCGCAAAAAATTATGTTTTCATCTGGGAATATGGATGAACGCATACGCATGGCGAGAGTTACAAATTCAAAAGAAACAATTGTTGATCTTTTTGCAGGTATTGGTTATTTTACTTTGCCAATGGCCGTGTACAGCAAACCAAAGAAGATTTTTGCATGCGAAATAAATCCTATTGCCTACGAGTATTTATGTAAAAATATTGTTTTGAATAATGCAACCTCCATAGTTGAGCCTGTGCTAGGTGACAATAGAAAAACAGCACCAAAGAATGTTGCTGACCGAGTTGTAATGGGATACATAGACGACACACATAAGTTTTTACCAGTTGCCATCGAGTGTTTAAAAAACAAAACAGGAATTATTCACTATCATGAGGTATGCCCAGAGGAACTATTTCCAGATAGACCTTTTAAAAATATCAAAAAAGAATCTAAAAAATACAAGAGAGAGACTGAACTTTTGGCATATAAATATATAAAATCTTATGCGCCAGGCGTTGGTCACTATGTTCTCGACATGAAAATAGGTGAAAGATGAAAGAAAAAATCAGACTCTACATTTATCATATGAATGAGGACGACCCCAAGAAATGTAGTGCTAAAAAGCTTCATAGGTTTGGTTTTGCAAAGCTTGAAAATAACCTTAAAAAAATACCAAAACATGCAATACTTTTGAGTCCTTTTGCTGAAAAAAGCCTATCTCGAGAAGATTTGCCTGTTGCTGAAGAAGTTGGAATCTTGGCTGTCGATTGCTCCTGGGAAAATGCGGAAGAACGATTTCAGGAGTTTAGTAAAAGTTACATTCCTAGAGCTTTGCCATTTGTAGTTGCGGTTAACCCAGTAAACTATGGTAAACCTTTCAAGTTAACTACGTTAGAAGCTTTTTCAGCTGCTCTTTATATCATTGGTAAACCCGATCAAGCAAGTGAAATACTAAAAATTTATAACTGGGGGCATAATTTTTTAGAGTTGAATAAAGAACCTTTGGAAGATTATAGAAAAGCAAAGAATAGCAAGGAAGTTATAGAGGCGATGAAACACTACATATAAATAGAGTGTATTTGGATATCCCTTCGAGAGGATAAAATTATGAAACAATCACTTGAAACGTTCTTCAGACCGAGCAGCATCGCTGTTGTTGGTGCATCTGCAAACCCTACGAAGATTGGGCATGCTGCACTTAAAAACATTCTAATCTCAGAGTATCAATGTAAACTTTATCCCATCAATCCTGATGATGAAGAGATACTTGGTTTAAAATGTTACAAGAAGTTGACTGATGTCCCTGGTCCAATTGATCTTGTTTTAATATCAGTTCCATCTTCCATTGTTACACAAGTTGTAAAGGATTGTGTTGCTAAAAAAGTAAAACATATTATAATTATAACATCTGGTTTCAGTGAAATAGGAAATCATCAGGGCGAGGAAGAGATTAAAAAAATAGTTAAAGGAACTGATATAAGGATTCTTGGTCCAAACACAATGGGTTACAAGAACGCATCAGATAATCTTGATGCATCTTTTGTTTTTGGTGTGCCTAGGAAGGGCAATGTTGCGTTAATAAGTCAAAGTGGTGCTCTTGGTATTGGTATGATCTACCTAGCTAATAACGAGTTTGTAGGGTTGTCAAAAATAATTGGCATGGGAAACAAGCTTGATATTGACGACGATGATTTAATTGATTATTTCTCTAAGGATCCTGAGACGAAAGTTATTGGTTTGTATATCGAGGGTGTTAAAGACGGTAGGGCTTTTATGAATAGTATAAAAGCCTGTGATAAACCTGTTCTTGTTGTAAAAGCAGGCAAAAGTGTTTCAGGTGCTAGAGCAACAGCATCACACACCGGTTCCATGGCTGGTAGTGATGCGATTTATAGTGCTGCTGTTAAACAAGCAGGCGGGATAAGATGCCGTGATATTGTAGAACTATTTGATATAGCCCGTGCTTTAACAGGGCAACCGCCGTCGCAAGGAAATCGAGTTGGTATAATTACAAATGGTGGAGGAGTTGGAATTTTATTAAGTGATGCTCTTGAGGAAAATG
>Ga0172365_10002730_pt1 | contig 13087 bp, 11 predicted proteins | sample LakKivSesite48cm_FD_114535 | JGI IMG/M metagenome (GOLD analysis project Ga0172365, IMG submission 114535) | Sediment microbial communities from Lake Kivu, Rwanda - Sediment site 48cm | ecosystem: Environmental > Aquatic > Freshwater > Lake > Sediment | place: Rwanda: Western Province, Lake...
TACCTGGTTTGGCGATCCTTGGTTTAGCGTTTTCATTGCCGCAGTAGTGCTACTAGGCACCTCCGAGTTCTATCGTGTATCCGGTAATCTTGATCTAAGGCAGCCTTTGGTTTACCTCGGCCTGTTATGGGCATTAGCCCTTGCTTTGAGCCCTCACTATGTGAATAGCGGTGTATTGCCCGCGGTCGTCACAACTGCTACGGTGATTTCCTTGGTATGGCTGTTATGCCGCCCACTCCAAGAGGATGCGTTTCGCAAGTGGGCATGGGTGGTAGCTGGAGTTCTTTATGTAGGGTGGCTGCTTGGGTACTGGCTTAATTTGCGTATGTTGCCAGGTGGCAGAGGCTGGGTTTACTTAGCCATGTTCACTACGTTTGCCAACGATACTGGCGCTTTTTTCATAGGTAGGACATGGGGTAAGCGCAAGCTAATCCCTGCCATAAGTCCAGCCAAGACATGGGAAGGAACATTGGGGGGCTTACTGACTGCTGTTGTAGTCACTGTAGCAATATCAAGGATTCCCATTCTTTTTTCCCATTCACCTCTCGAATACTGGCAGGCTATTCTGCTCGGCTGTCTTATCAGCGTATTTGCCCAGCTTGGTGACCTGGTCGAGTCTTTGCTTAAGCGCAATATGAGGATAAAAGAATCGGGTGAATTGCTTCCAGGTCATGGTGGCATTCTTGACCGCTTCGATAGCCTCATCTTCACAGGGGTGGTGGTATACTATTACATAGTATGGCTGATGGAATAACTAGAGTAGCTATTCTGGGTTCGACCGGTTCCATAGGACAGCAGGCACTAGATGTTATCCGTGTCTTTCCTAGCAGGTTCCAGGTGATAGCTTTAGCAGGAGGCAGGAACATCAGACTCCTTGAAGAGCAAATCAGCGAGTTGCAGCCTAAGATGTTCTATTCGCTAAACAAGCCTGATATCAGCTACGAAGGGAAGTTCTCGTCTATGGAAGAAATGGCCAGTGCCCCCGAGGTTGACTTAGTAGTTATAGCCACTTCTGGCAAAGTGGGATTGAGCCCCGCGTTGGCGGCTCTGAGAGCAGGCAAAACGATTGCTTTGGCTAATAAGGAAATATTGGTTATGGCAGGCAAAATAATTGTCGATGAGGCCAGGCAGCATCGAGCAAGAATTTTGCCTATCGATAGCGAACATAGCGCCATCTGGCAGTGCCTGCGAGGGGAAAAGAGCAAGATCCAGAGACTTCTTCTGACTGCCTCTGGCGGCCCCTTCTACCGCTATTCAGGAACTCAATTGGCTGCAGTAACAGCAGAAGAGGCCCTACAACATCCTGTCTGGAAGATGGGTAGAAAAGTCACCATTGATTCGGCCACACTCATGAATAAGGGCTTGGAAGCAATTGAAGCTCATTGGCTTTTTGGTATCCCCTTCGAGAGCATTGAAATAGTAATCCACCCTCAGTGCATCGTTCATTCTATGGTGGAGTTCGTTGATGGTTCGATAAAAGCCCAGCTTGGTTTTCCCGATATGAGGTTGCCCATCCAGTATGCTATTTGTTATCCTGACAGGTTATCTAATCCTTCGCTGCCGCGTTTGGACTTGAGGAGAAGCCAGTCTTTGCACTTTGAATTTCTCGATTATGATAAGTTCCCTTGCCTTAAACTAGCCTTGAAGGCTGGTAACCTAGGGGGGACCTACTCCGCTGTGCTTTGCGCCGCAGACGAAATGGCCGTGGAGCTTTTCCTCTCTCATCGGATTGGTTTTGTTGACATTGCCTCAGTGATAGAGGAAACGCTTGAGAGACATCAAGGTATAAGAGAACCCACTCTGGCTGAAATTTGGCAAGCCGATGCGTGGGCCACAGAATATGCCGAGCGAGTTGTTTGTCGTCATGGTGATAGTCGCCCTGAGCCCAGTGCGGGAATTGAACAAACCGGTCTCGAGTTGACGGAATAGTGAATGAACATCGTTCTAGTTGTTGTTCTTTTCATCGGGACCATGTTCGTGGTGATCTCTGTTCATGAACTGGGGCATTTCATCACTGCCAAGCGCGCCGGAGTGAAGGTAGCGGAATTTGGTTTGGGTTTTCCTCCACGACTTTGGAGCACCACGCGAGGAGATACGATATATTCAGTTAATGCAATACCTGTGGGGGCCTTCGTCAAGTCTGTTGGAGAAGACGACCCTGCGGTTCCTCAAAGCCTGGCTAGCAAAGGTTCGTGGCCCAGGTTAGCAGTCTACGCGGCAGGCCCACTAGCTAACATCTTTCTCGCATTTATCCTGCTTAGCGCCTTCTTCATGTTACCTTCAAGTGTGGTAGTTGGCAATGGAGTTATGGTGCACGCCGTCACAGAGGATTCACCAGCAGAGAGAGCAGGCATCGAGGCAGGGGATATAATCCTGGAAGTGGATGGAGAGCATGTCCACAAATGGAGAGATATACAGAATATAATAAGTTCGGGCGAGGAAGGAAAAGAGATAACGCTGGTTCTGGAGAGGGATGGAAGTCGCGAAAAGCTTGCCCTAATACCCAAGTTAAATCCTGACTTGGGACGGTTAACGATAGGTGTTACGCTATGCTGGAATATGGTGAGCCAGGTGGAGAAAGGTTCAGCGGCAGACGAGGCTGGCATCAGCCCTGGAGATACCATCCTAATCGTCAATGAGCAAGCCGTGTATAGCGAAGAGGACATGAGTCGTGTTGTAGCTTCCGTTGAGGAGGGAGGAGAGATGTATTTGACTTTGCTCAGCGGCGGGGAGGTCATTTCAGCACACTTAATTAAGAAGCCTGATTCTGCCGACCCAATGATGGGTGCGAAACTGCGCTGGGTGCAAGGGACTCATATCGGGCAAGAGCGACTTCCCTTGTGGAAAGCGGCTTATCTAAGCGGCAGCTACATCATCCATTTACCCCAAATGATAGTAGCCTCCATTCCACTTATCAAGGAAAGCCCTGATTTGGCATTGATAGGGCCAGTAGGAGCCGGACAGTTGACTATAGAAGCAGTAGAGTCCTTTGGTTTAGGCAATGTGCTGTTCATGGCAGGAATCATTAGTCTGGGAATTGCTTTGTTTAATTTTCTTCCCATCCCCCCACTAGACGGAGCAGGAATGTTAGTCGCCTTTGTTGATAAAATCAGGCGTGGAAGACGTCTTTCCCGTCGCACACTGCGCCTCGCTTATACCATAGGTACTGGTCTTTTGATCACACTCATGGCTATAATAACTTATAATGATATCCTGCGCATAATCACCGGCGGGAGCTTTGGATTGTGACCTATCGACGAATTTCTATACCTGTAAGCCTTGGCGAAGTGACGGTTGGCGGCTATGCCCCGATTGCGGTGCAATCCATGACTAAAACGGATACCCGTGATATTGCTGCCACCATAGACCAGATCAGAGAATTGGAGGATTGTGGCTGCGATATAGTGCGTCTAGCAGTCCTAGACGAGCAAGCGGCTGAGGCCATTTCGGCCATAAAGAAAGGTGTTTCCTTGCCTCTTGTCGCCGATATTCATTTTGACTATCGCTTGGCTTTGGCTGCGTTGAAAGCTGGCGCCGATGGAATCCGCCTCAATCCTGGTAACATTCGTGATAAGGAGCAAATTGCCAAGGTGGTGGCTGAGGCTAAGGAAAGAAAAAGCTGCATCCGAATCGGCGTAAATGCTGGCAGCCTGCCCACAGATTTCGAGCCTGATGCTCCGCTAGCCCGGCGGATGGCTGACATGGCATACGAGGAGATAGGTTTCATCGAGAGCCTTGACTTCAACCTAATCAAGGTCTCTCTTAAAGCCTTTGATGTACCCGCCACTATCCAGGCGTACCAAATAATTGCTGATAGAATACCCTACCCTCTGCATCTAGGCATTACTGAAGCAGGGGTTGCTAAAGTCGGAGCCATACGTAGCGCGATAGGTATTGGGATACTTCTATATCAGGGGATTGGCGATACTATCCGTGTTTCTCTTAGCGCTCAGCCCTGTGAAGAGGTATTCGCTGCTGATGCAATCTTAAAGAGCCTCGGCCTACGCCAGCGAGGCCCAACATTGGTGAGCTGTCCCTCATGTGGTCGAGCTGAGGTTGATGTCATAAAGTTGGCTGAAGCCGTAGACAAGCATCTAGAAAAGATAACTAAGCCCATTAAGGTGGCAGTCATGGGCTGTGTAGTCAATGGGCCTGGCGAAGCTCGAGATGCCGATGTTGGCATTGCCTGCGGGAAGCACAAGGGTGCCATATTCAAAAAGGGAGAAATAGTGAGAACGGTGACTGAAGAGGATCTTCTAGAGGCCCTAATGGCAGAAATAAATTCTCTCCTTCTTGAGAGGGAGACTCTACAGTGAGGTGAAACGAAAATGCGGCTCTCAAACCTTTTTGGCAAAACATTGCGGCAGGCTCCAGCGGAAGCCGAAAGGATAAGTCACCAGCTTCTTCTTAGAAGTGGCATGATTGCCCAAGAGGCTGCTGGAATCTATTCCTATCTACCTCTGGGCTGGAGAACACTCAGGAAAATCGAGCAGATAATCAGAGAGGAAATGGACAAAGCTGGAGGACAGGAATTGATGCTGCCCGTGTTACAGCCTCTTGAGCTGTGGCAACAGTCAGGTCGACGTGCCTCCTTTGGTCAGTCTCTATTCACCTTGACTGACCGGAAGGAGCATAGACTGGCTTTGGGGCCTACTCATGAAGAAGTCATTACTGATCTTGCTCACAGGTATGTGCGAAGTTACCGGGATCTTCCTCTTCTACCTTATCAGATACAAACTAAATTTCGGGATGAACCTCGTCCCCGCGGTGGGCTGTTGAGAGTCTGCGAGTTCATCATGAAAGACCTCTATAGCTTCGATGTTGATGAAGCTGGTCTGGATGAAAGCTATGCCAAGATGGCCCAGGCTTACCGAAACATCTATGCTCGCCTGGAGTTGCCAGCAGTGATGGTGGAAGCTGACAGCGGCGCCATAGGCGGCAAGGAATCCCACGAATTCATGCTCATCACCAAGAGCGGGGAGGATGAGATTGTTCGTTGCGCCCGTTGTGGTTATGCCGCCAATGCCAACAGGGCCCAATTTGCCAAAGCAAGGACAAGCAATGAGGAGGCCTTACCCTTGGAAGAAATAGCCACACCGGACTGCAAGACCATAGAGGAGTTAGCTAGCTTTGTCGGTGTGCCAGCAAGCCAAACAGTCAAAGTTGTTTTCTATTTGGCCGATGGAGAATTTGTCATTGCTGTCATCCGAGGCGATTTAGAGGTTAACGAAACGAAACTCAAAAACCTGCTGAAGTGCTCCGAGCTGCGCCTTGCTACAGAAAGTGAGGTAACTGACGTAGGAATTGTAGCTGGTTTTGCTTCGCCTATAGGTATAGCAGGAATCAAAACTGTCGCTGATGATTCTATAACTCTGGGGTCAAATTTCATCGCTGGCGCTAATAAGCCAGGATACCACTTCAAGAATGCCAACTATCCCAGAGATTTTCAAGCTGAGTTTGTGGCTGATATTGCTTTGGCTCGCCCTGGTGATACTTGCCCCAGGTGCGGTGGTGAACTGTCTTTTGACCATGGCATCGAGGTGGGGCACATATTCAAATTGGGAACATTTATCAGCGAAAAGATGGAAGCATTCTTCCTAGACCAAGATGGCATATCTCGGCCTGCTGTCATGGGCTGCTACGGCATCGGGCTAGGGCGGTTACTGGCAGCAATAGTAGAACAACATCATGATGACAAAGGTATTATTTGGCCCCTCTCTGTTGCTCCTTATCAAGTCTACCTTTGCGCTCTATATTCGGATGATGCCGAGGTCACTACTGCCAGTGAAAAGGTATATCAACAACTGGAAAAAGAGGGATTAGAAGTGCTTTTCGATGACCGTAGTGAGTCCCCTGGAGTCAAATTCAACGATGCCGACCTTCTGGGGATACCTTTAAGGTTGACCATGTCACCACGCACTCTAAAAAGCCAGTGCATAGAAGCGAAATGGCGCACAGAGAAAGAACCAAAACTCCTACGTTTAGAGAACGTTGCTGGGCAAATAAAGAAATTGCTGAGCGCAACTGCAAAGTATTAGAGTTGTTTAGCTTTAGCTCGCTGCTGCAATTGAGCGGCAACATATATCAAGGTGCTACCAAGGATAATGCAGACCAGGATCTTGATCATTCTAGGTATATCCATGCTCAAGAAAAAAGCAAGGGTAAATATGCCTGCTACACAAGAAAGTCCATACATTGCCATATGAGCTTTAATTGGCCGTCTTTTGCCTGCGTGCCAAATCAGCCATCCAATAAAAGCTAGCGATAAAATTATACCCACAATAGTCAACATCTAAGCTACCATCCTGCTTCCTGAAAATGCCTTCCTAGCAAAGCAAATAGGTTTATCGAAAGGATAAGGCAAACCAGTTTGCTCCAGTCAGAAAGGTATCTGACGTACTCCGCGGCCAAGTAAGCCACGCCGGAGATACATAATGCGATACCAAAGCCATATAGAATGTAAGTCCTCATCTGCACTAAAACCCTGCTATTTTGGCGGAAGGCAGAGGATAAACCGGGTATGCCAATTCAGAACGCGCAGCATAGTAACTCACAATTATGCTCCGCTCTATTCCTTGAAGCTCCACTCTTACGGTATACTCCCCAATGTTAAATCCGCTGGATTGCAGGTCCCCCGAATCTAAGTCCCACTCCGCTGTCGTTTTGTGAAATGGCTCTATTATCCTCTTCTCAGAAAATAAATCCAAGAGCTTTCTGTTTTCTTTCCACAGTGATGCATGAATATAAGTGGAATAGGATGAGAAACAGCGATTGTCAATTTCATACCGAAAGCGAACTGTCTGACCCCACTCAGCTCCTACCTGGTAGGGATAATAGTATCCGTTGCGCTCAGAGTGCAGCCAGTAATCAGGGCCTATCTCTTGTTCGTGTTCACCAGCCGTTACATAAAACGTATCGTAGACACCCAGGTAGCCGTCAATGACAAATACAGCAATGATGCCAACAAAACAAACTATGGCCAGACATAGGTAAAAGTTTCTCTTGCCCTTTGTTGCCATGGCTTAAATCCCTGTTCTTGGTTACTTTAGCTCCGCAGAGTAGCACCTAGCTCCTGACGCAGTCTGTCAAGCATTTGCTCTTGGGTTTTGTTGACTTCTTCGTCAGTCAAAGTGCGCTCATACGATTGATAGACAATTCTCATAGCGAAGGACTTCATACTATCAGGCAGCTGCTTACCAGTATAAAAATCGAACAGGGTGACTTCGCTTACTAACGGAAAGCTTCGAATTATGCCCACCACTTGTTGATAGGTTACTTGCTTATCTATTACCAAACAGATATCCCTGCTTAAGCTTGGGAACCGTGAAATGGCACGGTATTCCTTTAACTTGGCTGTCTTTTCCAATAGCTTTTCCATGTCCATTTCGATAAGGTAAGCAGTGCCGGGAAGCTCAAAAGCTTGCATCACTTTGGGGTGCAGCTCGCCTGCGACACCTACCTTGTCGCCCTTAATGATTATGTCAACCCCCTTTCCAGGTAGTAAGCTTTCGTCATTGCTAACCTCAAAGGTCGCCGAGAGGTCTAATTGCCTCAATAGGCTCTCTACCACTCCCTTGGCATCGAAAAAGTCAAGTGACTTGTTATCGCCATGCCAAGATAACTCATGTCTGGGGCCGCTAAGCAAGGCACAGAGCAAGTCCTTTTCTTCTGGTAATTCCTTTCCCTGTGGCAGAAATACCTTGCCAATCTCAAATAGTCTTATGCCATTCTCTTCGTGTTTTTGGTTACCAGCCAGAGCGGCCAAAATATTGGCTCGCAAGTTAGTACGGAGATATTCCTGCTCCTTTGTCAGCGGATTGGCTACCTTCAAGGGCATAACCTTCACGTCAAGGTCTGGAGAAAGCCTTCGCAATTTTTCCAGACTGGTCAAAGAGTAGGTTAGAACTTCCTGAAAACCGCAGCTTACTAGAATATTGCTTAGCCTCCGTTTGAAACTAAGCAGTGGGGTTGGCTCTCGCATGGGCAAAGAGGAACTAAGCCTAATGGCTGGAATCTCTTCGTAGCCGATGATGCGAACCACTTCCTCTACAAGGTCCGCAGCACACTTGACATCGCTACGCCAGTAAGGGGCAAGTACTGAAATTTGTGAAGGTAAGCGGGACTCCTTGCATTCAAAGCCCAGGGATCGCAACACTATGGTTATCTTGGCAACGTCTATTTCCAAACTGGAAAGCCGCTTCACCTCCTCTGCGGAAAACAAGATAGCCTCTGGTGCTCTTTTGCCGGGATAAGCGTCAAGCGCGCCTTTGGCCGCCTTACCACCGGCCAACTCCACCAGTAATTGAGTGGCTCGCTGCAGCGGTAATTGTGGTAGTTCCGGACTTAAATTCTTATCGAAGCGGATAGAAGCTTCGCTTTGTAAGCCAAGATGGCGGCATCCGCGACGAATCACGGCTTGATTGAAATTCGCTGACTCCAGAAGAATAGTGTCAGTTGCATCTGTAACCTCGGTGTCTAGCCCGCCCATAATCCCGGCGATAGCCACGGGTTTCTCCTCATCAGCGATAACCAAGATATCTTCAGCGAGAACTCTCTCTATCCCATCGAGACTAGTTATGGTCTCGCCACGCTTTGCTCGGCGGACTATTATCTTGCGGCCTCTCAGCTTTTGATAATCAAAAGCATGCAAAGGTTGACCGTATTCAAGCATAACATAGTTGGTTACATCAACGATGTTGCTGATGGGGCGCATACCATAGCTGCGCAGACGTTGCTGTAGCCACCAGGGAGAAGGCCCAACGTTAACGCCAGTAATCAAACTGGCACAATACCTTGGACATAAACTTGGTTCAACGATGCTAACAGAGACTAAGTGGTCTATGGAATCCTCAGTTTCTTCATAGCTAATTCTGGGCGGACGAAGCCCGTGATCAGTCAAAGCCGCGATTTCTCTAGCAATGCCGATCACCGATAAGCAATCTGGTCGATTGGGCGTTATGTCCAAATCAAGGATTGTATCTCCAAGATATTCAGCAAATGGCATACCTGTTGGGGCCTCCGAAGGCAGTACCATGATGCTCTCGTGATTGTCGGAAATGCCCAGCTCCTTTTCGGAGCAAACCATACCCTCAGACAGAATACCACGAATCTTGGCTGGCTTCAGCGTCATTGCTTTTCCAGTATGCCCATCAATAAGCTGAGCTCCAGTACTGGCGAAGACCACCTTCTGGCCAACAGCAACATTAGGGGCACCGCAAACCACGGTAACTTGCTTAGTGCCAAGATCGACGGTGGGTAGTTTCAAGCGGTCTGCGTTAGGATGTGGAATAAGAGCTACTACCTCTCCTACCACCAGCTCTTTCCATGCAAGGCCTATAGTCTCTATACACTTGACCTCCATCCCCGCCATGGTTAGCTTCTCACCTAGCTGCTTGGGAGCAATGCTGATGTCAACATAGTCCTTGACCCATTTAAGCGAGACTTTCACCTCGGTTCTCCCAAATCTAGAATTGGCCTAAGAATCTGGTATCATTATTGTAAAAGAGGCGAATATCATCAATGCCGTAGCGAAGCATAGGAATTCGCTCTACACCCAGACCGAAGGCAAAACCGGTATAGATTTCTGGATCAATGCCGCCACGCTCAAGCACCTCGGGATGCACCATTCCTGCACCTAGGATTTCGATCCAACCGCTGTTTCCGCATAAGCGGCAACCAGCGCCGGCACAAGCTAGACACTCAATAGCTACTTCCACCCCGGGCTCCACAAAAGGGAAATAATCACAACGGAAGCGCACCCTCCGTTCCTGACCAAAAAGGCAATGACAGAAGTCAAACAAAGTGCCTTTCAATTCAGCCAGAGTAATTCCCTTGTCCACAGCCAAGCCTTCAACCTGATAAAACATGGATTCGTGAGTAGCATCAGTTGCCTCATATCGGTAAGATCGCCCCGGCACCACGGCTCTTATCGGCGGCCGCCTTTCTTCCATAATTCTAATTTGCATTGGCGACGTATGAGTGCGCAACAGTCTGGCCTCATCACCCATCTCAGGGTCTATCCACAGAGTGGCAAACATATCTCGCGCTGGATGCTCTTGAGGTATGTTTAAAGCTTCGAAGTTGTAGTAATTCCACTCTACGTCAGGCCCCTCAAAAATTTGGAAGCCCATATTCTTGAAGATATCGCAAATTTCCTCAAGCGTCTGGGTAACCGGGTGAAGCCGCCCTATGCTAACAGCCCTGCCTGGCAGAGTAACATCCAGTCTTTCACGCTCCAAGAATGAGGCCAGGTAGCTTCTCTCTAAGAATTCTTTCCTCTGAGCTGAATTGGCCTGTAAGGATAGTTTGATTTCGTTGGCCCGGGAGCCTACTAGTCTACGCTCCTCGGAAGGTAGTGTGGCCAAGGAACGCAAAACTTGAGTTAATCTGCTTTTCTTGCCTAAATAGCGGATCCGCCATGACTCTAGCTCCCTGAGTTCGCTAATTCGATTTAGTTCATCAAGAGCTTGTAGACGAATTCCCTCAAGCTGTTTTAGCATTTGCATTTTCAGATGAGCTCGAAGTCAGCAGTTCGGTGAAACCTTCAGGGTCTTTAACCGCCATATCAGCTAGCATTTTGCGGTTTATTTCCACGTTTGACTTTCTTAAGCTAGCTATAAACCGGTTGTAACTGACACCCTGGGCCCGTGCAGCAGCATTAATGCGGGCAATCCACAACTTCCTGAAATCCCCCTTCCGCTCCCGACGATGACGGTAAGCATAGTCCAAAGAATGCAACATGGACTCATGAGCTACATGCCACAGAGAGTGCCGCTTACCTCTATGTCCCTTAGTTAACTCGAGCACCTTTCTATGACGCCGATGGGTAACCTTTCCACTTGTAGCTCTTGGCAAAACTGTTCCTCCTTAATCTTGTTTCTTAGCTCTCGTTTTCCTATTTATAAGGCAAAAACCTTTTGACCCGTTTCTTATCTGCCAAAGATACGGGAATCATCTCATCATACAGCCGCTTGGCTCTGGCAGCCTTTTTCCGCCTCAGATGACTTTTGCCGCATTTACCACGCAGAAGCTTACCATTACCTGTCACATGAAAGCGGCTCTCAACTCCTTTGTGAGTCTTAAGCTTTGGCATTTGATTTCGCCTCCTCTGCCTTTCTAGCAGAAATGCGAGAGAGCGTCAAAGCTATGTGCCTTGCATCCTTAGCGGGATGGTCAGTGGCCACAGCTTCTTCTTTCAGAGATTCGGCCACCCTCCGTAACACATTCCAGCCCAGCTCAGGATAGACAACCTCCCGTCCCCTAAACCTTACTAATACCCTGACTTTGTTACCCTCTTCCAGCAATTCTCTCACTTTTCTGATCTTTGCCTGCAAGTCATGCTCCTCAATTTTAGGCCTGAACCGAACCTCTCTGAGCAAGCTAGCTTTCTGACCTCTCTTCTTCTTTTTCTCCTTCTTAGTCTGCTCGTACTTATATTTGCCATAGTCGGTAAGCCGACACACTGGTGGAGATGCTGTTGGCGCCACTTCCACTAGGTCCAGCTCGTGCTCCACGGCAATTTGTAGTGCCTTAGGTAGTGGCACCACACCCAATTGCTCCCCGTTTTCACCTATAAGGCGAACCTCCTTTGCTCTAATTTGTCTGTTGACCGCTACTCGCTTGACTATGCTTGTCTCACCTGTCAAAAGGATTCAGGCCTTAGCCTCTATAACTGCTTTTATTTTCGCTTTGGCCTCTGATAGTGATTGTAGTCCTACGTCTTCACCATTTCTAAGACGAAGTGATACGCTAGATGAAGCTGCCTCCTTGTCACCGACTATGAGCATGTAGGGAATCTTTGCCAGTTGTCCATCTCTTATTTTCAGGTTCATTCGTTCGGAGCGGTCGTCAACTTGGGCACGTATCTTCTCCTGCTGCAGTTCTTCTCTTATTCGGTGGGCATAATCGCTGTGGCGGTCTGCTATCGGGATTACCATCGCCTGGACTGGTGCCAACCACACGGGAAAGGCACCACCATAGTGTTCAATCAAACAAGCTAGAAAACGTTCCATGCTGCCCAGAACAGTACGGTGTATCATTGTAACAGTATACTCCAGTCCATCACTACCAATGTAACAGACCTGGAAGCGTTGTGGCAAGTTGAAATCAACCTGAATAGTAGGACCCTGCCAGCCATGCCCTATAGCATCTTTAATCTTGATATCAATTTTTGGTCCGTAGAAGACTCCTTGCCCAGGATCGACCTTATAAGGCGTCTTAAGGGTCTCTAAGACACGCGTCAACGATCCAGTAGCTTGTTCCCACATTTCCATTGTGCCCGCATATTTTTCTGGCCGCGTGGATAAGGCCACCTCATAATCAGTAAAACCAAAAGTAGTCATCATAAACTGCGACAGCCTTACAACCCCAGCTACCTCCGCTTCGATTTGGTCAGAGCGACAGAAGATGTGGGCGTCATCCTGTGTAAAGCCTCTAACCCTAGCTAGACCATACAATACGCCTGCCCGTTCATAGCGGTATACCGTGCCTAACTCGGCATACCTCAAAGGCAAATCACGATAACTGCGCACCTGACTCTTGTAGATCATGATATGTCCTAGGCAATTCATGGGTTTCAATATATATTGCTTCCCTTCAACATCCATTGGCGAATATAAGTAATCACGGTAGAAATCCCAATGCCCGCTAGTTTTCCACAAGTCTATCTTGGCAATGTGAGGAGTGTAGACAATGTCATAGCCCTGCTTCATATGTTCTTCTTTCCAGAAATCCTCAATAATCTGCCGAATCAAGGCACCTTTGGGATGCCAACAAATCAACCCGGGGCCAATTTCCTCATGAATACTGAAAAGGTCAAGCTCCTTGCCTAGCCTTCTATGGTCTCGTTTGGCGGCTTCAGCTTGCTGAGCCAAGTAGCCTTCAAGTTCGGTTTGGCTATCAAAAGCTACACCGTAAATTCTTTGCAACATCGGCCGTTTTTCATCACCCCGCCAGTATGCTCCAGCTATATGTGTTAGTTTAAAAGCACCGATCTCAGCGGTGGAAGCTACATGAGGACCGCGGCATAGATCGGTGAACGAGCCTAGCGTATAAGTGGTCACCGTGGTCTCAGGAAGCTCATCAATAA
>Ga0172365_10002733_pt1 | contig 13087 bp, 11 predicted proteins | sample LakKivSesite48cm_FD_114535 | JGI IMG/M metagenome (GOLD analysis project Ga0172365, IMG submission 114535) | Sediment microbial communities from Lake Kivu, Rwanda - Sediment site 48cm | ecosystem: Environmental > Aquatic > Freshwater > Lake > Sediment | place: Rwanda: Western Province, Lake...
AATGCCTGAGATTAAGATATTAGAAGAAGTTTGTAAAGGTTGTGGTCTTTGTTGCGATGATATTTGTCCGGTTGGTATTTTGAGGCTTTCGCCAGAGCGGATCAACTTAAGTGGTTATCATCCTGCTGAGATAACTGATATGTCAAAATGCATAGGCTGTGGATACTGTTATATGACCTGTCCTGAACCAGCGATTGAAGTGTATAAGTAAAGAGTATCAGGACATCAAGATATCAGAAAATTAGGAGAAAAATATGGCTGAAAAAGAATTGATGTATGGAAATCATGCCGTGGTAGAAGGTGTAATCCATGCGGGTTGCAGGATTTTTGCTGGCTATCCGATAACGCCGCAGAACGAAATCCCAGAATATATGTCCGTAAGGATGAATGAGGTTGGTGGTGTATTTTTGCAGACCGAGAGTGAACTTGCCGCGATAAATATGCTCTTTGGTGCAGCATCTACGGGTGCACGCGTAATGACCTCTTCTTCTTCACCAGGAATAAGTTTGATGCAGGAAGGGCTTTCCTACATTACTGGTGCTGATGTGCCGGTTCTTGTGGCAAATGTGGTGCGTGGTGGTCCTGGTTTAGGTAATATTGCACCTGCCCAATCAGATTATTATCAAGCAACAAAGAGTGGTGGTCATGGTGATTATCATACAATTGTTCTTGCCCCAAATTCTGCCCAAGAATTATTTGAATTTCCACGACTTGGTTTTGAACTTGCAGAAAGGTACCGGAATCCCGCATTGATTCTCGCCGATGGCTTATTAGGTCAAATGATGGAGCCAGTACAACTTAAGGGCGAACCCATTGACCCAAAGAGTTTACCTGAACAGGATTGGTGGCTTACTGGTTGTAAAGGTAGAGAAAAAAGGGTTATCCGTTCTTATGATTTAAGACCCGGTAAACTTGAAGAGTGGAACTGGCGTAGATGGGAGAAATATCAAAAGATCATAAAAAACGAACAGAGGTTTGAGGAAATAAAGTGTGATGATGCTGAAATAATTATTGTGGCTTATGGGACATCAGCCCGGGTCTCTGAAGCGGGTTTGAGATTAGCCAGAGAAAAAGGTATAAAAGCAGGCTTATTAAGACCAATTACACTCTGGCCATTTCCTGTTGATATTATAAGTGAACTTTCCAAAAGAATAGAAAATTTCCTGGTGGTGGAAATGAGTCTTGGTCAGATGATTGATGATGTGAAACTTGCAATTGAAGGTCGTTCAAAGGTTTATTTTATTGGCCATCCGGGTGGCGGACTGCCCAATACCCAGGAGGTCTTTAATAAAATTCTTGAAATAAGGGGTAAGAAATGAAGATGATTTTTGGTCGACCATCAGGTTTGACAGAGATTAAACAACGCTATTGTCCTGGCTGTGGGCACGGTATTGTCCATCGTATTATTGGTGAATTACTCGTAGAGATGAATATTCGGGAAAAGGCTGTTGGTATTGCACCTGTAGGTTGTTCAGTTTTTGCGGATGAGTATTTTAATTGTGATATGATTCAAGTTCCTCATGGCAGGGCACCAGCAGTTGCTACGGGTATAAAAAGGGCAAGACCTGAATGTTTTGTCTTTTCTTACCAGGGCGACGGTGACCTCGCAGCTATTGGCACTGCCGAGACAGTTCACTCTGGTGCAAGAAATGAAAATATTTCGCTAATTTTCATTAATAATGCAATTTATGGCATGACCGGTGGTCAGCTTGCACCTACTACCTTACCTGGTATGAGGTCAACAACCTCAGTCAAGGGTCGTGATGTAGTAAAACAAGGTTATCCTATAAAGGTTTGTGAATTGCTCAATGGACTTGATGGACCATATTATCTTGAACGGGTTGCGGTTGATACACCGAAGAATATTATCAAGACAAAAAAGGCAATAAAGACCGCATTCCAGTATCAACTTGGAAACAAAGGATTTTCGCTTATTGAAGTTTTATCAATGTGTCCAACCGGCTGGGGTGTGAGTCCGGTTCAAGCAAAGAAATGGATTACTGAGGTGATGGTAAAATATTATCCAATTGGTGAATTCCGTAATCGGGCAAAGGAGGCAAAATGACGAATGAAATAATCATTGCTGGTTTTGGTGGTCAAGGTGTGGTCTCTTCAGGTATAATCCTTGCCTATGCCGGATTATTGGAAAACTTGAATGTAACATTCTTTCCTTCCTATGGTGCTGAGATGCGTGGTGGCACTGCAAACTGTTCAGTGGTAATATCAAATGAAAAGATCGCTTCACCTGTGGTTACAAATCCTGATGTTGTAATTATAATGAATGAGCCTTCTTTATTAAAATTTGAGCCCCTGATTAAAACCCGGGGTCTTTTATTCTTCAATAAAACTCTGATTGAATCACGACCCAAAAGGAATGATATTGAAATCATTCAGATAGAGGCAAATAAAATTGCTGAGGAACTTGGTCAGGGCAGGATTGCAAATATGGTGATGCTCGGTGCATTGATTAAAAAATCTGGCATAATTGGTATTGAAACTATGAAAAAGGCACAGCGTAAAAGATTCTCCCGGGCAAATGAAACACAACTTGTTCTAAATGACCGAGCATTGGACAAGGGCTACGGATTACTATAAAAAATGGGTTAAATGGTTATTGGTTAAATCAGCCACACTTTAGAGCAGATAACGATTCAAATCAGAATGTATGCTTGACAATATCCTTCCTTTAGTAAAAAGACCAATCCGTTATACAGGTGGTGAACTCAACATAACGATAAAAAATCATCCTCATATCTTCGTAGGTATTGTTTTCCCTGAAGTCTATGAAATTGGAATGTCTAACCTCGGGATAAAGATTATTTACCATCTCTTAAGTCAACAACCTGAAATTCAATGCGAAAGGATCTTTGCACCCTGGCCCGATTTTTGTGATTATTTAAAACAGTACAACCTGTCTTTATACAGCCTTGAGACAAAAAAACCACTAAAGGAATTTGACCTTTTGGGTTTTTCACTCCAGAGTGAATTGAATTATACAAATGTCTTATACATCTTGGAACTTGCTGGTATTCCATATAAAAGCATTGAGCGGAATAACCAGAATCCGATATTGATTGCAGGTGGTCCCTGCACCTTAAATCCAAATCCTTTAAGTCCGGTATTTGATGCCTTTGTTATTGGCGATGGCGAGGAAGTGGTTAACGAAATAAGCCAAATTCTTACAAACATACCCCGGGATAAAAAATTAGAACGAATTGAAGCACTTGCACAATTAGAAGGCGTCTGGGTGCCTCAGATTCATAGAAAAGAAAAGATTATAAAAAAACGGCTATTTAGTAAACTAACTGATGAGACCCTGCCTGCACCTTCAATCCTTCCTATATGTGATATTACCCATGACCGGCTAGCAATTGAGGTAATGAGAGGGTGTACTTATGGCTGTCGATTCTGTCAGGCAGGATACACAAATCGTCCCTTAAGAATAAGGTCTGAATCAAGTATTCTCAAGGGAGTGGAAAAAGGTATCCGGGAAACAGGCTGGGAAGAGGTTTCCCTTTTATCATTTTCCATACTTGATTATCCTGGTCTCGCAAATCTTATAAGAAAACTTAATGAACTATTGAAAAAGAAAAATATCAGTATATCATTACCTGCAATGCGCGGAGAATTATTCACTGAGAACCTGGCATCTCTATTAAAGGAGATTAAAAAAACTGGTATCACATTTGCACCCGAGGCTGGTTCAGAAGAATTAAGAAGGCGAATAAATAAACCATTCTCTGAACAAAATCTTATGAACTCCATAAGGGTTGCTTATGCACAGGGTTGGCGCCAGGTAAAATTATATTTTATGATTGGTCTTCCCTTTGAAAAGGAAAAAGATGTTCAGGAGATAAAAAGATTGGTCAACGAAATTTTAAAATTGTATCCTAAGGGTGGAATAAAACTTTCTATATCTTCATTTGTTCCCAAACCGCACACACCCTTTGAATCAGTTCGTTTTCTCTCAATCGATGAATTAAACGCGCGAATTGAGACAATCAAAAAAATAAAAAGAACCAGAGTAAATTTGAATTATCAGTCGCCTGAGATTTCATTTATTGAGGCATTCCTCACCCGGGGCGATGAAAAAATTTTTCCTGCAATTGAAGAAGTTTATAAGAATGGTGGGAAATTTGAGGAGTGGCGTGAATTCTTTGATTTCAAAAGATGGGAAAAGGCATTTGAAAAAACCGGAATTACACCCTTAAAATATCTTAATGAACAAAATAACCGACCATGGGATTTTATTGATATTGGTGTAAAAAAAGAATTTTTGAAGGTAGAATATGACCGGGCAGAAAAAGGATTGGCAACTGCAAACTGCTATTATGATGAATGTTCCAGCTGTGGTGCGTGTGATGGGAATATGGTAAAATTCCAGAAAACTGAAGAAAAATATCTTGGCTATGGAAGGTATCCAAAGAAGATATCTCAACCATTCATTTATCGTGTGAAATACTCAATCGGCGAAGATTTTCGTTATGCCTCTCACCTGGATATTACCAGAACAATCTATCGTGCACTCCGACGCACTGATTTACCTTTATCTTTTACTTCCGGATTCTCGCCCATTCCTAAGGTGTCATTTGGTCCACCCAAAAGCGTGGGTCAGATTTCCAAATCAGACTATTTTGATTTTTATCTGGACAGTGAATATTTTGGTAATATCTCCAGAGAATTAAATGCACGGTTTCCACCAGGCATACGCATTCTTGATGTTCGTGTAATATCCAACAGTACTCTATCTTTATCAAACTCAATAAATTTAATCTATTATGAAGTCAATATACCCGATAACGAAATGCGTAAGCCGATTGATATTTTTAAAAACCAGCCAATCTATATTAATTCTAAATCAAAAGTTAAAAATCTTTCTGAAACAGTAGAATCTATCTCTTACAAAGACAATATTTTAAATTCTGGTCTGTATTATGGTGAAAAGTATGTGAATATCTATGAACTATGTTCGTACCTAACTGAAATTCCATTGGAACAGGCAAAAAAATTTAAGGTTACCAGAACCTTGATGTTTATTAAACAGAGTGGTTTATTATACTCGCCAATGGAGGTAAAATGACGAGAAAGGATATATTTGTAAGTGTTGCCACCACAGAAACCAGGATTGCAGTATTGGAGAACGATGTTTTAATAGAATTTCATGTAGACCGCCCAGACCAAATAAGCCTTGTCGGTAATATATACAAGGCATTGGTTCTAAATCTAATGTCCGGTTTAAAGGCAGCATTCGTTGATATTGGTCTTGAAAAGAATGGGTTTTTACCACTTGATGAAATTCCGTTTAAAGAATTTTCTGAGTTATTCGAAAATGAAGATATTGAAATTGATGAAGAGTTCAAAGTCGAGGGAATTAAGCTTAAAGAAAATCAGGAAATTATCGTGCAGATTACAAAAGATTCATACGGTGTTAAGGGACCGCGCGTGACATCTTATATCTCTATCCCGGGAAGATATATAGTACTATTACTAAATGCCAAGAATGTTGGTGTTTCAAGAAAGATACATCACAGGCACGAAAGAGAACAACTTGCCAGGATCGGAAAAGAAATTAAACCACAAGGGATGGGTTTGATCATCCGCACTGCGGCAGCAACCGCACGACCCGAAGAGATACAGCAGGAGGTGCAATATTTAAAATCAATGTGGGAGAAAAGTTTAAAACTTGTGGCTGAACCAGCACCACATCTAATTTACGCTGAGCCTAGTACCCTTATCAAAATTGTGCGCGACCTGTTTAACCAGGAAGTACGTAATCTCTATGTAGACAATGAATTAAAATATCGTGAGATAATTCAATATTTAAATAATGTTTCACCGCGCATGCGTTCTCGGCTAAAATTATACAAAGAGCCTGAGCCACTATTTTTTAAATATGGCATAGAAGAACAATTGAAGACGATATTTGAAAGGAAGATCTGGTTACCCAGTGGTGGATATATCGTTCTTGACCAGACTGAGGCATTTCTTGCAATTGATGTCAATACCGGTAAATCATCAAAGGAAAAACAGGCAGAAAAACTTGCCCTTTCTACAAACCTTGAGGCAATAAAAGAGATTGCACGGCAACTTCGTTTGCGCGATATTGGTGGCCTTGTGGTCGTTGACTTGATTGACCTTGAAAAGAAAGAAAATCTGGAAAAAATTGTCCGTGAATTTAAATCACTCATCCGCAGTGACCGTGCCCGATATCGGATTGGTGAAATCAGTGAATTTGGTTTATTCCAGTTTACACGTGAACGTTCGCGCACAAGCCTTACCTATTCATTGAGTGAAGTATGTCCCGTATGTAAGGGACGCGGTAGAATAATATCAAAGATGAGTGTGATCAGTGATATTGAAAGATGGTTCTTTAATAATGCACGTTCCATAAAGAATAAAATCGTGGAGTTACAGGTTTCTCCGCGTATTGCGGATTTTTTGACGACTCGTGGTTCTGATATTCTGGCAAAATTCTCCCGCGACTGTAATCTTATTTTAAAAATAAAGGCGGATTTTACAATGGCAGAAGATGATTTCAAGGTGTCGGTGATATGAAAAGAACATTTTTTGATAAAGAGATAGGCGAGGAAATCTGGAATAAACTTGAAGAATTGGTATGGTTGTGTCGTGGTGATATTATCAAAATGACGACCATTGCTGGGTCGGGACACCCTGGTGGTTCAATGTCTTCCATTGATATTTATCTCACCCTTTTATATTTTGCAAATATTACACCAGAAAATTACAATGAATCAAACCGTGATAGAATTGTTGTAAGCCATGGTCACACCTCACCTGGTTTATATTCGGCACTTGCCAGGCTCGGATTTATTGACCTGAACGAGCTATTGATAAGTTTTAGAAGAATCCATAGCCCATTTGAAGGGCACATTGAGCGGCATATTCCGGGTGTTGAATGGTCTTCAGGCAATTTAGGCCAGGGATTATCTGCAGGTTGTGGTTTTGCCCTCGCCTCAAAATTAAAGAATTTGGGTTATCACACATTTGTAGTAATGAGCGATGCGGAACAGGCAAAAGGACAGGTTGCGGAGGCAAGGCGATTTGCCAGGAAATTCAACCTAAATGACCTCACCGTGCTTATAGACTATAACCATTTTCAGATCTCAGGCAGGGTTGAAGACATTATGCCCGTTAATATGAAGGCGAACTATCTTGCGGATGGCTGGAAAGTCTTGGAAATATCTGGTCATAATCATAAAAAAATCTATGAAGCAGTAAAAACGGCGTTAGCAGATAGTTCCAATCCCTATGCCATTATTTGCGAGACCACAATTGGAAAGGGAGTATCATTTATGGAGAATAACCCCAAATACCATGGACAGGTATTGACCAGGGATGAGTGTACCCTGGCACTTAAAGAGTTAAAACTTGATGATGATTTGAATATATTATTTGAACAAAGGAAGGAAAAGATTAAAAAATATAAAAAAATAGATAGCTCCCTACCGGCAATAAATACAGGGAAGCCCAAAATTTATATTGATGCAACAGATCCAAGAGTTGCCTTTGGCAATGTTCTTGAAGAAATCGGCAACCTGAATCCTGCCAATACAATTGCAGTATTTGATTGCGACCTCAGTGATTCGGTAAAGACTAATAAATTTGCCAAAATTCTTCCCAACAATTTCTTTGAGGCAGGTGTGAGTGAACATACTACTGCTACAGTAGCAGGTGCATTGTCAATAAATGGTATAATCAGTATCTGGGCAGATTTTGGTGTGTTTGCAATTGACGAGGTTTATAATCAATTAAGGCTTAACGATATAAACAATACAAACTTAAAGATATTTACTACACACCTTGGCTACAATGTCGGACCAGATGGCAAGACCCATCATTGTATTGACTATCTTGGGCTTTTAAAAAATCTCTTTGGAGTTAAGATTGTTATTCCTGCTGACCCCAATCAGACCGATCATATTGTGCGTTATGTATTAAACCAACCCGGAAACTGGGTAATCGGAGTTGGACGGACAAAATTGTCAATAATAAAAATGGATAATGGCGAGATTTTCTTTGATGAACATTATAAATTTGAATATGGCAGATCGGATTTGATTAGAGATGGTAATGGCTGTGCTGTGTTTGCCTTTGGTCCGATGATTCATCAAGCAATTGAGGCATATAATATTTTAAACAAACAGGGTATCAAAATCAAAATATATAATGTTTCAACACCATTTTCCGTTGATAAAAATTCAATAAAAGACGCAGCAAAGACTGGTCTTATAATAACATATGAAGACCATATTGTTCATACTGGTCTTGGTAGTATTATTGCGCAGATTATTGCTGAAGAAAATATTAAAACAAAATTCGTCAAAATTGGCATAAAACAGTATGGTGGTTCTGATGAACCTGAATCGTTGTACAAAAAGTATGAACTTAATACAGAAAGTCTGGTGGAGAAAATACAAAAAAATTTGTAGTATGATTACACGGCTGATGAAACAAAAGATGACACAGATAAAATTAGGTTAATCGCTACTCAAAAAAATTATCTCGATTATCAACAATCTTCTTGGGTGTGAATATGGACTGACTGAGATTTTGTAATCTCATCTGCCGTGCATATTGAATATAGCGAATCATTGTGGAATCAACGGGAAGAGTGGTCTTTTTATCACAGCGGATTATATATCCTGCCCAGTCTGTAATTAATGGTTTTGATATTTGATTTGGTTCCAGACTGGCAAGGGCACCAGCGAATTCCTGACCGTATCTTGTTTCAATATCAGCAAGTGTAACATTACTAATGCCACTCTGGAGGAATAATATTGTATCTTTCGCAGCAATTTGTTTTAATGTAATGCCGGATTGTAATTGATTAGATATGTTATTCAAATATTCACCAAGAAAGGTTTTTAAATTTTCTCTTTCACATCTTGCCCGGATTATATTCTTATCATTTTCGTTATTTAAACTCAAAATCTTACCAGGAATGAGTGAATCAAGTGTAAATAGATAATAGCCACCAAAACTGCTAAAAGGACCGATGATTTCATCTGGTTTCAACTTCTTTTTTAAAACCTTTGCCAATCCTTCCTGATTGCGCACAGGAAAATTTATTCTTTCCTGACTTAATGGATAGGTTTTATGAACAGTGAGATTGAATTCCTTTGCTGCCTCTTCAAAATCCATTTCCTTTACTGAAGTTTTGAATGATTCAATCCGGTCATTTAATTCTGCTAGTGTGGTTGAAGAAACATCAATATTAACCCGTACTAAATAGAGCACTCCTTTACTGACGCGTTTAATTACCTCAAAGCCCTTGGAAGAAAGAATTATATCTGAAATTGCACCGTTTTTTAATTTTTTATAAGCATCAATCTCATAAGGTAGTAGTTCATTTTCATTTTTAAACTTTTTTTCTATCAATGTATCATCTGAGACTTCCCGGGCAACCGTTAAGAAATCCTCACCCTCCTTAATACGCAACAAAAAGTCCTCAAGCCTTTCTCTTGCCTCAGTTGTATCATCAATTGAAGGAATTTTTTCAAAGAATACATACTTCAATACCTTAGTTTCAGGATAGGTAAAATCCTTTTTATATTTAGCATAATAATCCTTTAAGTCTTCATCAGTGATTTCGCTTTTGCCCCGCAATCGGAATAATGGTAAACTTAAAAAAGAAAAATCATACAACACTACGTGCTTTGATATCATTATACTATCCTCAAAAGGTGAAGACCATGCCATTGTGAATATCAAGGAGCGTAATTTTTCTCTAGGTAATTCTTTGCGAAGATTAAACTCATATTCTACAAACCACTGCCTGCTCTGGGGTGCCTTTAATAAAGCAAGGTATTTATTGTAGTCAAATTTACCCGCACTATCCTTCATATATTCAGATTCATAAATTTCCCGGGGTGGATTGCTTTTGATTATTGCCCAGAGCTCTTCATCAACAACCCGGATATTCTCTCTTCGTATTAGATTATTCCACATAACTTCATCAAGCATTAAATTCCAGATTTCTTCTCGGGATATGCCTCTCTTTTCTTTCTCTTTATTTTGAATAAATCGTAAATAATCTGAGTAGGAAATGGGCACTCCTTCAATCTGGGCTACATTAACCTCTTGGCGTTCACTAATACCGGTGATATCAAGCCCCCATTGAAAGAATATTAATAACGCAAATGCAGCAACGACGATAAATAGTATAATCCTCGTATTGCGGCGAAAATTTTGCATCATATTTGTCTCCAATCCATAATCTATTTTACTTAATTTATCAAAAAAGTCAACGGCAATGTTAGTTTAAAACACTATTGATTTTATTATATTGTTATATATAATAGTTTGCTATGCATATCTCAATTGCGGCTGAAGAATTGTTCAAGATTGGACCTATCCCCATAACCAATTCCTTACTTGTTACCTACATTACGATTTTATTATTTGTAATTATTGTTATTTTAATCAGATTAAAAAAGAATATTATTCCGGTAGGTTTACAAAATGTCGTGGAATACATAATGGAATACTTTTATAACCTTATCTGTGAGGTCTTTGAGAGTGAAGAAAAAGGCAGGAAGTTCTTTCCGCTGGTAATGACAATATTTTTATTTGTATTGATAATAAACTGGTTTGGATTATTGCCTGGCGTCGGTTCAATAGGATTTTATCGGGTTGAGGAACATCACGAGATTTTTGTTCCGCTTTTTCGTGGTGCTTCAGCAGACTTGAATACCACCCTTGCTCTGGCATTGATTTCAGTTCTTTTTACCCAGATTTATAGCATTCAGATACTCGGTTTCAAGGGATTTCTCAAACGATTCATTAAATTAAAAAATCCAATAATGTTCTTTGTAGGAATCTTAGAATTAATTGCGGAAATTGCTAAGATAATTTCATTCTCTTTCCGTCTTTTTGGTAATATCTTTGCAGGTGAAGTCTTATTGACCGTGATGCTCTTTTTATTACCGTTTGTTGTTCCCTTGCCTTTCCTTGCCCTTGAAATATTTGTGGGTGTGATACAGGCAATAATCTTCTCTTTTCTTACTTTATTTTTTATAAAGATTGCAACGAGTGAAGAGGAACATTGATTTTTTTAATAAAGGTAATAAGAACATGGTTATACGGCATAGATGCTCGTATCGTTGTATGGTATAGTAATAGGTTTTTGGATTTAAAAGACCATCAACAACTGACTTTTAACGATACGGGCTGTGATGCCTGTAACCATTAACCATCTTTTAAGGAGGTAAAATGGAATCTGCAACAATAAAAACAATTGCTGCGGCACTGGCAATAGGACTTGGTGCACTTGGTCCAGGATTGGGCATTGGATTTATTGGTGCCAAGGCAACCGAAGCTGCGGGTCGTAATCCTGAAGCAACGGGTAAGATCCAGACACTTTTTATTCTTGCCCTGGCATTTGCTGAGGCGATTGCCATTTATGCCCTGGTTGTGGCATTAATAATTAAATTCTTATAATAATTATGGAAGCCCTGACTAAACTTGGCATAAATCCCCTACTTCTCATTGCCCAGATTGTAAATTTTCTGATTCTCTTATGGATATTGAATAGATTTCTTTATAAACCCATTTTGAAACTATTCAAAGATCGTTCCAGCAAAATTGAAGATGGCATAATGACTGCAGAGAACTTAAAAAAGCAGGCGGCTGAGGCAGAGGAAAGGCATAGACAATACCTTGAAGAGGCAAAGAAAGAGGCGCACCGGATCATTGAACAAGCGACAAAATTAGGGGATGAAGAAAAGAAAAAGATAATTGAGATGGCAAATGAAGAAGCACGTAAAATCGTGGATAAAACAATGCAGGAGATTAATGCGGAGAAACAGAATATAATGGCGGAGATAAAAAAAGAGGTGGGTGAGATGGTCGTTACGCTCAGTGCCTCAATGATAAAAAAGAAATTAGATGAAAAATCACAGCGAACATTGATTGAAGAGGCAATAAAAGAAGTGGAGAAGGAACTTGAAAAAACGACAACCAGCGAATAGTCCACTACAAAAAATCGCAGATAATCAGCAACAAAGATTGAAGGAGCAAGATACTGGACTGGAAAAAATCCTTGCTGAATTAGAACTTGTTGATTCTTCTTTTCGTTCTTCATTAAAACTGCGCGGCTATCTTGAAAATCCCCGTATTCCCTTTGCAGAAAAACAGAAGACCTTAAAAGAATTATTTAAAGATTACATAAGTTTAAGGGCTTATGAGTTTGTCTTTCTCTTATTAAGAAGCAATGCCTTATCAAGCCTCACTGATATTTTAAGAAATTATCAGAGAGCCAGGGTTGAAACTGGCGTTCTTGAGATTGAAGTTAAGACTTCGGTTCCTCTAACTAATGAAGAAAAAGAAAACTTAAGCCAGAATTTTATGCAGAAATTGCAAAAACCCGTAAGTATCAAGAATATTATTGACCCGGAAATAATCGGTGGGATAGTGATAAAAACAGGTGATTTAATGATTGATGCAAGCCTTAAGACAAGAATTCAGGGATTATTAAAAAATTTGAAACAAGGATGATGAATTTATGGTTGAGGATAAAAAAGTAAAATTATTAAGTGAATTAAAAAAAGATTTACTTGAGTTTGAAAAAAAGGTCCAGGTAGAAAGAGTCGGCACAGTAACTGAAATTGGTGACGGTGTTGTCCATATCTATGGATTACAGGATTGTTTTGCCTCGGAGATGCTTGAGTTTTCAAATGGTGTCTATGGTGTTGCCTTGAATCTGCTTGAAGACCGTATTGGTGCAATAGTGCTTGGCGATTACGAAAAGATTAAAGAAGGAGATATTGTTAAGGGTACCGGCAGGATACTTGAAGTTGGGGTTGGCGAAAATCTGCTGGGTCGGGTTATAAATCCTCTGTGTGAACCACTTGATGGTAAAGGTGCAGTTAAACCTGCTACCTACTATCCAGTAGAAAAGATTGCACCGAGGGTTATTTTACGGGAACCTGTTATTAAACCTTTGCAGACGGGAATAAAGGCAATTGATAGTATGATCCCCATTGGCAGGGGACAGCGTGAATTGATCATTGGTGACCGTCAGACTGGTAAGACGGCAATTGTTATTGATACAATTATTAATCAAAAA
>Ga0172365_10002735_pt1 | contig 13085 bp, 10 predicted proteins | sample LakKivSesite48cm_FD_114535 | JGI IMG/M metagenome (GOLD analysis project Ga0172365, IMG submission 114535) | Sediment microbial communities from Lake Kivu, Rwanda - Sediment site 48cm | ecosystem: Environmental > Aquatic > Freshwater > Lake > Sediment | place: Rwanda: Western Province, Lake...
CACAAGCCCGGGCGCTGCGCCGCGTTCTGTCCCGCATCCTCACCCGGGCGCTCTCGCGGGCGCTCTCGCGGACACTCTCGCCCGCGCTCCGGCGCATCCTCTCCCGGGTACTGCGGCGGGTTCTCCCCCGGGTTTCCCCCCGGGTCCTCCCCCACGCCGCCTCATCCGGCCCGGTCATTCCTCCTGTTGACAACCTTCCCCATCCGGTTAGGATACGGCGTGTCGTCCGTGCTGCGTTTCTTCTTCGGCAACCTCGGCATCAAGCTGACCGCGCTCATCGTCGCCGGGTTCCTCTGGTTCGTCGCCGTCCTCGACCGTAACTACGTGACCAGCTTCAACGTCCCGGTCGTCCTCGACAAGGTCGAGACGAAGAAGATCGTCTCCGACTTCGAGAGCCGGACCGCCGAGGTCCGCATCGAGGGCCGCGGCCGCGACCTGTTGTTCCTGCGCCTGCGCCAGCCGCGCTTCCTGCTCACCGTCCCCGAGGGCATGCCCGGCGTCAAGCAGCTCCGGCTCAACCCGGCCGAGCTGGAAATACCGGCCAACCTCTCGATTCGCGCCATCGTCCCCGAATACGTCGAGCTCCGGCTCAACGAGGTCGGCAGCCGCCGGGTCGCGGTCGAGGTGCCGACGCGGGGCGAGCCGGCCAGGGGCCTGAGCATCGTCGGCATCGAGCCGCTCGACCGCGTCACCCTGCTCGGCCCGGAGGACGACGTCCGGCTCTACGCGACGGTCTACACCGAGTCGCTCGCCCTCGGCCGCCTGCGCCGAACCGACACCATTACCCTGCGGGTGCTGCCGCCCGACGAGGACGGATTCAAGACCGACCCGGAGGAGATGAGGGTCGCGGTCACGCTCGAGAAGGAGGAGGCCCGGATATTCCTGGGCGTCGCGGTCGGCGTCGCCGCCCCGGAGGGCCACACCGCCGAGGTCCGGCCGGCCGAGGCCCAGATTGCCGTCGCCGGGCCATCGAGCCGGCTTGACGAGCTCAAGCCCGCCGACATCAGCGCCCGGGTCAAGCTCGCCGACCTGCCGCCCGGCGAGCACCGGCTGGCGGCGGAAATCACGATACCCGCCGGCTTCCACCTGCTGAACTGCGAGCCGGCATTGTTCGACGTCACCATCCGTTGACCGCGATGCCGGCCGGGCTCTGCCTCGCCATCGAGACTTCCTGCGATGAGACCGCCGCCGCGGTCCTCGCCGGCCGCAGCGAGGTGCGCGCAAGCGTCGTCAGCTCGCATTTCGTCCACGCCCGCTACGGCGGGGTCGTGCCCGAGCTCGCCGCCCGGGCCCACGCCCGGCTCCTCGTCCCGGTCGTCACGGCCGCGCTCGAAGAGGCGGGCGTCGGCTGGCGCGACCTCACCTGCGTCGCCGCGACCCACGCGCCCGGGCTGATGGGCGCGCTGCTCGTCGGCCTGCCCTTCGCCAAGGCCGTCGCCCGCAGCCTCGGCCTGCCGTTCGTCGGCGTCAACCACCTCGAGGGCCACCTGTTCGCGCTCCGGCTGTCGTACCCGGACCTCGAGCCGCCGTTCCTCGGCGCGATTCTCTCCGGCGGCCACACCGAGCTCGTCGTCGTCGAGGACTGGTGCCGCTACCGCCGGCTCGGCGCGACGCTCGACGATGCCTGCGGCGAGGCGTTCGACAAGGTCGCCAAGCTGCTCGGCCTCGGCTACCCGGGCGGCGCGCGCATCGAGGAACTGGCCCGCACGGCCGAGCCGGTGATACCGTTCCCGCTGCCGACGGTCGAGCAGGGCGAGCACGCGGGATCGCTCGACTTCAGCTTCTCCGGGCTCAAGACCGCCGTGCTCTACTGGCTGCGCGGCCACGAGGACGCCGACCCGGCCGAGGTCGCGGCATCGTTCCAGCACGCCGCGGTCGAGGGCGTCGCCCGGCGCATCGTCCAGGCGGTAGACCGCACCGGGCTCGGCGTCGTCGGCATCTCCGGCGGCGTCGCGGCCAACGGCCGCCTGCGGGCGCGGCTCGGCGAACTCGCGACCGAGCACGGCTTTCGCCTGCTCGTGCCCGAACTGCGCTGGTGCTCCGACAACGCCGCGATGATTGCCGCCGCCGGGGTCGAGCGGCTCGCCCGCTTCGGCCCGTCGCCGCTCGACCTCGCCGCCCACGCCCGCCTGGCGCTCGCCTGATGTTTGACCATCACCGGGTTTGGGGCTAGAATCCGCGCGCGATGCGGCTCTACAACACGCTGACGCGACAGAAGGAAGAGCTCCGGCCGGTCGAGCCCGGCCGGGTCAAGGTCTACACCTGCGGCCCGACCGTCTACCTGTACGCCCACATCGGCAACTTCCGCTCGTTCCTCTTTGCCGACCTCCTCCGCCGGGGCCTTGAATACTCGGGCCTCGCGGTCGAGCACGTGATGAATATCACCGATGTCGGCCACCTGACCGACGACGAAGACTCGGGCGAGGACAAGCTCGAAGTCCGGGCGAAGTCCGAAGGCAAGACCCCGGAACAGATTGCGAAGTTCTACGAGGACGCCTTCTGGCAGGACGCCGGGCGCATCAACCTGCTCCGGCCGTCGCGCGTCTGCCACGCCACCGACCACATCGCCGATATGATTGAGCTCAACCGGCGCATCGAGGCCAATGGCTTCGCCTACCGCACCTCGGTCGGCCTGATTTACGACACCGCGAAGTTCCCCGGCTACGCCGACCTCGCCCGGCTCAACCTCGCCCGGCAGCAGGCCGGCGCCCGCACCGAGATTGACCCCGAGCGCCATAACCCGGCCGACTTCGCGCTCTGGATATCCAACCAGCCCCGCCACCTGATGCAGTGGGACTCGCCCTGGGGCCGCGGCTTCCCGGGCTGGCACCTCGAATGCTCGGCAATGTCGATGAAGTACTTAGGCGAGCGCTTCGACATCCACACCGGCGGCATCGACCACATCCCGGTCCACCACACCAACGAACGCGCCCAGAACTTCGCCGCCACCGGCCACGAGGTTGTGAACGTCTGGCTCCACGGCGCGTTCCTGACCGTCGGCGACGCCCGGATGGGCAAGTCCGAAGGCAACCTCATCACCCTGACCCAGCTCGGGGAGAGAGGCTTCCGCCCGGCCGACTTCCGCTACCTCTGCCTGACCGCGCTCTACCGCATGCCGCTCAACTTCACCGAGGAATCGATGGAGAGCGCCCGCAACTCGCTCAATGGTCTCGTCGACTTCGGCCGTAACGCCCAGGGCTGGCAGGAGAGCGACGGCGGCCGGCTCGAGCCGCTCGGGCAGGAGTTCCGCGCCGCCATCGAGGACGACCTCAACCTGCCCCAGGCCCTGGCCGTGGCCTGGAACGTCGTCCGCGAGGGCAACAAGCGACAGGACCGCGCCGCCTGGGGCCTGCTCCTCGACTTCGACCGGGTCCTCGGGCTGGGGCTTGCGGCGCTGGTCGATGCCGGCTCGGTGGTTCCCGCCGAGGTGCAGGAACTGGTCGAGCAACGGCAGGCCGCCCGCAAGGCGAAGGACTGGCCCGCCGCCGACCGGCTCCGCGACCGCCTGGCCGAACTCGGCTGGCGGGTCGAGGACACGCCGGGCGGCAACTGCAGCCTGAAGCCGCTCCCTTGACTCCGCTGACCCATTCCGTATGATTCCCGACGGGAGAGGTCGCTCGGGGCGCGGGTCCAGCGCACTTGAACCCTCGGACCCTCGACCCCTTGAACCCTCGTCCGGAGCGGGCCCATAGCTCAGGTGGTAGAGCACTGTGCTGATAACGCAGGGGTCAGTGGTTCGAATCCACTTGGGCCCATCTCGATGAAACGCGGCAGTCTCGTCCTACTGCTCGTGGCTGCCGCATTGCTGCTTGTCGTCCTGCCCGTCATCCTGTTCAGCGCCTTCTGGCTCTCCGGCAACTCCCCCGGCGGCTCGCTCTTCGGCTCGCTCGGTGCGGGCATCGGCTACCTCACCGTCGAGGGCACGATTGTCGACGCACGCGGTTTCGTCCGCGACCTGCAGGCGATGGACGAGAACCCGCTGGTCAAGGCCATCCTGATTCGCATCGACAGCCCGGGCGGTGTCGTCACCCCGGCCCACGAGATGTACTCGGAAATCGTCCGCGTGCGCGACGGCGGCAAGCCGGTGGTCGTATCGTTCGGGACCATCGCCGCCTCGGGCGGCTACTACATCGCCTGCCCGGCCGACGTCATCGTCGCCAACCCGGGCACGCTCACCGGTTCAATCGGCGTCATAATGGAGTTCCCGGTTGTCGACCGGCTGATGGACAAGCTCGGCGTCGGCGTCGAGGTGGTGAAATCCCGTGAGCACAAGGACATCGGCTCGCCCTTTCGCCGGATGACGCCGGCCGACCGCGCGCTGCTGCAGGACGTCGTGCTCGACGTCTACGAGCAGTTCGTCGAGGTCGTCAGCCGCGAGCGCGAACTGCCCATCGATGATGTCCGCGCCGTCGCCGACGGCCGCATCTTCACCGGCCGCCAGGCTCTCGTATACGGGCTGGTGGATACTCTCGGCACCCTCGAGGACGCCAAGCGCATCTGCGCCGACCTCGCGGGCATCAAGGGTGAACCGCGACTGGTCAAACCCCGGCGCCGGATGTCCCTGCGCTGGACCGACCTGCTGGAAGGGGCGGCGGAGAAGATGCTGGGCTGGCCGCGCGCGCCGCGGCTCAGCTACGTCTGGCCCTGAACCGACCGGCTAGCGACCGGCCGGCCTCGGCGGCCTCGTGGCCTTCTTGAAAATCCTCGTCGCTTCGGCAAGCTGCTTCCGCGCATCCTTGAGTCGCTCGTAGCCATCGGCGAGCTTGTCCGCACGCTTCGCCTCGTCGAGCTTGTTGCGAGCGTCCATTATCGCCTGCTCGACCGGGGCAAACACCGCCGGGTCGCTGCCCGGGGGCAACTGGGCCCGGGTCACGGCAATATCCTGTTCGAGGCCGGCGAGCTTGCCTTCGACCATCGTCACCTGGCTCTGGAGCTCCTCCAGGCTCAGGCGCGCGGCGGGCGACCGGCGTCGAGCGGAGAGCATGAACACGACCCCGACCACCACCACGAGCCCGACCACCGTCCAGACAATCGCACGCAACTTCATATCACCTCCAGGCTTGTCCCGGGCCTGCTTGCCCGGCCCCGGGTCCGGTCCACCCGGGGCCGGTACGAGCCGGTTACTTCAGTTCCTTGAGCACCCGCTTGGCACTGTGGTAGTTGTCCTGGACCGAGTCCTTCTGGGCAAGAAGCTCGGCCTGGTCCTTCGTATCCTGCATCTTCCGCAGCCAGTCACGCGAGGCCGCGATATGCATGTCGATCTGGTCGAAGGCCTCCTGCGCCTCCGGCCCGTACTGGCCGCGCTCTTCGGCGGCGTTCTCTTCCACCTTGCCGATGCGGGTTTCCATCAGGCGCGTGAACTTCCCGACCTCTTCGACGGTGAAGGGCTTCTCCGCGGCGACGCCCTTCTTGCCGACAATCAGGAAGACAACCGCAGTCACCACGAGCAACCCGACAATCGTCCAGATGACTATCCGGCTCTTGTTACTCTGAGCCATTGCTCCTCCTTTTGCTTACTAGCCGTTTCTGCCACAGCACTTCTTGTACTTCCTGCCCGAACCACACGGGCAAGGGTCGTTCCTTCCGACCTTGTCCGCCTGGCGCTTGACCGGGCGTACCTCCGGTCGTGCCTCTTCGCCTCCCTGCGCCGACGCCGCCGGCTTGTAGGCGTGTACCGCCCGGGCCGGGGACCGTCGGCGCGGCTCTTCCGCCGCCCGGACCTGCGCGCGGAACAGGACCGTCACCGCTTCCCGCTGGAAGTCGGCCATCATCTCCTCGAACAGCTTGAACGACTCCTGCTTGTACTCGACCAGCGGGTCCTTCTGGCCGTAGGCCCGCAGGCCGATACCCTCACGCAGGCCGTCCAGCGCATGCAGGTGATCACGCCATTTGGCGTCAATCGTCCTGAGGAACACGTGCCGGCAGAGCTGTCCCATGAGCTCCGGCCCGAGCTCCTCCAGCCGCTCATGATAGCGGCGGGACACGGTCGCTGTCAAGCGTTCCACCGCGTCATCCGGTCTCATCGCCCGGCGCTCCTCCCAGGCAATACCGGGTTCGACCAGGAAAACCAGTTGGAACTCGCCCGTCAGGCCGTCCCAGTCCCACTCGTCGGGAACCCGGCTGCCGCGCGACGCCTTGGTCAGCAGGACGTCCAGCAGTCCCGACGCAATCTCATCGTACAGCGGCTCCGGGTCGTCATTGCCCAGCATCCGGTCCCGCAGCGTGTAGACGACCTCGCGCTGACGGTTCATCACGTCGTCATACTCCAGCAGGTGACGCCGGACCTCGGCGTTGCGTATCTCGACCCGCTTCTGGGCGTTGGCGATTGCCCGGGTGACGAGGGCGTGCTCAATCGGCTCGTCTTCCTCGGCGCCGAACCGGTCCATTATCCCCGCGACACGCTCCGAGCCGAACAGCCGCATCAGGTCATCCTCGAGCGACAGGTAGAACCGGGACGACCCCGGGTCGCCCTGACGGCCGCTGCGGCCGCGCAACTGGTCGTCGATGCGCCGGGCCTCGTGGCGCTCGGTGCCGATGATGTAGAGCCCGCAGGGCACCTCCTTGTTGCAGCGCCCCGGCTCCTCCTCCCAGTACGGGCAGTCGCCGTCGCCCGAAACCAGGTAGCACTCCCTGCCCTTGACCACGCCTTCGCCGAGCTTGATGTCGGTGCCGCGGCCGGCCATGTTGGTGGCGATGGTCACCGCGCCCGGCCGTCCCGCATCGGCGACGACCTGCGCCTCGCTCTCGTGGTGCTTGGCGTTGAGCACCTGGTGGTTGATGCCGCGCCGGCGCAGCATCCGGGAAATCACTTCCGACACATCGACCGAGGTCGTGCCCACGAGTATCGGTCGCTTCCGTTCGTGCCATCGCTCGATTTCGGTGATGACCGCGTCGTACTTGGCCGCGCGGGTCCGGTAGATCAGGTCCGAGTAGTCCGGGCGGCGCACCGGCTCGTTGGTCGGCACCTCGATGACGTCGAGCTTGTAGGTGCCGTAGAACTCGGTCGCGGCGGTCATCGCCGTGCCCGTCATCCCCGCCAGTTTCGCATACATCCGGAAGTAATTCTGCAGGGTGACGGTCGCGAAGGTCTGGGTTTCGCCCTGGACGACAACGCTCTCCTTGGCCTCGAGCGCGCCGTGGAGGCCGTCCGAGTACCGGCGGCCCGGCATCAGCCGGCCGGTGAACTCATCGACAATGACAACCCGGCCATCCTGGACGACATAGTCAACGTCCTTCTCGAACAGCGAAAAGGCCTTGAGCAGCGCCTGGATGCTGTGAAGCATGTCGCTCTTCCGGGCGTAATCCTGGTAGGCCTTCTCGCGCGCGGCGACCTTCTCCTTGGGCGTCCGGTCGTCGTCGCGGTCCACCGCGTTCAGTTGCTCGCCCAGCTCCGGCAGCACGAAGGCCGCCGGGTCGTCGGGAGTGAGCATCTGGCGGCCCTTCTCGGTCAGGCCGATGGAGTGAGTCTGCTCGTCGATGATGAACAGCAACTCCTCGTCGATGGTGTGGAACGACTTGTCGCGGATGAAAGCCCGCTCGGTGAGGTCGATGAGCCGCTTGACGCCCTCCCCGCGCTCGACCTTGGCCAGCCGCTTGTTCTTGGGCGCGCCGCGCCGGGCCTGGAGCAGCTTGACCGACGCCTCGGACTCCTTGCCCTCGGCCAGCAGCTTCTCGGCATCCTCGACCAGCCGGTTGACCAGCGCCATCTGCCTTGAGAACAACCCGCGCACCAGCGGCGTCAGCCGGTCGTAGCCCTTGTCCTCGGACTCGACCGGGCCGGAGATGATGAGCGGCGTGCGGGCCTCGTCGATGAGGATGGAATCCACCTCGTCGACGATGGCGTAGTGGTGTCCGCGCTGGGCCTTGTCCTCGAGCCGCAGCACCATGTTGTCGCGCAGGTAGTCGAACCCGAACTCGTTGTTGGTGCCGTAGGTAATGTCGCGGGCGTACTCCGGCTTGCGTTCCTCGGGCGTCATGCCCTGCTGGATGACCCCGACCGACAGCCCCAGCGACTCGTAGACCGGCCCCATCCATTCCTTGTCGCGCCGGGCGAGGTAGTCATTGACGGTGATGAGCTGCGCGCCCTTCTTGGCCAGCGCGTTCAAGTAGAGCGGCATCGTCGCCACCAGCGTCTTGCCCTCACCGGTGCGCATCTCGGCAATCCTGCCCTCGTGGAGCACCATCCCGCCGATGAGCTGGACGTCGAACGGCACCATGTTCCAGCGCTGCATCGTATCCGCGACCGGCCACTCCTTGTCCAGCAGGAACCGGCAGGACCATTTCACCAGCGCGAACGCCTCGGGCACGAGGTCATCGAGCGGCTCGCCGTCGGCGGCCCGCCGGACGAGGTCATCGGTCTTCGCGGGAAGGTCGGCGGCGGAAATGCCCTTCAGGCGGTCATGAACGGCGTTGATGTCCTCAACGCGGCTCCACAGCCGCTTGAGCTCACGGTCGTTCTTGGTGCCGAAGAGCTTGCCAAGGAATTTATCGAGCATCCCCTTGTGATTGTATGATTTAGCTCGCCGGTGTCAAGGTGGCGACCGAACCTGCTTGACGCTCGCGCCCCCCTCGTGTATACTCTTGAGTCGTCAAGCGGGGGCCGGTCGGGCCTCTGCTCTGCGTTCCGACCCGGAAGAAAGCCGGATACCGGCGGGCTTCTGGAGCGCCATGAGAGGCGGTCGTTTTGCGCGAGGCCCGGGTTCGCCCGGGCCTCGCCGCTTGTCCGCTTGACATGACTGCCCCGCACCTATAATCACCTCGTGCGCGACCCCGACCCGACGCCACGACCTTCCCCTCCCGCCGGCACCCCGCTCGCCGAGCGGATGCGCCCGAAGAGCCTCGACGACATCATCGGGCAGGGACACCTGGTCGGTCCTGACCGTCCGCTCCGACGGGCCGTGGAGCGTGGCGAGCTGCACTCGATGATCCTCTGGGGTCCCCCCGGCTGCGGCAAGACAACCCTCGCGCTGGTCATGGCCCGGCACGCGCAGGCGCACTTCGCTCAGTTCTCCGCCGTGTCTTCGGGCGTCAAGGAAGTGCGCGCGGTCGTCGCCGAGGCCGAGCGGGAGCGGAAGCTCCACGACCGGCAGACCGTTCTCTTCGTCGACGAGATTCACCGGTTCAACAAGGCCCAGCAGGACGCGTTCCTGCCCCACGTTGAATCCGGGCGCATCATCCTCATCGGCGCGACGACCGAGAACCCCTCCTTCGAGGTCATCGCCCCGCTCCTCTCCCGGGCGCGGGTCTATGTCCTCGAACCGCTGGGACCGGACGACCTGAAACTCCTGCTCCGCCGCGCCCTCGATACCCCGGATGGGCTCGCCGGGCTCGACGCCGAGCTGCCCGATGAAGCAGCGGACCTGATTGTCCTTGTTGCCCAGGGCGATGCCCGGGCCGCCCTGACCGCTCTCGAACTGGTCGTCGCGGCACAGGAACCGGGTGCGGACGGCCGGCGGCGGGCCACGGTCGAACTGACCCGCGACGTCATCCAACGCAAGTTCCTGCTCTACGACAAGTCGGGCGAGCAGCACTTCAACCTGATATCGGCCCTCCACAAGTCGCTGCGCGACTCCGACCCCGACGGGGCGCTCTACTGGCTGGCCCGGATGCTCGAGGCGGGCGAGGACCCGCTCTATGTCGCCCGCCGGCTGGTGCGCTTCGCTTCCGAGGACGTCGGGATGGCCAACCCCAACGCTCTCCTCGTCGCGACCGCCGCGCGCCAGGCGGTCGAGTTCATCGGCCTCCCGGAAGGCAACACCGCCCTCGCCGAGGCCGCCATCTACCTTGCGCTCGCCCCGAAGTCCAACGCCACCTACGTAGCGTACGAGGCCGCGAAGCGCGACGCGCTCGGAACCGCGACCGCGCCCGTGCCGCTCCACCTGCGCAACGCCCCGACCCGGCTGATGAAGGAACTGGACTACGGCAAGGGCTACAAGTACGCCCACGACTTCGACGGTGCCCGGGTTGACCAGCAGCACCTCCCGCCCGGGCTACAGGGCCGGCGCTACTACCTCCCGACCGACCGGGGCTTCGAAGCCGAACTGCGCAGGCGGGGAATCGGGGGAACGCGGCCGGAAGCCGGCGACGAACCGGCCCGACCGACGGGCGAAACGGGCTAGTCGGCGAGCCGGCGGTCCGGGACCAGCACGTTCAGCGCCTCGCCCGCGATGTAGAACGAACCGGCGATGACAATCGGCACCCGGCCGGCCGACAGCCCGGCGGCGCGCTCCAGCGCGGCAGGAACGGTGTCCGCCGGCTCGTGCGCGATTCCGAGCCGGGTGAACGCCCGCGCGAGCGCCGGGAGCGTCTCCGCCCGCGGCGAGTCCGGTCGGGTCAGCACCGCCGTCTCGACCCACGGTGCCAGCGGGCGAACCGTCGCCGCCACCTGCTTGCCGCGCAGTGAACCGTAGACCAACACGACCCTCTGCCCGACGTGGTCGGCAATGACCCGCGCGAGCGCTGCCCCCGAGTCCGGGTTGTGGCAGGAATCGACCATCACCAGCGGGTCCCGACGCACGACCTCGCACCGGGCCGGAACCCTCGCCGTCGCCAGCCCGGCCAGGACCGGGCCCGGGTGGATGCGCGGGTCGAGGTGGGCCATCACGCCCAGCGCCGCCAGCGCGGTCCGGCAGTTCTCGACCTGGTGACGGCCGAGCAGCCCCAGGCCGACTCGTCCCGCGCCCAGCTCCCCCAGCATCGAGAAGTCGGTGCCGTCGGGACGCACGAGCACGTCCCACGTTCGCACCTGGCGTCCGGCCCACACCGGCGTAGCACCCGCAATCCGGGCGCGACGGGCCAGCTCGTCAGCCGCCGCCGGCACCTGCTCGCCCAGCACCACCGGCCTCCCGGTACGCATGATGCCCGCCTTCTCGCCCGCGATGCGCCGGACGGTGCGGCCGAGAATCGCGGTGTGGTCGAGCCCGATGCGGGTGATGACCGAAACGTCGGGTTCGGTGAGGTTGGTCGCATCAAGCCTGCCGCCCATGCCGACCTCGACCACTGCCCAGTCGACGCCGGCCCGGGCGAAGACGTCAAAGGCCAGCGCCGCGGTCAGCTCGAAGTAACTGACCGGCCGGCGCCGGGCCAGCGGAACGAACCGCGCAACCGCTGCCGCGAACGCGGCCTTGCCGATGGGCCCGCCTCCGAGCTGGACCCGCTCGCGCACCGTCCGGACGTGGGGCGACAGGAACAGACCGGTGCGCAGGCCGCACCCGCGCAGGGCGGACTCGATAAGGCAGCAGGTCGAACCCTTACCCTTGGTCCCGGCAACAAGCACTGTCCGCCCCGGCTTGAGCTGCGGGTTGCCCGCAAGCGCGAGCAACTCTCGAATCGCATCCAGCTTGAAACCGTCGCGCGGCTGCGCCTGCCGCTCGTAGTTCACCAGGCTGTTGAGGAAACCGACAGCCTGCTGGTAGTTCACGTGGGGGCGGCCTCCCGACGCGGTTCCCCCGCTACTCCAGGACTGCCCGACAGCGCATCGTGCTGCCGCCGGCCCGGGCGGCAACGACATAGACGCCCGCCGGCAGGCCTGCGAGGTCCAGGCGGTCGCCCGCCCGCCGGAACTCGACCGCTCGCCCGGATGCGTCGAACACGCTGACCGCGGCCCCTTCCGCGCCGGCCAGCCGCAACCGCCCGGTCGTCGGGTTGGGCGCGACCGCAAGGCCACCGGGGACCGCGCCGTGGAGTTCGCCCGCGACGCCCAGGCCAGTGCCCTCGAAAGCGTAGAACGTCCCGTCCATGCACCCGACGTAGACCCGCCCGCCCGGCCCGATTGCCGGCGACGACCAGACCTCGTCGGGCGTCGCCTGCGACCACAGCACCGTCGAGTCGGGCCCGACCACGTAGAACGCGGGTGCGGTCGCGTTCGCCGAGCCGACGAACACGTAGCCGTTGGCGTCGACCGCCGGCGCCGAGTAGTTGGAGCCGCCCAGGTTCTTGCGCCAGAGCACGCCCGAGTCGGTCGAGACGCTGTAGAGGTACGACCCGGCGGTGAGGTACAGCGTCGACTCGTCGGCGATGGCCGGGCAGGAGCTGATGCTCGCGGGCAGGCTGTCACGCCACTTGAGCGAACCGTTCGCGCGCACGGCGTAGAGATAGCGGCCGGCGCCGACGTAGACCGTCGAGTCCGGGCCGATTGCCGGCGAGGAGAAATCGGCATCGTCGGCGAGGTCGAACGACCAGGCGACCGTACCCGTGGGCTCGAACGCCCACAGCTTCCAGCCCCCGGTGCCGCGGGTCGTGGCCACGTAGATGCGGCCGTCGCGCCCGACCGCCGGGGCCGAGTTGACGTCGAGACCGAGGTCGTAGGCCCAGTCGAGCGTGCCGTCGGGCCGCATCGCGCACAGCGAGTCCGAGTAGCCGGCGAAGTAGACCTTGCCGTCCCCGCCGATGACCGGAGAATGGCTGATGGACCACGAGCTGTGGTCCGGGTAGCGCCAGGCCACCTCGCCGGTCGAATCCACCTTGACCAGCTTCCGGTTGGTGGTGATATAGGCATTGCCCGCGTCATCGAGCGCCGGCGCCGAGAAGTAGATGCTCGTGCCCAGGCTCTCGAGGTTCGCCTCCCAGGCCGGCGTGCCGTCGGGCTGCAGGCAGTACAGATGGACGTTCCGCGCACCGAAGAGCACCTGCCCCCGGTCGTTGACGACCGGTGACCCCGAGATGTCGCCGCCGGCGGCATAGGTCCACGCCACCCAGAGCGAGTCGCCGACGCCCAGGGTCGAGCGCCCGGTGTGCTGCGGGTCGCCGTGGTAGCAGGCCCAGGGATTGGCCGGCGCCACCGCCAGCACTAGTGCGAGAGCGAACAGGATTCTCATTCTCATCTTGCCTCCTCTTCCTCAGTCTCGGCGCGGAGTTCAATGCCGCGCCCGGTCATGCCGATGAATTCCAGCAGCCGGCGGAGTTCATCCCCGCCGCCGCGCTCGACCGCCTCGGGCAGCAAGTCCCGTTCGATTGCCGTGACCGCGGCACCGAGCCCGAGGGTTGAATGATACAGCAGCCTGCCGGCCTGTTTCAACATCGCCCGCGCCGCGGCCGTCACCCCCGCGCGCTCCAGGCCGACGCGGTTCAGACCCCGGATGCGGCAG
>Ga0172365_10002736_pt1 | contig 13085 bp, 11 predicted proteins | sample LakKivSesite48cm_FD_114535 | JGI IMG/M metagenome (GOLD analysis project Ga0172365, IMG submission 114535) | Sediment microbial communities from Lake Kivu, Rwanda - Sediment site 48cm | ecosystem: Environmental > Aquatic > Freshwater > Lake > Sediment | place: Rwanda: Western Province, Lake...
GTCCCTGAGGCGCTGGACATCGTCGTGGATGCGGCGGTCGAGATGCTGCACGAGCTGTTCCCCGACCGGAAGGGGTGAGCGGGTCGCAGGAGTGTGATTCGGCCCGCCCCGCGACGATTGGTCCTGGTGCGCCATATTCAGGCAGACAAGATGCTCTCGCTGCGCGTGCATGTGTCGCTGGTGATCCGCTCGCCTTGGGAGTATCTTCAGGGTGCAGGCTATCCGCAGGCGTCTCGTAACCTCACACTCCGAAGGAGTCACCGATGCCCAACCGATATGCGGCGCCGCCGCCGTTGACGATTGACACGGGAAAGAACTACAGGGCGCGCTTCCGCACTCCGCGCGGCGACATCCACGTGGAACTGTTCGCCAAAGACGCGCCCATGACGGTCAACAACTTCGTCTTCCTCGCACGAGAAGGGTTTTATCGCGGGCTGAAGTTCCACCGTGTCATTCCGGGGTTCGTCATCCAGGGAGGTTGTCCGAACGGCGACGGGCGCGGCGGGCCGGGGTACCGTTTTGCGGACGAGGTTGCCGGTAACCCGCATACTCACGAGGCAGGGGTGCTTTCCATGGCCAACGCTGGGCCGAACACGAACGGGAGTCAGTTCTTCATCACCCACACTCCGCAGCCGCACCTGAACGGCAAGCATACGGTCTTCGGCAAGGTGATTGAGGGGATGGATGTGGTGCTTGCGGTGCGTCAGGGAGATGAGATTCAACGCATTGACATCATCGAACAGGCTACGTGAAGCGGCCCGGCACGCGGGCTTTGTCGTAGCGTTCGCGGTCGGCGTGTTCGCAGGGTGCTCGAATCGCGGCACCGGCCCGGTGGCCCGCTCCCGCGCGCCCGGCACGCTCTTCCGTGCCGACACCGCGCTTTCCGTCGGCGTCGCACCATGGGCGCTTGCCATCGCCGATTTCAATGGGGACGGCGCACCGGACATCGCCGTGGCGAACCTCGGCAGTCAGTCGGTCTCTCTGCTCTACAATGCGCCGGGTGGGACCATCTTTCACAAGAACACCGCGCTTGCCTCCTCCGACACGGTGATCTCTTTCGGTCCCAGCTTCCGCCCGCGTGCCCTTGCGGCTTCCGACATCAACGCCGACGGCATGGCCGATCTCGTCGTCTCGCTGATGCGGGACTCGCTTCAGGCTGGCCTCGACCGGATTGTCGTGCTCCTCAACAACGGGACGACCGGCGGCAGGACGCGCTACACGGTCGGGCTTGACCAGCTTGCCGGACGCAGCGTGCGCGACCTGTTCGTCGGCGACCTCGACAAGGGCGAGGGCGGCGTGGAAATCGTCGGCGCTTCGTCGGTGCAGGGCAGCTCTCCCGTCGTGGTGTCGCGTCCGGCGCGAAGCTCTGAGGCGCTCGATAGCACGATCAACTTCGTGGGGAGTTTCCCGGAAGACCTCGCCGAGGGAGTCGGCGTGCGCTCGCTGATCCTGTTCTGGTTCGACACTGACGTGCTGAACATGAATGCCCTGGCTGACCCCGACTCCGACTGGGCGAGGATCACCGGCGAGGTAGAGGGCCGCGAACCGAGGAAGATCGCGGTTACCGTCAGCAAACAGACGACGCGGATCAACAATGTTTCCTACACGCAATACATCCTCACCCCAAAAGAACCGTTCAGGCCGCACGAGGTCGTAAAGGTCGCGCTGACCACAAAGATTCAGAGCGCGCAGTCGAATCCGAGGCGGAACATCTATCTGACCGAGGCGGTGGAGTGGTCGTTCACCGTCGAGGGACTGCGCGTGGTGGAAAGCTGGCCGGAGCGAGACGCGGTCCACATTCCCACCGACGCGACGCTTTACCTCGCGTTCAACTACTGGCTGAAGCCGCAGACGGTCTCCGGCGCGTTCCAATTGCTCGGCAGAGAACGCGAAATCCCTCTGAGCACGAGCTACGACCCCGATAAGATTGCCGTCACCATCGCTCCGCAGACGGCGTTCAAGGCGTACGAGACTGTGCGGCTCATCATGAAACCCACGTTGCGGGATTCGACGGATCGGGAGACGTTCGCCGGGGATACCCTTTCCTTCCAGGCAGTTGGCCCGCTCGTGATGTCAACCGAACCTGCCAATGGTGCGGTTGCGCGGCTGGATGACACCTCCGGCGTCGGCGGGCAGCGCATCGTCCTGCGCTTCAATGCGAAGATGGCCGCGCCCGACAGCAAGAGCCTTGAGGTGATCGGCGATCAGAGCGGCTGGCACGCGGTAGGCTCCATGAGCCTTGCCGAAGACGGCACCGAGGTGACCGCGCCGGTCTCCGGCAGCTTCGTCGGCGGCGAGTGGGTGACGGCGATTGCCACCGACAGGTTCGTCTCTCTGGAAGGCGGCTATCCTCTGGCCAAGCCGCACGTCTGGCGATTCCTGATAAGGCCGCGTTATTCGGCGTCGCTCAGCCTGAAAGACCCCGGCGTCGGGGCGGACTTGGCGGGAGGGACCGTCGCTGGGGGGCGGTTCACGAAGGCCGATGACCGAGGCGTGGTGCTGGCGGACCCATCGGGGACGCTCGCTCTCCTGCTCGGCGGCGAGGGGCAGTGGATCAAGAAGACGACCATCGCCAGCGCGCCGGGCAGGCAGGTCGTCCGCGCAGCCGATCTGAACGGAGACGGCCTGTTGGACCTCGTGGTTGCGCGGGCGGACTCCCACTGCGTCATGGTCCTGCTCAATACGAGCGGAAGCGGTTCGGAGGTGACGTTCGCCCAGCCGGCCGTCTACGAGGTGGGGGAACGCCCGGTCGGCCTGTTCCTCGGCGACTTGAACGGCGACGGACGACCGGAAATCGTCACCGCCAACGTGTCGAGCAACGACATCTCCGTCCTGGAGAACACCGGCGACGGCACGTTCGGCAGGGAGACATTCTACGTCGTGGGGAACCATCCTCAGGCTGTGGAGGGCGCTGACCTCGACGGCGATGGCGACATAGACCTCGTGGTGGCGAACTCCACCGCGAACACCCTCACCCTCCTCCGCAACCTCACCGCGTTCAAAGAGCCGCCTCAGGGACCGTGAAGCAGCCGGATGCCGGGCGACATGCCATCCTTGCAGCGTCCGATATGGGTTCTAGATAATAACACTCCGTCACTGACTGTAGAGGCGAATCTCGTATTCGCCCTGTTTTCTACAAGGCGCGTCGAAACAATATCTTGTAGGGACGCATGGCCATGCGCCCCTATGTCCCGACATGCACAATTCCTCACCGAAAAGCGTATGAGCCTCACCCCAGACGCGCCTCGACGATCCCCAGGATGATGCCCCGGCGCAGCCGTGCGCGGAATCGGTCGCCAGCATCCACCTCGGAGGCGTCGGTGATGATCTGCCCGTCCTTATCCCGTTCGCAGACGGCGTATCCCCGTCCGAGGATTTTGAGCGGGCTGAGGGCATCGAGCCGTGCGGTGAGTTGCGCGAGCCGCGCCAGACGGTGCGCCACGATCCGTTCTGTACGCCTGCCCATGCTTTCCGTGAGACGGTCAATGTCCTGGCTTGATCGGTCAACCCGGTCGGAGAGACGGCGCACCACCTCCGGGTTCCACGCGTCCCTCAGACGTTCGGCCCCCACATCAATCCGTCCTCTCAGGCGCGAGACCATCTCCCGGTAGAGGCCGACCACGTACCCTTGAATCTCCTCCTTGTCCGGCACGACCAGTTCGGCGGCGGCGGAAGGCGTCGGGGCGCGCACGTCGGCGGCGAAATCGGCGAGCGTCACGTCAATCTCGTGCGCGACCGCGGAGACGACCGGTATCCGTGAGGCCGCGATGGCACGCACCACTGGCTCCTCGTTAAAGGCCCAAAGGTCCTCAAGCGAACCGCCGCCGCGACCGACGATGAGCACCTCAGACTCGCCCTGCGCGTTGAGGTCGGCGATGCCGCGCACGATGTCCTGCGCCGCGCCTGCGCCCTGCACGAGCGTCGGTCGGACGATGATCCGCGTGGTGGGCATTCGGCGGCTGATCACGGTGATGATGTCGCGCACGGCTGCACCTGTGCCGGAGGTGACGACGCCCACGACGGACGGCCACGCGGGGATGGCGCGCTTGCGGACGGGTTCAAAAAGCCCTTCGGCGGCGAGCTTGGCTTTGAGCGCCTCGAACGCCTGCTGCAACGCGCCGACCCCGGCGGGCTGGAGGTAGCTCACCACAAGCTGATGCTGCCCGTACGCCTCGTAGACCGTCAGGCTGCCGCGCACAAGCATCTGCATCCCGTCCTGCGGGGTGACCGACACCTTCGCCGCCGTCGAGCGCCACATTACGCAGCGCAGTTGCGCACCGGCGTCTTTGAGCGTGAAATAGCAGTGCCCCGACGCCTGCTGGCGGAAGTTGCTCACCTCGCCGATCACCCAGACAAGGCCGAAGGAAGAATCTATGAGCGACTTGATCTGCGCGGTGATCTCGCTGACCGTGAGGGCGTCTTTCGCTTCGAAAGCCTGCATGAGCACCTGCCGTCGCTACGGAGTTACGCACGAGCATGAGGACGGGACGACCGCAACATGGCCGAGGCGAGGGTGTTCTGCATGAGGATCGCAACCGTCATCGGGCCGACGCCGCCGGGGACAGGGGTGATCCACCCGGCGACCTTGCTCACCGCCTCGTAGTCCACGTCCCCGACGAAGCGAGTGCCTTTCGGGGCGGTCGCGTCGCTGACGAGGTTCTGGCCCACGTCAATCACCGCCGCGCCGGGCTTCACCATGTCCGCCGTGATGGTCTTCGGGCGACCGGCGGCGACGATGAGGATGTCCGCCTGGCGGGTGTGGTGCGCCATGTCGCGGGTTCCCGTATGGCAGACGGTGACGGTGGCGTTCGCGCCTTTCTGCTTCTGGAGGAGGATGTTCACCATCGGCTTCCCGACGATGTTCGACCGTCCGACGACGACGGCGTGTTTCCCCGCCGGGTCAATGCCACTCCGCACGAGCAACTGCTGCACGCCCGCAGGTGTGCAGGGCAGGAAGCGCGGCGTTCCGGCGACGAGAAGCCCCACGTTCTCCGGGTGGAAGCAATCAACGTCCTTCGAGGGGGTAATGCCCATGATGATGGCGTGCTCGTCGAGTCCCTTCGGGAGCGGCGACTGCACGAGGATGCCGTCGGCGTCCGGGTCGCGGTTGAGCTTTTCGACGAGCGCGATCAGTTCCTCCTGCGTCGTGGTCGCCGGAAGGCGGTGAACGGTGGACCTGAGGCCCGCTTCCCCGCACGCCCGCTCCTTGTTCCGCACGTAGAGCGCCGACGCCGGATCGTCTCCCACGATCACCGCGTGCAGGTGCGGCGACGGCGTGATGGACGCCGCGCGTTCGCGCACTTCGCTGCGAATCTGCGCGGCAATCGCTTTCCCGTCAATGATCTGTGCAGCCATCACTCAGGCTCCTCCTGATCGGAGAGAGGTTTCTGGGCATCCTCAAGCGGCAGATTGATCCGCTCGAGGCGCTGTGCATGTCCGGAGGTCGCGTCAATATCAATGATGACACCGCACAAGCGGATGTCGTTTTTGGCCGGTTCGAGGCGCGTCGGCAGGCCGGTGAGCATACGGTGGATGGAGCCGCGCACCTCCATCCCGATCACCGATTCGTGCGGGCCGGTCATCCCCACGTCGGTGATGTACGCGGTTCCGCCGGGAAGCACGCGCTCGTCGGCGGTCTGCACGTGAGTATGTGTCCCTATCACCGCGGAGACTTCGCCGTCGAGATACCACCCCATGGCGATCTTCTCAGCAGTGGCTTCGGCGTGAAAATCAACCACGATGGCGACGGCCTCCGAGCGGAGACGCTCGATTTCGCGCTTTGCCACGCGGAAGGGGCAGTCAATATCGCGCATGAAGGCTCGCCCCTGGACGTTGAGCACGCCGACCGGCTCGCCGCCGGGTGTGTGCGCGACGAGTGCGCCGATCCCGCCGACGCCCGGCGGATAGTTTGCGGGGCGGAGGATGCGCCCCTCCTCGATGAGCGGGATGCCGTCGCGCTTGTCCCAGGCGTGGTTGCCGGTGGTGATCACGTCCACGCCCGTGGCGAAGAGGCTCTCTCCGATCTTCTCGGTGATGCCGCTCCCGGCAGCCGCGTTCTCTCCGTTGGCGATGATGAGATCAATCGCTCGCTCACGTCGCAGCCGGGGAATCCACCATGCGACCGCTCGGCGGCCCGGCCTGCCCACAATGTCCCCGACGAAGAGAACCCGCATACCTCCCGCTTTCATCCGCAGCGAACACGCCCTGCCCGCGTCGCGCTCCCAGGGCCTGACGCGCCCAACCTCACTTCGCGTACGAGATCGCCCGCGATTCGCGTATCACCACCACCTTGATCTGACCGGGGTACTCCATGTCGGTCTGAATCTTCTCCGCAATGTCGTTCGCAAGCTGTTCGGCGTCGGCGTCGTCAACCTTGTCGTTCTTGACCATCACTCGGACCTCGCGCCCAGCCTGGATAGCGAATGTCTTATCCACCCCATCGAACGCCTGTGCGATGGACTCCAGCCGTTCGAGCCGCTTGACGTACCCCTCAATCGTCTCGCGTCGTGCGCCGGGCCGTGCGCTGGAGATCGTGTCTGCGGCGCTCACGAGCACGCCAATCATCGAACGCGCAACAGTGTCGTCGTGGTGCGCCTCGACGGCCGCCTGCACCTCAGCCCCTTCTCCGTGTTTCTTCACAAGCTCTATGCCGAGGGCGACGTGTGTGCCTTCGTTCTCCCGGTCAACCGCCTTGCCGATGTCGTGCAGGAGACCGGCGCGCCGCGCCATCGGGGCGTCAAGGCCGAGTTGCTCCGCCATAAGCCCGGCCAGGATGCCCACTTCCTTCGAGTGCTGCAAGACATTCTGCCCGTAGCTCGTGCGGTACTTGAGCTTGCCGAGCGTCTTCACCAACTGCGGGTGCATGTCGTGGATGCCGAGTTCGTAGACCACCTCTTCGCCCGCTTTCTGAGCTTCCTGTTCGACCTGCTCGCGGGCCTTCTGGACGAGTTCTTCGATGCGTCCCGGGTGGATGCGTCCGTCGTCCACGAGCTTCTCCATCGCCAGCCGCGCCACCTCGCGCCGGACCGGGTCGAACCCGGAAAGGATCACGGCCTCCGGCGTGTCGTCCACGATCACGTCCACGCCCGTCGTCATTTCGAAGGCGCGGATATTCCGCCCTTCGCGTCCGATGATGCGCCCTTTCATCTCCTCATTCGGCAATTGCACGACGGAAACAGTCGCCTCAGTGGTGTGCTCGGCGGCGAATCGCTGAATCGCCATGCCGATGATCTCGCGTGCCTCGCGGTCGGCTTCCTGCGTGGCGCGGTCGCGGATCTCCTTCGCCCGGCGCGCGCCTTCCGCACGCGCTTTCACCTCCATGTTGGCGATGAGCAACTCCCGCGCTTCTTCCGCGCTCATGCAGGCGATGCGCTCCAGTCGTTCGTTCTGCTGGGCGATGATGTGTGCAAGCTCCTCTTCTCTTCGGATGAGGACCTGCTGGCGGGTTTCCAGGTTCTTACGTGCCCCGGCCAACTCGGCTTCCTTCGCGCTCAGTTCGTCGGCCTTATGGTCGAGCTTCGCCTCGCGCTCCCCCAGCCGCGACTCCAGCTTCACGAGGTCTGCGCGGCGAGCGTCGGCTTCCCTGCGAAGCTTTTCCTGTTGTTCGAGTTGCAGGTTCCGCATCTCCAGTTGCATCGTCTGCCGAAGCGTGGCTGCTTCGCGGCGAGCGTCTTCAATCAGCCGTTCGGCGACCTCTTCCGCGCGCCCCACTTTCGCACGCTCGTTCCTCCGGGCAAGCACCCACCCGAAGACAAAGGCTATGACGGCCAGAGTCGGCATTCCGACCGCTATCCACAAGAGATTTGTATTCATGTTCAGTATCCTCCGCTCTATATTCAATATCGGTCATGGAATCCTGAACGGCGGTTTCCCTGGCGAACCCGATGAATTCGCACCCCACGCATTGCTCGTTCAGGAGCATCTCCGAGGACCTCGGCTCATTATCGAGCGTTTCCCCGGAGTGCATAGAACAAAAAACCCCTCCCGCGCTTCCGGCGGAGGTGCGCGACGGGATGCCTGGATATCCGCGTCGCCGCGCATCCGCCCCAAGCGGAGGAGGGGGGCATTACACGATAAGCAGGGGCCGACTTACTTCTTCACCGTCATGGGAGACCCCTCATCGAGGACCTTCGCCATCGCGTCGGTGGTATCCCCTACTCTTTGCAGTACCTCCTGCAATTGCTGCCGTGTGCGGAACAGTTCGTCCGCAAGGTGCATTGCCGCCAATACCGCAACTTCCACAGTCGACTTGATCACCCTGTTCTGGCTCAGGCGGCGCATCTCACGATCCACCGCCTCGGCAACCTGTCTGACGTATTCCGGGTCTGCCTGCGAACGCACCGAATACTCCGCGCCGTAAATCCTCACCATAGTCGGAGTCGTCCTGTTCGGAGAGCGGTCGTTCATACATCCACCTGCGGCGTGTGGCCGCCTCCCGCCTGGGCGAGGATGCGGTCAATGTGGCTGATCGCACGCTGGAGCGTCGCCTGCAACGGGATCACCATAAGCTGGACGTTCGCCGAGGAGGCACGCCTAAGCGCACGCTGTAGTTCCTCACGCTCCGTTCGCCATTCCTCGCGCTCGGTTCGCCAGCGCGCAAGCTGGATCATGGCTTCTCGGATTACCGCATCGTACCTCTCCAGCACGACCCCGACATTTGGTGACGGCACAATCGCCTGCATCACGTTCGCAGCCTCGCGCCGACCTCTCTGGCCGCCGCCTCGATGATTCGGTGCACCTGAGTGTCTACTTCCTGATCGGTCAATGTCTTGTCACTCGTTCGGAATCTCAGATGAAATCCGAGACTCTTCTCACCATCTTCCAATCCGGCCCCACGATATACATCAAACACGATCACGCTTTCCAGCAATGACCCACCGGCACGCCACACGATCCGCTCCAATGCCTGAGCGGGAACCGAGTCCGACACCACCAGCGCCAGGTCTCGTTCCACCGCCGGAAAGCGCGGCAGAGGAATCACCCGGCTGAGCGTGCGCCGGTGAGCAGCCAGCCGGAGGACATCAAGTTGACTGAAAAACACCGGAGCAGTCAGGTCGAAGGCGTCGCAGATACCTTGCCTTACCTGCCCCATACAACCCACCTCATCTTCCGCTATGAGAACTCGCGCCCCGGTACCGGGCGCGAACTCCTCACCGTCATAATGTACAATTTCGGGCAGGAGAAGAGAACATCGCTGAATGAGAGTCTCGATGAATCCTCGTAGATCGTAGTAATCCCACGAACGTTGCTCGTCGCACCACCGGTTGCCGCCCGTGCTTCCCGAAAGCAGCAGCGCGACGACGTGCTTCTCGTCGTACTGCTCTTCGGAGGGGTGAGCATGGACATGCCCCACTTCGAAGACCGCCACGCCGTCAGCCTTGCGGGAGAAATTGAGCTTCGCCACCTCCAGGAGACCGGGCAGCATGTGCGTGCGCAGGAGGCTCATGTCCGCGCTGGAGTAGTTGGCCAGGCGGACCGGCTCGCCCGCCGACTTCACGAGTTCGATGTGCTTCGGGGAGACAAGGCTGCTCGTGATGACCTCTTGCAGGCCCATGCCGATGAGCCATGAGTGCAGCAGGGGCACGATGGCCATTTCCGGCGGAGCCGCTTCCGGTGGCACTCCCACCCCCCGCACGACCGAGGGGATGCGGTCGTATCCCCATATCCGGGCGATTTCCTCGATGAGATCAATCTCTCTCGCAAGATCGGGCCGCCACGAGGGTTGTTCGACGGTAAGCCCCGTCTCGTCTTCGGAGAGGAGGGCGATTCCGAGGGCGGTCATCTGGCGGCGCACCTCGCCATGCGGCACGTCGGCCCCCAGGACGCGGGGGATTTGCGCCCAGCGCAGGCGAATCTTTGCCGGTTCCTGCGGAGTGGGGTACGCGTCAATCCTGCCGGTGGCAACTCGCCCGCCCGCCACCTGCCGGATGAGTTCTGCGGCCCAATCAATCGCCCTGATCACCTCGTTGTAGTCGGCTCCGCGCTCGAAACGCTGCGACGCTTCCGTCTGAAGCCCGACCGCCTTGGAGGTGCGGCGGATGCGCGTCGGCAGGAAGTACGCCGCTTCAAGGAGCACGTTCGTCGTATCCGGCGTAATCTCGGAGTTCCGCCCGCCCATGATCCCGCCGAGCGCCACCGGACGACAGGCGTCGCAGATGAAGACGCTCCCCTGGGGGATTTTCCGCTCCACGTCGTCGAGCGTCGTGAACAGCTCGTCGGCGGCTGCGGCGCGCACGACGATGCGGCGGCCTTCGAGACGGTCGAGGTCGAACGCGTGAAGCGGATGTCCGAGCGCCATGAGGACGTAGTTCGTCGCGTCAACGACGTTGTTGATCGGGCGCAGGCCGACCTGCCGGAGCCTGCCCGCCATCCACGCTGGGGACGGGCCGACCTTCACCCCTTCGACCACCCGCGCCACGTAGCGCGGGCAGCCTACCGGGTCGTCAATCGTCACCGACGTGAGCTTTTCAATCGGCGGACCCTCTTCCCTCACCGACATGGCCGGGACGTGGAGAGGGCGGTCCAACAGCGCGGAGAGATCGCGTGCTGCGCCGAGATGGCTCATGCCGTCGGGCCGGTTGGGGGTGAGGTCAAGCTCCAGACGCTCGCCGTCAAGGTGGAGGAAGCGCAGGAGCGGCGCGCCGACCGGAGCATCCTCCGGGAGGACGATGATCCCCTCGTGATCGTCGCCCAGCCCCACCTCGTCCTCGGCGCAGATCATCCCCTCCGACGCAGCGCCGCGAATCTTCGTCCTGCGAATCTGCATCCCATTCGCCAACTCCGCGCCCGCCGTCGCAACGACGACCTTCTGCCCCGCCGCGACGTTCGGCGCTCCGCAGACGATGGAGAGCGGCTTCTCAGAACCGACGTTCACTATACAGACGGAGAGCTTGTCAGCGTTGGGGTGCTGCCGCCGCTCACGCACCTCGCCGACGACGAGATGTTCGCCGGGAATGAGCTTTCCGAGGATCGTCGCCTCAAGGCCCCCGGCAGTCAGGCGTTGCGCGATCTGCTCAGGCGGAAGGTCCGCCACGTCAATGAAGTCAGCCAGCCAGTCAAGTGAAATCCGCATCAGTTCTCCCCTTTATCCTCATGCGAAGCCCCCTCTCATGCAAAGACCCCACGCTGCGCTCCGACCCTTTCATTCGAACTGCGCGAGGAACCGCAGGTCGTTCTCCCAGAAACGCCGGATGTCGTCAACCCCGTAGCGCGTCATCGTCGTGCGGTCTATCCCCATGCCGAAGGCAAAGCCGGTGTATTCTTCGGGATCGTAGTCCACAAACCCGAACACGGCAGGGTCCACCATCCCCGCGCCGAGGATCTCCAGCCAGCCGGTGTATTTGCACACGCGACACCCGGAGCCTTTGCAGACCATGCACGTCACGTCCACTTCCGCGCTCGGCTCGGTGAACGGGAAGAACGACGGGCGGAAGCGCGTCTTCGTCTCCGGGCTGAAGAACCGTCGGCAGAACGTTTCCAGCGTGCCCTTCAGGTCGGCGAATGTCACGTCACGGTCCACGTACAGCCCCTCGACCTGATAGAACTGGTTCATGCTGCGGGCGTTCACTTCTTCATTGCGGAAGACGCGGCCCGGTACGATGATGCGCACCGGAGGGCGGCGCTTTTCCATCTCGCGCACCTGCACCGGCGAGGTGTGCGTCCTGAGCACCCAGCCGGGGGCGATGAAGTAGGTGTCCTGCATGTCGCGTGCGGGGTGCTCCGCCGGGAAGTTGAGCGCCTCGAAGTTGTAGTAGTCGGTCTCCACCTCAGGCCCTTCGGCCACGCTGAAGCCCATCTGGGTGAAGATCGAGACGACCTCGTCAAGCGCAATGGTGAGGGGGTGGTGTCGTCCGAGCGGGCGCGTGCGTCCGGGCAGCGTCAGGTCGAAGCGCGGCCCGGCGGCAGCCTTTTGCCGGGAACACCGTCCTGCCGCTTCCTTAAGCGCGTCCGTCACGAGCGTTCTCACCCGACCGACGCGGAGGCCCAGCTTCGGACGATCCTCTGGCGGCAGATCGCGTATGAGCCGGTTGATGCGCGTGATGCTGCCTTTGCTCCCGACGTATTCCACGCGCAGCCTCTCCACCTCGTCGGGATGCGTGCACGCCGCGAGGCGCTGTGGGGCCTCGGCTTCGATTCGATCCAGTTCGGCAATGAGGTCGGCAATCATAATGCAAAAAGGCGGGCCGGACATCGAATGCCGCGCATTCGACGCCCGTGCGCCCGCCTCTCCAGAGTAGGGTTAAAACTGCGCTTTCGCCGTCTCAGCTAACTTCGCGAATGCCGCTTCATCCCGCACGGCAAGGTCCGCGAGCATTCGTCGGTTCACCTCGATGCCTGCCAGGGAAAGGCCGCGAATGAGGCGCGAGTAACTCAGGCCATGCGCTCGCGCTGCGGCGTTGATCCGAACGATCCAGAGCGACCGGAACTCGCGCTTGCGCTCCTTCCGACCGCGATAGGCGTACGCCAGGGCATGGTCCACTGCTTCGCGTGCGGTGCGGAACAGCTTGGAACGAGCGCCGTAGTAGCCTTTGGCCTGGGAAATGGCTTTCTTATGACGTGCATGTGACGCAACTGCGCGTTTTACTCGTGACATGTGATTCGCTCCATCGCCTGCTTATTACGCAAGCAGCATCCGCCTGATGCGCTTTGCATCCCCCGCGTCCACGGCGGTGTTCCGCCGCAGATGGCGCTTGCGCTTTCTCGTCTTTTTGGTCAGAATGTGCCCGAAATACGAATGTCGGCGCATCACCTTACCCGTTGCCGTCACCTTGAACCGATCGCGGGCATTCCGACGACTCTTCATCTTTGGCACGTGACTCTCTCCCTCTCCACCACCATGAGGACTCTTGTGCCTAGGAACTTATCCCAGTAGGTAGGCATTCTGAGCAAAGCGAAGAATCTCGTTCATTGTAAGGACCAGATGCTTCGCTTGCGAACTCTTCGAGTTCATCGCTCAGCATGACATGGCTTTGTTGAAAACCTTGCCAGCCTCCGCCCTCCGACTGAAGTCGGGGGCTGCGAAAAGCAAAGTCACCTGAAGGTGACTGCCCATGCAGTCGGCTTTAGCCGACTTCGCTCCTTCCGTA
>Ga0172365_10002737_pt1 | contig 13084 bp, 12 predicted proteins | sample LakKivSesite48cm_FD_114535 | JGI IMG/M metagenome (GOLD analysis project Ga0172365, IMG submission 114535) | Sediment microbial communities from Lake Kivu, Rwanda - Sediment site 48cm | ecosystem: Environmental > Aquatic > Freshwater > Lake > Sediment | place: Rwanda: Western Province, Lake...
CCCTCATCGCCTCCAGCGCGTACTCCCGGTTCATGGTCTCCCGCACCTGTTCGGGGTTGATCCCCTTCCCAAGCAGATCGGAGGGGATGTCCTCCGGCGACCAACTGATGAAGAACGCCCGGTCAATGCCGGATGCGTCCATCAGCGCGACGTACTCCTCCGCGCTCGTCGGGTTGCCCGGACTATAGACCTGCGCGTTGCCCCGCGAGTCGAACGGCCGGATGAGGTGGACGTGGGTATCTACGATCATGTGCGCATCACCCTCCCAGCACGGCGCGATACACCCGGTGCGCGTTCTCTCCCAGGACCTTCCTGATCGTCTCCTCAGGATAGCCTCGCTCCACGAGGGCGCGGGTGATCGCGGGGATGAGCCGGATTTCGCGGATCTCTCCGATGAAGACGCTCCACGTCTCGCACGTTGCCCCCGGCGGAACCCCGTGACGAGCGCGGAAGTACGCGTCGTCCTCGAACAGGTCGCCTCCGAGAGCGATGATGTCCTCGTAGCCTTTTTCCACGAGGTAATCGAGCGTGCGGAGGAAATCCTCGAACGTGGCGAACGGGCCGTTGATGTAGTGGCGGCAGAAGTGCAGCCCCAAGAGACCGCCGCACGACCTGAGCGCGTCGAGGTGCGCGGCGGACATGTCGCCCGACCCCGGATGCACCTCGCTCGGCGCACCGTGCGAGATGATGACCGGATGCGCGCTCCTCTGGATCACTTCCTCGAAGAAGCTCCAGGGCGCGTGCGCGAGGTCTATCACGATGCCAAGCTCGTTCATGAGCGCGACCGCGTCCCTGCCGAAGCCGGAGAGCCGCCACGAGCCGGAGCCAGGCGCAACGTCCACGAGTTGGTTCGGCTGCGCCCAGGTAAGCTGCATCTGCCGCACGCCGAGCCGATGGAAGACGCGCACCAGCTCAATGCGTCCCTCGAATACCTTACATCCCTCGCACCCGAAGAAGATCGCCGCCTTGCCTTCCCGCTTCGCCCGCACCACATCGTGCGCGTGCTCGGCGATGAGGAACCGGTCCGGCCTCGATTCGAGGAGCAGGCGTGCGCGCTCAAGCCTGACAAGGGATTCTCGCGCCCATCCGTCCGTCTGGGCGAGCGTGCGACGGTAGAACGTCAGGTCGTCCTCGCCCGCGCTGTCGTTGTAGATCGCCAGGTCGCCGATGGGGACGAGCGTCTTCGCCGTCACGCCGCCTTCTCGCATCGCCAGATTCGCGTCGAGACGATGGAAGAAGTGGTCGTGGAGGACCCACACGATAGACTCGTCGTGAAGGCGACGCCAGTGCATCGCTCTCTCCTGAATATCAGGCATGTCCGGCGGATTCCGACGCGGGCGATCACATGTGATCGAGCCAGCCATAGTAGAAGGGGATCGGCAGCTTGGGATGCTGGATGCCGGGCGGACGCTCCGGGCCAAAGAGGAACTTCACCATGTCGTTCGGGCGATACACAGCCTTCTGGTCGCCCATCGTCGCGTCCCAGCCGGTATCGGTGCGCGTGATGAGGAGGTCGTCAATCCCGTATTTCTTCACGATCCGCGCAGGGTTGACGAGCGTGAGCATGCCGGTGTATTCGGGGCGAACCTGGAAGCCGCGCTCCACAAGTTGCCGTGCGACGCCCTCGTCGCCGGGGGGAGTGTGAATCTGCATCCGGCGCGCGCCTTCCCGTCCGAACGCGATCCGCATGAGGCCAAGCACCGCCTCCGGGTCGCCGCCGTAATCCTTCACGTCCGCCTGTTCTCCGTAGCTGTAGACGATGTAGGCGACCGGCTTCTCGTGGACAAGGAGCACGGCGATCTTGTGGCGCGTGGGGATGTTGATCATGATCTCGGTCAGCTCACGGTCGCGCACGACGCCGCGCCGCGATTCGTCGTGGAGCTTCCGCACGCCGTCAATGGCCCGTGCGTCGGCGCTCTCGGTGAGGATTTCGCCGCTCGGCGCCAAGGGCAGGTAGGTGATCGTGGTCCGGTCTATGAAGAAGTTCCATACCTCTCCGGCGTGCTCCCATCCCCAGCGCCGGTAGTAGTCGGCGATGCCCGTCCAGAGGATGGAAAGATCGTAGTCTTCGCGCTCCATCACCTCAAGGCAGTCTTCAAGCACCTGGCCCGCGTACCCGTGCCTGCGGAAGTCCGGGTCGGTGGCGACGCCGCCGATCCCTCCCACCTTGAGCACCGCGTCGTCCCATCGGACGTGCGTCGGGTAGATGCTCACGCTGCTGATGATGCGCCCGTTGACCCGGATAATGCGCAGGTTCTCGGCGTTCGATTCGCGGTAGAGGTGCGGGTAATCGCCGCCCATGCTCGGACGACGACTGACGCTCGACCGGAAGACGAAGTTGAGGAAATCCATCACCTCGCCGAATTCGCCGGGCTTTGCGCCACGAGGCCCCTCCACGTGCGCCGATGTCGGCTCCATGCTCCCTCCTCGTCAGCTTCCCACTGGGCGGACGAACGCTCTGCGTTCGGGCGAACTCGTAGAGTTGGGCGAGCTCACAGAGTTCGCTGTGCATACGCGGACAAAACACGAGAGGGGACCGGCCATCTCTGCAACCGATCCCCCGGAAGACCTCAGGATATGGAGGCGACGGGCGGACTCGAACCGCCGAATAGAGGTTTTGCAGACCTCCGCCTTAGCCCCTTGGCTACGTCGCCAGGACCAGAAATGTACGCGTCGAAATCTCCCACAACAAGACCCGTTTCTCGCATGTGCTACGCGCCTAGCGACTCCGCCGCCGCACGGATTCGCCGGATGACCTCATCCGCCGCGCCCTCCACCGGATCGGTGAGCACCGGGAGGAAGACGAGATTGCGGAACATCTCCTCCGCTCCGGGGAAGTCGCCTTCTTTGTAGCCGGCGTAATCGCCGCACATGGAGCCGCGTCCTTCGCCAAAGATGTCCATGCCTTCCGCGAAGTAGGGCAGGCGATGCAGGAGGTCGTACGGGCTTGGGCCTGCCGGAACGCCGTGATCCTGGAGCGCCTGAAGGTAGCGATCCCGCGTGGTGCCGGGCAGTTCCTCCGGCTGGAAGAGCACCGGGAAGCCGTAGTATCCGCCGCGTTCAGAGCCGGGAGCAGTTGGGATGGGCTTCAGCCCCGGTATCTCCGCAAGACCGGCCTCGACCGCCTTCACGAAGCCCCCGCGACCGGCGTTGAGCTGCGGCAGCTTCCTCAACTGCACCCGCGCAATGCCGATGCCGAGCGGATGCGCCCGGAACTTGATCCCCAGGCCGAGCGGTTGGTACCTCTGATACCTCGGCGAAACCAGGTCCAGCCCCGCCACGCGGTTCACCTGCCCGATCATGCAGGATCGGTCGAACACCTCGTCGTCGTCCGTGGCGACGACTCCGCCCTCGCCCGCGCTCACCGCTTTCGAGCCTTGCATACTCCACGCGCCCACCCTGCCGATGCTGCCGGTCATGCGGCCCTTGTAGGTCGCCCCGTGCGCGTGCGAGCAGTCCTCGATGATCGGGATGCCGGTCTCGCGGCTGATCTCGATGAGCGCGTCCATGTCGCAGACCCAGCCCCAGAGATGCACCGCGACGATTGCCCTCGTGCGCGGGGTGATCCTGCGCCGCACGTCAGCCGGGTCCATGAGCATCGTCTTCGGGTCCACGTCGCAGAAGACCGGGCGAGCGCCGAGCATCGGGGCAGGGGTGACGCTGCACAGCCATGTGTACACCGGACAGATCACCTCGTCGCCGGGGCCGACCTTGCAGCCGTACATCGCGCTCCAGAGCGCCGCCGTGCCGTTGATGACCGTGATCGCGTGCTTCAGGCCCGCAAATTCGCGGAACTCCTGCTCGAAGGCGCGCACCTGCTCCGTGCCGCCGGAAAGCTCGTTCTTGAGCGTCATCTCATAGGCCACACGCGCCTCTTCTTCGCCGATCTGCCGCCACCGGTCGAGTTCTCTGAGCGGCGTAACGGCGGTTTGCACGAACACTTTCGGAGACAGGCTCTTCCTCTCTCGCATGGGCGGAACTCCGGGGAAACCGATGAGGATCATGGAGGTCGGCGCTCGGTTCTGGAGGAGAAGCTACCGCACGGGAAACCGGGGCGCAAGCCGCGTGCTCCTGCGTCGGCGCACCCGTCCCTGGTACCATCGTGCGTGCGTGCGTATATTGAAATGGCCCTTCGCCTGCCGCACATACCCATAGACTTGAACCGCGAAACGAACGTGCAGCCTGATCTCACGACAAAGCTGGCCGGTCTGACGTTTGCCAACCCGGTGCTCGTCGCCTCCGGGACATTTGCCTACGGGCAGGAGATGGCGCGGCTCTACGACCTTTCCCGGCTCGGCGGGCTGGTCTCGAAGACGATCACCGAGAAGCCGCGAGCGGGCAACCCTCCGCCGCGAGTGGCCGAGACGACCGGCGGGATGCTCAATTCCATCGGCCTTGCAAACCCCGGCCTCGATGCGTTTCTCGCTGATTACCTGCCGACGCTCCGCCGCGCCGGGTGTCCGATCATCGTGAACGTGGCGGGGGAAGATACGGCGGGGTTTGTCCGGCTTGCCGAACGCATCGCCGGAGAGCCGGGCGTCGCCGCCCTCGAACTCAACATCTCGTGCCCGAACGTCTCAGGCGGGCTTGACCTCGGCACCGCCCCGACGCTCACCGAGGAGGTCGTGCGCGAGGTGAGGCGCGTCTGCCCGCTCCCGCTCGTCGCCAAGCTCAGCCCGAACGTGACGAGCATCGCCGACATCGCGTGCGCTGCCGAAGCCGGAGGAGCCGACGCGCTCTCCCTCATCAATACGCTCGTCGGCATGGCGATTGACGCGAAGCTCCGCAGGCCAGTGCTGGGAAGGATCACCGGGGGGTTATCGGGACCGGCGATCAAGCCCGTCGCGCTCGCGATGGTCTGGAAGGCGCACCGGGCAGTCAGAATCCCGCTCATCGGCATCGGCGGCATCACCTCCGCGACGGACGTGGTGGAGTTCATGCTCGCGGGCGCTTCGGCGGTAGAGGTCGGCACGGCGAACTTCGTTGACCCCTGGGCAGCGCCGAAGATCATTGACGGCCTTTCCGAGTTCTGCCGTGAGCAAGGGATCGCTCGCTTGGCCGACCTCATCGGCGGGTTGCAGACGTGACTAGGTCCCTGTGACCGACGCGCCGGTATCACGTATATTCTCGAATGTCGCGGGCGACACTCATCGCCATTTTTTCACAAGAAGAGGGAACTATGACGTTGGCTCAAACGCTGCGCCCGGCCCATCACGTCCTCGCGCTCCTGTATGATGCAGTCCTCATCCTCGGCGGAAGCATCCTCATCGCCCTTTCCGCGCAGGTTTCGGTGCTGATCCCGCTCAGCCCGGTCCCGGTGACGGGACAGACCTTTGCGGTGTTGTTCCTCGGAGCGCTGCTCGGAAGCGCGCGGGGCGCGGCGGCGGTGCTTGCATACCTCGCTGAAGGAATCGCTGGAATGCCCGTGTTCGCTGGTGGTTCGTGGGGGATAATGCACCTTCTCGGCCCGACGGGCGGCTACCTCGTAGGGTTTGTCGGGGCGGCGTACCTGACCGGGTTTCTGGCCGAACGCGGGTGGAACGCAAAGCTCTACACGGTTGCGCTGGCGATGCTTCTTGGGAATGTGGTTCTCCACGCCGTCGGCGCGGTGTGGCTCGCGTTCTCTGTCGGCTTTAGAAACGCCCTCGCGCTCGGCGTCCTCCCCTTTCTTGTCGGCGATGCGCTCAAAGTCGGCCTAGCGAGCGTCCTCCTACCACCGATCACGGCGTTCACGAACCGACATCAACGCGCCGAGAAGGATCGGTAGAGGCCATCTGAGTCTGTTGCTCAGAAGGCCGACTTCCTTACTGGGATGGGTTATCTATCAGGCTGCGCGTGCGCGCAGATGCCCGACGAGTGCCTCCAGGCCAAGACGATAGCTCATCGCGCCGAAGCCGCATATCTGGCCGACGCACACCGGCGCGATCACCGAGCGATGCCGAAATTCTTCGCGCCGTTGGACATTCGAGAGGTGAACCTCGACGGTCGGCAGCGCCACCGCGCTGATCGCGTCCCTGAGCGCGTAGCTGTAGTGCGTGAGCGCGCCCGGATTCATGACAATGCCGTCGCACCGCCGCGCAGCGCCCTGAATGAGGTCAACGAGCGCCCCTTCGTGATTGCTCTGATGACACTCCACTTCGACGCCGAGTTCTTTGCCCAGGACGGCAAGCTCGGACTCGATCTGGGAGAGCGTCGTGCTTCCGTACGTTTCGGGTTCGCGCGTGCCGAGCAGGTTGAGGTTGGGGCCGCTCAATACAAGGATTCGCATCGCTCTCCTGCCCTCATTTCCGTGATTTCGTCATCTGCTGAATCCCCTGTTGGCGAAACATCTCCACCAATGCCTCGATGAGGTCTCGGTTTCTCGCAGGGGGGCCGCTAATGCTCAGGCGCTTGGTTTTTGCGTGCTCGGAGAGGATCGCGCACGCATCGAGCATGAGCTTCTTCGTCTGCGCCCGCGCCCACGCTCCGACCGCAGCCGTTTCAGGAAGGCCGAGCGCCGCGGCGAACATGAGTTCGGTCGTCCCACAGAGCCGCGCTTTCTTATCCTCCAACGGCTCTGCAATCTTGTGCACGTCGGTGCGCTCCCTCAGGCAACAGATTCCCCAGACGCCTTGTCCGGGGCTTGGCAGCGCCACGTCGGTGGAGAGGAATTCGATGGCGTGCTCGTCAAAGCCAAGGATGAGCAGGTCGCTTGCCGACTCGACCACGCCGTCGGCCTGCTGGAGGTGAAGTTTGTGCAGGCGCGTCGGCAGGTCGCCGGTCAACGTGACCCAGACGATGTCCGGTCTGATTTGGGCGACCTGCCACTTGCAGAGCGCGCTCGTGGTGGCGAGTCGGCTGCCGGGCGGAAGCTCGGCGAAGGGAACTCCCTGCCGGTGAAGGAAAGCCTTGCGCGGGTTTCGGCGGGGAAGGCACGCGCTCAGCCGAAGATCATCCGGCAGGGGCCACATGCTTTCGCGTAGGTCCAGCCACGCCGCATCAAAGCTCTCCTCCCGCATGCCCGCCCACAGCTCCTCGCTGCACCCCGGCGTCCTTCCTGGGATGAGAAGCTCGCCCTGACGCTGCCGGTCATAGGTGGTCGTGACAGGGCACAGCTCTATGTGGAGGCCGGGATGCACCTCGTGGACGCGGTTGATGAGCCAACCGGCGTGCCGCAGACCGACCGCATTATTGCGCACACCTAACCGGAGTCTTGTCATTGCCCTCAGGAATACCAGGAGCAGGTTTACTGCTTCTGCATTTGGATGGTCCGTATCTGATAATGATAGCGCACCGTGTCACCGGCGGTTGACAGGAGGCACGGGTATATCCAGCGCTGCCCGGATTGCTCCCGGATTACCCACCAGTCCGTCACCGGCGGCGCGGCAGCATCAGGCTTCCTTGTGATGCTCGCACGGAACACAAGAACTCCGACCTGCTTGTCCTCGCCGAACCAGGCAGGAGACAGACGAACCCCGTCCGGCTCCACTCCTATCTGCTCCTGCACCCATTTGGCGACCTCGCGGCATTCCCCTTCCAGCCACGAGTTGTGCTCGCGAACGAGGTCTACGAACGGCTGCCCGTCGCCTGACGGCTTTTCCAGCGTCCTCAGATCGAGCCATGTCGGCGATGCGTTCTGTTCACTCCCCAGTTCCGTTTCCACCTGCGCTCCTTTCAGGGCATCCCTGTGCCGCACAACGGGGAAGATTTCGTCCCGCTCACGATGATGCGCGAAGCAAGGCTTTCCGAATAGGCTCCCAGTACATAATATGCTTCTGTGAAGGAACTATGGCATAGCCTCGCAGGAAAAGCGTCTGGAGATCATGAGGTGCGCGCATCGCTTCCGGAAAGACGAAGGCTCACGGAGCCGCTATAGACGGGCCTGCTTCCGCCTTCGGTTTCCACGAGGAGCGCACCGTCCGGCTGAATCCTCAGAGCGCGCCCGGCATATGCGGTTCCCGCTTCCAGAACCGTCACTTCTCTGCCGAGCACAAGCGACTGGGCGCACCACTCCTCGACCATTGCCGCTCCCTGGTGTGCCGTGCCGTAGCGCGCAACGTCGTACCGCTTCTCCACTTCCCGCAGGATGTCCGCAAGCAGCGACGCCCGGTTTGAGGCTTTCCCTCCGCAGAGCCGGAGGGATGTCGCGTGCGCCGCGAGGTCGGGAGGGAACTCCGTTTCCCCGTGGCGGACGTTTATCCCCATTCCGACAACCAACCGGCTTCCCGGTTCCCGAACCGTCTCGATGAGGATGCCCGCGATCTTCTTCGCGGACGCGACGGCATTCGCGGGCCATTCCGCCGGGGGACGGTCCTTCCACTCCGGCAGAGTCGTCCCGTCCCACGCGACGGCCATGACATCGTTCGGCCACTTGACCGCACACAAAGGCACACCGTATGCCCTGAGCGCGGAGACGATGCCTGCGGCCACGAGAAGCGCAACGCTGCCCGCCCCCGGACCGGCAGGAAGGAGCATCGAGCACCAGATGCCCAGCCCCGGCGCCGAGTGCCATGCTCGTGCCATTCGACCACGACCGGCGGTCTGCATCTCGGCAGTCACCGCCGTCCCATCGGGCGCACCGCCGAGCGCAAGCCGCCGCGCCGCCTCCATCGTCGAGGTGACGCGCTCGAAACAGTAGCATTGCCTGCCGAGCCACGAGGTCTTCAGGTGCGCCGCCACCTCGTCAGCCAGCAGGCGGTCGGGCGCCGAAAGGAGCAGAGAATCGGGCTTCATGTGCGTGCGGAGAAGAGCAGGCTCAGGTCGAGCGCCGGAGCGCTGTGAGTGAGCGCACCCACCGAGATGAAGTCCACCCCCGTCTCGGCGACGGCATGAACCCGGTCAAGGCCCATGTTGCCGGAGGCTTCGATCTCCGGGCGCGGGTCATGGTGGCGGATTCGCTCGACGGCGGAGCGCATCTCTTCGAGAGACATGTTATCGAGCATGATCCGGTCGCACCCGACGGCGAGCACCTCCTCCACTTCGGCCATGCACGTCGTCTCGACCTCAATGGGCACTCCTTTGAGGCCCTTTTCCTCAAGGTAGGTGCGGCAGGCGCGCACGGCGGCAGTGATCCCCCCTGCGGCGCGGATATGGTTCTCCTTGATGAGCACCATGTCGTAAAGGCCCATCCGATGGTTCGTGCCGCCGCCCGCGAGCACGGCGTTCTTTTCGAGCAGACGCCACCCCGGCGTCGTCTTGCGGGTGTCCACAATGCGCGCGTTCGTGCCCTGAAGCGCCGCGACATAGCGCGAGGTGAGCGTTGCAACCCCTGAAAGGCGCCCAAGGAAATTGAGCGCGGTCCGCTCCGCCGCCAGGAGCGAGCGCGCCGCTCCGACGGCCTCCAGCACGAGGTCGCCGCGATGCACCGGGGTCCCATCCGCGACGTGCAGGGTGAGCGACACATCCTCGTCAACTGCCCGGAACACCGCGCACGCCACGTCAAGCCCAGCGATCACCCCGTCCGCTTTCGCGATGAGGCGCGCCGAAGCCTGCTCCGAGGCGCGCACCGTCGCCAAGCTCGTCAGGTCGCCGGAGCCGATGTCCTCCGCAAGCGCGGCCTCCACGAGGCGTGCGAGGCTCGGAACCGTCGCTTTGTCCGCCATACGATCACACTCTTTCGGTCGTCCTCATCGCCGCGCTCACGGAGAGGGCGGCGTCTCCACCACGTCGTCGGGCGGCAGCACCGTGACCGGCCCGAACGCATCGAGAGGCTGGTCAAACCGCGTCGAATCCCCCACGACAAGGACCCTCATCTCCTCGGCGCGGAGGTACTTCCTCGCCACGCGCTTCACGTCGTCCTTCGTCACGGCCCGGATGCGCGGGATGTACGTTTCCAAGTAGTCGGGCGGGTAGCCGTCGAAGGCGAGGCGCATCTGCTGGTTGACGATCTGCTCCGACGAGGCGTACTGGAAGATGAACGAGTTGATGATCGTCTCTTTCGCCGACTGCATCTCCTGGTCGGTGATGGGCTGCGTGCTCATGCTGTCAACGATCCCGCGCATGACGCCGATGGTCTCGTGCGTCTTGTCGGCGCGTGTGCCCACCAGCGCGAGGAACATCCCCTGGCGGGGGTCGGGAGAGTCGAAGACCGCGCCGAAGACGTAGTACGCCAGCCCGCGATTTGAACGCACTTCCATGCCGAGTCGGGAGGTGAACGTCCCTGCCCCGAAAATCTGGTTCATCACGGCTGCGGCGTACTCGTCGGGGTCATGGCGCGGAAACCCGACGGACCCCATGCGGATCGCCGATTGCGAGACCTGTTTGGCGACGATGTACACGCCGGGAGCCATCCCCTGCCCCACAGGAGGCAGCACGGCCTCGGGAATCTCCCCGACTTGCCACGACGCGAAGGCAGCCTGAATCTTCTCGATTGCCTCGGCGGCGCTGAGGTCGCCCGACACGGCGATCCAGGTGATGTTCGGCTTGTAGAACGTCCGGTGGTACTCGACGAGGTCGGCGCGGGTGATCCTCTCCACGTCCTCAAGCTCCATTTGCTTCGCCCAGGGGTTTTCCATGCCGTAGACGACCTGCCGGAACCTGCGCCGTCCGATCTCGTACGGGTCGTCGTTCCGGCGTCTGATATCCTCGCTTGCGAGCCGCTTCCATTCGTCGAGCTTCTCCTGGGGCAGCGCGGGGGTCATGAGGATTCCCGCGAGCAGCGAAAGCCCCGCGTCGAAGTCTTTCCGCATGACATCGAGGTCGGCAGCGCCGTACTCGACATCCATCCCCATGCTGATGTGGGCGGCGAGGAAATCGAGGCTATCGTCGAGCACATCCCCTGGCACGGCGACCGAACCACCCCGCCGCATGACCTGGCTGGTGAACTGGGCCACGCCCGGCTTGCCCGGCGGGTCGTAGCGAGCGCCGTTCCGCATGAGGATGCTCACGGAGACGATGGGCAGCTCGTGGTTTTCGAGCACGTAGAGCTTGATCCCGTTCGGCAGCTCTACGTACTGGGGCGTCGGCGGGTTGAAGAGGATCGAATCGAGCGGCGGAAGCTCTTCCGGGCGATGGGGAAGGCTCCCCTTCGCCAGAGGGGGAGCGACTTTCGGCGCTGCCTGCATCACGCAGCCGAGCGTCAGCACGAGGCCAAAGGCAACGAGACCCGCGCACGCACGCAACGCTCTTGTATGCAAAGGTCGAGACATCACAGGTGACTCCTTCTCGGCAATGGCGTGTCACTTCGCCGCCGGGCGCACGAGCGTCGCAACGGTGCGGTTTTCCTTCGTGAAATACGTGCGGGCGACGCGCATGATGTCCTCCGGGGTGACGCGTGCGACGATCTCCCGATGCGTTGCGACGATCCGCCAATCCCCGTGAATGGCCTGCGCCCGCGCCAATTGCTGCGCCAGTCCCGCGTTGTCCGAAAGGCCGCGTATGTAGGCGGCCTCAAGCTGGTTCTTGCACCTCTGCAACTCGAACTCGGAGACCGGGTAGTTGGCGAGGCTGTCCAGTTCGTGGTAGAGGATCGCCTCCACCTCCTCCGTCGTGTGGGGCGCGGACGGCATGATCTGGAATAGGCAGAGGTTCGGGTAACGCTGGCCGGGGATCTCCTCGTAGATGCCCACGTCCTGCGCGATGCCCGTCTTGACGAGCCGCTTGTAGAGCCGGGAGGAGTTCCCACTATCGCGCACGATATTGGCGATCACGGAGAAGACGTACGCGTCCGGCGACGGGTAGTTGGGCTTGTGGAAGCCGATCATCACCTGCGGCTCCGCGTCGAATTCGACGGTGATCCGACGCTCGCCGACCTGCGGAGGTTCGAGCGTGCGAATCTCAGGGACCGGTTCTGCGGCGCGGGGAATCTGTCCGAAGTAGCGGTTGATGACGGCTTTCGCCTTATCCACATCGAGATCGCCGACGAGCACCCCAACGGCGTTCGACGGGACGTAGTACTTCGACCGGAAGCGCATCGCATCGTCGGCGGTGACGCGCTGGACCTCGCTCATCCAGCCGACGATGGGCACGCGATAGGGGTGCGCCTGCATCGCAACGGCCATGAACTGCTCGTAGAGCTTGCCTTCCGGGTCGTCGTCGGTCCGCATCCGTCGCTCTTCGGCCACGACATCGCGCTCGCTGTAGAATTCGCGCATCACCGGGTAGAAGAATCGCTCCGACTCCAACATCGCCCAGAGTTCGAGCCGGTTGGCCGGGAACGACTCGTAGTAGATCGTGTAATCCTTGCCGGTTCCGGCGTTGAACCCGACGCCGCCGTTCGTCTTGACGATGCGGGAGAACTCGTCCTTCACGACGTACGTCGCGTGGATCGCCATGAGGTGCTTCATCTCGGCGTAGAGCGCCTTGGCACGGACAAACCTTTCAAGCGAGGGGTATTGGTCGCCGCTCGTGCGCAATGTCTCGGCAAGGGCCGCCGCGAGCGCACGTTGAAGCTCGGCCTCGTCGAGCATCCCCGCCGTCTGCATGACCGCCTGCCCCGTGCGACGTTCGAGCGCGCCGAGCACTTCCCGGTCGGCGAGGGGGACCGGCGAGAGCGCCTCGGTGTAGAGCACGGCGACGCTGTCAATGAGCCTGAGCACCCCAAGCTCGGCCTGGTAATCCACCGTGCCGATCCAGGGCGTGCCTTTGAATGCCATGTGTTCGAAGAGATGGGCAAGGCCCGACTGCCCCTGCGGATCGTCCACGCCGCCGACGCGCACGACGATTGCCCCAGCGAACACGGGCGCTTCCGGACGCCGGACGAACAGGAAGGGCATCCCGTTATCGAGCCGCACCTCCGTCACGCGGTCCTCAAGCGACTGGGCAGGGGCCGCACAGGGGATCACTGCCCCGGCGAGCAGCGCAAGGAACACGATCAACCGTCGGTACACCGACTCCCTCCTTGTGTCATGAGAGCGCGTCTTTTCGCGTCTCAGAGAGTGTACGAAAAGGGGTGCGGGAGGGTTTGATGGTCATGAACAAAATGCCTTGGCGGATGACGTTTCTCCATCTCTAGAGAGCGGTCACCGCGGGGAGACAGCTCGCGTGAGCGAGCTTCGCTCTTCCGTAGCCCTGCGTTCTCTGCGAGAACGAGCGGCTTCAGCCGGAGGGCTTCTTCACGCACGATCTCACCGCCCTCCGGATAAATCCGGGGGCTACGCGTGGCGAA
>Ga0172365_10002738_pt1 | contig 13084 bp, 10 predicted proteins | sample LakKivSesite48cm_FD_114535 | JGI IMG/M metagenome (GOLD analysis project Ga0172365, IMG submission 114535) | Sediment microbial communities from Lake Kivu, Rwanda - Sediment site 48cm | ecosystem: Environmental > Aquatic > Freshwater > Lake > Sediment | place: Rwanda: Western Province, Lake...
ATTCTCATAGCACCGGGATTTGTTTTTCTCAGCTTCCAGACACCGATAACGGTGAGAACAGGAAATATCCCGAGTGCAAATCCCATATATGTGAGAACCTGTTCAAATGAACCGGACAACACCAGGATAATCGCAATAACTGCCTGAAGCACAACTGAATTTGACGGCACATTAAACCTGGGATGTATTTTTGCAACTGACCTGAAGAAGAGCCCGTCGTTTGCCATTGAATAATAAACACGGGGACCAAGAATGATGAATGCGCTTAGTGATGAAAAAAGGGCAAAAGAGATGAGAATGGAAAAAAGAATCTCTGCTGACTTTCCGAAAAGATTGCCCATTGCCAGTCCGCCTACCGATATTACTCCCTTCATTTCTTCAGGGTTTATGCCATAAACATACAGAATATTGAGTGCGATGTAAACCAGTATCACAATACCTGTTCCGTATAAAAGAGACCGCGGCAGAGTCTTCGAAGGATCTTTTATTTCAGCTCCGAGATATGTAGCTGCATTCCATCCGCTATAGGCAAACATGATCCACATAAGTGAAAGACCTATTGTTTTAAGGCTTACTGATCCTGCTCCTGCCGTTTTCTGAAAACTGAAATTTGATACATCCCCGTTTCCTGAAAACAGACCAGCAAAAATCAGGACGCCTATCAGCAATACTTTCATGATTGTAAGTACATTCTGCACTCTTGCACCGGTTTTGATGCCGCGGTAATGAATTACTGTGAAGATGAGAATGACTGATACCGAAAGGACCTTTCCGGTCATATTCGGGTTCATTATACCTGCTGATGAGAGCCATCCGGGCAGGGCAGGGAGGGCTCTTAGAAAGTACTCGCTGAACCCCATTGCAGAGGCTGCTATGGGTGCTGAGAATCCAACAATAAATGAGACCCAGCCGCTCAGAAAGCCGAACAGGGGATGGTAAAGCTTTGAGAGGAAGAGGTACTCACCTCCGGCTCCGGGCATAGCTGCACCCAGTTCTCCGTACGAAAGCGCCCCGCACAATGCGATTATACCTCCAACACCCCAGAGCACGATCATAAGCACAGGATCGTTAAGGCCTGACATCAGGAGGCCGGAAGTGGTGAATATCCCGGCTCCTATCATATTGGCAATAACAATATTTGTTGCAGGGAAAAGTCCCAGCCTGCGCTGTAATGTTTCTTCAGCCATCAGCAAGGTGTTTATTTTCCGGATTTCTTGTAACTGATCGATACGCCGCCGCCGGCTGAATTGACTGTTGTTTCATAATTCGCCAGGCTTCTGACATATTCCAGGAATGCGCCCTGTCCTCCGTAACCTCTCCCCCCGCGTCCTCCGTCGTAAATATTGTGGGCAGTAAAACAGCCGCCAACCTTCAGTTTCGGTTCTACATCAATAAAATAATTCTTGTACCAGTCTTTATCAGCATCGCTGAAAACGAAATCAAAGGGACCTTTAAGTTCTTTAACCAGCTGGTGGGCATCAGCCAGCCTTGCATCTATAAAATCAGAAAGACCTGCAGCCTTAAAATTCTCCAGGGCCTGTTTGTGCCTTCCTTCATCAATATCTATTGTAATCAGCTTTCCGCCTGTCTTGCTCAAAGCCCAGGCTATCCATATCCCGGAATGGCCGGTTGAGGTGCCGATCTCAAGAGCACTTTTGTAGTTGTTTTTTACTATTATATCGTAAAGAAGCTGCCCGTCAACAGACGGAACATTCATATCGTACCATCTTCGTGAATTGTCGCTTAGGAATTTTCTGACCTTCTCGTCAAGAGCGTTGTTTGAAACAGTTGACTGGGCATTGACAGTCATAGCTGCAAGTGCTGATATTAAAATGAAGAATACTGGTACCTGAAATACTCTTTCTCTTTTCATGGTTATACTTTTTTAATTTCCTGTTCAAAGCTATAATTATTTGACATTTAATAATACCTGTTTATTCCCCTGCAAAACAGAACCAGCATATAAATAATTTGTTTAATAATCTTACCTGACAATAATTTCTTAATTTTAAACTGTAAAATAACATATCAGATATGAGTTTTTCGGACTTTATAACCCCGCAAGGCAAAAAAGTTTATAAGGAAGCCTTCATTCATCTTGTACAGGTTTCAAGAACTGATAAGGAAATCAGTAAGGCAGAATCAGAACTGCTTCATAAGGAAGGAAGGAAGTTCGGGCTTACCGATCCTGAGATTGAAAGCCTGATGCGTGCACAGAGAGGGCATCACTATAATCCGCCTTACAGCCTTGACGAAAAGTTTGAGCACCTGTACAAGGTGGCACAGATGATACTGGCAGACGAGGTGGTAAAGGAAAGCGAACTGAAGATGCTAAGAAAGTTTGCAATAGAAGCCGGATTCGATGATAAAACCATCGATAAGCTGGTGCATCTTCTCCTTGAAGGGATTAAAAAGAACAAATCAGAAGAAGAACTACTGGCAGAGTTCAGGAAAAAACATTTATTCAGGGACTAGTCTCTGAATCACCCAGAAACAATCCCGGTTGCTCGCGACGAGATCAGGAAAGACCGGCAATTTTCGTGCGAAGATTGCTGCCACTCCTTTTTACATATTCCATAATAATTTTGTTTAGCATCTAAACAATTCTTAATTTTGTTTAGCACCTAAACAAAATTATCATGGACAGTGAATTACAGTACCTGGTTGATCAGTTCCTGAAAATTCTCCATCTCTACTCAGTTATCTCAAGGAAACCAGTCGATTACGGCACAGGTGACCTGTTGTATTTTACAGAGATACACACGATAGCGGTTATCGCCAGGAATAAGGAGATAAACCTGATAAGGCTTGCAGATAACATGGGAGTAACCAGGGGAGCTATTTCCCAGACGGTCAGGAAGCTGGTAAGCAAAAACCTGGTTGTTAAAGCTAATACCAACCTGAAAGAGTTCAGTCTCCGGCTCTCCGAAAAAGGCCAGGTTGCCTATAAGGGACAGATGTCATTCCAGAGAGAGATATTCACTTTTGCCGAAACACTTTATGAGAAAGGCTCGCCCCAGAACAGGGAGCTTGTGAAAGGTCTCTTTGAAGCCATCATTCATAATATGCAGGAAAGAATCAGACCGGCAGATGAAGTGAAATCTCCAAAATCATGAAAAAGCTGGCATCTCTATTCCTGCTGTTTGTTCCATCAATGCTTTACGGTCAGCCAGTACTGGATGATTATATCACATACGGGCTTGAAAACAATCTTGCACTGAAGCAAAAACAATCAGACTATGAGAAAAGCATTGAGTCGCTGAAGGAGGCAAGAGGATTGTTTTATCCAGGCATCAGCTTCAATGCACGTTACACCGTATCAGAGGGCGGACGTGTTATAGATTTTCCCGTCGGCGACCTGCTTAACCCGGTTTATGCGACACTTAATGCACTTACATCCTCAAATCTCTTTCCGCAGATTGACAACCAGAGCGTCAGGTTTCTCCGACCCACGGAGCACGAGACAAAAATGAGAGTGGTGCAGCCGCTTTTCAATACAGATATATATTACAATTCAAGGATCAGGAAAGAGCTTACATATATAGGAAGTATGGATGTGGAGCAGTACAAGAGGGAGCTGACTGCTGAAATCAAAAAGGCATATTACAACGCAGCCATGGCAGATGCGCTGTTCTCGATGCTTTCAGATACACGCAAGCTCCTTGAAGAAAATATTCGTGTAAACAGGAAGCTGCTTAATAATGATAAGGTTACAGCGGATTATGTGTACCGCTCCGAAGCGGAACTGAATAAATTCGACCAGGAGCTTCAGGATGCAGAAAAAAACAAAACAATTGCCAATGCGTATTTTAATTTCCTGCTGAACAAGCCTCTGACAGATACAATTATTATTGAGCAGCCACAGGATTTTCCTGTCCTGATAAGCACGGGTAGTGATTTTATCCCGGCTGCCATTGAAAACAGGCAAGAGATCAGGAAACTTGAAAACTATGGAAAGATAACCGAACTGCAGGTCAGGATGAACAAATCAAAAAGACTTCCTGATCTGTTCGCTGTTGCCGACTATGGGTTCCAGGGCGAGAAATATGTCTTTAACATGGAGCAGGATTATATGCAGGCTTCGGCTGTTCTTACCTGGAATCTTTTTGAAGGATTCAGCAATAAGGCAAAGATACGGCAGGCTGTCATCCAGAATGAAATAGCCGGCAGCCAGCTCGAGGAGGCAAAAAAACAGATTGAATTCCAGGTGATGGATGCAGTCAGTGAATTATCGGCAGCCGATAAAGGTATATCTGCTGCAGGAAGCCGGCTGAAGAATGCAAAAGAGAGCTTCAGGATAACTGACAGGAAATACAGCGAAGGACAGGCAAGCCTGATTGAATATATCGATGCCCGTACCAGCCTGACACAGGCAGAGGAGAGCCTTATAATTTCAAAGTACAGATATCTGTCGGCTTTTGCCGAATTTGAGAGGATAACGGGAATTAAAGAAACAGAATAACAGGATGGCATTATGAATAAAGCAACTCTATACTTTTTATTTTGCCTGCTCCTGGCAACAGGGTGCAGGAATGAAGCCCCGATACCTCCAAAGAATGAGACAACCAGGGTAAGGATTATGGACATATCATCCGGAACACTCAAAGCATCAATTCATTCCAGCGGAATACTTTCTTCAGAGGAAGAGATAAAACTATCATTTAAAACCGGAGGGATTGTTGCAAAAATCAATGTAAATGAAGGTGCCGTGGTGAAAAAAGGCGAAACCCTTGCCGCTCTCAACCTGTCGGAGATAAGTGCCAATGCTGAAATGGCCGGTAACGGTTACGAAAAAGCACTGCGCGACTGGACCAGGGCGAAGAACCTCTATGCCGATTCAGTTGCCACACTTGAACAGTTCCAGAATGCAACAACAGCATTGAATGTTGCAAAATCAAATCTCGAAATTGCACGGTTCAACCTTGTTCATTCTTCAATAAAAGCACCGGCTGACGGAACCATCCTGAAACAGCTGGTAAAGGAGAATGAGCTTGTCGGGCCGGGATACCCGGTTTTCCTTTTCGGTTCGAAAGGAAAATTCTGGAAGGTGAGATCGGGCATTTCCGATAGGGACGTTGTAAAGATAAATCCTGGCGATACGGCTGCAGTAGCAATTGATGCATGGCCCGGAATAAGGTTCTCTGCCATTGTCGATCAGGTAAGCACCATGGCTAATCCGATGACAGGCACATTTGACGCCGAGCTCAGCCTTGATGATATGGGATACCGCCTGGCTTCAGGCTTTATTGCAGGTGTCGACATTTACCCGTCAGGGTCAGAGAAGTATGTGCTGTTACCTGTGGGAGCAGTAATTGACGCTGATGACAGATCAGGATTTATTTTCTCGGTTACAGACTCCTCAACAGCTGTAAGATACCCGGTTTCGGTTGAAGCCATACGAGGTGCAGAAGTGGCAGTTAAAGGTATTCCTGAAGGAGTAAGGAGAGTGATAACCGAAGGAGCAGCCTATGTTAAGGATGGAATGAAAGTTGAAATTGTGAAATAGTCATGCAAGTCATGCAGGTCGTGCAGGTCATGCAGGTCAATAAGCCTGAACCTGACTTGCAGGACTGGCAAGACTGGCAGGACCTGCAAGACCAATTATATGAAAATCTCAGAATTAGCAGTAAAGAATTACCAGTTCACAATAGTTGTGTTCCTCCTGCTTGTGGCACTTGGAGTTTATTCCTTCATTAAAATTCCGCAAGCTGAAGATCCTGAATTCCCGATAGCTATCTTCCCGGTAGTAGCCATTTACCCGGGAGCTTCACCTTCAGATATTGAAGAACTGGTTGTTGACAAGGCGGAGGAGAGCATCAATGAACTTGAAAATATCTATCGTGTTACAAGCGATATCAAAGAAGGTGTTGCAATAATAGTTGTTGAATTTGAATCGGACGCCGATCCCGATGAGTCTTATGATGCACTGATGACGCAGATCAATTCCGTCAAGCCGTCAATGCCCGGAGATCTTTACAGCATTGATGTGATTAAGATACAGGCGGGGAATACAAACATTATTCAGTCTGCAATTGTTTCAGAGAGCGCTGAATACTCGGAACTGGAGCTTCTTGCAGAAGAGCTCAAGGAGGAAATATCAGCTCTGCAGGGCATAAGAAAAGCTGATGCTGTTGCATATCCCGAAAGGGAAATTCGCGTGGAGATAGATCTTCCTAAAATGTCGCGCCTGAACCTGAACATCAGCAGGGTCATCTCAGCAATCCAGAGTGAGAATGCAAATATACCGGGCGGCAGTATTGACATCGGTGCAAAGCGGTTCAATGTTACCACCAGCGGCAGTTATGAAAATATTGAAGAACTGAAGAGAACCCCTGTAGGCAATAATATGGGACAACTGGTTTACCTTAAGGACATTGCCGATGTAAGATGGGATTACGGAGAGCTTCGGTATTATGGGCGGTACAATGGTAAAAAAGCTGCATTTGTGATAGCGAGCATGAAAACCGGAGAGAATATTCACGACATCAGAAATTCAATATATTCCGTATTCGATGAATTTGACAACCGTCTTCCTGCAGGTATAACCCTAGAGCGCGGATTCGACCAGTCGGAAAACGTAAAGGTCAGGCTTGGCCGGCTTGGACGTGATTTCCTGTTCGCGTTCCTTTTAGTCCTGGTTACTCTGTTGCCCCTTGGATTAAGGGCATCGGGTATCGTAATGATTTCTATTCCTCTCTCCGTGATGATAGGATTCACCGGATTGTACCTGACAGGTTTCAGCATTAACCAGCTGAGTATCGTGGCAGCTGTTGTAGCCCTGGGATTGCTCGTGGATGATTCTATTGTGGTTGTCGAAAATATTACACGATGGATCAGGGAGGGCATAAAACCAAAAGAAGCGGCTGTCAAAGCAACCAGCCAGATAGGACTGGCGGTGATCGGATGTACGGCAACGCTCCTCCTGGCGTTCCTTCCGCTGATGTTCCTTCCCGGTAAGGCAGGCATGTACATGAGAGTGTTCCCCACAGGTGTTGGTTTCATTGTACTGGGCTCTCTCTTTGTAGCCCTCACAATCATACCATTCATTGCGAGTCTTGTTTTCAGGAAGAATCCTGATCCAAGGGGGAACCTTGTGCTCAGAGGTTTCCACAGGATTATTGATTTTACTTACGGAAGGGCACTTCACTGGTCACTCGGGAATCCGGGCAGGACAGTTGCCTCTGCTGCTGTTTTCTTCATCGCTTCACTTTTCCTTATAAGGCTCATCGGATTCAGCCTCTTTCCCAAAGCAGGAGTACCCCAGTTCCTCATAACCATTGAGACACCGAGAGGAAGTAATATTGCCGAAACTGACAAAGCAATAAAGTTTGCTGAATCGGTACTGGCCGGGAAGCCGGAAGTAAGGTATTATTTTTCGAATATCGGTAAGGGGAATCCTATGATCTATTACAATTCATTTCAGAAGATCGAACAGTCAACCACCGGGGAGATAATGTGCGAGGTGGACAGGGATATTGTTCCCGGTCTTGCACTTTTTCTTGATAACCTCCGGGATACCCTTAACACATACGTCAATGCAAGGATATATGTAAATGAGTTTGAGAACGGATCGCCTGTAGATGCGCCAATTGCGATGAGGATCACCGGAAGCAACCTCGATACACTTGAACGGTATACTGCGATGGTAGAGGACATTTTCCGTTCCCACAAAGCCACAACCTATGTTAAGAATCCTCTTAGCCAGTCACTTACAGGAATTAAAGTCGATATTAATTCTGAGAAGGCAGCTGTGCTGGGGGTACCTGCCGTTGAGATCGATCGTACGATAAGGATGGGAATGGAAGGACTGGAAGCCGGAAAATTCCGCGATTCAGAGGGGCGGGAATACCCGATAAATGTAAGGATGAAAGAGGAGAAAGACTCTCCTGCCGGAATTTTTGACAATCTTTATGTGACATCACTGTCAGGATACCTGGTACCACTTTCCCAGGTTGCAGCAATAAAATTTGAAGACTCTCCGACATATATCGAACACTACAAAAATGAAAGATCGATGACGGTCTCAGCTTCGGTCAGGACCGGTTTCAATACTGATGCTGTTACCAAGGAGATCCTCAGGGAACTAAAGAAGATTAATTTGCCCAAAGGATACAGGATAATTGAAGCCGGCGAAATCGAAAGCCGGAAGGAGAGTTTTGAAGGGATTGGCACTGCTATAATAATTGCAATATTCGGGATCTTTGCAGTTCTTATTCTTGAATTCAGAACCTTCAGGGGCACATTAATAGTCCTCTCGGTTATCCCGCTTGGTATAATTGGCGGGCTGCTGATGCTTTGGATAACAGGCTACACGCTTTCATTTGCAGCAGCAGTAGGATTTGTTGCACTTATCGGTATTGAGATCAAGAACTCCATACTGCTTGTCGATTTTACCAGCCAGCTCCGCAAAAGCGGAACTCCTCTGGATGAAGCTATTGAGAAGGCAGGGGAGATAAGGTTCCTGCCTGTTCTGCTTACCACACTTACTGCTATAGGGGGTCTTCTGCCTATTGCCTTCAGCAGATCGGAGCTTTATTCTCCGCTTGCCTGTGTGATAATAGGTGGGCTGATAACCTCAACCTTGCTGGCAAGGCTGGTGACACCGGTTATGTACAAGATAATCCCTCCGGAAATAGTCTGAAATATCCTGAATTTTGATATCAGTGCTGTTAAATTATTAACAGAACACTGATGGTTTGGTAATATTTTACTAACTTGTAAGCATCAAAAACCCGATCGATAACCAAACTTATACAATCATGAGAATTCTAATTACCGGATTTATTGTATTTGTAATCTGGTGCGTCTTTTCGGCCTGGATCTATAACGACCATGCGCTGCCGGCTCTGAGGAAGCCGGTCCCGGTTGTTACGGTTCCGGACGAAAGCACCAGAGCGGCTGATTCGCTGGCAAAACTGATGGCGATGATGCCTGAGAGCCTGACGATCTACTTTGAATTCAATGACGCAAAATTCAAAGCTGATCCGCAATATGAAAACAGCATAGCGGAATTCAGGGCATGGCTTGAAAAATATCCTGGATCCAGATTAGCTGTTGTCGGCCATACCGATCTTGTTGGTACTACTGAATATAATAATGAACTCGGACTGAAAAGAGCCCAGGTGGTCGGTAAATATATTGAAGGGATGGGCATCACCTCCGACAGGATGATGATCGAAACAGCAGGAGAAGGACAACCTGCCGCCGGGTATATCACCGAACCGGAAAGAGCTAAAAACAGAAGAACAGAAGTAACTATTAAATTAAACTGACATGACACAATCATTTATACCATTCGCTTCGGTAACCGGTGCAGTTATCACAATTGTTGCATTACTCCTGGTTGCCGCTATCATAGGCTACCTTACAGCATGGTTCTATGCCAAATCAATCTATACTCCGATAATCAAAAAGCTTGAAGAAGAGAAAGCCGGACTTCAGAAAGAAGTTGCCGGCCTCAAGGAAAACGTGGCAAAACTAAACGGCAAAATTGACGATCTGAACGGAAAGATCGCTAAGCTTGAAGAGGAAGCTGCAAAGAAGGAGAAAGAGATCAGGGAACTGAAAACCAGAATAAAAGAATAACTGAAGAATATGAAAACCTCAAGAAGAACTTTTATCAGGAGAAGCACACTGGCAATTGCCGGTACCGCCGTGCTTCCGCATATACTTTCGTCATGCAGCGGACAGAAGGGAACAGTAGGTCTGCAGCTTTATTGCATCCGTGATGAGATGGAAGCTGACCCTCTGGGTTCGCTGAAGCAGATAGCAGCCATGGGCTGGAAATATGTGGAGCACGCAAACTATGTTGAAAGGAAATTCTACGGCTGGACACCTGCTGATTTCAGAAAGGTAATTGACGACCTGGGATTGAAGATGATCAGCGGTCATACTGTAATGGGATCAGAGCACTGGAATGAAACAACCATGGATTTTTCAGATTCATGGAAATGGACCATTGAGGACGCTGCCGTTATGGGACAAAAATATGTTGTAAGCCCGTGGATGGACGAAAGCATGAGAACCACCTATGACGACTTCATGAGATATATGGAAGTCTTCAACAAATGCGGTGAGCTTTGCCAGAAGAACGGAATGAAATTCGGGTATCATAACCATGATTTTGAATTCAGCCAGCAGCTTAACGGAAAGAAGCTTTTTGATATAATGATGACAAGCATTGATCCGGATAAGGTTGTCATTCAGCTTGATACGGGCAACATGTACAGCGGCGGCGGTGTTGCCTTGGATGTGGTTAACCAGTACCCTGGACGGTTCGAGAACCTGCATGTCAAGGATGTCATCAGGACAACGGGCGAAACTGAAGGTTATGAAAGCTGCGTACTTGGTGAAGGAATTGTCAACATTAAGGAAGTTACAGATCTCGCAACAAAAATAGGCGGAACGGAAGTTTATATAATAGAACAGGAATCATACCAGGGAAGAACCCCGATGGAATGCATGAAGAAAAATCTTGCCGTAATGCAGGATTGGGGATACTGCTGATCAGTCCTCTATTGATGCATGGTAATCCTGGATAGACCTTACCTCGTATCTGCCATTCTGAATATTATGGAGTGCCTCAGCCATCAGCTCCATAACCATAGAATTTATGGAACCGCTCCGCGGTTCATGATCCATGAGGAGGCGGGACATGTGCAATCATTGATGGAACCGCTCCGCGGTTTAATATAAAATAATATCAGATAAAATGAGTTCAATATTTATATCCCGGAGGGATTTCATTATTATTTGAAAAATAATGTCTACAAATGATTATTGAACCCCAGAGGGGTTCCATAAAAATCCTTAATTTTGATGTCCTCAGATGATTCTATGACCCGGATTTTCATTTTCATATCCCTCTTTTTTCTCGTAGGACTTTCTACAGCAGCGCAGACCTTCACTGACAGCAATCTTCCTATTGTTATAATAAATACTGATAATAATGTAACCATACCCGATGACCCCCGTGTAAAGGCAAATATGAAAATCATTTACAGGGGTGAAGGGCAGAGAAATTATATGTCAGACCAGAATAACAGTGCATACCTTAATTATATTGGGAGAATAGATATTGAAATAAGGGGATCTTCATCACAATATTCACAGAAGAAGCAATACGGTTTCACAACACGCCAGGCCGACGGAACAACTCCCCGGAATGTCAGCCTTCTGGGAATGCCTGCCGAAAATGACTGGATACTTAACAGCATGGTCTTCGATTCGGCTCTGATAAGGGACTTCCTCTGTTTTAACCTTTCAAGGAGAATAGGAGAATATGCATCCCGGACTGCATATTGTGAGGTTGTTATAAATAATTCATACAGAGGGCTTTATCTGCTTGAAGAAAAGATCAAGCCCGATAATAACAGGGTTGATATCAAAAGGGTGTCCTTCCTTGATAATTACCTGCCCGAGGTTTCAGGAGGCTATATCACCAAGGCTGACAAGACTACAGGAGGAGATCCTGTTGCCTGGAGCATGATTGCATGGAACGGCAGCTATGTTGCATTTCTGCATGAGTTCCCCGATCCGGATGTGGTAACTGAGCTTCAGACCGACTATCTGAAACGCTACTATGGCCTGATGGCTAATGCTGCTTATGAAAAGAATACTTCAATTACATCGGGATATCCGTCATATATTGATGTGCCCTCTTTCATTGATTACATGATAATAAGCGAGCTCTCATCAAATGCCGATTCGTATCAATTCAGCACCTATTTTCATAAAGACCGTAACGGCAAGCTCAGGGCAGGTCCGGTATGGGATTCAGATCTCACATTCGGTAATGACCTGTTTTTCTGGCAGCTCAACAGGAGCTTCTATAATGTCTGGCAATTTTCAAACGGCGACAACGAGGGACCAAGGTTCTGGAGGGATCTCTTCAACGAAAGCACCTTCAGATGTTATCTTTCAAAGAGATGGAATGAGCTGACTCAGCCCGGACAACCTCTGAACCCGGTGAGTATTAAAAATCTTATTGACTCAACAGTAACATATATCGGTGAGGCAGTTGTAAGGGAGAATCAGAAGTGGAATAATGTGAAGGATCATAAGAAGAGAATTGACAATCTGAAACTATGGCTTGACAGCCGGGTTAACTGGATGACGAAAAACCTGCCCTCGACGGAGGGATGCTCCAATACGCCTGTTCCTCCGCTTGTAATAAGCAGGATCATGTACCATCCTGATACAACTATTACTTTTCCCGACAATGATGAACGCGAATTCATTGAGATAACCAATACAGGAAACCAGTCTGCTGATCTGACCGGAATTTATTTCAGCAGCCCGGGTCTCACTTACCAGTTTCCCGCCGGCTCAATAATAATGGCAGGAGAATCAATATATATTGCAGGAAATTATTCAGGATTTTTCAGCACCTACAAGATACCTCCCTTCGGTGTATATACCCGCAACCTGTCGAATAAACGCGAGAAGCTGGTTCTGGCCGACGCATTCGGAAATGTGATAGACAGTGTTACATACCACGATTCTGCACCCTGGCCGAATGCCGACGGAACAGGATATTATCTCAAGCTTATGGATCTTCTTTCAGATAACAGTGTTGCGGACAACTGGACGATTTCAAACGAGATGCTGACCTCAGGTGATATTATACCTCCTGATAGCAAAGTTTCCATTTATCCCAATCCGGTCACTGATTTTCTCAATATCAGGGCTGGCTATGAGATTGGATCGGTAACCCTTATGGACCTTACGGGTAAGGTAATCACCATAGTCGAAAAGATTGACTCGCAGGATTGTTATATTGATATGCATTATCTTGATCCCGGGATCTATATTGTGAGGGTCAGGATGGCTGCCGGTGTAATAACCATTAAAGTATTAAAGGTATAGTCGTTTATTCACCACGGAGCACACGGATTTACACGGAATGTTTCACGGACAAATCCGTGTTTCTCCGTGTAATCAGTGGTGGGGAAAGATTTTATTCAGTTCCCTTTGCCAGTAAAAGTGCTTTAATCTGCTCAACCTCCTGCTGAAGTGACTGGACCTGCGATTTGTAAGATTCAATCTGTTTTTGCTGCTCCTTGATTGCCTCTGTCAGAACAGC
>Ga0172365_10002743_pt1 | contig 13074 bp, 19 predicted proteins | sample LakKivSesite48cm_FD_114535 | JGI IMG/M metagenome (GOLD analysis project Ga0172365, IMG submission 114535) | Sediment microbial communities from Lake Kivu, Rwanda - Sediment site 48cm | ecosystem: Environmental > Aquatic > Freshwater > Lake > Sediment | place: Rwanda: Western Province, Lake...
TAGACATCTGAATATCGGGTTGATATCCGATTCATACAGTTTCTTATTGCTGTGGATTCGTTTTTCTTTTTCAAACTCACTACGTTTGCGTGTGCTGAAGCGTGAGACCGGTTCGCCATAGATGCTGCGATACTTGCCCTTAGGGTCAGTATAAAAGAATGTATAGTTGGCAGGAAACTCGTTGTATGTGCGCTTACCGTCAGGCTGGCGCTCTACAACAAATATCCTGTCACTATCTTTATCGTGGATTGCGTCAACGTAACTCATGTAGTTATTTTCTCATAAATTATGTTTGATAGCAACCGATGACTGTCTGGCCCAGGATGGTTTCTATCTAATGCTTTATCTTTACTGATAAAAGGGATATCATAAATGAAATTTTCTAATTCCAAAATGTCGGGTTTATCTGATCTTGCACCGTAAGGCGTTCCAAAGAATGAAAAATTTCTAATTTTTTTACTTATTAAAAACTTCTCGCAATGGTGTATTGCTAACCAATTATCCCAATAAAGTTTTGGCTTACTATAAACATCTTCAAACTCATTTAATACTAGTGTTTTATGATTAGATGTTTTAAAAGGAATTCTAACTCTATTGCCTGAGTTGTCTGACATTTTTAATAAATTATATCTTTCAAAGTATGAAAAAGATATTATTACCATATCATCTTTACAAAAGTCAGTGGTCAGTACATTAAGTAAAATTTCAAAATTTCCAGATCCGGGTTTAGACTTGTTAACACAAGTCAAAGTTAATTTGTCAGCTAAGAGCTGGGGCCAAGCAAACATGCTTGGCTCTTTATCATAACTAAAACAATCATGTAAACCATGCCCATATGTAAATGAGCATCCAAATGTCACAAGTCTAGGCATCAAAGAGTTTTCCCAACAGTCTCTAAAATAGTGTTTAGTTCTTCGTTTTCTTTGTTAGTCTCACCCAAGCGTGACTTGTGTGCGACCTTGATGGCCTTCTTGAGAACACTTGGCTTGATTTCTAGTTCTTCTGCTACAGCCTTGATAGTGTCGGTCAATCCACCTTGAAGTGTTTCGATTTCATGAGTTACAGCAAGACCTTCATTGATCAACTGTGTCAACTTCAGCTTTGCTTCGTTATTAAAAGTACGTGACATGTTATCTCCTTTATATTGTTGAAATAGTATAGCACACTGTTGTTTATATTCAACAGATATGGATTAATCAGCACTATCTATCTGTTCTTGCCAGAATTTTCTTGCATCCTCTTCATTAGAAAAAGACTCCAATACATTCATTCCGCCCAGTGGGTGAGGGAACCAAACGATCCATGCTTCTTGGTCTTCGTCGTAAGTACAGTAAAGTTCTACTTTTTCATCCATATGATTATTATACTCCTCTTGTTAAGACATGCTGTCAATATTTAGGCGTTTATTGCAACTTTCTATGTAATCTCGGTCATACAAAAACTTATTTAAAGTAGTCCAAACACGCTTGCGATTGTCTATAAAACTCTGGTCTTCCTTATTGCAATGTTTGTCCAATAAATCAACTAAATTTTTATTCCATTTTACAACATCCTCAAACTCAATGTTATCTACGTTGTCCCCGAATATTTTATTAAATGCAGGACATCGCCATGTATCCGGCTCAGAAGGCTTACGATTTCCGTTGATGCCGTTACCATATAAACATTGATATAGAATCCTAGCATATCTATATGTGATGCTAGCACATGTTGTAAGGTTCACAACTATTACCTTATTAAAATAAGTTATGTCTATCTCATCAGGATACGTATGTGTACCCACCCATATATCTTCGGTCAAATCGATAGTTTTAACTTTTTCTTTAAACATTGAGTTGTCATTAGTATTTCCACCATGAACTATCAATAATCCTTTATGGTAAGGTAGACCTATCCCTCCGTTTTTATCCACAGGGCTAAGTGTTTTATTCAAGATATCACACAGCAAACCACCGCATGTCCAAGCAGGATAGGCTATAAGGTTCATATCATTCTCCGCTGTACTTTAGCGCCAAAAAAGTATATTCATCATCACGCATGTTAATGATGATGTTGCCATTACTAGTAGCTTTAGCTTTATACCCTTTTTGATTTAATAAGTTAGCTAGTTGCTTTTTGATAGTGTTAGGTCTAGGTGTATTTTGTGGGTCACTAGCTATTATTTCATACAAGTCATCATGCCATTTATCACGCATCCAATCATAAAGCCAAGTATTTTTATTGAGGTTTACAAGCATCTTGGATCATCTTTTTTACAACCTTATCGATGCCGGGATTGACTTTATAAGCATGCGGCACGATATGTTTACGGATATAGTTACGCATATACTTATCATCGTCGTTGCTCTTGTCATAGCAAAATGGTAGATTCTTTCTAGCGCACCAATCGAAAAACTCACTCTTAGATGTAGTCAAGAAGGGACGCACTACATTGTTCCTAACCATAGGAATCAGCTTGGGACTACCGTGCATTGCACTAAACAGATAAGTTTCGATGCAATCATCTAGATGATGCGCGGTAACCACTGTACCAAAGTTATCAAAGAACTTATAGCGTTCGTCACGCCAGTGTTCTTCTATACTTTTTGTCTTAGGCTTATCTTTATTCAGTATTCCTACCACAAGCGGAAGATTGCGTTCTTCACAAAACTGTGACACAAACTTATGTGCATTAGTGCTGTTTTCAGTCCTATGATGGAAGAATGCACAAGTGATTACATGATTACGCCTGAGAAAGTCTACGACGGCAACGCTATCTACCCCGCCGCTGAGGGCAACGGTTAGGCTACGAGGCAAGGTTGTTAAGACTTTAATCATACAACTATTATATGCGGATTGGTATATTATTGAAAGATATTTCGGTTAGCCTTACCATATATCTTTATGTATTTGCCCGCTAGCATGTCTGCCATAGCTTCTATTGGACTGCCGGGATAGCTGGAACCCGGCTTGATCATGCCCAATTCTTCCTGTCTTACATGGACTAACTCATGGAACACAGTGCGTAGTATATCTACTAGATTTCTATTTCTAGCGTATACCCAGACTTTATCGGATCCGCTTACATGCATACCTGTATGATGGCCTGTCTGCGCCTCTTCGGTATCAAAACTAAGGCTGATTTCTGGTTTAGACTTAAGATGTAAACGTTTGCTAGCCCAATCTACAAACTTAGCTACCTCAGATTGAAGTTCTGAACTGTTAGCTTCGTTAATACTTTCGCCCCCGCCTCCGTCCCCACCACCAGAATCAGAGGATTCGGATCCGCCGCCGTAATAGGCAAAACCGGGGAAGAAATATCTTCCAAGTTTTACCTTTTTACTGCGCTTTTTCTTTTTGCGCTTTCTTTCAGTGACAAACTCTTTGGCTAGCACAGAAAAATCAAGGTGCTACCTTGACTCCGTTTTCCCAAATCTCATGACTCAATATCTTTTGATCCTGCCACCATCTTTCATATATAGCTAGATAATCAGGGCTCTGAACACTGGCTTCATATATTGCTAGTTCTTCAGCATTTAAAGTGTCTAAACACCAGTTGTGGAAAGTCTTGAAATCATCACCTAAATCAGATTTATAAACGTGTAGTTGCTCGGCCATAGTATTTCTCCTATACTGTATTATTTATCGGATTTACAAGGTAAGATCGAATACTATCGTATAAACAGTCATACGGTTTTTTGTAAAAAACATTCCTGTTATGCTCTAATATGTATTTGTTAGTAGTGTATAAGACGGACCATGTGGATAATGGAATATTAACTAGTCTTTCTACCTCACGTTCAAAGGCTTCATACCTACGCTGGTTATCTATGATAAAATCGTAGTTATAATCTATAAAATCTGGTAATAAAAACCCATAATCTTTAATATCTTGTATTATTCCGCTATACCCTAAAGGAAGTATGAAGTGTCCTTTTATTAATGGATCGAAAGTCTTTTCAGTTATAGTTCTGTAAGTTTCTGGTACAAACACTAATATATCATCTCTGTTGGCTGCTAACGTTTCTACATATATGCTAATATATGATTTTTGATAATACTTATTAGCTATAGGAAACCATGTGCCTCCTCCGCCGTAATCTCTATTTTTCATGAGTGCTAATAAAGAAGATTCTTCGGGTTCCAGAAATATACCCTTATCAGGCATGCTAATAAAACCTTTACGCTGTGTACTTTTTAAGAATGTTCTTAATCTTTCTCTTATCTTATTTCTTATGTGATCAGAGTGATAAACTCTATTAGGGCTTAAAAATATATGATCAGAGTTAAAATCATGCTTAATATCATCAAGTTGATAGCATTTTGCTCTTGCATCATAACTCCATATTTTACTTGTCTTGTCAAACTTATGATATTCTGTAAAATAAGATTTTTGTCTATTAAACATGTGATCATTATACAGTGTTTTATCAGTTATAAAGTTCTTGTCATTATGTACATAAAGTATATTGTGGATATTTTTAGATTCATAAAAACTTTTAATATCTTTAAAATGCCAGTGCCATCCATGTTCATCTAGATGAAATATATCTAATAATAATAAAAGTTGATTAGTGTATCCTAAAGACTTAAGAGTATTATATTGTTTTTCTAGATACTCAATATTATTAGTATTACCGTGCATAGCTACTACGTCTGATTCACGTAAGTCGGATACATATGTCCATTTATCAATATCTAGATCGATAGATAAAAAGTTATGGTAAGTAGTTAGGAGGGTGTCTATATATCCTCCCGTATAAAATATTTTCATTTGACGTTATTTATAAACTTGATAGTTTCAGATGTAATAACGCCAGTAACCTGTAATGTGACTCTAGGATTATGTCCAGCATTAGCAGTGCTATGTGGCACATGTTGCCAATCAAATGTAGTTATATCTCCTGCTTTCCAACCAGAGAATATATAGTTTCCATAGCTCCAAAAATGTCCTTGTTCCCAATCAGTAAGTTGTATCATCACTCTCATGACTTTGTTAGGATTTTCCGGACACCATTTTTCAAGCTTATCTAGATGCAGGTTCCATACTTGTCCGGGCAACTGCACATGTATGCGACACATCATATCATCAAATGCAAAACGATTAGCTATCTCTAATAGATTGCTAGGTGTGCCCCAGTTAAGATTAGTAACTATGTAATCTGCACCATAACCGGCACGTTCTAAATCATAGTCTTCGCTAGCTAGTTCATGTTCAGGTCTTGATGGTTTATCAGGATCTCCCCTAGTGCGCCATGATACACTTTTACTACTTTCAATGATCTCAGGTAGCTGATGGGCCCATGTATTTTCTACACGACCTAATCTTGTCACCGTGTCATATTTAGGATCATAACGATCACTATCGAAATGATATTTGCTACGCTTTTTAGTTTCGTCCCAACTACTTAACATATCCATCTCTCTCAAAGTACTTTTTGTTGCTGTCTAACCAATGATTTTCAACATATTTTATATACTTAGCGTTTTGATTTTCGCGCAATATGTCATTAAGTTTAGGATTGTTATAATCTATAGGAAAGTTTAATAATGATACTAAACTCTTAAGGTAGTTGTGTCTGTAAAGATATAATAACTCTTGGCTTAAGTATATAGGATTAAACTGCTCAAAATAATCTTGTAATGCTAAGAACTGATGATAGCTATGTGTTCCGCGAACACGCATTTCTTGTTGTTTTAATATATATTCTTCTCTGCCTATCAATCCTATAACAACATCACCAACTTTTTGTAGTTCAGGTATTGCTGTTTTGTAGTCAGGAACTACGGTGATACCATCGTCAACATAAGGACAACTGACGCTTATCACATGATATTGGCTTAAACTCCAATCTAAATCTTTAATCATCTCTGGTTTGCGCCATACATTACCATATGGTTCAAATTCATGACGTATCCAATAGCGATCTAGTAGTTCATTCCAACCACTGACTTCTTTATGTAATGCAAAGCATTTACTGAACACGTGGTTGCCTGATCCTTGCGGACCAGTTATTAATAATATTTTCGGTTTCAACGTATAACTCCTACTCTAACACCTTTTTGATCATAGTTCTGTATATATTGTATGGGTGGATATTCTAACTGTAAGTAATCACAAAGATGATGATTATCTTCAAGTTCAAACGCTTTATGCTTATCCCATGACTTTAATAAATCTTCGTTTTGATGATTTATTATTTTACCCATATGATATAGATTTTTATAATATCTGTGGTATAATGGGTATGTTATATTAAAATGACCACAACGTACCCACCAACCTAAACATGCATCGTTGCTACGATGTACTAAAACTATAGGACAATCTGGCCAATTCTTTTTCAAGAAATCAATATGATGACAGAATACATGTGATTTTATAATACGAATTCCTTTACCGTAAAATGGTCTATTAAACTCATATTCACATTCTTCTTTACTATATTGATCTATGTTATCAAAAAAGTCGCCAAACTCCATGCCAGGATCAAAATAAGCACCAAGATGCATCAGATGCATGGCACCCTCAGCATCATGGTGATAAGTTCTTGCCTCAGAGTAATCACTCTGGTCTAGCGAAGGACTATAATAGATGTTCTTTACTACACTACTCCACTTACTGCCAGGAGCCCCTGCGACAAAAATGTATTTCATTACTTCTTCCTTAATAGCTCGGGTTTAAAAATTGCTTGCTGACCATATGCCTTGCTATTCCACCAAACTAAATTACGTAAGTTAGTTTCGGTGGTTTGATTTTGTAAAATATCAAGTATTTTTTCTCCTTGCTGTTCTCCTATGATCCATTCATATTTACCAGTATCTTGCTCCACTGCTGACAAACTAACAGGGTCATTTACCATTGCGCTAAGTGCTTCTTCTAGCTTCTTCTTGTTGGGATTGTTTTTATCTACCCAGATAGCCTTTTGAAGCACATCTCTGTAATTTTTTAACATTACATATGCATCGTAAAAATCACCCTGAGGTACATCTCCCCATCTTCGGGCATATACGTCAACGAAATGTAATCTAGGAAAGTTTGGGTCTGAGACCACCCTCCCTGTGCCAAGATCGAGGACACCGTGTGCGAACCAGTCAACGTTTTCCTTCATTGGTCTAACGTTTTTAAGATATGCTGCTGTAGTTTCGCGTGTGACATTTAACTCACCATTCATATAAGCAAGTCTACGTACACCACCTCCCATGCCAGGAACATAAATGATACGCTTATTATAGCAGTTTAAGTATGCTTGTAGGTTAGGTTGTGGGCCACATTGTAGCATGGTTAATGCCATAGCATCTGGATTTTGTCCGCTGCCAGCAGCAAAACGTAGTTCCTTCTCTACATTCTGATCGTTACGCTTGCCAACAACTATAGTTAGATTTTGTAATCCAACTAGTGAATAGTCGTGGTAGTTATAATCTACTTTACGTAACAAAAAACTTTCTGCGTTGCCACCATTGCTTACGATCATGACCTTAGGGTCTTTGCGTAGTTCATTGTGAAACTTGTTCATGCCAGGAATATCTTCGATACCTGGAATGTTTTCAATGATGATTTTTTCGCCTAGTTTCTTTTCAAGTTCTTTTGCTACTATACGTGCCCATACATCAGTGCCACCGCCTGGTTGCTGTGGCACGATCATACGATAATCAGCTAGAACCTGAGTTGAAACTAATGTCGCTAAAATAAATGCTAATAGTTTCTTCATTTTTTATACCTCAGAATAAACGCTTTTGAATGTTAATATTAATACGATTACGATCTTCATTTAAGAACTTATACATATCATATTGAACGTTTAAATTATATCGCGGATTGATACGATATTGTACACCAACTCTTGGACCTTCATAGTAGTCGTCAGCTTTACCATTGAATCCTTCACGATAAGCATAGCCTGCACGTACTTGCCAAGTGTCGTTTAAACGATACTTCACACCAACTTCTGTCTGCCAGAATTCAGTAGACTTAGCCAGGCTCTGATTCTTTGAACCAACCGCACTGTTGATATAGATTAAATCAGTAAGTTCGTAGTTAACACGTAGCATATAACGATTAGTCAAACGATTATTATTCTTGTCGTAACTGTTACGTTCAATTAAACGTAATCCTAATCCAACTTGAAGTTTGTCATTCATACGATGATCGTAGTTAACCACAAAAGCTTGTTGGCTGCGATTGCTGCCTACAAAATCATCATGTCTAACACCTAGTGTTAGTCGATCTTCAGCCATAGCAGTAGTACCTGCTATCATTAATGCCATTACAGCCAACATTTTCTTAAACATATTTTATCCTCACTTTGTTAAAAAATACGCCGTATATAATGGCTACGAGCGATAGAGCCAATAATGAACCACTGATAGGTCTTGTAAAAATATCAGTAAACTCATATAACTTACTATAATGTAATGACGTTAAGAATGTTCTATCCGCCAATACAAATCCTATTGTTAAAGCTGCGCGACTAAACTTTATTTTACGCAATAATAGTCCTAAAGCACAACATATAAAAAATATCAAATAATCTTCCCAGTAACCTGTGTACTGTACACAAGCCCATAATAGTAATGCCATAACTGGCCAAAAGTAATAACTGAATGGTAAGTTAGTTATACCAACAGCATAACGTATAAAGAATAATCCTAATATAAAACTTAGTAGTAAACTAAATGTATAACTTGTTGCTAGATTTTCAAAGAATGTAAAATCATTTAATAATGATGGTGTGCCCATCTCTAGTCCTACTAACATAAACAATGCCATTATAGTAGCGTAAGCAGAACCGCCCGGTATACCAAACAATACAGTAGGTACATAACTTGTTGCTTTGTTTGTATTGTTAGCGCCCTCACAACCTATCACACCTTTAACATTACCATCACCAAATGCTATCTTTTCATTTTTGTTGAACATAGTAGTCTGACCATAGGCTACCCAGTCAGCAACGTTGCCACCAATACCGGGAACTAGACCTACTATTGCTCCTATAAATCCACCACGTAATCCATCAACACGATGTGTCCAACTATCTACGAATCCCTGCCATATTTGCTGCCATTCAGTTTGTATGTTTTTTATAATCTGTTGCTTATGACGATTTTGATAGGCTTGGTATAACTCTGGGAAGGCAAGTACACCTGCCATGATTGGCGCTAACTGTATTCCTGTTCCTAGATAGTCCCAGCCAAAGGTATATCTTTCTGCGCCTGTAATAGGATCTTGTCCTATCAACCCTAAAAATATACCCAATGCTAATGCTAGTAATCCACGAAACCAATATTGATTGTTAACAAATACTACGCTAGCGAATGCTAATATTAAAAACGCGAGTATTTCAGGTGTTGCTAACTTTAATACCAATGTTGCGTACATAGGTAAAAACAAGAACACTAGAAATCCCCAAAGTAAACCGTTAGCCGTTGAAGTGCTTAGTGCTGCTCCTAACGCTCTAGCGGCTTCTCCCCTTTTAGTCATGGGGAAACCATCTACCATGCTGGCAGCACTACCACCAGCGCCCGGTATGTTCATAACAATACTAGCAAAACTATCACCTATCGCTGCTGCTACGACCATGCTTGTAGTGAATACAACAAGGAGATATGGGTCTGCTCTAAAATAATCTAGGAAACCAAATATCGTGACTAACCCTACACCCGCGCCTGCTACTGGAATAACACCGAATAAAAATCCGTATAATGTGCCTAAAATTAATGAAAGTATGTATTCCATGATAAATATGTTTGTAAGTGAAAAATATTTAGTCCATAACGTATTTTTCTTAAAATTTAAGAGATTTTTTTATGAATAGCAAGATTTTTAGTTTTTTGATGAAAAATCTGAATGATAGCTTTAGTTTACCTAAATATAAAGATGTATGTTCTCGTTTAGATCAAAACACGATAATAAATCATTTACCTTGGACTCCGGCTAGATTCGATAAGTTCAAACATAAAGTAACAGCAACTTTAGATGTAGAGAGTTCATTTGAAGGAACTGTAAAAGAAATAGTAAACGAACTAGATGTAAAATATTCTAATGTGTTTTTTGGTCAAATATGGAAACCGCATACCGAAGACTATAGTTACACAGGCTGGCAGTTGGTAGAAGAAGTTAACAATATAAATCCTAAAAAAGTGCTAGATGTAGGCTGTGGATATAATCAGTTTAAAGCACGTATACCTAATTTGATCGGTATAGACCCATATAATAACTGTGCTGATTATCAAGTCGATATATTAGAATATAGTGCTGTAGCTGAGAGTTTTGATGTCATCATTGCCTTAGGATCTATAAACTTTAATAGCAAAGAAGATATTGAGTTACGTATCGCCAACTGTGTCAAGTTATTAGCGCAGAACGGTAAAATGTTTTTTAGAGTTAACCCCGGCATCCAGCATCAGAAAGGACCCTGGATAGATGTGTTTCCTTGGAGTTTTGAGATCGCTCATGAGTTTGCTAAAAAGTTTAACTTAGAACTAGAGACATTTAAAAAAGATAGCAACTCAAGGCTATACTTTGTATATAAAAAACTTTAAATGATTTTATAAAATCTATCTAATACTTGATCGTACAAAGGTATATAAGGTCTAGACCAAAATACCTGTCTGTTATGTATTAGCATGTTAAAATCTTTTACATAATGACTTTCTACCACATTTATGTGTAGATTTAATAGACGATCTGCTTCTTCTAAAAATGCAGCAAATCTATGACGGTCGCACTCAATCTCGTCATATTCATAGTTTATCCAACTAGGAAATTTAAATCCGTAATTTTTAATATCTTTAGTTATTCCGGCATAGCCAAAAGGCAATATGAAGTGTCCTTTGATTAGAGGATCAAAGGTTTTTTCTGTAATCGTTTGAAAAGGGTTTCTGACATTATTATATGGAGGATAGGTTACAGTACAAGTTTCAATAAAAATACTGATATATGTTTGCTCATAATACTTATTTGCTATAGGCATCCATAGACCTCCGCCGTTATTATCGGTATTCATCAATAGCTCTAACATGTCGGGGTCTTCTGGTGCTAGTACTATTCCTGATGAGGGGTCTCCTAGTATAACAGATTTGTCTTTTATATATGTCTTCAATGTTCTTCGTAAACCGCTACGAGCATTTAGTTTCATAATGCGATTGGGGCATAGTCCAATCTTTCTTTGTTCTAATGGTACTGATTTTTGTATAGGATTCAATCTAAAATTACCCTTACTATCGAAGTAAAAATAAGTTTTATTTTTTGTCTCAAACTTATCTGTTTCTGTCATATAAGCTTTTTCACGATTAAACATAAAATCATAATGTATCTTCCAATGTTGATTAGAAGTATCATTCCAGTTTCTTTTACCATTCTGTAACATCACTGTGCGAAAATCAAACTTTTCGTGCATGTAAGTGCTATACTCTATGTACCAGTGTAACCAGTCATAAGTGTCACAGTCATCAAAAATATTCATGATTAGTAAGAGTTGTTTTCTTGTACATCCTAGCTCTTTTAAAAAATGTCCTTGTTTTTCCCAATCTTGTGGCATATATATTTGCCCTATAGGAACTACATCACTTTCTCGCAAATCATTAACTAAGTCCCATTTATCTCTTTCAATATCAAAGGGAAGTGAATCTCTTTCACTACTCATTACGTAGGGAGTTTCGGTGCTAGGATGGTTGCTGCGATACAGTTTAAGTTTCATTTTATCTTATTATATATTATGCTAGCTAGTTCTTTATGTCCTATAATATTAGGATGAGTATCTTTTATTTTATCTATTCTTTCATATTGCCATTCTTCATCTTTATCTATGATATTAAAATTATTGAACAACTCATCTTTATATTCTTTTGGCCAGTAGTTCCACTGTTGACCTAACTGCCAAAAATAATATTTTTTAACACCGTAGGTATCAAATATTCCTTTTAATGCATATAAACAGGCTAGTGTTTGATAAACCCATACTATATATGTTTCAAATGATATTTTACGATTAACCATGTTTATTATATCATCAATATCATAGGGAGCTTGCATATGAGATCCACTAAAAATAGCGGTATCTACTTTACATTTTAACCAGCGTTCTGGTATGTTTTCATAATCATTATTTTCATCTATCTGATTATATAACTCAAATCTAGAATATTCGGTAAACTGTAGTACAGCAACGGTATTCTCGCATTCATATTTTGATAAAGTTTTAAGATAATCTAAAGTAGTTCTTATCATTCTGCTATTGCTTCCGCACCCGGCGCTTAAGTTTATAACTTTATCTGCATTTAATAGCTGTCCTAGATGGTATGACCAGACTAACGATAACCTCTTTTGATCGTCTAGTTTGTCATCTATTATGAAATGTGGATCTAGACTTCCACCATAAGTCCAACTGCAACCGTTCGTATACAATATCATTAAGTTATTTAATACTTGCGTCGAACATAAAACTTTTTGGGATCGTCTAGTTGTTTTATGGCTTCTGAAATCTTATTTGCAAACTTGTAGTCATGGGTGACCAATATGATTTTCTCAGTATTGGTCACCATGTATCTAACGGGTTGGTACGGAAGTACCAAAATCTCCATTATTTTGCTAGTGGGTTTTCCCATGCTTTCTGTATCTTTTCATCTACTTTCTTTTCAAGTTCTTTTAGTTTCTGATCTGTTTCACGCTCAATAGTTCGTAAACGACCGCTCATGTCACGATCAGTGACACCCACGAATGAGCGAACTTCTTTATCAAGTTCACGGTTGCGTCTCTCAGCAGCATCTAAGTCTGCTTGAAGTGCATCAATATCACCCTTCAGATCAGTACGGACATCACGCATGATTTCATTGCTTTCGTCCACTAATACAGTAGCATTGTCAATCTTCTGCTCAAGTTTAGTCATACGCTCTTGTATACCACTCAAGTCAGGTGCGACATATTCTTGTATCTGTGTTTTCATGTCCATATAGTCTTTATAGAATTCAAACGCTCCATAAAGTCCACCAAGCACTGTTGACACAATACCCGCTGCTATCATCAATTTTGCTGGTGTGAAACTATATCCACCAATACTTATTACAGTATTTTCGCTCATGTATTTTTCTTTGGCA
>Ga0172365_10002744_pt1 | contig 13073 bp, 12 predicted proteins | sample LakKivSesite48cm_FD_114535 | JGI IMG/M metagenome (GOLD analysis project Ga0172365, IMG submission 114535) | Sediment microbial communities from Lake Kivu, Rwanda - Sediment site 48cm | ecosystem: Environmental > Aquatic > Freshwater > Lake > Sediment | place: Rwanda: Western Province, Lake...
GATGTCGGAAATGGGCGTCCAAGTAGACCAAGTGGAGCGACTCTACGTGGCAGGGGCCTTTGGGAACTACGTGAGTCCGGTCAACGCGATGATGGTGGGCCTTCTGCCTGAGATGCCTCTCGACAGGGTCGTCCAGATCGGGAACGGGTCCGGCATGGGTGCGTGCACGCTGGTACTCGATCAGGCGATGTGGCGCGAGGTAGAGGCGATACCGAAGAAAACGAGGGCTGTCGAGTTGAATCTGATTCCGGGCTTCCAGAAGCGATACTTGGACGCCACCTTCTTGCCACACAAGGACGAGAGCCTATTTCACAGGTCAAGGGCAGCGCTCCAAGCCATGCGTCAGGGCACTGCCTGACTGAGACTGCCGAGCCTGTGACGAGATTCGTCAAGACATCTGGAAGGACCCTGATGCTTGGTTCCGAGAAAGCAGGGCAGCCTCTGTGTGCTGAGCCTCGCGTCTCAACTCAGGTCGACTGTATACAGAAGGACCCTATCGACCTCCAAGTTCAGTCCAACTTCTGCGCTGTGTTTCGGGTCAATTGCCTCTACGAAGAACAGCAGCCTGTTTCTGTCAGGGTCGTGGACAAGGTCGCCGTAGCTGTGGATCGGGAAGTCGGTTCTCTCGAAGGGAGACAGTGGCTTCCACGTCTTCAGGAAGACGGGCAGCAGATCGGCGGCCTTCTCGTCGACCAAGTATGAGACGAACCTCTTTGAGGTCGCGGCCTTGTTGAGGACGTCCGCACTCTCGAAACCGATGAAAAGCGGCCCCTGTTCTGAGGGCACTATGTTGCCGCAGAGGAAGTGATATTCGGGCTGATACTGACCTCCGAGCTTGAGCAATCCCCTTTTGTCCCACGTCTTGCCGTCGGAGCTGACTGCCAAGGCTGCATTTACCCTGTTGCCATCGCTCGCCTTGTAAATCGCCAGATACCGCCCGCCCACGATTCCGACGGTGGCATCCCTAGCCTCGAAGCTGTCATAATCGCGGTCCCTCCTCAGCACTAGACCTTCGAACCTCCACGGCCCCAGCGGGTCGTCGGAGGACAGGAGCGCTGTCTGCCACTTCAAGCCTATGTCTACCGCTAAGTACAGGTAGTACCGGTCTGAGAGCGGATCCCTTAGGAGCTGTTGACCTTCAATGCTCAGCACCTCGTCGCCTACCAGCTGCGAGAGTTCCTCCCTCGTCATGGTTTGCCTCAGCGAGAAGTTGTCCCCACTCTTCGAGCTGTATGACTCGAAGCAGTAGCCCCTGCTCTCACGCGTCCTGGGCCTCGTGACCAGCCAGAAGAGGCCTGACTTCTCGTCCTTGATGCAGTTTCCTGCGCCCCTCCATGACCCAGGCTCGAACGTGGGCGGGTCCAAGACCGCCTTGTGGAACGCCCTTTCGTCATAAATGCCTTGGGGGCTGATGTCCGGCCCTTGCCACACTATGGAATCACGATCGCTGTGAGTCTTCATTCCGCTCCATGTCCAGTAGGAACCCACCTATTAGGATGACCTCGCGGGGGTCGACGTGTGCCTACGCGGGGAGCTGCCCGCGGATGAGGTCGGGTCTCACCTTGCCTATGAAATCCAGAGACCTAAGAGCCTCCTCCCTCGTGAGTTCGAAGACGACTGGGCCATCAAAGCCGCTACGCACGACGGCGTCCAGAAACTCCGCGGTCTTCATGTCGCCACTGCCCAGTGGGAGGTGGTCCTTCACCGCGTATGTCCCGTCTGATCCTCTTCTTCTCATGCCATCGTGAAGGTGCATTCCCACCATCCTAGGGAGGAAGGCACGAAGTGCATCCATGAGTGGGACAGCCCCGCTGTATCCAGCGAGCACGTGTCCTGTGTCGAGAACAAGGGAACAGTCTAGGTCGTCGGCCACGCCAGCGGTCATGCCAAGCGGGAACTCCACGCTCTCCAGCGCGATCCTCTTGCGATCGACTTTCGACCTCTCGATGATCTCACGGGCGCTCTTCAGAGCTATCGAGACCATCACTCCGTCTATCAGAGCGTTGTAGTCAGGGAAGGGAAGGCGGCTGAACTCGGCAGCCAACCCTCCGGTGGCATGAAGCACGTAGTATTCTGGCTCAAGGACCCGAGTGGCTTCAATGGCGTCCACGCAACTGAGCACTGAGGCTGCCCTGATCCTCTCGTTGAAGGACGCCGGCTCTACGGCCCAAAGTGGAAGATGAGCCGATACTGTGAACTCAAGCGACTCCTTGAGCTCAGAGATCCTGCCGATCTTGTCAGGGCTCAGGGATCCAGGAAGAGCATACATGGCATCGAGTGTGAGCTCGACGTGCTTGAACCCGGCTGAGACTGCCTCCTCGATGACCCGTAGGTAGCTGAATCTGGAGAAGTCCACTGTCCCCCCGTGGAAGATGCTCTGAATCGCGGCAGGGAAGCTCAGTGCCGTCAGACCGAACCTCATGACACATGGGGCTCGCCACACCATATTAACGGAGGTTCCCAACGAAGTCCAGAATCGTCTAGAGGCTTGGGAGAATACGACATATGACTATCTGAGTGCAGACCTAGGACCCAGCAGCCCACCGTTTTTCGCCACTGGCTGGTCTGAACGGCCACCAAGCGAGCGACGCCTGCGTCCTTCGAGAACGCGGGCTGAAGTGATGTTTTGTTTGGCAAAGCATATATGCCCATGAATCGGCCAAGCGCCCAAGTCTCACGATGCTCGCACACCTCGCGCCAGTTCGTCAAAGGGCAAATATCTACTACACTGGGCTGCGGGTGCGCGATTGGATCGGGTACTTGGGAATGCCCGCGGTGGGCTACGCGATCGGCGTCATGCACACCCCCGCTTCCATGCTCGATCCGTGGCTCATCGTGCGTTCGGCGATCAGTTGCGCGCTGTTCCTCGCCTTCTGTTTCCTTATCAACAACTACGCGGATGTTGAAGGAGACCGACTGGACCCCACAAAGGTGAAGAAGAATCCAGTCGCTGCTGGACTGCTTGAACCAAGAAACGCTCTCGCCCTATCTGTCATCATTGCCTTCTCGGGAGTTGTTATCGCCCTCACTTTGCCCAACCTGATCTCGCTGGCGTTCTATGTCGGCTTGGTCTTGTTGGGCTGGGCGTATTCAGTTCCCCCACTGAGGCTAAAGGGAAGACCGGTGGCCGACGTGGTCTCGCACGGGCTCATGCTGGGGGTCTTGCTGTTTCTGTTCGGTCATTCGGCGGCCACTCCCGAGTTGTTTTCGCGCGAGGCCATTCTCGTCAGTGCCACTATGTTTACCAGTTCGGTCATCTTCGAGATGCGAAATCACATGAGTGACATAGTCGCTGATTCGATATCAGGAACCCTGACGACAGTCGGCTGGCTTGGGGAGAAGGCCTCAAGGAGGCTGATGCTTGCTGTCGCGGCAGTCCATCTACTGTTGCTCGGAATGTTCCTATTCATGTCGACGCCCTTTGCGATCTACCTGACCCCGCTGGCCCTAGTGCTGGTGTCCTTGCTTATTCTGACAAGAAGGGTGGGTCCGGAGAGAGGACTGGACTGCCTTACGGTGGGCGTCTACATTGTGGCCATCGCACCAAGAGTTGTCATGCTCTTTGTGCCATGAGATGGGAACGAGACATCTTGGGAAGCGCGGAACCGTTATTACCGCGCCTCAGTAGTATCGCATAGTTGAGCCAGACAACCCCCACTTCCTTCACCAAGCTCGCTGAGACGTGCGAGCGACTTGCTGCTACGATAAAGCGCACTGAGAAGAAGGCGCTGATCGCGACCTTCTTGAGAGGTCTTCGCCCTGAAGAAGTCTCGCCTGCCACTCTGTTGATCGTCGGGACGATATTCCCGGAGCAGAGCTCCAAGCCCCTCGATGTCGGCTATCAATCGTTGTCCAAGCTGGACGCCCATTCCTATCATTCAAGGCTGTTGGATCTTCCTCTGACCATATTGGACGTCAGGGATTCGTTCAACGTCATTGCAGAGGCGTCAGGCAAGAGTTCTAGGAGAAAGAAGGAGGAACTGCTGGAGTCGTTGATGAGAAGAGCCAGCGATGTGGAACGGAAGTGGCTTGTGAAGAACATCTTCGGAGAGATGCAGCATGGTGTCGGCGAGGGACTGATGTTGGAGGCGATCGCTGAGGCTGGAGATTTGGACGTCAGTGCAGTTAGGAGGACACATATGTTCTCGGGCGATCTGGGAGAGACTGCGCGGCTCGCCCTAGCCGGAGACAAGAGGAGGTTCGAGAGCATCGGGCTGACCCTGCTGAGACCCGTGAAGCCCATGCTCGCCGAGATGGCGTACAGCGTGGAGGAAGTGTTCCGTGAGATGAAGCCCCCCGTCGCGTTTGAGTACAAGTTCGACGGCGCCAGAGTTCAGATCCACAGGTCAGAGGACAAGGTGAGGGTATTCAGTAGGAGGCTCAGCGACGTGACTGAGAGCATCCCGGAGGTCGTCAGACTGGTCAAGAAGGAGTTGCGGGCGGAGGCTGCGGTCCTAGACGCGGAGCTTATTGCGGTTAGCAGCGAGGGGAAGCCCCTGCCGTTCCAAGACCTGATGAGGCGGTTCAGGAGGACAAGGGGAGTGGACAGGGCGCAGCAGGAAGTGCCCGTGAGGCTCCACCTGTTCGACCTTCTGTACTCTGACGAAGGACTATTGATCGACCTGCCCTACTCGAACAGATGGGAGATTCTGTCACATATCAGAGGAGGAATTGACGCCGCGCCCAGATTGGTCACCTCTTCAGTCGAGGACGCCCAGCGCTTCATGAAGCGCTCCCTTGAGGCAGGGCATGAGGGCCTGATGGCCAAGGCCTTGGACAGTCCATACCGTCCTGGGTCGCGGGGAAAGCTGTGGCTCAAGGTCAAGTCCGCGATCACCTTGGACTTGGTGATCGTCGCAGCTGACTGGGGGTACGGGAGGAGGACCGGCTGGCTGAGCGACTACTACTTGGCGGCACCTGATGAAGTGACGGGTCGACTTGAAGTTGTCGGAAAGACGTTCAAGGGGCTCACGGACGCCGAGTTCGAGTGGATGACCAAGAGGCTTCAGGAGCTCAAGGTATCGGAGGACAGGCACACCGTGTACGTGAAGCCCTCCGTAGTTGTCGAGGTGGCGTTTGGCGAGGTCCAGAGGAGCCTCAGATACGAGTCTGGGGTAGCCCTGAGATTCGCCAGGATCACGCGCATACGGGAAGACAAGTCCCCGGACCAAGCGGACACGCTTGGGAGGTTGCGGGCAATACTGGAAGCTCAGTTCAAGTCAAAGGGCAGGCTGAAGGAGGGATCGGGCTAGGGAGCGGTTCGGACTGTTCTCGCGACTTGGGCTTCGCGCTCATGCAGCCTCACTTCGCCAAGCAGACTAAGTTCAGCCCCGTTGACGATGTGACCGGCTGACGCGTGATCAGGCTGCCGTAGGCCGCGGTAGGGCTCCACCCCGCCGATCTCAGAAGTTCAGACAGCTCGCTCAGGCTGTACAGGTGAATCTCGTAACTGAGGCGGTCCACGAAGACCAGATCAGACCCGCTCTTCCTGTAGAACGTCCAACCGGTCTTCGCAGTAGACGTTATCGGTTCGAACTTGTGTTCCTCTAGCATTACATGGTCACCCAGGTCTGAGAAGCTGGTTTCGTCTCTGCCCTGCCAGCGCGCTGCATGTCCGGTCTCGGCCACAACCAAGGCCGCTCCTTCCCTCGAGACATCCCTGGCCTGCCTGAATGTGCTCAAGTCGTCATCCCTCGACGAGTATCCTATCGAGGTCCATGTGCTCGTGACAACATCAAAAGGGCGGGATTCACGGCCCAGTACTTTGCTGAGATTCCTGACGTCGCCTTCTACGAACCTCACGGATCCGGACACGCCATGCTGTTGGGCCTTCTTTCTGGCATCCTCTATGAAGGGTCCTGAGATGTCGACGCCAGTCGCGCTGAACCCTCTCTTGGCCATGTGAATGCAGACTCGTCCGTTCCCGCAACATAGGTCCAGCAGCTCGCCCGAGGTGATGCTGTAGTCAGCCAAGACCTTGACTATGGCATCAGCCAGTGCAGCAGTTGCTTCCCACCTGAGGTTCATGACCTTGAGGAAGAGTTCAGCTCTATCGATGAACATCTTCTGCTGCCAGTCCATCATCCGCCCATATCGGTTCCAGCGGACTGTATATGACGGTTTTCCGGTGACCTCACGCTGAGATGTCCGAAACCTTCATCTTCCAGCCGTGCCCAGCTGTGAGCACAATGTGCAGGATGTTCGCCGTTCTATCAGTCGAGCCAGTCAGTGCCTCAAAGTACCTGAGCGAGGCTGAGTGTTCTCTGTACGAGCAGGCTAGAAAAGGCAACCAAGGCGACGGGTGTGGAATCGGATACTACGAGGACGGCAGGCTCACCCTTCTCAGGAGCGAGAAGGCCATCTGCGATGACGACCAATTCATGAGACGATCCTCTCGAGTGATTTCTAACATGTTCATAGCCCACGTGAGAAAGGCTAGCAATCCCAGAGACCTGCCGAGGGACGTCTTGATCTCTGAGGTCAATTCACAGCCCTTTCGCCATGAGAGGTTCCTGTTCGTCCACAACGGGACTCTGTACATACCAGATCAGGTGACGCAGGAGCTTGGAGACTACAGAAGCGTAGTGAAGGGGGTGAATGATAGCGAGGTGCTCTTTGCGTTCCTGCTCCAGGCGATCGAACGATCCGGCTCTGTCGAGGAAGGGTTCAGGCAGTTGGAGCCCAAGTTGTGGGGCATACACAGGAGGAGCGGAAGTTCTATGGCAACTCCCTACAGGGGGCTGAACATCATGCTGTCCGATGGAAAGGCCCTATACGCATACGAGAAGTACATCGGAGACTGCGGAACGTCCATATGCAGCAGCGCGCCCGTGTTTGAGTTGCAGTACATCGTGAGTGGCTCTGAGATAGTTGTGGCCTCTGAGAGAATGACCAGAGACGACTGGGCGGCAATGCCGAATGGCGCCCTCTTGAAGGCCAATGTCAAAGAGGGCAGGGTAGTGCACGAAATGAAGGTGTTGGGCTAGCGTTTAGGCCTCGCCATCAGGTGGCGGCTTTCAGCTATGCGCCCTGCTCAGGTTCCGCACTGTCCTGATATGATCAAGAGGGACTGTGGCGCTATCTTGACAACTTTTCGACCTTGACCCACTTCCCCTTCGGCAGGCTCTTCTCGATCGCCTTTACCAAGGCGACAGGCTCGAACATCTGCTTGTCTGTCAGGGGCCACGTCCCGGTGTCTAGCATCTCCCACAATTTCAACATACCATCCTTATAGCACGTGCTCGTGTCGATCTTCTCAGACAGGTAAGATTTCTTTGTGATGGCTTCAACTGCGAACAGATAGGGGATATTGGGTGAGATCCTAATCTCTCCAGATAGTTTCGGGTGGCGTATTGTCGCGCTGACATCCTTCCCCCTTTTCATGGCCATGACATCCCTGACTCCGATGCCGACGATCTGGTTGAATATCTCTGCGTGATGGATGCCATAGAAGACCAGCCCCCCGTATTCGCTTTCGAGGTCCCCTGGCCCCACGACCGACAGGTAGACCGGTTCCTCTCTTGCAAAGAGGTTCCTGACCTCTTGGACCAAGATCGTGTACCTGAGCGTCGAGAAGCTCGTGAAGGGTATGTGCTTCCTTTTCGCAAGGGACAGCAGCTTGCGGGCGTCGCTCGTGTTTGTTGTGAGTGGCTTATCGACGAAGACGGGTGTTCCCGCCTCGATGAAGGGTTTCGCGTACTTCAGATGCAGTCCTCCGTGCCTGAACTCGATGAACACTGCATCGACCTCTCCCAACATGTCTTTTGGATCAGAAACGACATTTGGGACCCTGCCCTTCTCTGCGACCTCTTTGTTCCTCTTGCCATCAAGGCCGAACAGATGCGTGACCTCGAATCCCGGGACGTAGTTGGTCTTGTCCAGTCCGTTCGCCATCTGAGAGAAGATCAACGCGTGTGAATTGTCCGTCCCCACGATTCCGACCCTGTGGGTCATGGGATGAGGGTCTGCCCCTTACTGATATGTCTTAGCGGCCACATGACATTCGCAGTAAACTCAGGAATACGATGCCGCGTAGTTCTTCGAGGCGTAGTCCTTGATTAGGGTCCGGTCCAGCGGGTATCTCCCGTACTTCCTCGCTGCCTTGACCATGGCTAGGTAGTTGGCAGGGTCGACGCCTGGATGGATGCTGTTGCTGGAAGCCAAGATGTGACCTCCCCCGGGGGAGGCTTTGGCGATAGTCTCCTTCACGGCCTCCACCACCTCTTCTGTCGTCCCGAACGACAAGAGGTGAGAGCAGTCCACGTTCCCGACCAGACAGGTCCTGTCGCCGTAGGTTGCCTTGACCTTCCCTATGTCCATACTGGCCACTGGTTCCAGAGGGTCCAGCCCGTCTATGCCGGAGGATACTATGTTGTCCGCTATCATCCAGAGGTTCCCGTCTGTGTGTTTGATGAAAGGCACTCCGCGCCTGTGGGCAGTCTGGACTGCCCTGACAAGGCCAGGCAAGACGAACTCGGAGAACTGCCCTGGGGACATCAGGGGGCCCTTCTTGTTCGCGTAGTCGTCGCCTGTCAGCAGGACATCCGCACCTGCCTCGGCTGCCCTCTCCAAGACTCTTACCTTGTACTTGGAGATCATGTCTGTGAGCTTCCGCACGAGCTTTGGGGCCTTGACATAGAACGTGAACAACCTAACCATTCCACCGACTAGGTAGTGCGAGAACTCGAATGACTCATGCCCCAAGAACACGACAGCCTTCCTGTCCTTGAAGCGATGCACAAACTGCTCAAGCGATTCCAACCTCCAAGGCGCCTCAGGATCGGGCGGCTGATAGGCATCCAGATCCGCCTCTGACTTTATCGGACCCTCAATAGGATACGTCGCACCTGCTGCGGTCAGCTTGTACTCGATCCCCCATTCGTCCCTGAGTACGCCGTTGGGGAGGGCCTCAAGTTTCTGGTCCTCGCCAGTCGTCGCCCCGTCGAGATCAAGCCACTCCACGATGTCTGCATACGATGCGCCCGGGCGGAGCCTCTCGACGAACGGGGCGTTCATCAGCAGCTCCCACACCGGGACTGTGTCTGGTTCCTCCCTGCGGAGGGCCGTCATGAACCTCTGAAGGCCGTTCACACCTTGCGTTGCTCTTGTTCTGCTTAAATCATTGTCGTCTTCCATCATCATCGCGAGTTGACCCAGAGTCGGATCGAGATTCGTGTCACGAAGCGCGAACTCGACGAAAGGAAGACGAGGTGGAAGGCAAGAGACGCGTTCAAGGAGCCGGACAGAGTCCCGGTCCTCATAGGAATAGGCACAAGATACTGGCTGCCCAAGCTAGGCCTGTCCTTTGATGAGTACTTCTCGTCAGCAGAGGTCATGTTCGACGCGCAGGTCAGGGCGCTCGAGTGGATATTCTCAAACGTGAGGGATGACAGATATGGAATCGGAGTCGGCCCAGACTTCCAGAACGTCAGGGAAGCCAGCGGATTGGGATGCGACATCGGATTCCACAATGGGTTCCCCTGGGTCGAGAGGCCGGTCGTCAGAGAAGAGTCCGACGTTGAGCGCCTCGCTAGGAGAGACATGTACACAGATGGACTGACCGGAAGGACCGCTCGATATCGCATCCATATGAGGAAGCTTGCTGAAGGCACGAGGGCGGAGCTGAAGGATGGGACCGCGGTGCCTGTCGAGGTTGGCAACGGGATGGGCACGGACGGCCCGTTCACAAACTGCGCTTGGCTGAGGGGATCAACTCAGCTCCTGTCGGACGTGAGACTCCGGCCTGCTCTCGTTCATTCGATGATGACTGTTGTCACGGAGAAGATCATCGACTTTAACGACAGGCTTCGGGAGGACGCGGGGCTGGTGCGAGACTGCGGGATGGGAGTCGCCGATGACTTCGCCGCGTTCCTGTCCGCAGAGCACTACAGGGAGTTCGTCCTGCCCTACCATGAGAAGATCTATGACGAGTTCGGGACAAAGACACGTGACATACATCTTTGCGGGAAGATCGATCATCTGCTGGAACTGCTCGTCTACGAGCAGAAGATACACGGCCTGAGCGGGTTCGGCTGGGTAACGGACGTGAGGAAGCTCGCGAGTGTCATGGGAGGAAAGGTCCTGCTGTACGGAGGGCCCAACCCGTCCTTGATCCTCTCCGGCCCAAGATCTCGAATCATCGAGAGCGCGCAGGACTATCTGAGAATTCTCGGACCCTATCACGGCTACGCCCTTGGAGATGGCTACAACGTCGCTCCCGGCACGCCGACCGATCACATGAACGCACTTATGGAGGCCGCAGAGCTCTCGGGCAAGTACCCCATGGAGTAGGGTCAGCCTAATGTGCAGTTCACTGGCGAGCGACGACGGGTTTATCTCTCTCTCGCGCACTTTGACCCAGATGTTGGACGCAGTCGTCATGGGGTCAGCCTTTGTAGAACTCACGCCAACCAAGATGAAAGTCAGTCTCTCGGAGGTTGGATCGTTCAATCTCGGCGTGGGAGGATCAGCAGCGAACATCTCAGTTGCGCTTTCCAGGCTAGGCACTAATGTGGGTCTCATCTCGGCCGTTGGGAATGACGACCTAGGGGCCTACGTGCTCGGCGCCCTGGGGTCAGATAGAGTCAACACCTCAAGGGTCAAGAGAGTGACGGGAAGCAGAACGGGCTTGTCCCTATACAGTGTGGACAGCCGTGGCACGAAGACCTACCACTTCTACAGGTTTCCTGGGTACTCTGCCCCAGAGAGTACTCTCTCGCTCAAGGACTTGGATCGTAAGTATGTGTCCAGCGCCAAGGCCTTGGTTTTAGGGGAGGCCTCCGTCCGACAACGGCCGAGCAGAGACCTTGCCGAAGCCGCGGTCAGGATTGCCAAGAGCCAAGGCAGTTTGGTTCTGTACGACCCAAACTTCAGGTCGTCGCTCTGGAGCAACAAGGACGAGGCAGCCGAGATCACACGACGATTCGTGAGCCTCGCGAGCATCGTCACCCCAAATGCTAGGGAGGCCCTTTTGATTACTGGCCGCAGGAGCGTTGAGTCTGCGATCGAGGACCTGATGAAGCTGTGCGGCGGAGTAGTCGCTGTGAAGCAGGCCGACGAAGGTTGCACTGTAGGGACGCAGCATGAGATAACGCGCTTTCCCGCGTTTAGAATCCACGCAGTCGACGACACCGGAGCTGGTGATGCCTTTGCAGCTGGTCTGCTCGCTGGTATGCTGCGAGGACTCAGGACCCCGGACGCGGCGGTGCTTGCGAGTGCGGTCGCAGCGCTCAAGGTGAGTGCACTGGGCACAGCGCAGGCTATGCCGACGCTGAAGGCAGTGAAGCGCTTCCTGCACCTGAAGAAGGTCACAATCCCCATGCTGTGACACGGTAGTCCATCTTTGAACTACTCGAGAGCGTCCGCCTTGCCCTGCGCGGCTCACTTGCAGGAGCCGGCTCAAGCCACCAACAGTAGCCCGAAGTACCTCGGGATGTCGCTCTTCTTTCTCACGACAATGATTTGCATCCCAGCTCGCCTCACTGTCGCGTAGACATCGATCCCGCAGGACTCCATGGATGGTCTGGCCTGCCTGGGATGGGCGCATTCCTCAAGATTGCACTCCGCGCATAGTTCGCAGGGTCCAGCAGCTATCCCAAAGGCAGCGTAGTGCCCCGAAAGGAAGGCCTCTCTCTCAAGCTTGACCATGATCCTATGGGTGTCTTCCTCTGGCGGCGCGAACCTCACGAGTATCGCTCGCGAGTACTCGCCAAGGACCCTCCTCGTCTGATCAGGAGTGGGAGAATATGGAGGGCAGGTCAGGGTCTTCCCGTATCCGCCGCATCCGAACTGGCACTTTAGCCTCACCCAATCTCTCACTAGCACATTGCTGGGCTTGATCGGCTTCGCCTCGGCCGCCCCTAGCTTCATTGCCATCTTGCACAGCTCCCTGTCCGTCAGAGCCTTGTCAGCCATGTTCGCCTTGCCTGACATATGCTTATTGCAGGCCACTAGGATTTAGGCATGAGCCAGCACTCTCCCGCTCCGAGTGGAACATGGGTCTGTCCTGACGCCGCCGAAGTCTTAATACAACACTGATCGTTTGCTGATTGAACTGACTTGAAGGAAGTGAAGGTCGCTTTCATAGGATGCGGCGGGATAGCGGGGGCACACGCCCAGAGACTCTCGAAAATGGAGAGCGTGAAGCTAGTCGGCGGCTTTGACACGGACAGGGCAAGGATTGCCGCCTTCGCGGGCGCCACCGGGATACAGTCCTTCAGTGACGTGCGAAGCATGCTAGATGTGTCCAAACCGGATGCTGTCTACGTATGTGTGCCTCCCTTCGCTCGGGGCGTCGAGTTGGAGGCGATAGAGCGAGGCGTCCCGATCTTCTTCGAGAAACCCGTCGCCCTGACTATGGAGAAGGCAGAGGAGATACTCTCTGCCCTGAGAAGACACGATTCGCTCCACAGTGTCGGCTACCTGTGGCGATATCTGGACATAACTGACAAGGCGATCGACGAACTCAAGGCCTCCGGTCCCGTGAGCATGGTCATCGGCCAGTGGATCGACCCCTTCTGGTTCCCCCTAGAGCATTGGTGGCTGCACAAGGACAAGGGAGGTGGCCAGGTCTTGGAGCAGTCAACTCATGTCTTCGACCTGGCCAGATATCTCGTCGGGGATGTCACCAGGGTGAGCGCAGAGATCGACAACATCTTGATCAAACAGGACCGTCCGAACATGACGGCTGAGGACTCGTCCATAGTCACGCTGCGGTTCAGGTCAGGCGCCATGGGAGTGATCTACAGCAGCTGCGCGAGCCAGAATACTTTCTCTGGCACGGCACTGAGGCTGATCGCAAGGAACGCAGCGTTGGAGCACACCGGCCACGCCAAGATCCTGCGCGTCATGAAGAAGAACTACGTCGAGGAGATCAGGTCTCAGCTCGATCCCTTGGTGGAAGAGGACAAGGTATTCGTAGACGCGGTCAGGACCGGCAGTCCGTCTCATACAAGGTCCTCGTTCGAAGATGCATGTAAGACGCTAGAGGTCACGATTGCGGCCAACAAGGCGGCAGCAGGAAAGACAGTAGTGACTCTGAGGGAGTGAACTGGTACGAAGTTCTCCGTCCAGGA
>Ga0172365_10002745_pt1 | contig 13071 bp, 7 predicted proteins | sample LakKivSesite48cm_FD_114535 | JGI IMG/M metagenome (GOLD analysis project Ga0172365, IMG submission 114535) | Sediment microbial communities from Lake Kivu, Rwanda - Sediment site 48cm | ecosystem: Environmental > Aquatic > Freshwater > Lake > Sediment | place: Rwanda: Western Province, Lake Kivu...
CCATATCGACGTTAAAAAAGACGGCCAGCGTTATGACATACATCACGAACATTTGTTTTGCGATCATTGAACTCTCCTTGTCTACTTGCTGATTGTGGAGATCCGGGCATCTTTTCAGCGAGCGCCGGTCTCTATGAGCTGAGCAAAAAAGCGGACCATTCGCCCCAGATTCTCCAATGATAGCCGTTCGCCTGTTCCGTGGATGCGTTTGTATTCCGATTGCACAACCCACTCGGGTGCGAAGCGATAAACGTTCTCCGCAATCGGCGTGTAGTGCCGCGAGTCCGTCCCGCCAAGTACCAACATTGGCGCGACCGGTGCTCCCTCCGGTGAGTGAGCCCGGGTGCAAGCGGCCAGGAGTGCGTACGAGTCGCTCGTCGTGGACGAGACGGGTGATGGCTCAGAGGGCGTCCCATGGATTTCGATTCGAATCCCGTCAATGCCGGTAACAGACCGCCGCAGATGCTCCAAAGCGCCCTCGACCGAATCCCGCGGGTTGAGCCTGAGGTTGACGAGGGCATGGACTTCCTGAGGCAGGATATTCTCTTTAGTCCCTCCGCTGAGCTCTGTCGGCGCAATGGTCGTGCGAAGTAGCGCGTTTCCCGCCGCCGTCGACCCGATCCGCGAACGCAGAAGCGGACCGAAGGCCCAGCGATTGCAGAGCACGGCCCGCTGGACAAAGCCCAGAGAAGGAATGATGGCATCCAGCATGCCGGCTATCGGCCCGTCCTCCAGGTGAGGAGGAAACGGGTGATCCCGGATGGCCAGGATGGCGCGGCAGAGCCTTTCAGCGGCCGTCTCGCGGAGAGGCATGGACGAATGTCCACCCTCCGCTGTGGCTGTAACCCGGACGGTCATATAGCCCTTCTCGGCGATCCCAATAAGAGCGGCGGGTTTCCCGGTGAGCGGGCTGTCCAAAACTATTCCCATTCCCTCATCGAGAACAAACCAGAGGTGAATGTTTCTTTCTCCGAGCAGGCGGGCGATGGCCTTGGCTCCACTGCCGAGCACTTCCTCGTCGTGGCCGAAAGCCACCATGATTGTGCGCCTTGGCTCAAACCCGGCCCGGAGGAGAGTCTCCATCGCTTCCATGACCGCCACCAGATAACCCTTGTCGTCAACGCTGCCGCGGCCGTAGACATAGCCGTCGCGGATCTCACCCGAGAAGGGCGGAGCTTCCCAGTCATCTTCTGTTCCCGCCTCGACCGGAACCACGTCCTGGTGAGCCAGGAGCAGGATCGGAGGAAGCGATGGATCGGAGCCGGGAAGGGTAAAGAGCAGACTGTAGTCGGCGACGACTTCGTGCGACATGGAGGCATGGACGCGCGGGTAGGCCGCTTCGAGAAACGCGTGAAGGGCCAGGAAGGCTTCCGGGTTTTCGACAATACCCTCAGTGCGAGCAATAGTCCGGATGCGGACCGCCTCGCCGAGGTGGGAAGCAGCCAAATCGACATCGACCTCCCGCACCGGAGCGAGTTCCGCCGAAGCGGCCTCACCGGCCGCCGGCCGGAATGTCGCTGTCCGGATCACGATAATTCCAATAAACAGCAGCACCAACGTCACCACTATAAAGAATCCGCGTTTTGCCCATTTCATACGGCTTCTCCCTCAGCGCTCCGGAGCGCACCCGAAGATTATCTCCGGCCGGCAACCGGTGTCAAGGAAATATGGTGGAGGATCATCTTCCAGTTCAGCACAGCATTCCAGAGGAACCGGGTGTCCGAATGGTTCAGGTCGCGGTGCATCGGGTTGAAATTGAAAGCGATGACTCTCCCTTTGCCTGAAGGAAGGTCGAGGATGGCCGGCCGCCCTTCGAGCTTCTCGGTGCCTCTCGCGCCCCCGCTGACCACCATGGATTCGGATTTCTGTCCCGTCAAATCGATCCCGCCGGATTCTGCTTTCTCCGCCGGCGTCCTCGTTCCCCACTGGAGGACAACACCACGCGCATCCTCCGGGCCGTCCAGACAGGAAGTGCAGTAAGCCATTTCAAGCCAACGTCTGGGGAGGTCGTAAACGGCGTAGTTCGACCGGAAAGCGGAGGTTATGGACGGATATCCGTAGCCGATCGGATGGCCGGGGCTCAGGAATCTGACCTTGAGCTCGACCCCATGTGTCTGGACTCCCTGATCTCGGGCCCGGCGGACGTTCCGGACAAGCGCGCCGTCAAGAGCCAGGGTAGTTGCGTTGCCCAGGGTGATCAACATTCCGCCCTCGTTCAGAAATTGCTGCAGGCTCAGAAGCCCGGTCCAGCCGAGTCCGCCGGTGATATCCTCGGAAGAGGCAGGAGTTCCCAGATTTGGGAATTCCGGGGTGGGTTTGAACGGCATCGGGCCCGACGTCGGCGCGATGCCATGGATCTGGCCCTGGAGGTCAAGCCGGACATCCCCGTAGATGATGACATCCACTTTTTCAAGCAACCCTCCTTCCCGGATGTCCTCATCCCTGAGGTAGACATAGGGAATCCTTTCCTTGTCCAGCGCATAACGGATCCAGCCGATGGAATCGGTGTCCGCCCAGGGCACATAAATCCCCAGCCGGGGGATGACGCATTCATGACGGCGGACATCCGGTATCGAAGAGGCGCTGTTGATGTCCAAAGCGAAGTCAGAAGCAACCTCGCCGAGGGCCGATTCCAGCCCCACTTGGGGCCCTAGAATCCACGACCCGGAAGGATAATCTGATCCCGATACGTTGAACGGCTCCTCGGCGATCTCAACGGAAAACTTCGCCAGGCGAAAACGGGCGGCAAAAAGCGACTCCTGGCCGGTGTCTTTAATGAGAAAGACGGGGCCGTTCCCGTATATCCGGCCGGCCGGGCGAACCTCCTCAGTCAGAGATATGAGAGCGGTTCGGCCAATGACCGGGTCGTTTACAGGTATCGCTTCGATCCCATAATGCACTGGCAGCGCCCATGAGACGTCATCGTAGGGCAGAGCCGCCGACTCGGCGGGGAACTTCTGGGGCTCGAGGAGGTCGACGGCATAATTGCGGTACGGCTGGTCCAGCATAACGACGTAGCTCCCGCGGGGAAATGGGCCCTCGCTGACAGCAAGCTCTTCCGCCGCCTGGGCCACCTCGATCCCCTGGGCGAGGAGACGGTTCACCATATCCGCGACGCGCTTCCGGTCACCCTGTTCCTCCGGGATCACGAATGCCAAGGGGCGACCGTTTTTCCCCGCCTGCCAGGAATTGAAGCCCGTCCGGTAGAAATTCCGGAGCATGTCCTGGGCATGCCTGGCGGTGTAGTCGAGAATGGACAGACAGGCCGTTTGTTGGTAGTTGACGTTATCCCTCATAGACCATTTGAGAGAGCGGTCAGGCGGCCAGGGCCGGTACCACTCTCGTGTTGTCTCCTCCTCGGAGAGGGTTCGTCGGACCGTCTCGGCGGTCGCATTTCCGAAAGTCTCATAGCCCCGCCCGAGGCTGTTGTGATTGAGGGCGATGGAATCCAGGTAATGAAGGCCGAAATTTTCGCCGAAATTCCAGGTCCAAACCCCAGGCATCCCCAAGGCCGTCAGCGTTTTGACCTCATGGAAGCTCATCTCCAGGAACTGGCTGGTCACGATCGGGTCGAGGTGGGGATTGTAGGGGCCGGTCCCGTTCCAGGTTTGGAGAAGGGCAATGGACTCGTGCAGATCATGGATAACGGTCGGATGATAATCAAAGAACATACGGAAAACGGCGCGCGTGACGGCCATGGCCTGTTGATGGGCGTCACGGTTGACGTCGACATAGACATAACGCCCCCAATAGGGCGGAGACTGCCTGGGCAGGCTGTCGTAATCGGTCCGGCCTTTGAGATATTGATAGAACCAATCCACCATCTTCTCGTGGCCGTCCGGCTCAGAGACCGGGTTGATCAGGACCAATACGTTCTTGCGGATTCGTTGAATCATCGGCTGCTCGGACACCGCCAGACGGTAGGCCAGCTCCAGGCACATTTCCTTGCTGCCGGTCTCGTCGGCATGCAGCCCGGCGTTGAGGTAATAGATGGGCCGGGCGCCGGCGATAATCTTCTCCGCCGCATCAGGAGTCGTCCGCCGGGGATCGGCGAGGGCCGCCGTCGCTTTTTTGAGCGAGGCCAGGTTTTTAATGCCGGCTTCGTCCGCGACGGCAACGAGGAGGATTTCCCGGCCTTCTTCTGTCTTGCCAATCACCTCGACATGGATGCGACTGGAGGTCTTCGCCAGCTCCCGGTAATACCCATAAATCTGGGAAAGGCGCGAAAGCTCTCCTTGTTCACCGACAACCCGACCCAGGAACTATTTGGGCGAGGGCACTGTGCTTGAATCCGGCACGTATGAAACCCAGGGACTGAGGTACTTCGGGTCCGAGGTGAGCTCGGCGATTCTTTCGCTCGATCCCGGTTCGGGCCTGTCCCGTGCCGGGCCGCTGAAAGAGGGGGCCAGCAGAAAGACCGACAGCAGGGACAAGACCACGATTGGTTTTGCTCCGCATAGCTTGAAGCGCATTTTCCCCTCCATGGCAGTTTGCCTTCCCCCATGATAGAGTCACCTCCACGCCTAGTCAATCTCATAATTTCTCTTTTCCCCGGGGATATTTGTTGATTATTGAGACCTGATGGATTGTAACGTTTGACGAGCGGGAGCGAATAAAAGGGTGAAACGGATTTTGTCAGAGGAGAAAAGCCATGAAGAAAATTATCGTGTTCTTGGCCGCCTTCCTCGCGGCGGTAACGCTCAGCTTGGTCGGCGGCAGCCCAGCAAAGGATCCCGCCCCCCAATTATCGGCCATTCCGGCGGACGCCCAGTGGGCATTTTATGTGAACGTGCCCCGGCTCACTGCGAGCACGATGTTCAAGGCGCTCTTAGATAAGGGCGAAATGGCCAAGATTCAGGGCAAAACCGACCCATTTTTCGCTAAGCTGAAAATCGATCCCCTGAAAGACCTCAGGGGAGTAACGGTCTTCGGTACAGGCAAAGGAGAGGAGGATGCGGTCGTCGCCCTCTCTGGAAAATTCGACAGAGCGCATCTTGTCAACCTGGTTAAGTCCGAAACCTCTCACAAAGAAATCCCCCACGGGAAGTACACAATATACAAGTGGGACGAGGATGAGGTCGGACGGACAAACTTTGTGAGCGCGCTTCAGAGAGCCGAGTCCCCCTACCAGCGAGAAATCAACGAACTCAAGAAAACCCTCAAGTCGACGGCCGACTATCTTTCCTCCCGCTTCGTCACCGGCCTCGGGGAGAATAACCACTAGCCCCCTGCTCTGATTTCATTTTTCTCCTCAAGGGTCACAGAGCCGTCCCGCGGTTGACTTTGGCCCTCCATATTTTAATAATGGCCCCTCAACCTCAGGACAAATCATCCGGGAGGAAACGATGTCGGAAAGAACGTTCATGCGCCGGGATTTCCTGAAGACGGTATTGGCCGGGATTCCTGCGCTGTCACTCGATTGGGATTCCTTTCCCCGCGGCGATCATCGGGCGAGGCCCGACGGGGGCGCTACTCTTTCCGCTGTCGACAACTCTTGGGACGCCGTTATTATCGGCGCGGGCCTCGGCGGCCTGAGCTGCGCCGCCGGGTTTGCCCGCCAGGGTTTCAAGGCTCTTGTCCTCGAGCAGCACACAATCCCGGGCGGCTATGCCACGACCTTCAGGCGGCCAGGGGGATTCATCTTCGACGCTTCCCTCCATTCGACGTCTGTCGGGGAGCGGAATGGTATCGCGAACCTGATCGAGGGCTTCCCCGAGATCACGGATATCGAATTCGTCCCGCACAAGGTCCTCTACCGCGCCATCTTCCCGGAGCATGATATCCGGGTCCCGCACAAAAATATCGACGGTTACATCAAGCTCCTCAGCGATAACTTCCCGGAGGAGAAGGCGGGAATCGAGGCGCTTTTCCAAACGATGAGTGGACTTGTTTCGGACCTCAACAAATACCAAAGCGCCGGCGGCCGGGTCAACATGGCCAATTTCCCCAAGGAATTCCCCCATCTCTTCAGATGTTTCAACCGCACCTGGGGAACGGTCCTGGATTCACACATCAAGGACACCAAGCTCAAGGGAATTATCTCGGGGCTCTGGGGGTACTTCGGTCTGCCCCCTTCGAAACTGGCCAGCTTTTATTATATCCTTCCCCTCATGAGTTATCTCCGGAGCGGCGGTTACTATCCGATCGGCCGCTCGCAGAAAATCAGCGACTCCCTCCGCCGCTTCATCGAGGAACACGGCGGAAAAGTCCTGCTGAAGACGCGGGTGGAAAGCATCCTGGTGAAAGACCACGCCGCCTACGGCGTCAGAACCTCCGACGGCACCGAACACCTCGGCCGAGTGGTCGTCTCCAATGCCAACGCCTACGATACGGTCCACAAGATGATGGATGAAACCGAATTTCTGAAGACCTACCTGGCGCGGATGGATACATTCACGCCCAGCCTCTCCTCATTCCAGGTATTTCTCGGACTTAAGAAAGACCTTATCGGAGAGGTCGGGATCAAGGACACCGAGATTTTCTATGAAACCGGCTACGACCCCGACGAGAGCTACCGCCAGGCGCTCAACGCCGAAGTCGAAAAGGGAGGATACGACCTGACTCTCTACGACAACCTCTATAAGGGATATTCGCCGGAAGGGAAGAACACCCTCAACATCATGACGCTCCAGGGATATGATCCCTGGCAAAAGTTCGAAGCGGATTATTTTGCCGGCAAGAAAGACGCCTACCGGGCTGAGAAAGAACAGATGGCCGACATCATGATTCAGAAAGTCGAGGAGACGCTCCTCCCCGGCCTGAGGCAGGCCATCGAGACTATCGAGGTGGCGACTCCACTGACCAATGTCCGCTACACCAGCAACTACCGGGGCGCGATCTACGGCTGGGACCAGACCGTCGAAAACAGCGAGCCGCGGCGTCTTCCCCACAAGACGCCGATCCGGAACCTCTATCTCGCCGGCGCCTGGACCAGGCCGGGAGGCGGCTACGGCGCGGTCATCCCGAGCGGCCTGCAATGCTTCGCCGAGATTATGAAGGAGTGGCAGGGCTGAAGCTCCTGACTGGAGTCTGGGAATCCGGTTTCAACTTCCGGACGAATTCTTCCGCCATGCGCCGACAAAATTGAGGTGGATAATCGCCCGGTCTCCCTTGTTGACGGCGCAGAAGCGCCTGCGGGCTGTCCGGGCCTTGCTTCGGAGACGTGATTTCGCTAAGGTATAAAATCCGAAACAAGATGCCTCCTGATCCGTAAGGAAATGAAGAGAGCGATTGCGGCCCCGGCGTTTGCCCTGATCATTTTCTTTATTCAAGGTTCACAGTCAGCGTTTACACCCGGCCGACCTGCCACAATCGCCGACGGTGGAGTCGCTAAAACCGTCCGCTCCGTCTTCGCCATCTCCTCCTCCCCGCTTTCCGTCTATGACTTGAAGCGCCGGATCGATGCTGTTTTCAGTCGGCCCGGCCTGCAGAGGGTCCAGTTGTCGGCCCGGATCGTAGACGCCGATACAGGCGCGGTCATCTACCAGAAAAATCCGCACCTCCCGCTGATCCCGGCCTCGAATATGAAAATCGTTACTTCGGCGGCGGCGCTTGAATACTTGGGAAAGGACTTCTTGTTCGTAACTCGAGTCGGGTTGTGCGGGGATACGCTTGTGGTCAAGGGAAGCGGCGACCCCCTGCTGGGGGACAAGGAAACCGAAGCCCGAAACGGGCGCGCGGCCCAATCGCTGATTCAGGAGATTGTTGAGCGTCTCCGGGAGATCAGGGTATCGTCGGTTTCAGACATCATCATCGACACTTCGATTTTCGACAGTGAGCGCGTGCACCCGAGCTGGCCTGCGGACCAGTTGCACCAGAAGTATGCCTGCGAGGTGAGCGGGCTCAACTATAACGGTAACTGCGTTCTCATCTCGGCTGAAAACCGAAACGGCAAGGTTATCCTCGCGCTCGACCCGCCGACGGACTGTATCCGGCTCAAGAACGCCATGAGCATCTGGCGCAGCCGAAAAAGCTGGTTTAGCGTCCAGCGTACAGGTGTTCCAGGAGAGCTTCTCATCCAGGGCAACTGCTGGACTCAGGCCGGGCCCTATGCAGTGGCCGTCGAGAACCCGGCGCTCTTTTTCGGTCGTCTGCTCCGCAAGGCTCTGATCGAGGAGGGAATCGGGGTCCGCGGCAAGGTCCGCGAGGGCCCGGCTCCCGAAGACTGCGAGTTCAGGCCGCTCATTGAACACTCGACGACGATCAGAGACTGCTTGATCCGGACAAATAAAGACAGCTTCGGGCTGGCCGCCGAGGCGATGTTCAAAAGGCTTGGCGTTCAGTCCAATCCCGAAGAGAAGCAAGGAAGCTGGGCGGGCGGCCGGAAGGTCGTTTCCGCTTACCTCCGGGGGCTCGGAGTCGACGAAAGGGAGTTTGTGATCTCCGACGGCAGCGGCCTCAGCCGCGAAAACCGGCTGAGTGCCAACGCCCTGACCCTTGTGCTCATGCATCTTTCGGCCAGCCCTGATTGGGAATTCTATAAGAGTTCGCTGGCGGTTGGCGGATACGACGGGACGATTGAAAACCATTTTTGGGAAAAGCCGTACCGCGGGCGTGTGCTGGCCAAGTCGGGCTATATCTATGCGGTCCGATCGCTTTCCGGCGTCATCTGCACGGACAGCGGTGAATACATCTTCTCCATCCTGGCCAATCGGGCCGGAAGCGGGGCGCGTACCGCTATCGACAATGCGGTCAAGGCTGTCATCGACTGGGCCTCGCATTCCTGACTCCCAGCTCTGAATTCCAATTTGACAGCTTCCGAAAGTCTTGCTAATCTTAGATTAAGTTGGGAAAAAAAGCAGAAGCGGTCATGATTTGCCCTGCCTGTCAGGCGGAAAACCCGGCCGACAGCCGTTTTTGCAGGTGGTGCGGCTCCTCGTTCGCCGAGCCGTCGGGCACGCTGACCATTCCCGAATCCGAGAAGGCCAAGATTACGGAGGATTACCGGTTCTCTCCCGGCGACAAATTCGGCGAACGCTACACCATTATCGAAGAAGTGGGCCGGGGGGGAATGGGGACGGCCTATAAGGCCGAAGACAGGGAACTGGGGACCGTCGTCGTCCTCAAAATGATCCGCGCCGAGCTGGCCTCAAAGCCGCATATCGTTGAACAGTTCAAGAAGGAAACCCTCCTCGGGAGGACTATCACCCACGAAAACGTGATCCGGATTCATGATATCGGAGAGATAAACAATATCAAATACATATCGATGGACTACGTCAAGGGAGAAAACCTGAGCGAGCTCATCCACACTTCGGGCACGTTGACGCTGGCGACCTGTCTCAATGTCACCCGGCAGATCGCCCAGGCCTTGCGAGCGGCTCACCGCAAGGGAATTATCCACCAGGACCTCAAGCCGTCAAATGTCATGATCGACAATTCCGGCCGGGTCTTTGTCACGGATTTCGGGCTGGCCCGTTCGGTTGCTGTGGCCCGGGAGCTCCCCGGCAAAAGGCTCATCGGGACCCCGCGGTACTTTTCTCCGGAACAGGCCCGGGGCGAGGAATCAGACCAGAGGTCGGATATCTACTCCCTCGGAATTATGATGTACGAGATGGTCACGGGGGCCCCGCCGTTTGAGGCCGATACGACCGAAGGATACATCCATAAGCACATCTCGCAAAGGCCCGTCCCGCCTTCCCGGGTAAACCCGGCCCTTCCCTCTTCCTGTGAAAAGGTCATCCTCAAGTGCCTCGAGAAAAAAAAAGAAGACAGATATCAGAGCGCCGATGAACTGCTGGCCGACCTGGAGGCCTTGAAGAGCGCCGGCCTCGGCGCTGCTCCGATGGCCAGATGGAAAAAATTGCTCCCGGCCGTTTCGGCGGCGGTTTTGATGCTGGTCCTCATTCTATGGGTATTTTTCTTCAGGCCGCCGTCGCCCCCGCCTCGACCGGCCCCGACGTTGAGCAATTCCGTCGCCGTCCTGTATGCCGTCAACAACTCCGGGGACAAGAGCCTGGATAAACTTCTCCGCTGGGGAATCTCCAGCCTCCTAACCACCGACCTGGCTGCGTCCAAGTACCTCCGGATCTTCCCCGAAGACCAACTGATGCAGCTTCTCGAAAGCATGGGCCAGCTCGACGAAGAGCAGCATCTTTCAAAAACCCTGGAAACTATCGCCGATAAGGAAAATGTCGAATATTTTGTTTTGCCCAGTTTCACCAAGGTGGGCGATAAACTCCGGATTGACTTCAAGGTCAGGAGAGCCAGGGCCAAGGAGATTTTGGGCGCAGCCTTCGTCCAAGGAAGGCCGGAGGACCTTTTTTCCCTGGTGGACGAGTTGAGCCTGAAAGTGAAAGCAGCTGTCAACCTCTCTCCGGCCGAGATAGCCGGTGATTACAGCCGCAAGCTAGACGAGATCACCACCAACTCGCTCGAGGCGCTGCGGCATTATGTGGAGGGCGAACGGCTCTACACCTTGAGAAATTTCGAGGCCTCCGTCCAATCCTTCAAGAAGGCAGTGGAAGAGGATCCCGACTATGCCCTGGCCCATCTTGCGCTGGCCGAAGACTATATTTACCTGGGCGACTATGAGCAGCACAAGAACTCCTTGAGAAGGGCCTTGGCTCTTGTCGACCGGGTCTCCGAACGTGACCGGTATATCATCCAGGGATATGCCTCCAGCGTTCTGGATGAATCCCCATTGCCGGCCATCCAGAGCTATAAGAAACTGATTGAGCTCTATCCTCAGGACGAACTGGGTTATGTTCATTTGGGTTCGGTTTACCGGAATCTCGAAGAATGGGACCAGGCCATTGAACAATATGAGAACGTATTGAAGATCAACAGCCGGTCGATGTACTATTACGACAACCGCGCCTTCATTTGCACTTCCCAGGGCCAGTATGAAAAGGCGGTCGAGATCCTCGAGACAGCCAGAAAACTCTTTCCCGGCGAACCCGACCTATTCGTGATGGAAATCGTCTTGAACTTTCTTATCCAGGGCCGTTACCGGGAAGCGAGCCGCGCGCTGAAAAATTCCCCACTTTCCCCCGATGATCCCCGTTTTCTCGAGCTCCAAGGCCACCTCTCTCTCCTTTCGGAGGATATGGAATCCGCCCAGAGGGTCTATGAACGCCTCCGACAAAAGGAAGAGTCCGATGCAAGATCACCGGGTTTTCTCGGACTTTTCTGGCTGGCTCACCTTCATCTCCTTCAGGGCAGGTTCAGTCAAAGCCAGAACGAAATCCTGACCGGAATCCGGCTCGCCCAGAAATCCAAACGGCCTTATGAAGAGCTTGACTTCCGGCTTCTTCACGCCTATTCCAGGCTCCAACTCGGGCGGTTTGCCGAGTCGATTGAAGCCCTGAAACCGGCCCTGGAAATATGCCAGAATGTTGGGGCGGTACATTCCCCCAAATTCGCCCTGGTCATGTCCGGAATGGCCCAACTCGGCATGGGGCATATCGAGGAAGCCCAAAAAACCGCGAATGAGCTCCTGAAAATGATCGAAGTCGGAGGCGCCCCCAAGCACATGAGGTACTATAACTACCTGATGGGACGGGTCGCGTTGGCCGAAAACAACCCCGCCGGGGCCGCCCGCTATTTTGAACAGGCCATTTCCACGCTGCCCGCACAGAGAGAAGAAAAGAACGACCACGCGTTTTACTATGACGGTCTGGCTTCAGCTCACTACCAGAGCGGAGATTATGCCAAGGCTCGGGACGCTTATGAAAGGATCCTGTCGCTGACGACTGGACGGCTGAACTGGGGAGACATCTATGCCCGGGCCCATTATTGGCTGGGAAAAATCAGCCAGAAAATGGGAAACGCCCGGGAGGCCACCGCACATTTCGAGAAATTCCTGAAGATGTGGGAGAAGGCCGATCCCGGGTTGACTGAGGTCTCCGATACCAAGGCGCAACTTGCTCGGCTGGGGAAAACCTCCTAGAAGGCGCGCAACGCTGGGCTTCCGCTATTTTGACATCTCAAACTGGCTTTGCAGCCGCCTTTTCTCTTTTCTCCACGCTCTCGCCCCTCTGCAGATGAGGGCCGGGATGAGGCCGATCTTCCGGCTCACCAGAGCCGCCGCTAGAGGGCAGATCCAGCAATCCATGAGCTCGTCGCAGACGGCGCAGGGCCCATCCGGAGTCACGAAGTTATCCATTCGCAGGGCGGCATAATTTTCCATGATTCTGGGATAGATATGGGAATGGTTCTTGATGAATGCATCCACTCTTCCAAAACAGTATTTCTTCGCTTCCCGCCCATTCCTTGAACCGCAAAAGAATTGGGGGAACAGAAAACAGCCCCAGAGAGTACCGTCGACTGCCAAGGCCATTTTGCCCCGGCCCCCGGCGCAGCCATAGACAGCCGGCTCCAGCCGCTCGCCGAGCTCGGTCCAGGGGATGTCTTTGGCCTTCTTGTAGCGGGACCGAAAATATCTCCGGACCCGAGCGAGTTCTTTATGCTGCCGAAGAAGGGACGAGCCCGTCCAGGCTTGCCGATGGCCGAATCCCACGTTGATCTTGCGGACACCCAACCGATCGATGAGCTCTATCGACCGAGAAAGATATTGGATTGTGTCCGAGGTAAAAACGCTGTTTGTCTCAAGAGAGATCCTCGGCCTGTGAAGGATCTTCGGGATGACGGAAACAAGAAAATCGAAACTTCCTTTTTTCCGGGAGATGTCCTGAGCGAGACCGTCAAAGCTCAGGAGAATGGAAAATCTGTGATCCTCGAGAAAGTCCAGAGTATCGTCATCCAAAAGGCTGCCGTTCGTGGTGAGAGAGAAATGGCTTTTGATCCGCCTTTTTTTTGACAGTCCTTTGACCTGCTCAACGGCCTGCTTGATTTCGGCAAAGGCCAGAAGGGGCTCTCCGCCGTAGAAATCGATGAATAACTCCCTGGCGAAATACGGCTCAAAAAAACGAATGGCCCTGGCCATAAGGACGGGATCCAGCCGCTGCCGCCCCTTCTTCTGGTAGCAATAGGTGCAGCCAAAATTGCATTGGTCGGTCAGAATAATTGTGAAATTGGAAATCTCCATCTTTTTTGGTGTCTGCCTGTACTCCAAGATGGAGTTTTGCGATATCAAGTAATGAAGACTACGAAAGGCGATTACGGTTTCCG
>Ga0172365_10002747_pt1 | contig 13067 bp, 9 predicted proteins | sample LakKivSesite48cm_FD_114535 | JGI IMG/M metagenome (GOLD analysis project Ga0172365, IMG submission 114535) | Sediment microbial communities from Lake Kivu, Rwanda - Sediment site 48cm | ecosystem: Environmental > Aquatic > Freshwater > Lake > Sediment | place: Rwanda: Western Province, Lake Kivu...
AGGTCGACGATGCCGGGCAAGCCGGCGCCCCGGTCGCCGGTCCCGGCGGTCTCGAAGACCGTACGGGCCGTCGAGTGCGAGCCGGCCGCTGTCGGCGCGTAGGGCTCGGGCCAGCATGCCGGGCACGAGGTCTTCGGCCAGGCAGAAAGCACACGCGAGGGTCACATAACGATTGCGCACGCCGGGCCCCCGCCCGTTCGCAGCTCGCCACGCTGTACGGGCTGGTTCCCGGTCGACCCCCCGGGGGGGGGAACCATGAGGATCGCGGCGGTCGAGGCGTATGGTATCGAAGATGCCGTTGTGGACGTCTGGCGGGAGACCGGACACGAGTCGCTTCTCCCGGTCCAGGAGCTGGCGCTCACCAGGCACAACGCCCTGGACGGCCGCAACCTGCTCGTCTTCTCGCCGACCTCGTCGGGCAAGACCTTCGTGGGCGAGATGGCGGCCGTCAAGAAGGCCCGCGAGAACAGCCGCGTGCTCTACCTCGTCCCGCAGAAGGCGCTCGCCGAGGAGAAGTACGGGGACCTGCGGCGGAAGTACTCGCGGCTCGGCATCCGGACGGTGATCTCGACGCGCGACCGGAGGGAGTTCGACCGCGACATCAACGCCGGCCGCTTCCACATAGCCGTCGTGGTCTACGAGAAGATGCAGGGGCTTCTCGTCTCGAACCCGGCGCTCCCGAGGCACATCGGGCTCGTGGTGGCCGACGAGCTCCAGATGATCGGCGACAAGGAACGCGGCCCCAACCTCGAGATACTGCTCACGAAGCTGAAGCTGGCCGACAGCCGCCCGCAGATCATCGGCCTCTCGGCGGTCCTGGGCAACAGCCGCATCCTGGCGGACTGGCTGGGGGCGGAGCTCTGCGCAACGCGCTTCCGGCCGGTGGAGCTGCGCAGGGGCGTCCTCTGGAACGGCGCGTTCCGGTACATCGAGCACAACGGGCGGCGCGACGGCCGCGAGAAGCTCGTTCGCGCCGAGGACGGCGCCTCCGCCCGGGAGATGCTGGTCCGACAGGTCAAGGCTTTCGTCGAGGCGGGCGAGCAGTGTCTCGTCTTCTGCAAGGCGAAGCGCGACTGCGTGTCCACCGCCATCGCGATTGCGAAGCTCTTGAAGAGCGATCCCGCCGAGGAGGCCATCAGGGACCTCGGCGACCTCGAGGACTCGCGCAACAAGGAGCTCCTGGCCCGGCTGCTCTCGCGCCGCGTCGCCTACCACAACGCCGACGTCGACGCGGACCAGCGCGAGCTCGTCGAGCGGCACTTCCGCGAGGGCGGGATCATGGCGCTCTGCGCCACGACGACGCTCGCGCTCGGAATGAACCTCCCGGCCCGGAACGTCTTCGTGGACCCGGAGCGATGGGACCACGACAGGACGGGGCACTGGACCCAGGTGCCCATCTCTCAGGCCGAGTACGAGAACATGAGCGGGCGCGCGGGGCGTCTCGGCCTCGAGAAGGAGTTCGGCCGGGGCATCGTCATCGCCGAGACGGAGTTCATGGCGAGGACGTACTGGAGCTGCTACGTCCTCGGGACGCTCGGCAAGATCGAGCCGACGCTCGACCGCGACCCGCTCGACCAGCACGTGCTCAACCTAGTCGCCTCGGGGATCTGCGCCACGGGCGAGGAACTCCGCAAGGTGCTGCTTTCCTCGCTCACGGGTGAGACGTGCTGGCGCGGCGGGGAGAGGGAGCGGGAGTTCGAGAGGAAGCTCAGGTCCGCCGCCGGCCTGTGCCTCGAAGAGGGATTGATCGAGAGGCGGGACCGGGGCCGGCTCGCGGCGACCGATCTCGGCCGGGCCGCGGCGGTGAAAGGCATCGCGGTCGACACGGCGATCCATCTGGCGCGCTTCGCCCGCGGGCACCGGGACGGCGCCTCGGGCGTCCACATGCTGGAGATCCTGCTCTGCCTCGCCGGCACCGAGGACGGCGAGCGCGTCTACTTCAACCTGTCCACGGAGGAGCAGAGGTCGAACCGCTATCCCGCGATGCTGGACGAACGCGCGCGCGATCTCCCGGGGGACGTGCGCGAACGGTTCTCCGAGGCCGCCGGCCGCGCGCGCGTGAACTACGAGGACGCGAAGCGGCTCAAGAAGGCGCTGATCCTTCACGACTGGCTGACCGACGTGCCCACGAGGGAGATCGAGAACCGCTTCTTCTGCTACGCCGGAAGCATCGCGCACATGGCGTGCGAGTTCAGCTGGCTCGCCGAGTCCCTGGCGGCCATCGCCCAGGTCTGCGGATGGCCGCAGGACCAGGTCGGGCGGCTGCGCTCGATCTCCGAGCGGCTCGTCTCGGGCGCGCCGACGGGTGGCGTCGAGATCGCCCGGGCGCGGGTCCGGGGGCTGGGCCGCGCCCGCATGGCGGCGCTGGTCGCGGCGGGCCTGGACACGCTCGAGAAGATCGCCGCCGCGCCGGGGAAGCAGGTGGAGAAGCTTCTCACAAAGCGCGTGGCCGGCGAGTTCCTGAGGCGGGTCACGGCACTCCTGGAGCGGAAGGAGGTCGATGGGGAACATGATGAGGTCGAGCGCGGAGTGTCGCAGGAGGCCGAAGCCGACCAAGCCGGGGCCGCGCCGGAGTGGACGCCGGAGTTCCCGCCGGCCGACGACAGCGGCGCGCCCTACCTCTCGACCGCGAGGATCCACATCGACGGCCGCCCGAAGGGGCGTCGCTACCTCGTGCTCGCGAGCGGCCGGGAGACTTGGCTCACCGACCAGCTCTTCGAGGCCATGGTGAAGCTCGCGGTCGAGGCCAGGACGACCGAGCTGGGCTGGGTGAATGGCAAGGATCTGGTCGGGGACAAGTCGACCAGCCACTATCAGGTGGTCTGGCGCCTGAAGCAGGAGCTCCGGGCGGCGGGAGCCGATGCCGACGCGCTGATCGAGAACAGCGCCGAGCGTTACCGGCTCTCCGTTCCGCCGGCGAACGTCGGCATCGACGTCGGCCAGGTCGAGCGGTTCGCCCCCGAGGTCGCCAGGTTCCTGGGCGGGCCCGATGAGAAGCGCCGCATGGAGATCCTTGAGCAGGCGGGGCCGTCTCCGTCGTCGCGGCGGTGATGTGCGAGGGACGAGCGTGGCTGTCGAAGAGATGAGCGAGGCGGTGTCCGTCCGCGCCGACTTCTCGGGCGGGGTGATCACGCCGAGGGCGTTCAGGTGGAACGGCCGGAGCTACCGCGTCACCGCCGTGAACGCGCGCTGGGAGGACCGCGAGGGCGCGCACGCCTCGTATCACCTCTCGGTGCAGGCCGGGGGGGATACGTTCTTCCTCAGCTTCTCCGCAGGCGACATGCTCTGGCGGCTCGACAGGGTGATACTGCCTGGATGACGGCCCATGGACCCTTGCGTCGTTCACGTTGACATGGACGCCTTCTTCGCCTCGGTCGAGCAGAGGCTCGTCCCGGCTCTCAGGGGGAGGCCCGTGGCGGTCGGCTCGGGCTGCGTCGCGAGCGCGAGCTACGAGGCGCGCGCCTCGGGCGTCCGCGCCGGGATGCCGCTCGGCGAGGCGAGGCGGCTCTGCCCCTCGCTCGTCGTCCGCCCCGGCAGCTACGGCATCTACCGCTGCTTCGCCGAGCGGGTGTGGGAGCTCTGCCGCGAGGTCGCGCCCGCCGTCGAGACGCACCTCGACGACGCCTACCTCGACCTCGCGGGGACGGAGCGCCTCTACGGCGACCCGCGCGGGCCGGTCGAGGCGCTGCGTGTGCGCGTCCGCGGGACGACCGGCCTCACGGTGACGGCCGGCATCGGCCCGAACCGCATGATCGCGCGCCTGGCGGGGAAGACCGCGAAGCCAGACGGCCTCGCGCTCGTCCATCCAGAGCAAGTCGAGGCGTTCCTGATCGACCGCCCCGCGGCTGACGTCCCTGGCGTCGGCCCGAAAACGGCGGCAAGGCTCGCCGGCTTCGGCATCCGCACCGTCCGGGACCTGCGGGCGCTCTCCCGGGCGGAGCTCGCGAGGCTCTTCGGCAGGGCGGGAGAGGCCCTCTATGACCGCGCGCGCGGGCAGGACACGCGGCCCGTGTCCGCTCGCGAGATACCGAAGACGATCTCGCGCGAGACCACGTTCCACCGGGAGACGACCGATCCCGCCGAGATCCGCGGGATGCTTCACTACCTCGTCGAGCGCGCGATGAAGGCCGTGCGCGCGCTCGGTCTCGCCGCGCGGGTCGTAGCCCTGAGAATACGCTATGCGGATTTCAAAGTCGACGAGGGGCGGACGCGCCCGGCCATGCCGACCGACCTCGAAGGGCCAGTCTTCGACGCGGCGCTCGCGCTCCTCGGCAGGCTGCACGCGCGCCGCGTGGCGCTGCGGCTTGTCGGCGTCACGCTCTCGGGGTTCTCCGGCTCCGGCGCGGAGCAGACGAGCCTGCTCGAACCGACGGAGGACAGGCGGGCCCGCCTCGCGGACGCCCTCGACGAGCTGCGCGGGAGGTTCGGCTTCTCGGCGGTGACGGCGGGCAGGTCCATCGACCTCCTGGGCAGGCTCCGGCAGGACGCGAACGGCTACGTCCTCAGGACGCCGTGCCTGACGAAGTGACGGTGCTCGATGGACGGCTGCGTCCCTCTGCGCGTGCGCTCGTACTACTCGCTCCTCTCGGGGGCGTCCTCCGTCGGAGCGCTGATCGCCAAGGCGGCCCGGTCGGGCACGGAGGCGCTCGCGCTCACCGACGAGAACAACCTCTACGGAGCGGTCGAGTTCTCCCGGAAGGCGCGCGAAGCTGGCATCCGGCCGATCCTCGGTGCGATCATCGACGGCCCGGAGGGCGAGTTCGTCCTTCTCGTCCGTGACGCGGCCGGCTACGCGAACCTCTGCCGGATCGTGACCGCACGCCATCTGGACGCGGAGTTCTCACTCGTACGAACCGTCGCCGAGAACCAGGCGGGGCTCTGCATCCTCGCATCTGACGCGGAGCTTCTCGCCGCGCTCGCTACGAGCGTCGACCGCGCCTCGCTCCGGGCGGAGATCCTGCGCCCCGCCCGGAGCGTCAACGCCGAGAGGCAGCTCGTCGAGACCGCCCGCGCGCTCGGCGTGCGCGTCGTCGCCTCGTGCGACGTCTTCTTCGCGGACGATTGCGACTACGAGATCCACGAGGCGCTCACCGCCATGAAGCGGAACGCCCTCCTGGAGGAGGTGCAAGCCGAGGCTGCGGGCCGCCGCGAGGGTAGGCTGCGCTCGCCGGGCGAGATGGCCAGGCTCTTCCGCGAGCTCCCCGGGGCGGTCTCCGCGACGCTCGACATCGCGGAGGCGTGCCGGTTCGACATCCTCTCGCGGAGGCCCGTCTTCCCGAGGCTGCCGGGCGACTCCGCCTCGAGGCTCCGCGCGGAGGCGCTCGAGGGCGCGCGCTCGCGCTACGGGACGCCGCCCGCCGAGGCGCTCGCGCGCCTCGAGCGCGAGCTCGATCTCATCGTCCGCAAGGGCTTCGCCGATTACTTCCTCGTCGTCGCGGACATCGTCCGCCACGCGCGCTCGCTCGGGACGCCCGTCGCGGGTCGAGGCTCGGGCGCGAGCTCGCTCGTGGCGTACTGTCTGGGCGTCACGAACGTGGACCCGATCCGGTTCCGGCTGCCCTTCGAGAGATTCCTGAACAAGGGCCGGGCTGACTTCCCGGACCTCGACGTGGACTTCTGCTGGCGGCTCAGGGACGACGTGATCAGTTACGTCTATAGGCGGTACGGCGACGACCACGTGGCGATGGTCTCGACGTACGCGACGATGCAGCCGCGGCTGGCATTCCGTGAGGCGGCGAAGGCGCTGGGGCTCTCGAACTCATGCATAACCGAGGTCGCGCGGAGGCTCGAGAGGGGGCTGCCGCGCGCGAGGTGGGACACGCTTCCGGCTGAACCGGAGACGGTCGAGCGCGCCCTGCACCTCGCAGGGAGGCTCGAGGGCTTCCCGCATCACCTCTCGGTCCACTGCGGGGGCGTCGTGATAACGCCGGACCCGGTCTCCGGCCACGCGCCGCTCCAGAGGGCCGAGAAGGGCGTCGTCGTCACCCAGTACGACAAGGACGCCGTCGAGGCCGTCGGTCTCGTGAAGCTCGACCTGCTGGGGAACAGGGCGCTCTCGTCCATCGGCGAGGCCGCGAGGCTCGCCGGGAGGCGCGGCCTCCCGCCGCCCGACCCGGAGGCGTTGCCCGAGGAGGACCCCGCGACCGCGCGGCTCCTCGCCGGGGGAGACACGCTCGGTGTGAACCAGCTCGAGAGCCCCGCCATGCGGGGCCTTCTGCGTCAGCTCCGGCCGATGGGGGTGCGCGACCTGATGCAGGTCCTGGCGCTCATCCGCCCCGGCGCGGCGGGCCTGGGCTCGAAGGAGACCTTCGTCCGCAGGGCGCGCGGCATCGAGCCCGTCCCGCCGACGGACCGGCGGCTCGAGTCGATCCTCGGAGATACCCATGGCCTCATGCTTTACGAGGACGACGCCCTGTTCGTAGCCTCGGCGCTCGCGGGGATGCCGCTCCACGAGGCCGACCGTTTCCGCAGGGCCGTGACGAAATGCCGTTCCGACGAGGAGCGGCTCTCGCTCTCGAAGGAGTTCCTCGAACGCTGCGAACGGAACGGCGCCGACCCGCGCCTCGCCTCGGGCCTCTGGGTCCAGATGGCGAAGTTCAACTCGTACAGCTTCTGCCGGGCTCACGCAGCGAGCTACGCGCGTCTCGCCTGGGCGAACGCCCACATGAAGGCGCACTATCCGGCCGAGTTCTGGGTCGCGGCCCTCAACAATAACCAGAGCATGTACCCGCACTGGGTCTATGCGGAGGAGGCGAAGCGCGCGGGCGTGCCCGTGCTGCTTCCGTGCGTGAACCGCTCGGGCGAGGAGTTCACGCTGGAGGACGGCGCCATACGCGTCGGGCTCGGTCGCATCGCGGGGCTGACGAAGCGCGGACGCGAATCCGTCCTTACCGCCCGGCCCTTCGAGGGGCTCTGCGACCTCGCCGCGCGCACGGAGCTCAGGGCCGGTGAGATCGAGCGCCTCATCGGGGCGGGCGCCCTCGATTTCACAAGGCGGCCGCGCCCGGAGATGCTGCTCGAGCTCGGGCTCTCGTTCGAGGGCGCGAAGGCCCTCCGCGGCGGCGAAGCGCTCTTCAGGATGCCCGACGCCCCCGCCGGCTCGCGCGGGCTCCGGGACTATTCCGAAGCCGAGAAGTGGCGCGACGAGTGGGACCTGCTGGCGCTGGCAGTCCGGAGGCACCCCGTCGCGTGGGCGAGGCGGGCTCTGGCCCGGCGCGGCGTCGCGCCGAGCCGGGATCTCGCCGGGCGCGCAGGGAGACGTATCCGCGTCGCAGGGGCCCTCGCGGCGATGCGGACGGCGCCCACCGGCAAGGGCCAGACCATGTGCTTCGTCACGCTCGCCGACGAGGACGGCGTCTTCGAGGTCACCCTCCTCCCCGCGGTCCACCGGCGCTCGCGGCACGCCCTCGCCGAGGGCGGCCTCGGGCCGTTCGTCGTTGAGGGCCGCGTCGAGAGCCGGTACGATGCCCTGAGCGTGCAGGCAACCGGGATCGAGGTGCTCGGGAGATGCCGGCGAAGCCGAAGACGAGCGGAGAGAGCCCCGTCCTGCGCCCCGAGCTCCGCATAGGCACGTCGGGCTACAGCTTCAAGGACTGGAAGGGCACGTTCTACCCCGAGGACCTGCCCGCCCAGCAGATGCTCCCCTTCTACGCCGAGCGCTTCGACACGGTCGAGGTCAACTTCACGTACTACCGCATGCCGACCGAGGAGACTACAGCCGGCATGGCCGCGAAGGTACCGGAGGGCTTCACCTTCTTCGTGAAGGCATTTCAGGACCTCACGCACAAGGGCGACCTTTCGGGCGCCGCGGAGTTCGCCTCCGGCGTCGAGCCCATGCGCGAGGCGGGGAAGCTCGCCGGGCTCCTCTTTCAGTTCCCGCAGCGATTCAAGCGGACGAGGGCGAACCGCGAGTACCTGGCCGCGCTCGTGAAGGGGTTCGAGGGCTTCACGCTCGCCTTCGAGTTCCGCGACCGCTCGTGGGCGCGCGAAGACGTCTACCGCTCGCTCGAGGAACGCTCGGTCGCGCTCGTCTGCCCGGACGAGCCCGAGGCGAGCACTCTCTTCCCGCGCCTGGCGCGCGCGACGAGCGATGTGGGCTACGTGCGCTTCCACTCGCGCGCCGGGGAGAAGTGGTACAAGGGTGAGGCCGCCCGGTACGACTACGACTACTCCGACGACGAGCTCCGCGAGTGGCTGCCGATGCTCGAGGCGATGGCGAGGCGGGCGAAGAGGCTCTTCGTCTACTTCAACAACTGTCACCGAGGCCAGGCCGCGAAGAACGCCGAGTCCATGAAGCGCATCGTCGAGCAGGCGAGGCTCTGGTAGAGCCCGGCCGGCCGCGCGGGGCACCGTCCCCTCGCGGTTGCGGGCCGAACGCGGCCGGTCGCTAACCGCCCTCCAGCCTGCAAGTTGGGATCTCTCATCTGCCTCTCAAACGACTCTCAAGCCGTGCGCCGCGCACACGCCAGTCTCCTCCTACAGCATAGTCGGCGAGATCGGTTTGTGAGCCGATAGAGATAGACTCTCGCCCTCGCGGCAGTAGATCGGATGCCGGCTCGCGGCGAGCGGCCGCGGCCAGGCTCGAGACACTGCCGGAGGTGACGAGTGAACGCGACACACGAAGCTCCGCACGAACCGAACCGCGCTGGCTCCACGAAGGGCGCCTTCCCGGGATCGGAGCAGCTCAAGGCAGACCTCGGGCCAGAGACGAGGCTGGCCGTCAGCGTCATCCTCCCGTACCCGGCCGGCGGAAGCCTGGACGGCATCGTGGCCCGACTCGCCGAGGCGCCGGGGAGTCCAGAGGACAAGGAACCGGTGCGGCCGGAGTGCGCCGGGACGGACGGGAATGAGCTCAGGAACCGCGTCGACAACCTCGAGCGGCGGATGGCCTCGCGGCTGGACCTGAGCCAGTTCGGCCGTCTCACGGTGCGCCAGATCGCCGAGCTGGCGGGACAGAGCCACGGCGGCACCAGAAAGACGTGGGCGAAGAGGTGCAGGCGCTGTGTCGTGCCCGAGAGGGGCCGGCACGGTGCCTGCCTCTACGACCCCTGGGGCGTGGCGCGGATTCTGGAGGAACATGGCATAGCCGCCCGTTGGGGCGTCCTCGCCGCTCAACGCTGCTCGGAGATCGTGGTCGAGGCGAGGAGGCTTGGCGGCGAGCAGAAAGAGACACTGGAGATGCTGGTCCGGGGCTGGTACGAGGGCTACTCTCTGCCGCGCGAGTTCGTCGGCGTTCGGAACGACGACGACAGGGAGAACGTCAAGGCCCAGATCGCGCTCTACGTCACCGAGTCCGCCAGCCGTGGCACGGGCGGGCTGACGCCGGCCGAGTTCGACCTGGCTGTGAAGCAGGCCGAGGCGCGGGCGCTGGAGTGGTGGAAACAGGACATCCTGCGGTCGCGCAACCGGGAGAACCCGCTCCCGGCCAAGGACCGGGACGGGGAAGACGCCGCCGGCCGCCTCGACGACTTCGAGATGCCCGCGGACGACGGCTCGGAAGGCTGGGGCGGGAATGGGTAACGGAGCTGACGCCAGCTCCTACGGCAGGATCGGGAGGGCGGCCCTTCCCGCGGCGCCGGCAAGCAAGAGGAGCAAGACGAACCAGAGGCCGGGGTGGTGATACCACGGAAGGGGCGTCAGCCCTATGAGCGCCAATCCGACGAGGCCCCGGCTGAGCAGGAACTCGCGTTCCGCCCTGATTGGCCGCGCCCGCCCGAGAAGGCCCTCCACGGCGATGCCCACGGGGAGCGCCACAAGGGGCATGAAGAGCAAGGCGAACGCCCACTGCCCGTTCGCGCCCGCGGGCCAGCCGAGGAGATGCCTGCAGACGGCGACGCCGGCGGCGAAGCCGGTCATGAGGGCGACGAAGAGGACCGGCACCATGACCGCCCCGCAGAACCTTACGGAGCGGAGCCTCAACTCGCGGTAGCGCGAGAGAGTCTCTGCCTTGAACTCAGGGGAGAGCATGTCCCAGACGGCCATGCTTCGCCCCGCCGTTCGCCTGACGTGCGCTCGCAGCTCGCTCCACTTCGCCGACTCTTCCGGGAACGGCTCGCGCTCCGCGAGCCCCTGCCGCTGAAGCGCCTCGCGGTCGACGCCGCATCGAGGGCAGTTCACCTCGGGCGAGTCCAGCCCGCAGACGAGGCACGTGCTCATTGACTCCTGGGATTCCTGGCGCTCCGGCATGATCCCGCGGCCTCCCGGTCGGTCGCCCACGTCCGCCGAATCTACGGCCTGCGGATGCCGAGGGCAACACATCCTGCCGCCATGCCGCCTGGTGCGGCACGTCCTCGTCAAGCCGGTCATCCGCGCGCCAACAAGCACGAAGAGGTGCCCAGCTGGGGTGCCCAGCTGGGCAACCTGGACGCAGCTGGGCACCCCAGCTGGGGCGTGCCGGGGGCCCACTTCGGCCCAAGTCCTGATTCTCCCATGCATTACAGCTGGGCACCTTCCAGCCCCGGCATGACCCAGGTGCCCAGCTGCCGCCTCTAGTATGAGGCACGAATCGCCCACCGACCGTCATGTCGCTCGCCGCGCGGCCCGCCGCGGTGGACTTCCGCCCGACATCACCGTGACCGTCATCGCGGCCGACGACGGCGACGAGGACGACCGGCCCCCCAGCCATCTCTCCGCCGAGGTGCGGAGGAAGCGGATCGTGGAGCTCTGCGGGCGCATCGAGGCCAGACGGCGGAACCAGGCGGCCGAGCAGGCGCGCGCGCCGGGAGGCACACAGTGAGCCGAACGACCACGGACGCTGCCGCCGCCGAGAAGCCGCATCTCAGCCACACCCAGATAGCGATGCTGCTCCGGTGCGGTCGCCAGTACGAGTTCCGCTATGTCCATGGCCTCAAGATCCCGCCCTCCGGCGCGATGGTCCAGAGCCGGGCGTGGCACCAGGCGGTCGAGCACAACTACCGCCAGAAGATCCAGTCGGACCGCGACCTGCTGGTCGCCGAGGTCCAGGAGCTCTTCGCGGCCCGTTTCGACGAGGGGGTCGAGGCCGAGGAGATCGCCTTCGACCCGGGCGAGAACCCCGGCAGGCTCAAGGACCAGGGCGTCGGGATCGTCGCGGCCCACCATGAGGTGATCGCGCCGGCCGTCCGGCCCGCCCTCGTCGAGGAGCGCTTCCGCCTCGACCTCGGCGAGGAGTTCCCTTTCGACCTGGTCGGCGTCTGGGACCTCGTGGAGCGCGACGGCACCGTCGCCGACAACAAGTGCTACGGCAGGGCGCCGCGGCAGGAGGACCTGGACAAGGACCTCCAGTTCACGGCCTACAGCCTCGCCTACCGCGCAAGCCGAAACGAGGTCGAGCCCGGCCTCCGCATGGACGCCGTGGTGAAGACGAAGAGGCCGAAGGCGCTCCAGCTCCACACGAAACGAACGAACGACGACTGCCGTTGGTTCCTCGGTCTCGTCGAGGACGTTGCCCGCGCGATCAGGTCGGGCGTCTTCTACCCGAACCCGACCGGCTGGTCGTGCTCGCCGCGCTTCTGCGGATATCACGAGCGCTGCAGATCGAGAGGAAGGTGAGCCGTGAAGACGAACGTGACCCTGCCGGACGAGAAGGAAGCCTCCGACCATAAGGGCGACGCCGGCAAACCGGCGTCGGGGAAGGCCGTCCACCTCGACTTCTCCAAGAAGAAGGACGGCGACGGTTCCCCCTTCCACAGGGCCAAGTCGCTCGACAAGCGGCTCAAGGTCTTCATCTGGGGCGACACGGGCGTCGGGAAGTCGACGCTCGCGCTCCGGTTCCCCGGGGCGGTCGTCGTCGACCTCGAGGGCGGCTGCGACCTCTACGGCGACCAGTTCGAGTTCGACGTGCTGCGCGCCTCGGACGCCGACGAGATCGCCGCGGCGCTCGACTGGCTCGCCGTGAACCAGCACCCGTACCGGACGCTCGTGATCGACCCGGTCACGATCTACTGGGACGCCCTCCAGAAGAAGTGGTCGGACATCTTCCTCCGGCGCAACAGGGGCTCGAAGGGCTACAAGTTCGAGTTCTACGACCTCCAGCCCAGGGACTGGCAGACGATCAAGGCCGAGTTCAAGGAGTTCATCCGCAAGCTCATCGCGCTCGACATGAACGTCATCGTCACGGCGCGCGAGAAGACGAAGTACCGCGACGGCTCCTTCATGCAGGTCGAGGGCCAGACCTTCGACGGCGAGAAGTCGCTGCCCTACATGTTCGACATCGTCCTCCGGATGTACCTCGACGACAAGGGCCGCCGGATGGCGGCCGTGCTCAAGGACCGGTCGAACAAGCTCCCGAAGAAGGACTTCGAGGCGAGCTACGCGGTCTTCGAGGAGCTCTTCGGGAAGAAGAGCCTCAACCGCAAGGCGAAGCCGGCGCCGGTGGAGGAACCGAAGACGGATTCCCCCGGGGCCGCGGCTGCGCCCGAGACGACGGCCCCCGCCAGACCGGAGCCTGCGTCCGCCGATCAGAAGGACGCCATCCGGCGCCTCGCGGGCGAGCTCAACCTGTCCGAGCAGAAGGTCACGAAGCGCCTGGGCGCCTATGGCGCGGCAAGCCTCGACGAACTCACCGCCGAGAACGCCCGGGTGATCATCGGGAAGCTCGAGGCCGCCGTCGCCAGGGCGAAGCCGGGCGACAAGGCCGCGGGCCAGGCCGGCGGTGTCTCGTGACTCGAGGTCGATGGGCGCCCGAGGACTGGCGGAACGGCTGGAGGACGTGTGCGTGCTGCGACCACGTCTTCGACCGCCACACGGAGCGAATGGCCCCGCGAAAGCGAGGCAAGGGTGGTTCGCTCTGGTTCTGCTCGCCTGAGTGCCGCAGGCGCTGGGAGCGGGAGGCCAGCGGGGAAGAGGTCGAGCCGCTCTTTGGAGAGATGCTGGACGAGGGCTTCGCCCTCATGGCCCAGGGCGGGGACGGAGAGGTCTAGGCGAGGAGACGAGGCGCGGCGGCGCGCCGCGCACGGAGAGGAGACGGTCATGCCCAGGGTCGATTTCGCGCACGTGGACGACGTCGGCGACTACACGCCGTTGCCGAAAGGCCAGTACCGTTGCCGGCTGGCGGCCGTGGAGGAGGCCTCCACCCAGTACGGCGACGA